>Ga0307434_1000049_pt1 | contig 107202 bp, 84 predicted proteins | sample SalMarWE160220MG_FD_202156 | JGI IMG/M metagenome (GOLD analysis project Ga0307434, IMG submission 202156) | Salt marsh sediment microbial communities from the Plum Island Ecosystem LTER, Massachusetts, United States - WE1603-220 | ecosystem: Environmental > Aquatic > Marine > Intertidal zone >... | reverse complement strand
ATCGAGAACTGTGCATAGACTAACTGATACCAAAATACAAAATATGAACCATTGGTATACTAAGAATTTGTTTTCTTTTGCTTTAAGCATAATCTGACCCTGTATTGGTATATTGTTTGCGTCTAAGGAGCTTATTATGTAAATTCGATCCCTGATTCGCAACTATTATCCTTTTTTAGTTTAAGTATAAGGCGTTACGTACAATCGGGAATAATACTGAATTTTTGACTAAGTGCCGAGAAATCGCTAAAATATAAGTGAATAAGATATTCGCATGATAAATAATATGCTAAACGTTGAAAGGACACTCTTATGATTAAGAAATCTGCGATAAAAGCTGGCATGTTAATGTTTTTCTTTGCTGTAACTGCTTACGGAGGCAATCTTTCGGATGGGCCTTATCAAGCCACGGGCATCAAGATTGGTGAGGTGACATATAATACGGCGATTGTCTGGACGCGTCTGACTCGGAATCCCCAAAGGGTGGATTTCGGCGCGCCAATGCCTGAGATTTCTTATCGCGATCCGAAGACCGGCAAAATAATCAAGAAAAACCAGGGAAGGCCCAATCTGGAGCCCATCGTCAACTTTCCCAAAGATTCGACTATCGAGGCAATTGAGGGGGCCGTGCCGGGGACGCCGGGCCAGGTCAGGATTCTGTATAAAATTGACTCGGCTTCCGATTGGCTCTCGACCGATTGGGAAGCGGTCGATCCGAAACGCGATTATACTCGTCAATTCATACTGACCGGCCTGAAACCCAATAGCAAATATCAGGTACGCGCCGAATCGAGAGAAAGAGCGGGCGGCAAAAATGGTCAGACCGTAGAGGGCGGATTTCGGACGGCGCCGCTTGCCGATCAGTCTGAACGGGTGGTTTTCACGGTCACGACGGGCCAGGCTTATCCGGACCAGGATGCTCCCGGCGGCGGTTACAAAATGTATCCCGCCATGCTCAAGATCGATCCCGATTTTTTTGTCCATACGGGCGACATCGTCTATTACGACAAGCTGGCCAAAAGTCTGCCGCTGGCCCGCTGGCATTGGGCCCGCATGTACAGCCTGCCGACCAACGTCGAATTCCATCGTCAGGTGGCAAGCTATTTCATCAAGGATGACCATGATACATGGATGAACGACTGCTGGCCGGGCAGGGAAACCAGATTCATGGGAGATTTCACGTTCGAGCAGGGGCAAAAAGTATTCCTGGAGCAGGTGCCGATGGGCGAGCGAACGTGGCGAACTTTCCGCTGGGGCAGGGACGTTCAGATATGGCTGGTCGAGGGGCGTGACTTCCGCAGTCCCAATACGATGACCGACGGTCCCGGCAAAACGATATGGGGCGAAGAGCAGAAGCAGTGGTTCAAACGGACCGTCCGGGAATCGGACGCCGCGTTTCGAATTTTAATCAGCCCGACTCCTCTTGTGGGGCCCGACCGCAAGAACAAGCACGACAACCACTCGAACGCGGATTTCACGCACGAAGGCGATGAACTGCGGCAGTTTATCTCGCAACAGAAAAATATGTACATCATCTGCGGTGACCGTCACTGGCAATATATTTCGGTCGATTCCAAAACGGGTGCGAGGGAATATTCATGCGGCCCGGCCAGTGATAAGCACGCCGGCGGCTGGAGCAACGATCAGAAGCTGCCCGAGCACCGGTACCTGAATGTTATCGGGGGATTCCTCGCCGTGACAGTGGACCGGCAGGAAGGTAAACACACCTTGACTTTTCGGTTTTACGATGTTGACGGCAACGTTCTGAAAGAGGATCGCCCGGCGGCTCAATAAAGCACGCCGACAGACCGAGCACTTGATAGCAGGGGAGTTGCGATCAGGGCTCTATTCGAAAATGAGCGTGCCGAACTTCTCGAACTCGTGAAAACCGGATCCGACCCGGGCCCAGTCCCAGCTTGTTGTTTTGCCCTCGTCGTAATCGACGCGATAGAAATTAGCTCGCCAACGTGTCCCCGGCTGCGGGGGAACGTTTTGCAAAGGTTTGAGCAGGTCGTACGGAACGAATACTTCTGCTTTCCAGCCCGTAACTTTGGCCCCCGACTGCTTTGGGCCGCCTGTGACCGTGGTGGCCGTTTGCGTTTTCCGTTTGCCATCGTAGTGCCAGGGCCGCCAGCCGAGAAACTCGCCGTCGAAATTGGGGATGATAATCGGCAATTCGAAACCCAGCGGTGAAATCTCGTATTCGAAGTAAACCGGGTATTGCTCATCCGTCCACAAGAAGAACTCAAACACATCTTCCTGCCACAGGTTGAGAAAGTCCTCTTTCATCGTAGCGGTAATCGTGGCGTCCTCGGCTTCCATCAGTACGTACAGGCCGGTTTCGGAGTAGAGCATCTTAACGTGAGTTTTATATTGATGGCCGTCGGTTTCCCGCAGGTTGAGCGGCTCCCATGCGGTCTTTTCCCATGCCGGCACGTCACCGGTACCGTTTACGGCGAAATCTTCCGTATGCCGGATTCGCAGCACCTTGGCAGCCGGCCCGCCGAAGAACAGTCGTTCGGCGTTGGTTCGATATATCTTCTCCAGCACGTTTTTCGGCAGGAACATGCCGTAGATCATCCAGAAACCCTGCCTCTGATGCCCTCCCGCGCAGTCGAAATATTCATCGTCGGTTTCCAGGAAGCGGTAATACATTCGATAGGCGTCACGGCGGGGCGTAGTATCAGTACCGAACATGATATGGTCCTGATACTTCAGAAAGAACTTCCGTGCCGTGTAGGGCTGCCGGCCCAATTCGGAAATTCGCGCGTCGATGTCGACGATCATGTTGGGATACGTGTCCAGCCACTTTCCGACGGCCGCCAGGTCTTCCGGATTGTTGCCGAAATGGGCGCAGATGAAAGTGGTTTCCGGATGCCTGGCAATGGCGCGATTGCGCTGGGCGAGGATTTCGTCCCGTGAGGGGAACTGCTCACTATGGAACAGCCAGTTCGGATGATCGCCGAGTTCGTGCCAGCGTTCGTTGAAACGATCCAACGGCATAAAAAAAGCGGCCGGGTCGGCGACGTGAATCATCACCGGCCGGTTGTACCTGGCACACGTCTGCCAGACGAGATCCAGCTTAGGATCGTCGACCGGCATCAGCTTGCCGTTCTTATAGCGGTAGTGCAAGCCGAGTGTCTTGTGGAATTTCAGTCCCTTCGCACCGGCCCGGAAGCTCTCTTCGAGCCGTTTGGCTTCACGCCGGCCCCAGTTCTCGTCGTCGATGCCGCTGAAATCCAGCAGCGCGAACGTGAGAAAACGGCCGGGATGGGCCTCGTCCAGTGCGGCAAGCGTCTCGTCTAAACGCCGGCCCCATCCGCCGTCGAGGTTGACAACTGTGCGTACCCCCGCGGCATCCAATTCGGCAAGATAGTGCTTCACTCGCTCGGGCGTGAGCCGTTCCTTGCCCCCGCCAAGGTGATTGTGAACGTCAATCACCGGGAACGCCGGCGTCTTGACCTCGCTCTGGGTGGTCTTGAGCATCGAACGGGGCTCCCAATCACGAAGCTTCAACTCGCGAATATCATCGGCCTGCTGTGCAAATCCCAGCGAATCCAGGCCGGCAATCATGAGCAGAACCAGCCCGACAAACACATGTACCTTCATAATGATTTCTCCTTTTTCGCTTGATAGCGGCGGTAGAGAAAAAACAAGGTCCATTCCATACTGATTGACAGAATCAGTCTATTGACTACGATCGAAGCGTTGTCTACTAATGAAAGCATATATCCGGCACCATCCGGGACTTTCGCCCGGGCGGGGCCTATTCGCCGCTCAATTTTCCTTCTTCAACGGAGTTGTCCAGAGATAGATGGTGTGTTCACTGTACTCATTGTCGGAATTAATCTTAACGACCTTGTCCGGCGTTACTCCTCTCATGTCGAAATCGTGTGAGACTATTCGCGAGCCGGGCTTGAGCTTTTCCAACTGCGGGATCAGTTTCACATTCAGGCTCGGCAGCAGATAGAGCGTAATTACGTTTGCCTCGCTGAGGTCAAGCGTAAAAATATCCTCCTGTTCGATTCGAACCAGGTTTCCGACGTTGTTCTTTTCGACGTTTTCGAGCGACTCTTTGATCCGCTTCGGATTTATGTCGTAGCCCACGCCCCTGCATCCGTATTTTTTGGCCGCCGTCACTACTATCCTGCCGTCGCCGCAGCCGAGGTCATAAACCAGGTCGTCCTTTTTGACTTCGGCCAGCTCCAGCATCTTGTCCACCACCTCCTGCGGGGTCGGGACATAAATGACATCCGGCTTGCGGGAAGCCTTCCTGATCCGGGTGGTTTGTTGCTTTGCCGGTGTGCGGCTTCTCTTCAGGCCGGTTATCGTTTGGCTGCCTCTGGAACTGACCCGCTCGCCGGTCAGTTTTTTGCCGCTCAACATGCCTTTGAAAGTAATCTCGGATTCCTGATCGCGGAACATGCGTACGAGCTTGAAGCTTACTTGCTTTCCTTCAAGGTCGATTTTCTTGATGGCACTTGAGCCGTACAGCCCGCTCAAATCCGGGTTGACCTGAAGTATCTGTTTGCGGGTGCCGCGATCCGATGTCAGTTCGAGATCCCACTTGCCGATTAAGGCGGCTCCGTCACGCTGGCCCTCTACTGCCATATCGCCCATTTCGGACTTGATCGTACCCGTCAGCTTATGTCCCTTGACTGTCCCCTCGAAACTCGATTCAAACTGCCGGTCCTGAAATTTGCTTGTTCGTTTGAATGTCAGCTTACCCGCTTTGAACGTTACGTCCGTAATCTCGTGCTGGCCCCATTGGCTTTGCCAGTTCCCACTGAGCTTATTGTTATCGTCGGCCTTGATAACCAGTGTCGCGCTGATATCCCTTTCGCCTACTTTGAATGTGACTTGCCATGTTCCCGCGGCCACCGGCATCCGCCTGAGACGTTTGCCTTCGACTTTGGATTCTCCCCGGTCACTCGACATGATCCCAGAGAGTTTTCCGCGTTCGATTGTCCCGGTAAAAGTTCTGCGGAATTCACGGTCTCCAAACCGATTTACCTGTACGAAACTGAGTTCTGATCCTTCATATTTGACGTCTGTAAGCTCGCTAACCGAAAAACCAATCGACTGGCCGGTGAGCTTGCCCTTCTTGTCCATGGAAAACGACAGAATCGATTCGATCTGCCGGCCGTTGAAATCCATAGTAATCTTCCAGTCTCCCGAAATTCCTTTCCGGGCCGTACCGGCTGTCGCGGGAGCCGAGAGCGCAACGATAATTATAAGCGCCAGGATCCCGGCCGTCTTGTGAAATGCTAACTGCTTCATTAGTTATACCTCCTAACAGAAAGATTATTTGGACCGTTTCTTTTATTGAATTGCCATACTATTGTCAATCAAAAAATCCTCAAACACAGGGTAAAATCATCGAGAACGAGAGATATTTTTCTTGACGGAAAGACGGCTAATTTGATACAAAAAGAATGTAAACTGTGGGTTTTTATCATCCGGCAGGACAAAAAATAATAATGTTGAATTCAAAGCCTTTGCTTTTTTGATTAACCACCCTTTTGGACATTAAAAGGAAGGAGGTAATACCATATTGCAAAGCACCTCGCGGGCTGGGGATCGGGCATCTGGGCGAGCAGCAGAAAATCTCCGAGACGCCGCAAAGCTGTTTTGTATTTATCATCGCGATAAACCCGATAGGCATCGATGAGTGTTTGAGTTACGTAGCCGGGGACGTTATCGTTGAGGGTGTACATGTTCCAGTAGTTCTTAATCCGTCCTTCTGTCCGCCAGTCGTAGTTTGGATAACTTGACTTGATTATAGGTTGCTGCTCTACCGGGCCGGTCCAGATCTGCGGGAAAGCGCCGTTTGGAAACTGGGCGGCAAGCAGGGCGTCGAGCGCAAATACGACAGATTCGTGAATCTTCTTATGCTCAAATCCGTGTGCTTTGTCGACGAGGACTAACAATCGAATGGCCGATTGTGTTTGTCCATCGTCCAGTGACGAGTTGTTCTTGCCGTGTCCTTTGCCGTTACGATACAGGGCGACGCGCCCGTTCGGATCAAAGTCGATGCAGTTGGTCCAGCCGCCGGATTGAAGTTGCCCGTAAATCAACGCCTCTGCAGCATCTGTTGCCACATCGAGATAGAACTTCTCGACAGTGGCTTCGTACGCTTTGAGATAAGCCATGCCGACGGTTGGTGTGCCTGGCGGCTGCACCCAGATTTGATCGGCGGTGGCTGCGCCCTCTCCCCACCGCTGCTTTAGATCGATGCTGTAGGAGTAAACGTATCCGCCGTGCGAAGCGACTTCGGAGCGAAAGAAAGTCGCTGCCTTACGCATCGTATCAACCGACCATTCACGCAGGTCTCTTTGCGGGCTGCCGGTAGATAGCCTGACGGAACTCAACAGCATAACAAACGTAAAAACAACTATGATTCTGCCCAGAATCTTCATGCTGAGACACTCCCGGTTTTACTTCAGAAGCAGTATTCCTGCAGTTTTGCATTCCAGACCGGCATGGCTTGGCGGCAATCCCTTCACTATGAGGCAAAGTTGATCAGCAGAATCTTCCGGCCGCGAAATTGTGACAGAGATACAGGTTTGTTATCCGCGATGCAGGGAAGAGTAAAGTCAGGATGGGATTGGCCCACACGCGGTGAATAACCAGCGGCGAGAGAAGAAAGGCATCCCGATGCTAACATTAGCAGGCTCCAATTCCGAATCATCCACCTCACATAAAAACCGGAATTTATCATTACATATTAGTTCAATTAACTACGGATATCAGCTTCCGCCCAGAAGGTCCGCCTTGAGCGCTTTTATCGCAGTCTCACAATGGTATGAGAAGTTATCGTGTCCATCGGTTATTACCGAGCCGACAATCGCTCCCGTTGCACTGTCCACAATCCGGATACGCAGCTTCTTTATGCCGATATCGTCAGTCCCGTCATGATACGTGCACATAATCAGAGCTTCGACACTGAAAAGATCCTTTATTTTGGCACGCATTTTCTCGTTCAGTCTTCCCTGCAGCAAATCCTGCTCATCGATGATTTCCTGCAGCCGTTTCCTTTCGACAAAGATAATAATTTGCCCGGGAAAAGCTTTGGTGTAGAAGGCCATAAATATTTGTTCCTGTTCGGGGGTCAGGCCGATGATTGCCAGCCGGCTATGTGTAATAAGCTCGGGTCTGGTAAATAACGCTTCTGTCTTCCGAGCGCATCCTGCTGAAATGGCCAGGCCCGCTACTACAAGAAACACGGAAATACTGCAAAGAGATCTGGTTCGTATTTTCATTGTGTCACTCCCTAACAGTCTTTGAGAACAATTATTCGTGCAGGCAAAGCGGGTATCACGCCGGGTTTTTGCTTTCTGCCAATCTCGAATATTCTGTTCTTTTGCCGACATAACTTCTTATCTCCATACAAAAAGCCATCTTCGAATATTTTACAAAGAATATACCATCATGAGCACTCTGGCAAGTATCATTTCGAATCCCATATTGCGTTTCTGGATAAAATACCTCTGCTTGAAGGAGGAGAAAAAGAAGCAGAGGCTTGTATAAGATGCAGAGAATTAATATTCGTTATTATCACGCTTGTCCGGCGGGGCGGTCAATTGTGTTGACTCAGTATTTCGATGATAAGGCAAGATAACCTTTAAGGAGTAATTGCTTTTCGGCTGATTCTTCCTTTTTTAACCAGTTTGTTCATTTTTCTTTCGATTTGCCCGACACTCTTGTCGAGGAGCCGGGCAATTTCGTTTGGATTGGTGATCTTCTTCTCAAACAATAAGGTGACTCTCTTATTTAGCAATGTGCCGTTTATGATTGCTATTACTATTACACCTATAACAAGCCCGGTCAGGGCACCATGTTTTGCGAATATGTAGGGAGCCTCCCTCCAAAATGAAAGTTGGCTTAAATCGTCAAGATATGCCGGCTCAAAATGATTTACATAAGAGTGACCGGCCCACAGCCCGAGAAGCCAGCCCAAAATAAAGCCTACGTGCATTCCAAAAATATATTCGACTGCCGGTTTGACAAAAAACAACAGCTTATCCAGCAATCTTTCTATCGGAGCATTAATCCAGAATACACACGGGGAATTTTCCATTTTACATTCTCTTGCTGAATTGATTGATTTAACATAGCTTTCCATGACTTGTACCATGTAGAGGCAGAGCTGTTTGTTTGCATCTTTACACAATTATTGTGTAACAATTCTACGGTTTAATCCGGACGCCCTTGAAGAAATGGGAAGCATCCGTTGTTTTCTGTTTTACCGGGAGTTGGCCTTTCTTTAACATTTGAGAGATCTCATTGTAATCAATTATTCGCAGCGTTAAATCTTGTTCTGTCTGCTCAATTTCGATAAGCTCGTCCGGTATAAGATGAAAAGCATAGGCATATGGCTCATTCGGATTTAACTCGGATTCATCGGAAAACACTGCCAGGAATTTCCTGCCGTTAAGCCGAACAAGATTTGCAAATAATTGATTTTCCGTGCCATCTTTCTCAACGAATCTCAGATCATAGGCTTTCTCCCCTGATTTTTTGGAATCCAGTATTTCGCCGTCCGTTCCCTCCCATTGTCCGACGATGTTTGAGTCAAAGACCAGGTCACTATCGGTGTATAGCGGTTCTAAACGTATCATATTACTTGCATCATCGGATTCATCGCCGAATATAGTCTCAACGTGCGCGACCACGAATTCCTGAAGTTGTTCGGTTGTTGCGGTAAGCACAATGCGTTCGTCTACGACTTCATGCTTTAGTGCATCCGGATTATCTTCCAACATGTCCTCAACTTCATCATAATCGATTATTCGTAACTGCAGGTTCGGATCGATTCGGTCAACCTTCATGAATGTATGTACTGCAACCAGGTGCATTTTATAGAAATCATCCAGGTCTTTTATGTGCTCGCTATCGGGATAGAGATCAAGAAACATCATGTCTTTGATTTTTACCAGATGTGCCTCGAATCGGACGCATTCTTCTTCCATATCATATATTCTCAATTCATATTCCTTCTCTCCGGCTTTTCGAAATTGCCATATATCGTCTTCATCTGTCCTCCACTTACCGACAAGCCCTTCTTCAAAAACAAGGGTTTCATCAGTGTAAAGTTGGTGAAGAGACGGCAGGCAGCCGCTCAACAGCAGAACAAGCAAATAGAATACAGTTTTCTTCGTTTTCATCTTGAGTACCTTTCCAGTTTTTGTGTTATCTGTTACCATGTTGTATTGGTGCTTTGGGGACAGCATCTTTCTGAAAAAATCATAAATATCGATATTTTATTAGGGAAACATTTCTGGGACAGTGATATGGCCGGTAATCATATACCGGGTGTTTGTGAGCCTAAGTTCTTTAATCTGATTTATTTACCGCGTTTGAGCAGCCTATTGGCTCTCCAGAGGGGGACACGCCATGAGACGAGCATCCAGATTATACCTGTTATAATGAGCGAAACCGGCCACGCGAAGTAATTCTTCAGGTATTCGGTGGTGAACCGCTGTACCGCTGTGGCGATACCTGCGAGTCCTGAAAAGAAGAACGATTTCATTTGCCTTGCGACGCTGCCGAAGACAAAACCTATCGACGCTATTGGTAAGAGTATACGGTAGACAATTGTGTGACTCTCGGAAATATTCAACTCATCCGAATCGAGCATTCTCAAGGTGCCAAGGATGTGTACGGGGCCAAGCCAATTGAGAATCGATGCTAAAGTACGTTGAAGCCGGGTTCCCAGCGACCTGCATACTCCTGCAAGTCCAAGATATATCAGCCCGTTGACTATGAAGCTGAGAAGCCTGGATTCGTCCTCTTCGAGAAATTTTGGATTCCACCGCAGCAGCCAGCCGAAAATTGTGGCATCAGAGACGGCAATAATAGACAGGCAAGCAACAATCAATACCAGACCCGCCATGCAAAGGGGCCACGCGAAGTGGATGAACTTGTGCCGGTCTAATATCACGCCCAGCACAAAAAAGCCGATGCCTGGATACAGATACCTGCCGGCTACGATTTCAGGTGCCCAGGATTCGAATTCATCGATTGGTCCTATCATTCCGGCGATTATGTAGCAGCTCGTAAGCCAGGCAAGAAATGATATTATGCCGAAAAGCACGAAAATTGATGACCGGGTAAGTCGCAGGAAGAAAAGTGAAAACGCAAACCAGCACCATGATGAATAATACAATTGGGCATTACCGATAATCACGTATGATTCCTCTTGCCTCAGGAATCCCTCTATTGATTCTATCCCCCAATGGTAATTGGCGGGGGTCAATAAGTCCCACTGAGCCAGAGTCAGCAAGAACGTAATAGGCACTAAAAGATTCGCAGTCGATAGAAATCCGACAGCCAGCCTGCTTTCGCTTCTGTTCCACATAGCGGAACCAAGTATGATCATCAGAGTAGTCGCGGCTACTGCGGGTAAGGGCCTGAAGAACGCAGGAATATTCTCCCATGTCTTGTAGAAGAGCACAAAACTGCCTAAGACAACGATCCAGCCACCTAAATATAAGCAGACCTGTGAGAAAGACAGCTTTCTCGCTTCAATAATTGACAAATCGGGCGGAGATATAACGCGTTCATAGATATTCTCCAGCCGGTCAAATTCCTTCTCTGTCAGCAGCTCATTGTCGCGCCATACCTTGAGTTTTTGACGATGATAAAATACTTCCTGTTGAATTTTGTCCGACAGGAAGGATGGCCTGGACCATACTTTTTCGCCTCGAAGGTATCGGTTAATATCTTCCGCTAAATCCCGCGCTGTCGAATACCTGTTTTGGGGATCTTTTTCCAATGCCTTGAGGCATATGTTTTGCAGGGATATCGGAACTTTCTGTCGAATAGCGCTTGGCAGTTCGGGGTGTTTCGTCTTGATAGCCTCGAACAACTTCCTGGGATCGGTCTGCGGAAAGGGTAATGTGTCTGTGAGCAACTCGTAAAGCAGAATGCCTAATGCGAAAACATCGGTCGAAGGGAAGATTTGTATAGGCTTGGTAACCTGTTCAGGTGCTGTGTATGTTGGTGTGCCGCGGTAAACGTCTTGCTTAACGCCGGACAAATATTGTGTTTCAAGTGCTATTCCAAAGTCTAAGACCTTGGGTTTATGGTCCGAGCTGACGAGAATGTTTGAGGGTTTAATATCCCGGTGTATAATTCCGCGTGCGTGGGCTGCAGAGACGGCATTCAATACATTCAAATAAATGTTCAATCTTTGCTGTAACGGCAGGTCCTTCCAGGCATCCGTCAGGGGCAGGCCGTCCACCCATTCCATAACGATAAACCGCTGCTCTTCGATTTCACCTATTTCGTAAACCTGGGCTACACTGGGATGGTTAAGCTGGCTCATCAGGCGAGCTTCATGCCATCGTTTTGAGTTTGTGTCGTCCGTGGAGATTTTTTTCCGAAGGAACTTTACGGCAACCAGGCGATCCAAAACCGTATCAGCTACCTGGAAGACATGCCCTGCGGCACCTTCGCCAATTTTCCTGATGACACGATACCGCTGACCTAAAAGCGTTTGTGCCTGATCGACTGTGGATATTTCCTTTTTGCTGAACTCAAAAGGCTCCGAGCTTGTGCTTTCAAAAGTGCGTAATTCGACAAGAAGTTTTTCATTCTCCCGGGCTTCGGCAACAATGGTTTGACAAGCTTGGCAAGCCTGTAAATGAGCTTCGAACTCAGCAAGAACCTGTGGCGCTAACCGGCCCTGGATATAATGCTCAATGACCTCTTGTCGCGGACATTTCATCTGATTATCATTTTGATGTATCATTCGAACCGTTGCCTTAATTCCCGTAATCGAGACAGAACTCGACTCTTGGCTATGTACACCGCATTTGGGGACATATCAAACCTCTGGCAGACTTCCTTAACAGTAAATTGATCTATGGCATAATGCCTGAAGGCTCCAAAGACTTTCGCATCAAATTCATGGCGAACTTGCTCGAGGCACCTTTTCATTACCATTTGTTGCCATTCCAATTCCCAGGTCCGGCCGAGGGTCCGGTCATCCTGCACCATATCCCAGAACGATGTGCCGGTTGCCTTGTCCGCAATTAGTTGCTCTAATGGTTGCCGGCCCCTCAAGTTGAGTATTACCCGTTTGGCTATCCCGAAAAGCCAATTGCTCAGCCGCCCTTTACCCGGGTCGTACTTGCCATCTCTAAAAGCTTTGAAAAACGTTGCCATTGTCTCCTGAGCGGCATCTTCCGCCTCAACACTCGACAGGCCGAGTTTCCTGGCAAATCGGATTATGACAGGCTGAAAGTGACTGCAGAATTCAGTCCACGCCGATTCATCATGCGTTGTCTTGAGTTCATCCAGAAGCTGCGTAGTAGTTACCCATTGAGTCACTTTCGAACTCCTATGCCGTTTATTCTCGGCAAAGAGCATAGTCTGATGAACGAAGTCATGCAATTATATTTCTGTAAAAATCACATTTTGTCAGAAAGATTCCGTCCGCAGACTCTCAATACTAAATAGTCCTGATAGTTCTGCGTTTGTGGTTCTCCGGAAGATATCCGGGACATCTGTTAAGCAGGAAATAGATGAGCAATATGGTTTCGATTATGCGTTATATCAGAGGATTTCAAATGAAAAGAAGTATCGGTTTTTCAATAACTTTCGTCTTGGCAATGGCCGGTTTGGTGGCTGCCCGGCAGAATACTGAACCATTATCTGGCCCAGTCAAAATCCAGGAGGATGTAAACGCGGTTGTCTGCAACAATAGAGGTGAGAAATTCACTATTGAGGGCACAAAAGAACCGGCCCGGTTACCGGCCGACAGATACTACATTGAGAGCTGGATCCTTGAACGCATCGATAACAACGGAGCCGTCTGGAAGCTCAAAACAAAAGACATCGCCAATAAGAAAACCTTCGATGTAGCTCAGGATGCGGAGGCTAAGCTGCCGATAGGTGAGCCGATCATTTCTACCCTGACAGTGAGAAAGGAAGATGCGGAATTCTACTTCCGGCACTACTTCAAAGGCCAACTGGGAGAAGAAATTGAGCTTACCCAAAATCAGTCCAGAGCGGACCCGCCGAAATTACTGATCAGAAATGAAGATAGTTCGTATCAACAGACGCTCACATTTAAATATGGGTGAGGCGGTACCTGTTTGCTCTCGTGGCGAGAGCCGGAAAATGTAAAGGGACCATTCACCGTGATGGCACAAATCACAAGTCCCTTTAAAGCAGAAAACAAATCATACGATCTCGAAACTCTTGTAAATGCCACTATTCGCGAGGAACGTATGGAAATGTTGATTAAGTGGGTACCAATCCTGGCTATTATCGTTGCTCTGACGGCGGTAACATGGCTTGCGAGAAAAAGATGGCCCGTTATAACCGTTCTTCTTTATGCACTTTGGGTGACGGCTGTTTTCGCACCTGCCGTACTATTTATGGTATTCTGGCTTAGCGATCCGGATGTCCCGGACCTTGAGGAAGTATACGATTCTATCCTAATGCTTTATAGCGAGTTTTGGCCGTTCTGGATATTCTGCGCAATTCTCATCGTAAGCCAGATGCTGCTTTTGATAATCCCGGTCAGGATTGTAAAACAGAGACCAAGACCTCAAAGGGGCCTTTGGCTTACCGCTATAGCAGCAGGGGCCTTATTTGCCATAGTGGTGCTGGGTATTGTATGGTCGATTGCCGCGGCCATATTTGGAGATGATTCCATCGATGGTATAGTTCCCTTGCTTGCCCTGATTTTTCTTCTGGTCAACTGGATAGTATGGTCCTGCATATTCCGGTCTTTTGCACGCAACGCCGACCCGCGCAGCTATATTCGCAGACTGATGAAATGGCTGCTCCGTGGGACAATACTTGAACTGCTTGTTGCCGTGCCCAGCCATATAATTGTCAGACACAAGGACGTTTGTTGTGCTGGTCATCTCACTGCGACGGGAATTGCCACGGGCCTTGCCGTAATGCTCATTTCTTTCGGCCCCGGCATTTATTTCTTATACGCCGAACGTATCGAAAGCAAAAAACCGGGAAGCAAAAATAATTCGAAACTCAAGGGATGCTCTGATGCAGAATCGAATTAAGATCCACAGGAGTACCCGTATGCGACGTGAATTGATAATGCCAAACAGAAGGTCCTTTGAGCAAAAGCCTGATTCTATGGCCGGCTTAGCTTTTGCTGAAACAAATTTTTTTGTGTACGGGACTTTTTGTTGACAAAATCGCCCGTTTTTGATAACCTTATTTTAAGGAGTGCAGGTAAATGTCCCTTATTCGGCAGAGTGTCTCTCTGCATAGAACACAACTTAGTTGTAGTATGGAGGAACGAAAAATGAGAATTCTTTTATTCAGTCTTGTATTTACGGCACTTTTCACGATGCCGGTATTCGGTATGCCTTTGATTCAACAGGAAGACACCTGGGATTACTGCGTGCTTGATTTCAATATATATTATATCTTAACAAGCATTGAATATGCCGATTTCGACTGGGACAATGCCGACTGGACTGAAGGGCAGGCCGCATTCGGTTACGAAAGAGTGCCCGAGGGAGGGACAATTAACACATTATGGACTCCGGGGACAGATTTAGCTCTGCGCAAGTCCTTCCAGCTCGAATCTTTGCCGACAGAAAATCTGCGTCTTGATCTGGCAATTGATAATGGCTGTGTGATATTCATCAACGGTAAAGAAGTTCTCAATCACACGGGGGAGTACTTCACGTCTCTATGGGAGTACACATTTGAATTAGACTCTAAATATTTGAAGCTCGGGACCAACACGGTCTCTGTGCTGGCTGAAGATCATGGACAACAAACATACTTTGACATGCAATTGGAAGTTGTTCCGGAACCGGCCACGATTTGTCTCTTAGGTCTCGGCGGCGTTTTCATGCTGAGAAAAAGGCACTGACAGATCCAAATTCGAAATATTCAAACTTAATAAACACCATTCCATATATGAGAAAATTCAGAGTAATTGTCATGATAAGTTACATTCTATAGCCTCGCCAGCTTTTGCCGCGATAAATCTTTGAGTTGTTGGTTGTATAATTCTGAAATTTCCCTTGACGGCGGGGTAGCGGATTTAGTATATACTAAGGTAGGCGAAGTTTGTGGATTTTTGGCTTTCCGGCTTCGTCTTATTAGGAATAACGAACTTTGCTTTTCAGCTTGATTTCGGTTTTATAGGAAGGAGGTAGCGTCGACTAGCCGAACTTTATCCTAAACAAACATGGATAAAATTTGGTGAAGACGAGAATTACCATCGGTTGCTTTAGCGTGTAGCAAAAGCACCATTTTCCCAACCTTTTATAAGGAGGACTTATTATGTATTGGAAATTGATTTGTTTGGTTTCTTTTGTTTTAGTTTTCGGATTGAGCGGGTCAGTTGTCTTAGGCCAGGAAAATCAGATCGTAAACGCTGAATTTGACGATGGCTTAGCATCCTGGGGCATATATACCTACCTGAATACCACCGAAGGTTTCAATGTGGAAGTCTCGCAGGGCGGCGGTTTGTCAGGAGAAAACTCGGCGTTGATTGATATTTACAACTCCTCGGTACTTACCAGCATAGGAATTGCCCAGGGAGGCCTGGTTGCCGAGCCCGGAAAAACATATCCTATCGGTTTTACCGCTAAAGCCGAGGAAGTCAGAGGATTGGTTGTATTGCTTCAGGGAAATATTAACAATGCGTCTTACCCGACTTTTCTGGACCAGACCGTGGAGTTGACACCAACGAAAACAGATTACGTTATTGATTACACCCATACCGGCGCGGCTATAGGCGCAGGTGAAAACGAAAGTCTTAATCTATACCTGATGATTAAGGGGCCTTCGTGGTCACCGTCCGGGGCAAGCCTTAATGGAAAGGTCTGGATCGACCGTGTGCACTTCGGTGCCGATATCCCGCACCAGCCCGTTTACGCCGCTACGAGCCCCATACCTGAGGACGGCATCTTCCATGCGGATACATGGATAACTCTTGGCTTCTCGCCCGGCGACTTTGCTGTTTCGCATGATGTTTATCTCGGCGACAATTTCGAAGATGTCAACGATGGAACAGGCGGGACATTCCAATTTAATCAGCCTGATACGTTTTTCGTAGCGGGTTTCCCCGGCTATCCTTACCCGGATGGCCTGGTTCCGGGAACGACTTACTACTGGCGGATAGATGAAGTAAATCAAGCCGATCCGGGCAGTCCCTGGAAAGGCCCTGTATGGAGCTTCACGGTACCGCCTAAGAAAGCCTATGAACCCGAACCGGCTGATGGTGTAAAATTCGTAGATCCGGACACAACTCTTGCCTGGACTGCCGGTTACCTCGCAAAAATGCACTATATGTACTTCGGGGATAATTTCGCTGATGTCGAGGCCGGAACTGGTGATACTAATAAAGGAGTTGTAATTGGGACGAGCTTTGATCCGGGTACGCTCGAAAGAGAAAAAACTTATTATTGGCGTGTTGATGAGTTCGATGGTGCGGTCACGTATACAGGTGATATCTGGAGTTTCACCATTGCAGGGGAGACTGGCGGACTCAAGGCGGAATTCTTTAACAACGCGAGCCTTGCGGGTGAGCCGGCACTGACTCGTATAGATCCACAAATCGACTTCAGTTGGGGTAACGGCACCACCCGCGGCGTAAACTCTCCGGCGGAGAATATCAATGTGGATGAATTCTCGGCCCGCTGGAGCGGCGTGCTCGAAGTGGACGTCACGGACACGTATATATTCCGTATCAGTGCCAATAATGGTTTCAGACTGTGGCTGGACGACCAGCTCATCATTGATTACTGGGACAATCCCACCACAAGCAGTCTTGATAGCGAACCAATCGAGCTTATCGGTGGCACAACCTGCAACATTAGAATGGAGTATTTCGAAGGCGCGGACACGGCGACTGCAGGGTTATACTGGCAAAACAGCGTTCGGCCCCGGCAGATCATTCCCCAGGCCGCATTATCGTCGCCCGTTAAGGCCGGCAGACCGCGCCCGGCAAATGGTGCTGAGGATGCGAAAATGATGCCGGTGCTCACCTGGCATCCGGGAGATTTTGCCGCCTCGCACGAGATATATTTCGGCACAGATAAAGATGCGGTTGTTAATGCCACTACGGCTTCACCCGAATACAAGGGCACACAGGCGCTGGGTTCCGAGAGCTATGAGCCCGGCAAACTCGCATGGGATACAACGTACTATTGGCGCATCGACGAAGTCAATGCTCTCAATCCCGATAGTCCGTGGATTGGCAGCCTCTGGAACTTTTCAACGGGTGATTTCATTGTCATTGATGACTTCGAAGACTACGATGCCGGTGACAACCAGATTTGGTACTCATGGCACGATGGGCTCGGTTACGGCACGCCGGATACTCTGCCTTATTTCGCCGGCAACGGGACCGGCTCGGCTGTTGGCGATGATACAGCGTGGTTTCCGCTTGATAGTACGGTTATTCATGGAGGCATGTACTCTTTGCCGTTTTTCTATGACAACAATAAACAGGGCTACGCTAATTATTCAGAGATAGAAAAGGCATTGAGTTATCCGCGGGACTGGACCGCCGAATCGGTAGGGGAATTGTCGCTGTGGTTCTACGGCAGTTTGGAAAACGGTGTTGAATCGATGTATGTGGCAATTTCAAACAGCACGGGCCAGACAGCCGTGGTTGTCCACGATAATATCCTTGTTGCGGCGGTCGATGTGTGGACGGAGTGGATTATTCCTCTGCAGAGCTTTGCCGATCAGGGCGTGGATTTGACGGACGTCGATAAAATCATGATCGGCTTCGGGACCAGAGGTAATCTGACGATACCCGGCGGTTCGGGTCGTGTGTTATTCGATGACATTCGGCTGTACCGGCAGGCAGAAGCTGCCGGCGAATAAACGTTGCTTTAACGGTAATAACGCCGGGATTAAAATTGATCCGGGGCCTGTACTGTTTGCTTTCAGTATCGGCCCCGGTTGTCTTTTTGTGAAACGATCTTAAAAATCGGTGTCGAATCCGTAGAGTATGATTTGTGGCGGCGTGTCCTGCCATTCGGTGGGGCGGCATTCGCGGGCGCCGGTCGTATAGTAAATATATTTAACGTTTTTATCTTTAAGCTCGTCGAGTATCGCCTGCGAGATTCCGGGTTCCAGCGCCGGCTCGAAAAGAAAGTTTTTCGGGCACAGATGAGACCCGCCTCCGAAGCTCTGGGAAAAGTAGCCGGCCAGGACAATAGGCTCGGTAGTTAGTCCTTCGATGCGGGTTTGATCGAATTGAACAGAAGTGGGTGTGCCGCCCATCATACTCCAGCGAGCATAGTGTTGCACGGTCACGGATACGCCCGTATTGGGATCGTCCAACGAGCATGTATCAATGAAGTCCTGTTCGGTCGGTTCCCACGGTTGATAGAGAGCCGTCCCCTCAGTTGACGTTATGGTGACGTCATCGATGAGCACGGGACTTTCGTATTCGACTTCTATACCGATTCTCAGGTCGTCCGGTGTAACAATCGGATCTTTCATGACGCTCTGGTACAGTGGTTCGGTGCGGAGCCGGTAAGTCCGCGGATTGTTAATGTCTTCGAATCGCCACGTATCGGTCACCGCATACTGGTCGAATTCCCATTCCGGCGGTTCATAGGTGTGTGCTGCTCCGGGCAATGATGGCAGGTCTATGGAGACCTGCTGGATTTGTCCGTCAGCAACAAATTCGATGTCAACCGTATCGTAAATACATTGCTGCAGATTGTCCTCGCTGAGCCAGATATTTTTCGGCTTGAGTGTCCAGCGGGATTTCAACCGGTGGCTTGTGAGTACGTTGCTTCCCCTGCCCTGCAGCGACCAATATTCTCTTGGCTCTGAGAGCATGTAAGGCGTAGTATATTCGGCGTTTCCGGGCTGCGGGATTTCTCGAATCTGTTTGATTATGAGCTTGCCTTCGGGAGCCACCTTCTTGAACTCGAAGTCCAGAAGGAGATCGTCTTTTTGCACGACCTGGCAATACTGTTCCGCGGCCGCGGCCAACAAATCGTAAAGCTCAATATATTCCTGCTCCCATTCGAGCACCGTATTCTCGCGCAGCGGCACCAGGCTCGATCGCTGGAGAAGCCACGGAAGTGCACCCTGAAAATGGCTGATATCAATCCGGACCTCTTCGGGGATCGCATCGGGCGGCGGGTTTGTGACCGATACCGCTCCCTTCTGGCAAACCACGTTCGCGGTCCAGTCCGTGCCCCGGTTTCTTTCCATCGTGGCGACTCCGTTGGCCAGTTCGATTTCGTCGGGGAACGAGTGATGGGTTAGCAGGGCCATGCCGGCGTCGGCCTCGTTGACACCATGCTTTAGCCGCTCCAGAAATGCGTTGTCGTTATAGAAACTGGCGAAAACCTTTCGAATGGCCCGAAAAACGCCGCGCTCGGCGTCGTTCGACGCGTCACAGGCGCAGGGGCCGGCGTCATCCTGGTCCAGATCGTCGGCCAGGCAGCCGCTGTAGCTATCGTAGAGACCCGCCCCCGTGAACGTTTCACTGTCCTCGACGTTGGTCGAGCTGCGGAAACGAATGTTCGTGCCGGGATCGAATCCGAAAGTCTCAAGGGCGTCGATTACGGCGGATTTTATCTCCGGGTCGAATTGGGTGAAAGTCGAGTTTTCGATTAAATTGCGAATTGCCGCCAGGTCTCTGGACAATCCTTTCATGTCCGCCGGCGGATATCTCGTGTATTGTGACAGAAGCCGGGCGATGTGCTCTCGAATGGTGCCTCCGTTTAAGGGCGAGCGAATCTGCCACTTCGTCGGATCGTTCAGGTCGTCCGTCAGGAACATCCCGCTAAGGATGATGGTGTCGCTCGTTCCGTTATAAAGCTCAATCCAGTCGGGATATGCGCCGGTTTCGGCCGGGTCTTCGATAGTCGTTTTATTATCAGCCATGAATTCGTTGATTACCAGGTTGTTGCTGTCGCCGGCCGGCGAGTTAGCCGCGCCGGGTGATGGATTCTCAAAAAATTGCCACAGATCTCCGCCGTCAACGGATCGTCCGTATGAGATATCTTCCTGCTGAGGTCCGAAACTCACGCCGTCGATGAGTGTTTGACCGTCGCTATCGAAAAGGCCTACATCCTCACCCGACCGGCTCAGCTTGAAACCGGCATGGAAAGGTCCCTGCTCGGTGTCGTCATCGGCCCAGATAAGAGTGTATCCGCCCGGTGCCAGTACGGCCGGAGCCATGCTGGGCAGAGTCTGGTCGAGAAAGGCATTCCAGAGGTCGAATGAAAACGCCATGGCCTGGGGCGAATTGTCCGGGATTGCCCGGCGCAGGATACCGAAGTTCGCGGCCTTGCCGCCGACATATCCGATATCGGCCGGCTGCAAATCATTCGTGTCGGCCCAGAACTGTCCCCAGTGCGTCATCGGTGTTATTGTTATTGGTGAAGTCTGTTTCAGTTCCAGGAGCGAAGCTTTTTCCTGTTCGCTGAGACTGTCGGCATCGAGCAGCTTGACAGTGCTGAAGAGTTGCATGTTTTCGCTCGAAGCGGCCAGATATACGCTGCGATTCACAAGGCCTTGCGCACGGACCGCATCCTGCTCAATCGCAAGGTAAACGAAGGGCACGCCCTGAGATTTTGCAAGTATGGCCACATGAGAATTCGGCGTCGTGGGCATCAAACAGATAATTCCGGCAACGGATGGAATCTCGGCCGGCACGCCGTCGGTCAGCAGGATATCTTCCGGCAGCAAATCGCCGTTGATGAAGGCCGCCTGGATTTCGCTGCCGGCGAAGAATTTTAGCGTGCCAAGAGCCCAGCCGTCCGAATAGCTGATGTTGCCTTCGGCCCATTGGGCGGTAGAGCCGATCGGTATGCCCTGACTTTCGAACCAGTCGCGATTCTGCTGGGCCACCGTGTATTGCTCGTAGGTCGGGAAATAATACGCTGTGACGTTGGGCTCGGCTATGACCGAAGCCTTGACAATATTGAACATACGGACGATTTCTTCACGGCTATAGGGATCGTTTCGGACGAGCTGTATGCCATACTCATTGAACGGCGGGTCCGACCATGGGGACAGAATCACTGCGCCGAGCACCGCCTGCTGGCCCGCCTCATGCAGGGTGACGTTATCGAATTGCTCTATTGTCATGCCGATAAATGGATCGAGCTGTTCGAGCGCGAAATCAAAGTGGTATTCGTAATTCCGGCAGTCCTGGTAGCACACGACGTTCGGATCGAAGCCTTCCTTGGTTATTATCGTAAACTTGACATACGGAGGAGACGTCCAGCTTTGAAACTCTTCGTTGGGATAATCGATCTGGTTTTTCCATGCCCCTGCCGGCTCGGGATCATCGCCCCTGGCCAGAGTCAGACATGGAACCAGGAGAACTAAAAGCAGCAAACGAATTCTAAAACACATGGCCACTCCACCTTAATATACAATTGATAATATTCAAGCCGCATCATCAAATGCGGCTTGTCAACAACACTTATTATACAATTTTTGACCTGAATTTTCCAGTGATTTTACTGGTTTCCTACGATTTCGGAACCTTCCTGTTGCCAAATCCGCGTTGGGGGGATTGTGTCCGGATGTTTTGCTTATCAGGTTTTCAGCGGCTCAATAGATAGCACAGCCAGGCAGCGAGAAATGCTCCGTAGGTTCCGATGGCATAGCCCATAAGGGCCATAAGGATACTTGCCGGCACGAGTTTTTCGTTGTGACTTGAAGCAACCACCGGCGCGCTGGCCGCTCCGCCAATATTCGCGGCACTCGCAATCGCGGTAGAATGAATGTCCACTCTCAACAGATATGCACCAAGGACACAAAAAGCCCCGTGCACGGCTATCCAGATGTAGCATCCGAGAATGAACCATCCGGCAGAACCTGTAAGTCCGGATATATCGGCCCTGGCCCCCATGTTCGCGACAAAGATATAGACAAGGGCCATTGCAAGCTCGTGGCTTGCGGGGATGTGCCTTGCCGGAGTGAGCGAAAGCAGAAGGCCCATTGTAGTGATCAGCAAAATCTTCCATGTCGAGGCTGTTAAAATCGGTTGAAGCTCAGGCAATTGGCTACAGAGGATTTCCGCCGCCCATGTACAAGCAAAGCCCAGCACAAGAAGATATAGAAAATGCCTCATTCGGACGTGTTCCTTTGATTCCTGCGTTTCGGCCCGGGTAATATCGAGCATCTGGATTCGCTTTTTGTCCACCCGCGTAAAACGATTGAACGCTTTGGCGAAGTTTTTCGATCCCAGCAGAATCGGCAGCCATACCATATAGACAAGATTGTCGCCCAGCACGGCGAGCCCGAATCCCTGGCCGCTCGTTTTAAGCCCTTCGGTGACGGCCGCCATGTTGCCGGTGCCGCCGATCCAACTGCCGGCGAGCGAGCCAAAAGCCTTCCATGAATCTTCAGGCAGTTTGTTTCCGACAAGAAGAAATGCTATCGGGGCACCAAGCACGACGCCGGCGGTGCCGAAGAGCATTACGAAGATGCCCCTGCCCATCATTTTGATTGTCGATGCGACGTCCACCTTCAAAAGCATTATTATCAGAAACATCGGCAGCACGGTTGAGCTGAGCCAGTCATACACCACCGAAGTTTTGGTTAATACACCTGTGTTTGACATTATGGCGGGTATGGCGTAGATAAATATCAGCGGCGGAAAATAATTGAAAAGCTTCCACTTGGTTCGTTCTTCGAGAAAAAAGAAAAATGCTCCTACTCCGCAGAGAACCGTTAAGACTCCAATCGGGCTGGAAACATATGATTCATCCATGACTTCTTATCCCAATCAAAGAAGCTGATTGCAAGGCGGCTTCTACTGTTGGAAATTCCTTCCATCGAAAACGAAAAGGCTCAGATGTTATATGTTGTAATCGTAAACTCGCCGCCCTTAAAAGAGACATCTTTGACTTGAATACCCCTTATGTTTTTTTCTTTAAGCAGCTTGTCTACATTGACGAATATTTTCGGATACTCAAGTTTTATGTATACCGGTAATTTTAGCTGGAGTATTTTTTTGAGCCGGCTTACGGCTTTGTTTAGATAGCTGCTCACGATGGTAAGTTCAAATGTTGCGAGGTTATCGCTGAAACCCATGTATCCTAACGAAGCGGGAATATACGGCAGAATGAATGAATTAGTCTTTATCACAAAATGAATTCTATCACCTTCAACTTTCGGGCGTAGTATCTCTCCGCGTAAAAGTTCGTTGGAAATCAGGATTTGTGTGAGTTCATCGAGATTGAAAGTCATTTTTGCCATAGCGGTCCTTTGCCGGATATTCTGTTCAGGTAATGAGAATGCCACAATCGCAACGTGCAGTCGATGATAATAGACAAGCAGGACATGCTTGAATCGAACAGGGCATTCTGTTGTAACCTTCACTTAAAGTGAGAGGCTACGCATTACCTGTTCTGTCCATCATCGCCGACCTGCGAGCGCTCTGCCTTTTGCCTGGCGGCGGAAAGATCCTTGAACAGCGATCTTATGTTGAAGAATCCCCCGATTGTAACAACAACCGAAAGACAGGCAAAAAGCGCCAGGCTCAAAAAGAAAAAGAACGTCCAAATTTTAATCCAATCCATCTAAATTGCTCCTTTGTTTCATAAGAGTTGATCGTCCCTTCTTGTCGGGCAGCAGCAGCGATCCGACAATCATCAGGACAATCGCCAGTGCCAGGACGATCAGGCCGATAATGGCACTGGGAATTAGGTATATCATCGCGATCTCATCACCGGGCAGGACTTCCTTAACCAAGCACATTCCGTCGGTCAATTTCTCAATAGGAATTTCTTTTGTGAATCCCAAAAGACGCTGCACAGGATGAAACAAAGACCCTAACTTATACTGAACTTCTGGTAAACCAAAGAGTGCAAAGAAACCGCATGTCAGCGCAAGATACGCCCCAGCTCTGCTGGCCCGCTTCCAATACAACCCAAAGGCCAGCAGCGCAAATCCCCCGATAGAGTATACCGAGCCGGAAATGGCCATATAGTCCCATAGGTCCTGACTTAGTGGATACCAGAGGCTCCAGATGAGTATGAAGATACCGATTGCAACGATGAAGATTCTTGTCAGCAGGAGTCGCGCCTTCGAGGACAGGCCTTTTTTAAACCATGGAGCGACCACATCCTGAGTGAGCACCGAACTCCAGCACAAAAGATAGCTGTCGTGTGTCGACATGAACGCCGCGAGCATTCCCGCCGAGATAATGCCGATAAAGCCCGCCGGCAGGATCTGACTCAAATAGAACGGCATTGCTGTTAGTGACAAATCGGAATTTGCTTTTCCGTCGGCGGACAGGAATACGTCTTTGAGCGTTGCATTATTGGCAATAAAAACCAGGGCACAGATTCCGAAGAAGTAGGGGATCAGGAACCGGATAAGAAAACCTACCGAAGATAGCATATATATTCGCCGCACAATTCCGGTACTTTTTGCCGAGCAGGCCCGGATGACGGCGGTTTGCCAGACGGCACAACTTACAAGGCCCATGAAGAACATCCAGAGGACGTATGTCCAGCCGAAGCCTGCTTTGTCAAAGGGATTGAATCCGCTCTGGCCCATCTCACGCGTAACCGTGTCAATGATATTGTCCCAGCCTAAGTATCTGATTGACATAACGCTGGCAAAGAGCAGGCTGAACGACAGCACCACGAACTGGATATAGTCGAGTATCGCAACGGACACCATTCCCCCTAAGGTTGTGTAAAGCAGGACCATGCACAGCAGAACCGTCATAACGATCTTTAGATGAACTTCCGATGTCATACCTGTAACACCGGTAACAAACAGCGAGCCGGCCTTCAGGAACATGCCCATATTGAGGATGCCCGAAAGTGCCAGGATAATACCGCCGAGTATGCGGATGTCTTTGCCGAATCGCATCTCGTAAAACTCCGGTATTGTCATCACCTTCAATCGTCGAAGCGGCACAACGATGAAGCCGGATATGCCTACGAAAAGGGTGACAATCGCCGCGGCGAAGGCGATGTGAAACGCGGCGAATCCCCCGGTGAAACCTTTCTGCGACGAATACATCACCGTTACCAGGCCCAGTTCCGTGCCGATCATGGTCGCTATGGCGAGAAAGGTCTTAAGACCCCGGCCGGCGACCATAAAGTCCGTGGCCGAGGCAATATACTTGCGGATGTAGACGCCTATACCGACGACTGTAATCAGGTAGCCTATGACAATACACCAGTCGAGAATGCTGAAATTCGTTTCAAATCCGAGACTTGTAAAATCAATATCCATATGTTCTCCTGCTTACCAAGCCACATATGTTATTCAGGATTCGTGTTACGATCCACGAACCACGGTACGGACGATGGGGATTATAGTCCATCCGGCAACGTTCTACAATATTTTTCAGCACATCAGGACAACTCTTTAAAAACAGAATCGACCAGGGCGTTCATCGCCTCTTCCTGTGCGATTATGGATCGAACCATCTTCATTTGCGTTCGGCAGCGATCCAGATTATGGCCTTCACGGTGTATCTTATAATAAATGTCGCCGGCCAGATGGTCTGCGAGGAATCGAATCATCTGCTCGAACGTAATGAGCTTGCCGGCAAAAACCATGTTTTTCTTCTCGGTCGGTGTTAGAAACGTGTGTGTTTCTTCGGCAAAGCCTTTGAGCAGCATTTCAAATATCGGCATGCGCATCGTCACTTTTGACAGGTCGCGTTCGTCTTCTTCGGCCGGATTCGTCGCCGTGCGCACCATGTCGCCGAAATCGTATAATGAAAGCCCCGGCATGACCGTGTCAAGGTCGATTACGCACACGCCTTTGTGCGTCTTTTCATCCAGCAGCACATTGTTGATTTTCGTGTCATTGTGCGTTATGCGAACCGGAATTTCGCCCTTGCCGGCGTGATTTAGAAGTACGTCACATATCCCGTCATTCTCCAGCACGAAATCGATCTCGTCCGTGACGTCTTTGGCGCGGCCGCGCGGGTCCTGCCGGAGGACTTCCCGGAAGGTTGTCAAGCGTTTCGGAGTCGCGTGAAAATCCGGAATCGTTTCATGTAACGTCGGGCCGGGTAAATCCGTGAGCATCGCTGCGAACCGGCCGAACATCCGGGCCGCCTCGTAGGCCAGTTCGGGCGATTCGATTGTGTCGTATGTAACCGCATTTTCTATCCGATTATAAACGCGCCAGTAATTGCCGCGGTCGTCCAGGAAGAAATCGTCGCCGTCTTTCGTACTGATGACGACAAGCTGGCGCGAGACAAGTTTGCTCTGCTGTTCTTGAAGTTTCCGGCGAATATGGTTCGTTACCCGCCGGATATTTTCCATCATCGCCGGCGGATTTTTGAATACCTGATGATTAATCCGCTGCAGGATGTAATGTATCCGGCGGTCGTCTTGCCTACAGGTAAGGCAGTAGGTGTCGTTAATATGCCCGCTTCCGAAGGATTCATTCCGTATCAATTTGCCATCGAGATTAAATTTTGCCGCTATCGATTTTATATCACGTTCCATCGTGTTTACCAGAGCTTTTCCGGATACAGTCCCTCTGCGATCAGCTTGCGAATGCACCGCTCGGCTATCTCTCTTTCCTGCCTGTAGGTTACGCCGAACCATATGTCGTGCGTAGGAAGAACTTTGACTTTGACCTTACCGCTTTCGACAAGATCATCGATCACGGTAGGAATAAACAGCTCGGCTTTAGGATCGTTTCCGTGATCTTTAAGAAACTCCTTAAACTTCGCCGAGATATGCCCGAAAACCGACTGGTGGAAACCCCAGAGGTTCATGGATACTACTTCGTCGCCGGTCAGCAGGTGCTCTGTGCCGCCTTCGTCGAAATAACGGGCGCCGTTTCCGTGTTTTTCCACACCCGTCCGTTCGAAGATATCGCTTAAACAATCATTGTCATCGCAGTAGCATACGCCGCGGGCGACGGAACCGTATTCGCTTAACGTATTGCGAAGCCGAAAACCCACCATCGCGTAATTTGTTGGTGAAACTTCTGTGCCGCGAAGAAAATCAGCCATCATCTTAAACGAATCGATGCCGTAGTAATCATCGGCGTTAATTACGGCGAACGGCTCGTCGATGAAATCTTTGCCCAGCAGGGTTGCGTGTCCCGTGCCCCAGGGCTTTTCGCGTTCGGGCGGCAAGGCAAATCCGTCGAGGGCGGCGTCCAGTTCCTGGTAGGCGTAGGCTGTTTCGACCAGGTCGTCAAACTTGCTGCCGATTTTCTCCTTGAAGGCGTCTTCGAAGTAATGCCGGATGATGAATACCAGCTTGCCGAATCCGGCGCGAATCGCATCATGGATTGAATAGTCGATGATAATCTCGCCGTTCGGTCCGATCGGGTCGATCTGTTTAAGCCCGCCGTAGCGGTTTCCCATGCCGGCGGCAAGAATCAATAAAGTCGGTTTCATTCAATTTCCTTTATTCGAGGGTATGTTGTCATACGAGCCAGTTCGAAATGCCAAGCTGCCGCGACTCTTTCCAACTGCCTCGAGTAAAGTCGGGGAATTTGACTGGCATGTTTCCCTCGGCGATGGACTTCTCGCTAAGCGGGATGATAGCGCTCCATGCTGCGGAATCATAGACGTCGATGTCCGGCGATATCCCTTTTCGCAGGGCCGTTATCAGGCGATAGTCTTCGATAAAGTCCATTCCGCCGTGGCCGGCGCCTTTTGCTTTCTCCTTCATGGCCTTCCAGACAGGGTGTTCATATTTGTCACGGTAAGCGCCCGACGCTTCCCAACTGTGGCCCTGGCTGAGACCCTCGATGTAAATATGCTCGGCGGGGTACTTGCGGACAAGCCCTTTCGATCCCTGCACCATGAAATCGCGACTGTAGGGCCTCGGCAGGTTTGTGTCGTGCTTACAGATGATCGTCTTGCCCAGCTTTGTTTTTATCAGTGTGATATTGACATCGCCGAGAGCATATTTGCGGTTCTGCCATTCGCTGTAGAATTTCTTGTCCTTTTCCGTTTTGGCCTCGGCGAATTTCTTATCGGCGAACTCATTGAGGCCGATTGATTTGGTGGTCATGGAAATGAGGGTATCGAACGCATCGCCCCGATTGATATCCATGCACCAGGCCATCGGCCCGATTCCGTGGGTCGGATAGAGGTTACCGTTGCGTTTAAGCGACTGGTGCACCCGCCACATTCCCTGGTACACCGTCGGATGGATTTTCAGGCCTCGCAGGTCGTGCAGATAGCCGCATTCGCCGTGCATTATCTCGCCGAACAGACCTTCTCGGATCATATTCATAACCACCATCTCGGTAAAGTCATAGCAGCAGTTCTCCTGCATTACAGTGTGCTTGCGGGTTTTTTCGGAGGTTTCAACCAGTTTCCAGCAATCCTCCACGGAAAGCGCAATATTGACTTCGGAGGCGGCGTGTTTTCCGTTCTCCATCGCGCTTAGACTAATCGGCGCGTGCCATCGCCACGGTGCGGCATTGTAAACCAGGTCCAGGTCTTCTTCTCCGCACATTCGCTCGAAATCCAGATCGCCTTTTGTGTATCCCTTCGGCTTCGGAAAACCGGCCTTGACAATCTGACTCTGGGCCCATTTGACCCTTTCGGGACGAATATCGCAGACTGCCGTGATCTGACAGCCCTCAATTTTCAATAGATTGTTGACGTGTCCCGAACCCTGATTGCCGATGCCGACGTAACCGACTTTAATCAGATCCTTAGCACCGGGATTATATCCGATCATACTTGCGGCATCAGATCGAGTCTGGGCACTTTTACAACCTGAAAGCACCACACTACCCACTGCCATTCCCAGGCCGGCCATAGTACCCGTCCTGATGAAATCTCTGCGAGTGAATTGATTTGCCATGAAAGTTACTCCTTAAAGTAAGAAATTCGTTTTATTGCTTTTATTCATAACCTGTACCGTCCTGATTTTCAAACCGGCGGCTCGAATATGTAAAAGCATAGCGATTATTTTTGAAATATCAAGCTTTTATGATGCTCACCAGCGGAAGAATCGATAAGGGTCGTCCCACTCTTCCGGTACATCCATGTATAGGCCTTCCAGCCACCGTTTCTCGTCTTTAGACGTGTTTACAGGATTGCCGAATCGCTCCGGAACAGGCGTTGAGCTGGCCGCTCCCATATTTGCCAGCAGACGGGCAAGAAGGTAACTGGTCCGGCGGAATGTTCTCTTGACGTTTTGCGGCTGCTTGCTGTCGAATTGCCACGGTGCGAGCTGGCAGAAGACGATGTTATAATTTTCCGCCCCGGCCAGAACTCCATCGCCGATGGTTGTAACTGATGCCGAGACGAGGGGCAGTTTTCGCGGCTCACGGCTGTGCACATCCGCCGGCCCGACTCCTGCAAACAGGGATTTGAAGCCGAACGGCTCAAAATAAGCCGAGATATGTTCGGCCTCCTTCGTGCGGATTTTCAGCGGCAAAAATGCGTTTGCCTGCTGCTCGTCGAGCCCGACCGCCAGCAGGTTGCCGCCGGTCTTGAGCCAGTCGGCGATAGCTGCGGCGTCCTTCGCGAGCATCTTTCCACCGCCTTCTCCGACGACGAGGACCTGGTTGGCGGACAAGCTTCCGGCGTCATAAGAACTCAGGGATATACCTGTTGATTCGAGATGTTGCCTGCCGGCGGGATCGCCGACGTAGATGACATGCCGCCTCGGAGCCGGTTTCCATGCCGATACGTACCGGAGAATGTTCTCGGCCAGCGTCTGAGCCGCCGGATCATCTTCCGTGCGCCCGGTTATGTCCATCTGGCAGAAGAGCATCATTCCCTTGCCTTCGCGGAACTCCATCAGCGGGCTATACTGAAGGCTGAATCCGCCGTCGAGGATCGGCAGAAAATCGCCCCGCGCGGGCTTCTCGATGAGCACTGAGGCGACATTGCCGCGATTACCGCAACGCCAGAGCCGCGTTACTGGTATGCCACACCACTGGACGGTCGGGCCGTAGCGGGGCCGCATCTCGTACTTGAGGCGAGGGGGTATGATTGTCGCCTCGCCGCGCCAGTTGCACAGGTTCTCGGCTTCGATTCCCGCCAGCAGCGGATGATTGGCTGCGCGCCTGAAGACCTGCCGTAAGCCGTATTCGGCCACGCGGAATCCGAACCGTTTCTCCAGGACGTCCGCGGTTTGCTCGAACAAAAGCACCTTAAGGCCGTCGCGCACGCGAGCGATATTCGGCGCCGGGTTCTCGGCCGTCAAAGCGGACTTGCCGACTATGAAGGTCTCATACGCCGCCAGGTCGGTTTTCGCATCCACGGGCCGGTACCGGATTCCCATCCCGTCCAGCAGCTTTCCGGTCTGTCCGTTCGGGTCGAACAGTGCAATCTTACCGTCCGACCGGACAGCTTGCGGCTGCGGCATGATATCTATCGAAAACGAATCGGTCTGAGTCTCGCCGCTGCCGAAATTGAAGGTTGCTCTGAGCTGATACTTGCCGGGGGCTGTTGCGGCGGGTAATTCGAAGCGCAGCGGAATCCGCTGCTGCCGGCCCGTGGGTAGGGTGATTTGCTTTTTGCCGGCGATTGTCCCGGGCAGGTCGAACGACCACTCGCAGTCGCATGTAACTGTTTCGCGGGAGTTGTTTATAACGATGAGCTGTTTTTCAACCGTCTCTCCCGGCAGGAAATTATGGTCCTTGCTCGTGAAGGCTCCGGGCTTGCCGCCGATATACGCCAGCAGCGGCCGGTTATGGCGAATCAGTGCCTGTGCTGCGACCGTGGCAATCCAGTCCGAGCGGTCGAAGGCAAGGTCTATCCGCTCGTATTGCTGATCGATATAGTCCGGGCTGAATCCCGGCCGCTGCAGGTTTTCCCAGTCAACCTGCAAATCCCTGCGGCTCTTGTCGACGCCGTCACGCAGAGTCCAGTAATGCCCGTGAGACCACGGGGAGATTGCTGAGACTCCCAAGGTGCGAAAAGCTCGCCAGTTGTCGGTGAAGTACATCGCATATACGGCCTGGCGTTCGGCGAAGATGTTCGAACCTACGGCGTTGGGATAATCCCATCGGTGCCAGAGCCTGCCGGACCGGAACCGCTCGGCCTCCCAGCGTAAATTTCTTTTCTCCATCTCGCTTATGCGGAAGGCACGGTCTCCGAAGAACTGAGAATTCCATTCCGCCAGGCAGAACTCCCATGGCACGACCGCGCTGCCGAACTCCCTTTTGTCCTTGTACCAACCCCGGTACATCGTCCAGTCCCAGGGGAACGGCACGCTATACTCGCACGTGAAAAGCGGTTTGACGCCCGCCGTCGCCCAGTGCCCGAACCAGTCAGACATTTCCTGGATCGGGGCGAAGTTCGCATAGAAATTGCTCGTGTGCATCGATCCTATATTTCCCCCGGCGTGATGATAAACGATACGGCCCGGGTCCAGTTTCGTTACGATTGCTTCGGCACGCAAAGCGCGCCCGGCGTTCCTCAAAGACCACGTGTCGCGAGGATTCTGGATTCCATCTATCATGTCCGGATTCATGTCCTCGCTATATCCGGTCGCGTTATGGCTCATGGAATAGAATATGACCGAAGGATGATTTTGGGCTGCCCGCACGTAAAACTCTGCGTGCCGGGTGTAGCCATTTGCCTTGTCGGCGTCGGGCATCTCCCAGTCGTAATGGGAAAAGTGCGGCTGGGAGAAGGCAACGAGTATCCCCACGTCGTCGGCGGCTCTGAGTATCTCGGCAAAGCTCAGATGGGAGCCCGGCTGGCAGCCGTAGTTGTGGGTATAGACGAAGTTGATTCCGAAACTCTTGAGCCGTTCCATGCTCTCGCGGGCGGCTTCGTAGCCGGCCATTGCGGCGCCGAGTTGGGCATTGTCAAGCGGCACACAGGACAGAAAGATGCGTGTGCCGTTGAGGTAGAAGTCCCGGCCATCGATCCAGAACTCGCGGAAGCCGAAACGCACGGTCTCACCGGCATCGAGAACCTTGCCGCCTGCTTCCAGCAGCGAGAGATTGAGGTGGTAAGTGTTTTGGGGCGTATGGATGTCCCAGAGTTTCTCGAACTTAAAATTCTCCGTGAATGCAACACGGCCGTCCTTGAGGTCGCCGGCCTTGAAGGGCTTGCTCGTGAACTCCGCGACGCTGCGGCCTTTATCTGTGATCCGGGCACTAAGAGCGTATTGAGCATCGGCGGCCAGGCCGTCCAGCGCGGCTTCGAATGTGATCTGCCACTTGCGCACAGAAGTATCCACCTTCACGTCGGCAATGCGCGCGCCCACAGGCGTGCTGACGAGGTACACGTCGCCGCACAGGCCTCGGCGTGCCACCGAGCCGGTCACCTCTTTGGCCGAAGCGGTATCAATGTATGAGAGCATGACGCCCTTAAGAGGCATGGCAACGACATACATGCTGAGAACATGTGTCTCGCCCGGTCGGCAGGCTGCTGTGATATCGAGCTTTCCACCGGGAAATACGATGGCTCCCATGTCCCGGCCGTCAAGAAAGACAGTTGCGTGAGAGTTGACGTACTCGGCGTCAATAGTGATGCGCCGGCCAGCCCATTCGCTGGGAATGGTGATTTTACGCTGGTACCAGGCCGACGTGACGCTGCGCAGGCTTCGGTCCTTCCAGCTCGGATGGGCATGAACTGTCTGGCAGTCTTTCTGCATATAATCGGTGATACCCGGCCAGCTCCCCGGGACCTTGAAATAGCCCCACTTCTCGTCGGGCACGGTGTTCGTTTCCTCGTCGGCCGGCTGCCAGCGCCACAGGCCGTTGATGCATATCCGCTCACGCGTGGGCGTTGACTGGCGATACGCTTTCTCAATATCCCAGACGGCCTTGACTCCATCGCCCAATCGGACCGCAGCGCCGTCCTGGCACATTCCCGGGACTACAAACGCGGCGATACATACGATGATGACAAACGATTTCTGTAATAATGGTCTCATTTTGCTTACCTTTCGAACATTGCCTTTCACTGGCTTAGCGGCGGATTCAACTGCTTGATGAAAATGCGGCGAAACTGTAGGAGTGACGCTCCCCATTCTTCGTCCTTCCGGTCGCCATGATGCTGCAGCGCAATCGGCCCCTCGGCCGGGACGCCGGGCAGCAGGGCGTTATCGAGGATTAGCCAGCCGTTGAGTGCCACCGTCAGGCGGTCTGCCTTCATGATGATATGAAAAGTGTTCCATTTACCGATTGGCCGGTCAGCCCAGACCTTCGGTGTCACACCGGCGCGGACCTCGGGCGAAAACGCCGGATCGGTACGATAGCCCCACACCTCACCCGAACCGACCGGCCAGCACCAGATGTTTACCTGGGATTTGTGCCGGCCGCGGAGAAATATCCCCGAATCCGTGTTTGGGACCTCGATCAGAACGTCAGTTCCGGCATTGTCCTTCCTGTACGTCCCATCGGGCAGAATAATTTTGGCTGCCCGGTTTATGTAGGGACTTTCCTTGATGCGCCAGTCCACCAGCAGCTCGAAGTCGCCGTAGCTGGCGGCAGTCCACAAATTTCTGTCGCCCGGCCCCTCGTGGGGGTTACAGTCGATAACTCCCTCGACGACCTGCCAATCCCGGTTGTCGGGCTGCCGGACTTCCCAGCCGTCCAGGTCGATGCCGTTAAACAGCGGCACGAATCCTTCCGGCACGGCCTTCTCCGGTTGCGCGGCGGTTCTTTGCCCGGAGTCGGGCGCCTGGCGGCAAGAAACGGCAGCAGGAAGGAAGCTCGCAAGCAATAACAAGTATAATATGATGCGCATGACGATTCTCCTTAAATTACTTCTCTGGCCCAAAGCAGGCGAGAACGATAATAGCACAACGAAATATATGATTCAAAGAAAATCAGATGCTCGTCTTATCCGAAACATACTGAGTAAGAAGTTCATCAATATAAGTATTTGAAAGACGATTACATGTCTGATAAGATATTCTCGCCAAACCGGTTTAAACATGAATCAAGGTAACAAGGAGAATTGACATGCGGCTATCAAAATCACTCTGTATTGCGATGCTATTCGGACTGATCGCTATCAACACTTCAGGCTGTGCTGGCCAGACAAAGGCCCCTTTGAATCCCGCCCCGGGGCAATGGCGCGGACTCCATCTGCTAAATTATCGCTCAGATGAGGCGCTCAAGGGCCTTGCAAAAGACATTCCGGGACTCGCGGAGATGGGTGTCAATGTATTGATACTCGAAGTCAACTTCGGATTCGAGTATAAATCGCATCCCGAGCTTCGCATGGGCCGGACGCCCATTACGCGCGATGGGGCGCGCAGGCTGGTAAAAACCTGCCGCGAGCACGGCATTCGGCTCATTCCCCAGTTCTCATGCCTGGGGCATCAATCCTGGTCGAAACAGACCTTCCCACTGCTCACGAAATATCCTGAACTGGATTTGACGCCGGGCGCATTCGACGGTAATGAAGGGCTTTACTGCCGTGAATGGGACCCGCTCAATCCGAAGGTCTATGAAATCGTATTGCCCATGCTCGATGAGTTGATCGATGCGTTTAATGCCGATGCCATGCACGTGGGTATGGACGAGGTCTTTCTTATCGGTTCGGAACACTCGCCGTCCACGAAGGGCAAAGACCCCGCCAAAGTGTTTGCCAAAGCGGTGAACGATTTGCACGAGCACCTGGTCAAGCGTCGCGGCGTGGAAATGCTGATGTGGGGCGACCGGTTTATTGACGGCAAGGTTTATAAATATGGCAAATGGGAGGCTTCCATGAACGGGACGGCCCCGGCGGTGGATATGGTTCCCAAAGACATCATCATGTGCGACTGGCACTATGAGCTTCGGGACAGTTATCCATCGGTGCCGATGTTTCTGGAAAAGGGCTTCCGCGTGTTGCCGGGCGGGTGGAAAAATGTCGATGCCACCAAGGCGTTGATTCAGTACAGCCGGGACCGGAAGCATCCGAATATGCTGGGCCACCTTTTCACAACGTGGAGCGGCCGTAAAAAATGGAGCGAATTTCCCTCACTCGTCGAGGGGCTCAAGCTGCTCAAACAACCGCTCGAAAAGGCCGAGAAAAATTGACATGGACAATAACAGCGGGAGCCCCCAACCTGAGACGAACGTGCCGGTAGATATCGACAGCTTTGAGCAGGAATTATCGCCGGCCGGGCCGATGGAGCGAATTGCCTCGGTCGATGCGCTGCGGGGCCTGGTGATTCTGTTGATGATCTTTGTCAACGATGTCTCGGGCGTCAAAGCGGCGCCGGCATGGCTTAAGCACGTGAGTGCCCGGGCCGACGGCATGACATTGCCGGACGTGGTTTTTCCCGCCTTTCTGTTCATTATGGGCATGTCGATTCCGCTGGCCCTGGGCCGGGCGCTCGCCCGCGGCATGTCGAGGAAACGACTTCTGGCCAGGGTCCTGTTACGAACTCTGGCTCTTCTTGTAATGGGTGTGCTGATGGTCAATATGGAGCAGCACAATCCGGGATACCGGGGCTTATGGGGCCTGCTGGCTTATCCGGCTATTTTCATAGCCTTTCTGGCAGTACCGGAAGGCCCGGAACGCAGGCGAAAAATTTTTACGATTGTCCGAGTAAGCGGTTTTGTTGCTCTCGCCGTACTGGCGCTGGTCTATCGTACGGCTGACGGCAAGCACCTGATCCTTGGGCCGATCTTCGATCAGAGTGACACTATCTGGCTGCGTCATTCGTGGTGGGGCATTCTGGGTCTGATCGGCTGGGCGTACCTGGTGACGTCGCTGATTTATCTGGCTCTGGGGCGGCGGCGAGAATGGCTGATCGGTGCAGCAGGGCTGCTCGCAATGCTCTACGTGGCCGATCATGAAGGGCTGTTCTCACGTGTCGATTCGAGGGCATGGCTGGCGTGGGCAGCACCGGCTATCAGACAAATCGAACGGCTTGTCGAGGGTATCGGCGCACACGTATCCATCGGAGAATCATTAGGCTCGCTCGCATCGATTTCGATGGCGGGCTGCTGCCTGGGCGCCATTCTGCTGCCCGGCTCGCGGATCCGGACACATTCCGAACGCTTACGATGGGCCATCACGTACGGTGTCGGTCTGGCAATAGCTGCGATGCTGTTCGATCCGCTTTTCGGCATTAATAAGATACGAGCAACGCCGGCGTGGTGTTTTTATTGTGCATCCCTGACTACGCTGACGTGGGCGGCGTTGTATTATATCATGGACGTGCGTAAGTATCGTGCGTGGAGCCTGATCGTACGACCGGCCGGGATGAATCCGTTAACGGCCTACATTCTCCACCCCTGGGTTTTTATGATTGCCGGTTTTCTGCATTTGCCAATCTGGTTTTACAAAAGCAGCGAGCTGCCTGTGATTGTCGCTGTTCTCAGTTGCCTGACAATGGCGTTTGCCATAGTTGGCCTGACAGGGCTAATCAGCAGGTTGGGCTATCGCATGAAGGCATGATTGCGGCCGGAGTTCCGCCGGGAGCGTCTCAACGCTTGCCGGTATAGGACCAGACGATGTCCCAGTCTGTCTTTTGTTTCTTTTCTCTTGGACTGCCGCCGTTGTCCTTCTCGTCCGGGCCGATGCTGTAGAGGATAAAGCCCTGTCCCTGGGGTTTGTAGCGAAGCGGCTCGTTAGAGAACGGATCATCAAGGTTCTTCAGCTTTAGCTTTTCAAGCGTCTCCGGAAATGCACCCTGGGCCATTCTTTCTTGCAGCAAGGCAAGTCCCGCCCGGGTGATGCGCATCTGAGCGATGGCCTCCCAGTACCGTTCATTCACACGACCTATTGCCGGAACTAACATAGATGTTACTATGTTCAGACGAGACTGCATTTGCTCTGCCTTTTTGTCTATAGTGCTTGCACCATTGGGGGGGTACGGCTGCTGAAAGAACCGGGTGTATTCGCCCATGATCCGCAGGTATGCCGCATGATCCGCCAGAGACAGGGGCTTGAAAGCCGAGTAGAGGCTCATCAACATTCCTCCCAATTCCGATTCATTACCGGCACTGGCTGTCAGATAGAACCCGGCCTGTCCATTTCTCAGCAGGTTGAATGCCCATTCGCCGACGAGCAGGCGTTCACCATCCAGGGCAAGCACGAGAGGCGTGCGGTCCTCGTAGTCCAGCAGCAGGCTCTCTAAGATGTTGTATTGCACTGTGTTAGGCGGGGCAATTTCGCAGATTTTCTGGATTGTCTCACACGAGGTCCTTATCGAGGCAAAACGCACAATCAGGCTGATAAGAACCGGCTCATTCCGCAGCGCATCGGCGAATCTTAACTGGGTCTGAACAAGGTTCCACGCGGCATCGGGCCGCCCAGCCTCAACTTCAAGACATGACTTGGCCCCGATGATGCGTATAATGTTCCTAAAGTCTCCCAGACTTGGCATGAGCATGTTAAAGCCAGCCTTATAATCGTGTTCGAATCGGAACGAACGTCGCCGGGCTCCCTGCTCGACAACCGAAAGGGCCTGGGTTACCACATCCTGCTCGATCAGTTGCTGTAATTCAGCAAGCTTGTCCGGCTCAAGCGAGTCGGTCGTGAATTTACTGGAGAGCCCACCCAAATACTCCAGCAGATTTCCTTCCGGTGCCGCGCTCATTTCCATATCATTTACTGCCTGCGGGCCTTCACCCAAATACTCCAGCAGGTTTCCATCCGGCGCCGGCTGGGCTTTAAGCAGCAGAATGGCGCTCTCGTAGAGCAGGGCGGCGTTCTCGGAGTCGGGCACTTCCGGCGGTATAACGTCGGACTGCCTCATCGGCCTGCCATCTTTTTTCAGATCCGCATAAGCCCGACGAAGCTTCACTCCGAAGACACCGACGGCAATAGCGTAGATCAGGCTCAGAACAACCAGTACGATGGCGATGTATTTCAGGATTTTCACGGTTCTTTTTCGCATTTGAATTATCCTTTCGTTATTTGCATCTATGAGTACGAATTGAAGCCAGGCTGCGTTGGAAACAGACGGCTTCTGCCTTCGACCGGGGCCGGTGGTTTTGAAACTCCGTTCTGCTGGGCTTCATCAAGAATATTTCGCATTGTCTCGGCATAGCTGCGTAATACCGAAGCATCGGTTATAGATGAGCTGCGGCCAGTTGAAACCATTTGTCTGACAATAGGGCTGTAGGGTATTTCCGTTAGTGTATCGAGATTGGCGAATTGTTGATGTTCAACCTGGAGTCTGCGGGGCTGCCATCGGGCAAGTGAGTAATCGCTGGAGGAATTAGCCAGCCATATTACGAATACCGCCGCTGCGGCCGAGACCAAAAGACGCCTGACAGGAATCTGCCAAGGCAGTTCCAGCGAGGTTTGCTTCCAGGCCTTTGCCGCCTCAGCAGTAATCCGCTCTTTTAGTTCGGATGATGGCTCGGGCAGGTGTGCTTTTCTCAAGATATCTTCGATCTGTTTGTTTTCAGTATTTTCGTTCATGATATAATATTCCCCAACAGAGTTCGCAGCCTTTCTATGCCGTAACGGTATCGGCTTGCTATGGTATTTGGGGATAGTCCCAAAAGCCTGGAGATTTCCAAAAATGTTTTCTGTCTGTATATCTTCATAACAATCACTTCACGCTGCGGCTGCGGCAAATTAGCTAAGGCAGCCTGCAATTGTTCAGCCAGTTCATTCGACTCATGGCGGCCTTCCGGCACAATCAGCCATGATTCATTTACGGCCTTAATTGTTCGGCCTTTTTTACGGCGACCAATAAGCCTGAAAGCTTCATTTCGGGCCATCCGATACACATAGGCGTCCAGGCGGCGAGCCTTAGCCAACCTGTGACGCTTGCGAACAATCCTGACAAAGACCGTCTGGAGCACATCTTCGGCATCGTGTCTTGAACAAAGGACGGCCTGGAGATACGCCAGCAGATCGCCTGCGTATCGATCCCAAATCAATTCCACGGTAGCCGGATCGTTCCGTGCCAGAGCTGCTTGCAGCATATTATCAGGCAGAATCTTGTCCAAAATGTTGTCCCAGCTTCGATTCATTAGTAAAGACAGCTTGACGCTGCCGTTTTGTCTACTAATTATACTTTTTTTGTAAATAGATTTTTAACCTTACCAGAAAACGCCCGGAATACAAATCTGTCATTTATAAAAACTTATGATTTAGAGTGCTTACTTTTTCTCTTGCACCCTGTTGGCTTAATACGTAAACTTGATTTTCCTGGTTTCATAGTAGACAACTAAAACTATTACATAGGAGAAAAAATGATGAAGACCAAAACCATTCACCGACGCGATTTCCTGAAATCCACCATTGCTACCGGGGCCGGACTGATCATCTTACCGAGCGGTACGCTCTCCGGCGCCAATTCGGCTAATAACAAGCTCAATGTCGCCATGATCGGCACATGGGGCAGGGCCGATGCGCATTTCGGCGCGATCTCCAGTGAAAACATCGTCGCTTTGTGCGATGTGGACGAGAATCACCTGGACCACGGATCCAAGAAATTCCCCAAGGCCAAACGCTACGTCGACTGGCGCAAATGCCTCGAACAGAAGGACCTGGATGCCGTGATCTGCTGCACTACGGATCACACGCACGGCTTTATCGCCAATTGGACTTTGAACCGAGACCTGCACTGCTATATGGAGAAGCCGCTGGGCCATTCGGTTGAGGAAGCACGTGTAGTCCGGGCAAACTACCTCAAGAAAAAGCATAAGCTGGCCACACAGATTGGCACGCAGCGTCACGCCAAGCCGAACTTCGAGCGTGTGCGCGAGCTGGTGAAAGACGGAGCTATCGGCGAGCTGACCGATTGCTACGCCTGGGGCAACCGCCAGATTCGCAGGCCCGGCTATCCGCCGGCCAAGGGTACGCCCCCCAAGACTCTCCACTACGACCTTTGGATTGGGCCGTCACCGTTCCATCCATATAATCCGGAGTATTTCAAAGGCGGTCCCGGTTCGAACTGCCTGTCGTGGAATATGTACTGGGATTTCGGCACCGGCCAGGTCGGCGATATGGGCAGCCATACGATCGACCTTGTGTGGAACGCGATTGATGCGGGTCTGCCCACAACGGCTGAGGGCGAAGGCCAGGAATACAATCCTGAAGTTACGCCCGTTGAACTGCATACTTCTTTCGATATCCCGAAAAATGACTGGCGCGGGCCTGTTCGCGTCCACTGGTACCAGGGCGGCATGATGCCGAGGTCGCCGAAGGGATACGTCGATCTGAACAAGATCGGACACGGCGCGATGTTCAAGGGTACCAAGGGTTATATCGTATGTGATTACGATTCGCGGATTTTGCTGCCGTTCGGTGACAATGCTGACATGACGTATTACAACCGGCGGTCGAAAGATAAAGTAATTCCGCCGCTGGGCCACTTCCAGAGAGAATGGGTCGATGCGTGCAAGGGCGACCTAAAGACCAGTTGTGATTTCGAGTATGGCGGCAATGCGATCGAGATGATGCACCTGGGCCTCGTAGCCTACCGCGTCGGTAAGAAACTCGAGTACGACAGCGCCCGTGGCCGCGTCACCAACAGCGCCGAGGCCAACGCTCTGCTGGGCCGCGAATACCGCCCCGGCTGGACCCTTAACGGATAAGGTCACGGCTCGATGACATCTGAATTTGAATCTATTCGGGACCTGTACTGATTGACTCGGTATGGGTCCCGTTTATTTTCGGGCAACATATAGCTCTTACGTCATAAATAGTAGGATTTGCGAAAATGAATTTCGCTTGTATTTGTCGTCGAATTTTGTGATAATCAGGTACGGGAAAGCTGAAAGAACGGGCAAGGAGAACACAGGTGGCTAATAGTCATAATTCAAAGTTCGTGGTTGCCATTTTGACTGTGTTGGTCACTTTTCTGCCGGTTTTGAAAGGGCAGGAGATAACGATCCCTTCGAGTGATTTCAGGGTGACTGTTGAGGCCGATTGGGATGCGCAGGAAAAGCGACTGGGCCGGGATGTTTCATCGCCCAAGGCGATTGGAGCGATATTGTTCGCTGCCGAGAGGTTGCTTGCCGACCTTTCGCGCGGGCCGGATGCTCCCGAACTCAACGTCGAGAGGGCGGCGCTGGCTAAGTTGAAGTTACGCTCAGCAGATGTTGACGAACTGACCGATTCGGGACGTGTAAAACTATATCATGACATCCGCTGGGTGACGCGCAGTATCGTCCTGAAGAATCCCCTGATTGCGGACAAACGCGTGATTTTTATGAAGCGAAAGCGTTTTATCTGCCAGATGCTGCATGAGTACCTTGGCTACTATTATGACTACGAGGACATCGCCGGTGGAGGAATCTATCTGCTGGAGCGGCCCGGCTATTCGTTCGAGTATCAACATCTGACAAAAAATATAACCGGCCGGGGCAATTATACTACGCTGGCTCTTTCTTATGACGCCGGGACGATTTATTTCGCCTTTGCCGGGCGGGCCGCACAGAAACCGGATTATTATTCTGACCAGCGCAAATGTTTCCATATCTATGCCATGGACGCCGACGGCGGCAATGTCAGGCAAATCACCCACGGCCCTGACGATGACTTCGACCCATGTCCCTTGCCGGACGGCGGCCTGGCGTTTATGTCGTCGGATCGCGGGGGCTTTACTCGCTGCAACAATCCGTGGGAACCGCTGCCGGCTCATACCCTGCACCGGCTCGATCCGACCTTGAAACACCGGCGTATCCTGTCGTTCCATGAGACAAGCGAGTGGCATCCGTCCGTGCTGCATGACGGGCGAATTGTATATATCCGCTGGGACTATGTGGACCGCTCGGCGGCGAACTTTCACGGGCTCTGGATTTCTAATCCGGATGGTACCACTTCTATGGCGCTGTTCGGCAATTACACTATGCGTATCAATGCCTGCTATCAGCCCAGGGCGATTCCGAATTCGCACAAACTCGTTTTTCTTGCCGGAGCACACCATGCCGACGTGGGCGGCTCGCTGGTCGTGCTCGATCCGTATCGTATCGCCCTGGATCCGGAAACGGGTCAGGATAGTTTCGATTCGATCGAGATGCTGACTCCGGAAGTGTGTTTTCCCGAGGCTCCCGGCTGGCCCGGCAGCTATTTCCACAGCCCCTGGCCGTTGTCGGAGAATTATTTTCTGGTTTCGTTTAGCTTCGATCCTCTGCCGGGGATGGGGCCTAATGTCAAAAGTGACACCGAGACGGGGTTGTACTATTTCGACCGGTTCGGGAATATGGAATTGCTGTACCGGGAAAAGGGCATTTCGTCCATGTATCCGATTCCGCTCGAATCGAGGCCGAAGCCGCCTGTTGTGCTCGGCACGCTGGATGAAGAGCTGGGCGACGAGGGCGAGTTCTTCCTTTCGGATGTGCGCAAGAGCCATTTTCCCATGCCCGAAAATCGCCGTATAGTTGAGCTGCGTGTTTTTCAGGTTTTGCCCAAGAGCCGTACGCACGTCGCCAATAAACCGCGTATAGGTCATGCCAATGCAGAGAGCGCACGCATGCTTCTCGGTACGGTTCCGGTCGAGTCGGACGGCTCGGCTTATTTCCGTGCCCCTGCGAGAAAACCTTTATATTTTCAGGCGGTGGATGAAAACGGCAGGGCGGTCCAATCTATGCGTTCGGTCACGTATTTGCAGCCGGGCGAACGGCAGGGGTGCATAGGCTGTCACGAGCCGCGCAACCAGGCAGTGACAACTCGAAAGACCCGTCCTGTTGCCATGCGACGAGAACCTTCCAGATTGAAGGCGGGTCCGGAGGGGACGCTGCCTTTCAGTTTTCCGATTCTGGTTCAGCCGATTCTGGATAAGAACTGTGTTAGTTGTCACGATGGTAATCCCGGTCCGAACAAGAGCAAGGTGGCGTTGACCGGCGAGCCGGCGGGACAATTTTCCAAGTCGTATGAGAGCCTCAAACCGTTTGTGAAATGGTATGAGTGGGGCGGGGCCAGTATCGAGCCGATTATAACCCGTCCCGGTAGTATAGGGGCCGATGTCAGTCCGTTAACAGGGATTTTATCCGATGCCGTTCACGGCCCGAGCGTGAAACTTGACGATGATGAACGCCGGCGGTTGTATATCTGGCTGGATGGCAATGTACCGTTTTATGGTACCTATGAATCCGACACACAATTGGCCCAGCAAAACGGTGTCTCGGTTCCGCCGCCGACGCTTCAATAGCCGTAGGTGTGCAAAAACGGAATTTGTACACCTTACTCAGTCAGCCAGCGATCTATTATTTCCCCGGCGGCTCCCGGCATGATTCCGAGAATCCAGGCCAGGTCGATAATCGTCGGCCGTTTGCGGATCTGGTGCATGTGCAGGGCCGCGGAGAGCACACGCTCGCGGGAGCATCCTATGCCGGCGAAGGTATGGGCTGCGCCGGCGGTTTTCAGGCAATTCTTGATTTTTGCGGGAGAATGAACCTGTGCCGCCGAAGTGGCAAGAAAAGCGTCCCATGTTTTGCCGTCGGCTAACTTTTCGCATATTATTTGTAGCTTGGGTATCTTCTGCTCGTGTTCCCGGTGGACATTCTCTGCCAGCGGGCCCCAGAACGTGCTGTCGATATCGTTGGGGTAAGGATGACAGACGGGCGTTTCGATCTTTAAGATACGCTCATAGAGGGCCGAAGCGAATATTGTGCCGAGACCGACCTGCCGGCCGTGAAGATCGTGGAGGGCGCCGTCGATGCTGGACATCATATCCAGCGTATGGCTGAACAGATGCTCGCCGCCGGAAGCGGGCGCCGATGTCCCTATGATGGTCATTGCGATGCCGGAGTATAGCAGGGCGTTAAACAAAGCCTCGATAGCGGCGGGCCTGCGGTTGCGGATGTCACCCGGCCGGTCGAAATAGTACGGTTCAAGGGAGTTGATGATTTCGCTGCAATAGCGGCAGAAGGATTCGCCGCAGAACAGATGGTTGAATTTCCAGTCGGCGGTACTGACGGGCTTGGCGATGGTGTCACCGAGGCCGGAGGTGGTCAGCTCGAAAGGAGCCTCGACGATGATAGTTGGAATTCCAAATACCGCTAAAGGTGCCCGGGCACGAATCAGGGTCTTGACGCCTTTGATCGTCGGGGCGACATTGGCGGCGGCAAAGCCGTTCATCGTCGCGGCGGTCGCAAAGACGGCATAAGGAATGTCCTTATCGAAAGCCGACCACTTGGTCAGATCGTTGACGACGCCGGTACCGACTGCGAGGGCAATATCTGCCGGCGGCATCAGGTCATTGAGCCGGGCATGAGTCACATCGTCGCAAACGGGGCCGCCGTGACTCATGTCGGGTACAATGATTTCGTGGACGGACCAGCCTGTTTGTTCGAGGGCTTCTTTGGCTCGCTCGCCGGCAATTGCCCGGGTCCGCTTGTCGGCCACAAGAACAATACGACGGCCGCCGACGAGAGAGCCCAGCGCCTCGGGCAGACGCTCTATGGCATCCTCGGCATAAATGATGCTCCTGACGGGAACTTTGTGGCTTCGTCCGCATTCGCAATCGAAGGTAGTATTGAGCATTTTTTCAAGATTCATTGCTTCGCCTTACATTATCTTTTCCAGGACCACTTGCTGGCCTTCGGTAAAGTGTGCCGAAGCGGCGTCTTCCGGGCTGATCCGCAGCAACTCCGCATCTTCGGATTCGATCGGCGTGCCGGCCTTGACATGTACGGATCGCAGCCCGCCATACCACCAGCGGATATGGCTGGCGTAGAGCAGGTCACCCGGGTCGGCGGCCATTTTATCGAGGGCCGACTTCGAAACAATAACCACGTTCTGCCCCGCGAGCTTCGGGTCGAACCTGGTTATCAGCCGTACTTTTTCGCCGGGGCGGCGGTTTGGTGCGGCCCCTTTGAACCGTCGCATAGCGTCTAATTGGGTCCCGGCGACAAGCCCTTTAATTTTTTCCACCGGTTTCGGTTTTGTAAACCATGTTACGGAAACGCCCAGCGTACCGGCCGCCAGCAGACCGAACAGGGCCCGCATGAATTTGTAGCTGTCCGGCCCCATTCCGAAATCGAAAGGCCCGACCAGTGCATCGGGCCAGACAAAAGACAGGCCGATAAGGATTGCTCCGCCCACAATTGTCACGAAGGCTGCGGCGGGTGTGTAGCGCTTCCATGTAATCCCGAACAAAATTGCCACCAGGACTGGCGGCGTCACAGCGGCGGTAAACATGCTGTGCGCCCCGTAAATAGTGTCCTTCATGAATATGGGAACCAGGGCCAGCCCCAGGGCGGCCGCCCCCAGGCTCGTAATTCGCGCCACGCGGAGATAATGCTTATCATCGCGGTTGGGCTTAATATAAGGCCTCCAGATGTCGTTGACGAATATCGCGCTTACAGCGTTTATAAGCGAGTCGGCGGTGCTCATCAACGCCGCGGTCAAGGCGGCCAGCACAAAACCGAAAACTCCCGGCGCGCACAGAAAATGAGCGGCTTTTACGAAAGAATCGCCCGGTTCGGTGACAAGCTCGCCATTGTTGACCAATGCCTTGGCGATCCATCCGCCGCAGCTCGTGGCGATGGCTGCTAATGGCGCCAGCACGAGGATCCAGCAGACCACCATCCGGCGTGAATCCTTGACGCTCTTGAGCGAGAGGAAACGCATGATAAAACCCTGGTGCATCAGCATGAGCGCCCCAGTATTGGCCAGACCGTCCTGAACGTAAATGCCGATGAAACTGAACTTGGGCGGGGCGTTGAATTCCGAAAACGCGTACTTATGCGCTCGCGGCAGCAAGGCCCAGAAATCGCCGAAACCGCCGAAATGATAAATAGCGGCTGCAAACAATCCCATACCGGCGACGAGCAAGATAATTCCCTGGACAAGGTCGGTCATAATGACCGCCGTTTGCCCGCCGATGTAAACGTATAACGCTACGGCGACGGCGGTGACGATGGCCCCGGTCATTACCTGCCAGCCCAGCAGCGTGTGCAGCGTCCGGCCGAGCGTGATAAGATTGATGCCGATGTAGCCGACGATGTAGAACAGGATGATTATCGTCGCAGCGATGCGTGTCTTTTTATCGAAACGGTATTCCATGTACTCTGGAACCGACGTGATTTTGTTGTAATATACGATGGGCAGCCAGACCAGTACAAGTATGGGCATCCAGAACCAGTCGTTGAGGTAGGATTGCGTGCTGGATACGCCATACCTGAATCCCGCTGCGCTGTACTTGATGAAACTGTAGCTTCCGACGACCGTGGCGACACACGAAAAAGCGATGAGCCACCATGAAAACCTCTGCCCACCGAAGAAGAAGTCTTTTGTCGTTCTCGTATACCGGCCGAAATACAGGCCGAAGCCCAGCACGGCAACGAAATAGCCTATCATTACTGCGTAGTCGAGATTTCCGCCGATAGCCTGTGCAATCATAGCGATCCTCCGTTCGCCCAGTTGGGCGACAGGAACGTGAAGATGCACATAATGCCCAGCAGGAAAAAATAACCGCCAACGAGTATAAATAGAAGCCGGCGGTCTTCGGCGTTTTTCAGATTAAGATATCCCCCGCGCAATCCACACCAAATTCCGACAATGCACAATATTGCACCGATGCCGAACTCGCAAACAATCGGCCAGACTCGCAGCATATCCACTTGCCGTTTCTCCTGTTCTTAGAATTCCATTTTTTTACTTGCCGGCAATAGTCCGCCAGACAGGTATGTCGTCTTTCACCTGCTCCCGAAGCCGGCCCGGACGATTGGTGGTAATTCCATCGACTCCGAGTCTGATCAGCCGGATTGCATCTTCCGGGTCGTCCACCGTCCAGACGTAGAGCTTCTGGCCTAAAGCTTTGACGGCATCGGTAAACTCCTTATTAACGCCGGCATAATGAACGTCGAGGCCGTCGAGACCTTTATTCTTTGCCGTTTGAGCAAGCTGCGGATCGTGAGGAATCCATTGCTCGGTCTCCTTGATCTTTTCGGTTCCCTTGAGCCAGTATGTGGGAACGTCGATCATTTCTTTTGACATTGTCACCGTCTCCAGGTCGAATCCGATGATGACGATCCGGGACATTTTGCCGCTCTGGGCCAGCAGTTCTCTAAGATAGGGCAGAATCTCCTGTCCGCATTTGATTTCTACGTAGAGTTTCTGTCCGGGGGGGATTGTTTTGACAATGTCGGCAAGAAAAGGGATTTGCTCGCCGGCGTATTCTTCGGACTTAAAACTTCCCACGTCGAGCTTGCGGAGTTCATCGGAGGTCGACTCGGCGACATTCACATCCGTCCCGGCCGTACGCTCTGTTGTCTCGTCATGGATGACGACGATGCGATTGTCCTTTGTCAGATAGACATCGACCTCAACGTCGGCACCTTTTTCCCAGCCGAGCATAACCGACGCCATGGTATTTTCCGGAGCCAGGTACGAGGCGCCGCGATGTGCGATGATTCCGACAGGCCTCGTGCACCCTGACATGCCGGCAATGAGTAAACAAAGTAATCCGGGGATAATAAAAAGCTTCATTGCAATCCTCTCATTTAACAAAGTCATTTTCAACAATGGATATTCTCGAACCTTATTGCAATCCGTTGAATCCAATATCAGCCACGCAAGTATAATACACAATTTCATCCCTGTATGAAGAAAAAAAAGGCTGCCGGTTTAGTGAAAAATAGAACAGGAGATAATTAAATCTCGGATGCGAATATGCGTGGCAGTCATATCAGGGATTTGAGACTTTTCAAAAACTCGGAGTATAATTAAAATCCGGCACGTATGAAAAAAGCGTCACACCGTAAATGAGAGGAACTCCCGGGCGAGCAATTTTGTGAACTTGCCGGGCTTGCCGTCTCCGATGGTTCTCTCGTCGAATTTTACTACCGGTACAATATCCCGCGTGGTTACGGCGATTAAAAGCTCGTCCGAATCGGCCGCCTGCCGGGGTGTGAGCGATTTTTCGATAATTTCTAATCCGATGTTGCTGCCGGCTTTGATTGCAAATTCGCGGGTAATGGACGGCAGGATATTTGCGGTCAGTGGGGTGGTCTGCAGCGATTGCCCTCGGACGGCGAAAAATGCCGAGCCGGCCCCCTCGGTTATCAGGCCGGTCTCATCGACAAGAATCGCCTCACCGCAGCCCTTCCCGGCGGCATCATTGCTGGCCAGAACGTTCGCCAGCAGGTTGAGGGATTTGATGTCGCACCGTTTCCATCGCCAGTCGGGATGGGTCGAGACTTTTATGCCCTGTGTATTTTCTTCGGTGTTGTCGGCCAGCTCCGAGACGGTCAGGAAGAAATTCGGCTTCAGAGCGGTGTTCCAGACGCGATCTCTCGGCTCCGAACCACGGGTAATGTGAAAATATATCTTGGCGTTGGCAATACCCGCGGCGTCAAAGGCCTTGAGAATCCGGGAACGTATCATCTCGATGTCCACGCAGGTTATCTCAATCGCCGACATACTGCCGGCGAATCTCTGCAAATGCTCTTCGAGGGCGAAAATCCTGCCGTTATAGCTCCGCATTACCTCATAAACCCCGTCGCCGAAGAACATCCCGCGGTCAAAATAGACCGGTTCAAGCTCCTTTGCCGGCACGATTTTGTCCTGTATCATCGCTATCTGCATCAAATCGCTCCTGAAAAATACCCTTCGACTACGCTCAGGGTGAAGATTTCTTCATGTCGAGCTCAGGGTGAAGATTTCTTCATGCCACGCTCAGGGTGAAGATTTCTTCATGCCGAGCGGAGACGAGGCATTCCAATTTCATTCTCGGCAATAGAATACAAAAATATCCAATAATTTGCTTTACAAAAAAGGCTGAATGTGTAAAATACGACCTCGATTTGAATTTTTGTAAGTTTAGAAACCTGGAGTTTTTTAGAAATGTATGCAGTTATTGAACAAGGCTCAAAGCAATATAAGGTCGCCGAAGGCGATTGTTTGAATATTGATCTGACGGATATTTCGCCCGATGCCAAGACCATCGAGCTGGATAAGGTTTTGCTTATAAGCGACGGCGAAGAAGTCAAAGTCGGCACGCCGTTCCTCGAAGGTGCGAAGGTGATTGCCTCATTCAAGACCACCGCCGAAGAGGCCGTTATCAAGGCCAAAAAGCTCTTTCCAATGCACTTCCGCAGGCGGAAAAACAGCAAAAGACGCATCGGCCACCGCCAGAAATATCTCCAGGTGGTAATCGATAAGATCGAAGCCTGATAAGCCATAGCCTCGCAAGTAGCAATCTAAACATGGGTATCCTTTTGCTTACTTTAACGCAAATGAAGAAGGAGAATGCAAATGTCGGCATATGTCATTGCTCGCGTTGAGGTCACCGATTGGGACAAATATAACGAGTACCTAAAGGTAGGGCCGGGGACGATCGCGCAATACGGCGGACGATTCATTGCCAGGGCCGGCGAAGTGGTAGCACTGGAGGGCCCCGAAGAAAGCCGGAGGCTGATCATTCTGGAGTTTCCATCCCTGGCCAAAGCAAAAGCCTGGTACAATTCAAAAGAATACCAAAACGCTAAGAAACTGCGTGCCGGTGCGTCCACGGGCTCGCTCATAGCAATTGACGGCGTTGAAGTCAATGCGTGATTGAGTGCCGGGCCAAAACCGTAAGGCATCCACAGGTGAGGCCCACTCCACAAACACTGTAATCAATTCGGCACGACAGTGAAGTTATCGAACGAGGTCGCTGCGTCGGCTTTTGTCCATAAACCCACCCCGCCGTGCTGGGTTATATGCTCGCCCGAATTAACCATCAGCTTCATTTCGCCGTCGAGGTATGCTCTGATTCTGTTGCCCTTGTGGCTTATTTTAAGTATGTGCCAGTTGTCCTTGAGCTCTATTTTACCTGTGTAGCCGAGCATGACGCGTTTGCCGTCCTTGACGTAATATATACTGACGTTTTCTTCGAGCGGATTGTAGCGGGCAATATAGTAGTTGTTACGGTCCTGAACCCGCCAGATTGGCCCACCTCCCTTATCGATATTGCCGGAATTTGCTTTGAGAAATACAGCGATTTGGCCCTCGAAAAAAGAAATTTCATTAGTCCAGCAGATATTGAACACGCCGCGTTGTGTATGGTTTGTTTCGGTCAGGCTTAGGACTTCGGGGCCTAACGGGGCATGTGTGTCCCTGATGACTTGCCACTTGGCCGTTGCTTTGTCCTGGCCGGTCGCTTCGATTTTCCAGCCGGCAGGAAGTGAGCCTTCGGAAACATCGTCAAAATTCCAGCTTCTTGTTACGTTGCCAACATTACAAAATGCCGTTATGACCATAATTGCTATGCTACATTTCATTTGAAATCTCCCTTTCTTGCTGCTCATTAGCGCAGCACAATTAATTCATCCGGCTTTCTCGAACATTTCGAATAAACTATCAAACCTGTTTATAGAATTCAAACTTTTTGTCGACTCTTGGAAGGTTTATCGGAAAACATCGAGTAGTGCTCACCCCACTATGATTGATCGGTGGGCCAAGGCCCACGCTGATATGGAACGACCTCCGTCAAGCATTAATAATTCAATATTTTTTACATTTTTTATTATATAGTTCGTAGTCCTTTTGATTAGTCAAAAGGACTACGTGCCTTGAGAGGATAGGATCTGATAAATCACATCCGGCTATGCTTATCTGCTGTATGCTCTACACAATACGAACAACGAACGCCGTCTCACGGAGATTTTTCCGGAATTTCCCAGACCTTCAAGCTGTAATTTCGTATAATACTAAACTAAATGATTATTGATTATTGATTAATGATAAATGATAGGTCCAATCACGCAGTCCTCGGGACTCCTTACGGAGAACGCAGTACGAAGTTTAGCCCGCACCACCGGTGCTGGGTCGAAAAAAGGCAGAATAATGAAAAAAGCAGGTGAAAAAGAGAAGAAAACGACGAAATATTGAGCTTAAGTTGAAAAAACAAAGCCAATTTTCGAATGGGCAAAATGAGTTTAAGTATCTATAAAAAAGGGAGATATGAGGATTATTGTGGTTTTGGGCGGCAAGAAAACAAAGCCAATTCAAAGCCAAACAAAGCCAATCTTAGTTAGCCCCCAGATTTTCTGGGGGTTGAAAACACAATTTGAAAAAACAAAGCCAATTTGCTGAGGACGAAAATGAACACAAAGTCAATTATGACAAGGGGATACGAGAAATAAAATGGATTGGACACTTGGTGAAAACAAACCCAATCAAAGCCAATTTGCCAATCCCAAAAGGGGTAGAACAGAAAAGTCTTAATGTATTCTGAATAATTATTATGATTAAAAAAGGCGAACCATGAGTCGATTAAAGGGCACATAATAGATAGTATGAAAGAGAACACCGAACAAGATTGGGTAGAGCGAGCCGGGCAGGGGGAGCCTGCTGCTATTGCGGAACTTTTTCGCCTTTATTGGCGTGCGGCCCGGGCGGCGGCTTATGGCGTTACGGGGGATTTTGCCCTGGCCGAAGATGCGGCGTCGGAAGCATTTTACGCCGCGATTGAGAGCCTGCCGGACTTGAGAGATATGCAGCGATTCGGCCCCTGGCTGCGCACAATCGTGGTTCGTACGGCACGCCGTCACAAGACGAAAATATCGAAGGCAAACGGAGCCGAGCTTCAAAACCGGCTTGATGCCGGGGCCTCGCCACCGGGCGCCGATCTGGAGCGGCGGGAATTTGCCGCCCTGATCCATGAAGCGGTGGGGCATCTTTCCGAGACTTTGCGTGAGGCCGTGGTTTTGTTCTATTTCGAAGGTTACAGTCTCAAAGAAGCGGTACACTTTTTGGATATTCCGGAAGGCACGCTCAAACGTCGTTTGCATGACGGACGCCGGCGTCTTCGGGATGCTGCCGAGCAAATCCTCAAAGGAGCAAAGCCGATGAATGCCAAACGCCAGCAAATACTCCAGCAGCTAACAGATGCTTCGAAAGAAGGTATCAACTCCGAAAAGTTCTTCCAGGCGATGCGCCAAGCCCTGAGTCTGCGCCCTGCGCCCAACGATTTGCTACGAAAGGTCATGCAGAAACACTGGGCTAAAAAGCTAAAAAAATTGCCTATGGAGCCTAAGAGAGAGCGCATGCTGCGGGATGGGCTCGGACGCATTTACTCCGCTTCCGAAAGGGCGCGTGATCCGAATCATCCGGTGGGGGCGGCTGCAAACGCAATTCGGGCGGCGCTGCCCGATTTTCAACAATGGCAGATCGATATGTCCGAAATAGATATCTCCGAAATGGCACGGCACATGTTCGACGGCAAGTCAGATGCTTTCTCACCGATGAGACCTCCCGGATTCAATACCAATGCTCCGGGGTCGTACATATATTCAATACGTGCATGGCTGATTGAGGATGAAGATGGCTCGCTGCGCACTTCATTTGAAATCATGCAGAACAAAGACACGAGAGGGGCGATGTTGTCACAAATGAAGCAGGGCGGGCATTTGAGCGATGCGATGTCGCTGTTATTGAAACGGGTAGAACTGTTGGAATTGCGAACGGTCGAAGAACTGCTTCGGCGTTTATCGAATGAGATTGTTCCGAACACGCCGGTTTCCTTCTGCTGCTATGAAGAACCTCGCTATCGGGCGGGTTTGCGTATGCAGATTGGAGACGATCCTGTCCCGGCCGCCATCGGAGGCGTGTATAATACATGGCCGGGACTGCCTGAAGGTATCAATATTGCTTCCGTTCTTATCTACCTCGAACCGTGGGCAGCGGCGCAGAGCGGCCGGGACGTCGAATTGGCCGACTTCTCACCGTTAGATTTTATGAAAAAGGAAGGACAATAGCGACATGACATGGGGGATACTTTTATTGCCGGGCGGATTGCAGATTATCGATCAGATCGGCGGCGAAGACATGCCATTGAGTGGAACCGTTCTCGGCGAAGTATTCGAAGGATTCGTCGTCGGCCAACCGCCCCAGCACGGTTTTTCGGTCGGCAGGGTCGGTGACATTTTCAATAATCTGTTTTCGGAGCTTTTCCAGCTCGGCGAGAAACTCACCGTGCTGCTCGGTGAAAATTGCCTCAAGCTTCTTTCTTGTGTGGCCGGCATAAGCGGGACATTGGCCCCCGGTGCCGATAGCGATTTGCAGGTTTCCCCGCTTGACCAGGGCCGGCACGAAAAAGTCGCAAAGCTCCGGCACATCGACAACGTTGCAAAGGACCTCCAGTTCCTGGCAGTCTTTGTATATCTGCTTGTTGAGCTGGTGGTTGTTCGTTGCCGCTATGGCCAGCAGCGCCCCGGCAAGATAGTTTTTGGAATATTTGGACTTTATAAGCTCGGCGTCCGTGCCCCGGCACAGGGCCGTCATCATGTCGTCGATGCGTTCGGCGACCACGACCACCCGTGCCCCGGCGTTCAGCAGGGCCTGGATCTTTCGCACGGCCACGGCTCCGCCGCCGATCACAACCGTACGTCGAGAATCCAGTTCCAGAAATATCGGATATTTCGCCATGGCAGAATTATACCACACAACCATCGGCGGCAATATTAAATTAAAAAAAAGAAATGAACCGTGAAAACCGTGAAATCGCAGTAAAAACCACTAATGGTGGCTTTTTGTCTATGATGCCCTGCTACGGAAATACACATGCACAAAATGGCTACATCGAATTAAAGCCTGGGGGCCGGTGCATATATTACTTGCCAATGCAGTACAGGTGTTTGCGGCCGCGAAGAAAGATCTTGCCTGCGGATACGGCCGGTGAAGCGCAGAATACCTCGTCGAGCTTGTTGACGGCGAGTATCTCGAACTCCGGGCCCGGCTTGACGACGTAACACTCGCCGCCCTCGGTCTGCACGTAGATCTTGCCATCGCCGGCTATCGGTGAGGCCGTGATTGTGTTGCGGGCGCCGAGCTTTTGCTTTTCGTATACGGCCTTACCCGTCTTGGCCACGTAGCAGGTCAGAGATCCCTTGTCCAGCGGCACGTAGAGATATTCGCCAATGGCTATCGGTGAGGTCACGTACGGGCCGCCCGAGCGATGCGTCCAGGCGACGCCGTCACTCTGGGACCGACCTCTTGCCGGCGTGATGTCACCCGTGGCTTCCGGGCGGACGGCGACGATTGGCTGGGGCTTAAGGAAGCCTACGCTGTGCCCGGACGAGAGAAACACCAGCCCCCGGGCGGCAACAGGTGAGGGAACCGATACCATCGATCCGCCCGAGCACTCCCACAGTAGCTTGCCCGTGGCGGCATCGTAGCCCCGCATGTGACGTGTGGCGTTGGTGACGACGGTTGTGCGGCCGCCGGCTTCGAACAGAAAGGGTGTCCCCCACGATGCGCCTTCTTCCCGCTCGGTGCGCCAGAGAGGATCGCCTGTGGCCTTGTCGAACGCTGCGATGTAGGAGTCGTCATCGCTGTCGCAGTTGAAAATGACCGTGTTCCGGAACAGGACCGGTGAGGCGCCCGTGCCCCAGCCGGCTCGCCTGTGCATGAGTCCCAGGTTACGTTGCCAGACAACGTTGCCCTCGAAATCGATGCAATAAAGGCCCGCCGAACCGAACGAGGCGAAGACGTACTTGCCGTCCGTGACAGGCGTTTCAGAGGCATAGGTGTTTTTCGTGTGGCGGCGCGTCTTCGGGCTTTGCCTCGCGACGGCCTTCGACCACATGACGTTTCCCTTGTCGGCATCGAGGCAGATCACGCGATAGGCGTACTCCGACTCATCGGGCTTCTTACGGTCGCCTCCCATATACACGCCGCCTCTAAACGTTTCGACGTTGGGATCTTCGGCGGCGGCGGTGGTGATGAAGATGCGGTTGCCCCAGACAATGGGGGAGGAGTGTCCGGCGCCGGGGATGGTTATCTTCCACTTGACGCCCTCGTCCTCGCTCCATTTTAGTGGCAGGTTCTTCCCGGGTGAGATGCCCCGGCCGTCACCTCGCCAGCCGGGCCAATCCTGCGCGAAAATCCGGCCCGCGCCACTCAGAGTCACACACAACATCATCAAGGCTATTGATAAATTCGTCTTTTTCATAGTAACCTCCTATTCGCTTTCCAATTCGCTTTCCGCTGACAAGCCCTTAGCGTACTACATTACGGCAACATCACACCGCTGTGGGCCCGTCCATTACACTCCGATCCGGGGTAGTGTGTCAATCATTTATTCGATATTTCGCATTCCAAATCCTTGCCCACACGACCAGGTCTCCCTAAAAATCGGCCGGTTTGAATCTAACAGATTTTTGAGCCTTTTCAAATCGTAAAATCGGTGGTATATTGTAAACCCATGTAATTCGTAGTTGAGTGTTCATGGTTCGTAGGAAGATATGAGCGAAATAAGAAAATTGCAGGCCCCTTTGAACGAGGCGGATGTGCGATCGTTGAAAGCGGGCGATGAGGTTCTTGTCAGTGGTGTGGTCTATACCGCCCGGGACATGGCTCATAAGAGGCTGTGCGAGGTGATCCAGGCGGGGCGGGAGCTGCCGTTCGAGCTTGCCGGGGCGATTATTTATTTCGTCGGACCGACACCTGCCGCGCCGGGCAGGGTAATTGGTGCCGCCGGGCCTACTACCTCATCGAGAATGGACCCTTTCAGCCCGACGCTGATTGCCAACGGTCTTAAAGCAATGATCGGAAAAGGATATCGGGGCGAAAAGGTCCGAGAGGTTCTGAAAAAATATAGCGCGGTCCATCTTGCGACTCTCGGCGGCGCAGGGGCGCTGCTGAGCAAGCACATTGTTGCTTCGGAAGTTATTGCCTACGAAGACCTGGGCACCGAAGCGGTCAGGAAACTTCAGGTTGTTGATTTTCCCGCCGTAATTGCGTATGACTGTTATGGAAATAGTGTGTATAAACAGGAAAGCACAGTAATATGAAAGTAGCGCTAATTGGCCTGCTTGGGTCGGGCAAGAGTACGATTTTGGCGAGCCTGAGCGGCAAGGCGATTCCTGCGCTCGGGTCGGCATCGATCGAAGAAGCTGTCATACCGGTTCCGGATGACAGGTTCGAATGGCTGGCCGACTACTGCAAGCCCAAGAAAACTGTTCACGCCACAATAAACTGCCTGGATCTGCCGGGCTTTAACTTTACCGATGATCATGGCAGGGCTGCCGCCAGACGAATAATTAATCAGATAAGAACGGTTGAACTGCTCGTTCTGGTCGTTCGGGCGTTTAATGATCCGGCCGTACCGCCTTATCGAAACACGGTCGATCCGGCGAGAGATTTGGCCGAATTACAGACGGAATTACTGCTCGCCGACTTGGAGCTTGTGACCACGCGCATCGACAAACTCGAAAAGCAGGTCCACAAGCCGACCAAATCACAGGCTCAGGACAAAGCGGAGCTGGCTTTACAAAAGAAACTGGCCGAAGCAATCGAATCGGAAAAACCGATCAGCTCGGCGGTCGAAACTCAGACCGAACGCGAAATGATTAAGTCTCTCGGTTTTTTGACGCTCAGGCCGATCGTAGTTGCGATTAATGTCAGCGAGGACCAGTTGGGCAAGAAGTTCGATTTTACCGACCGGCTTGGCGATTCCGTTCCCGTAATAACAATTTGCGCCAAGCTGGAGCACGAACTGGCACAATTAGACGCCGAAAGCAGGACCGAGTTCATGGCGGATTTGGGAATCACAGAATCCGCGGCGAGCAAGTTCGTCCAAAGCTGCTATTCGGCGCTGGGTTTGATCAGCTTCTTGACTATTGGTTCCGATGAGCTGCGTGCCTGGCCGATAAGGAAAGGCACAGTGGCGCTGGATGCGGCGGGAAAGGTCCATACCGATATTAAGCGGGGTTTCATCCGGGCCGAAACGTTCAGTTATGACGCGCTGCGAGAGCTTGGTGATGAAAAAGCCCTGAAGGCCGCCGGCAAAATCCGGCTCGAAGGCAAAGAGTACGTCGTTCAGGACGGCGACATTATCAATTTCAGGTTTAATGTTTAATAGGAGCAACTCCATGTGGTTGCCCAGGGCAGGCACGCGGGCCGGCCCCTACAAATTTTTAGGGTAATGTTCGTGAAACGATTCTTAAAGCTACTCATTCCGGGATTTGTAGTTCTGTTAGCCGCGGCGTTTGTTTTGTTCTTTCTGTTTTCCAGAAAGCCCTATACTCCTGCGGCCTGGACTTACAAACTCGTCAATATCTTCGCTCACGATCCAAAGGCCTTCACGCAGGGCCTGGTTTTCGAAGACGGCTTTTTATACGAAGGGACGGGACTTAACGGCAGTTCTGAACTTCGCAAAGTCGACTTGGAGACCGGCAACGTTCTGCAAACCCATAAATTGCCGGATGAGTTCTTCGGCGAAGGGATTACCATTTATGGCAACCGTATCATCCAGTTGACGTATCAATCAAATGTCGGTTTTGTTTACAACAAAGAGACTTTCGAACTGCTGCAGGAGTTCAATTATCCGACCGAAGGCTGGGGCCTTACACATGACGGCAAGAATCTGATTATGAGCGACGGCACGCCGATGCTGTATTTCCTGGATCCTGAAACGTTTGTGCAAATTAACAAAATCATGGTCCTCGATCAGGATTCCCCGGTCTGGGGGCTTAACGAGCTTGAGTATATCGATGGCCAAATCTATGCCAATGTCTGGCCGACCGAACGTATCGTCAAAATTGAACCGGAAACGGGCGAAGTAATCGGCTGGATTGACGCCGAAGGTATCCTGGCTCCGGAGGACTATAGCGAGCCGGTCGATGTTTTTAACGGGATTGCGTACGACCCGGCCAGCCACAGATTGTTCGTGACCGGCAAGTTTTATCCGAAACTCTACGAGATAAAGCTCATCCCAAAAAAGTAACTAACTCAAACTGACCGTTTTAGAGTTGAATGTTATGGCAGTTTGTTCAATTATAACAACTAACACAATCTGTCATTCCCGCGAAAGCGGGAATCCAATACAACCGTTACGTTTCTGGATCCCTGCTTTCGCAGGGATGACAGAGTGAACCGGTCAGTTTGAGTATATTATTGGATAAATTATGGTAAAAGCCGCCGCTTTTTGATATAAGGAGATATTGCTATGACTGATACAAGAATAGACTAATTTGATTGAGATTTACTTTTTTATAAACTTTAAGGATTGAGAGAGATTTTATGAAAGCTGTTGTGCTAACGGGTTTGAGGCAAATGGAACTCAGGGACGTGCCTGAGCCGAAGATAGAAAAAGACACGGATGTTCTTCTGAAAATTGAGATGGTGGGTGTATGCGGATCCGATGTGCACTATTACGAGACCGGCAAAATCGGTTCCCAAATTGTCGAATATCCCTTCATTGTGGGGCACGAATGTGCTGCGACGGTCGCGGCTGTCGGTAAATCGGTAACCGGCGTTAAAGTCGGCGACGCTGTTGTTGTTGACCCTGCAGTTTACTGCCACGATTGTTTTCAATGCAGGATGGGCAGAGAGAATACATGTTATAACCTGCGTTTCCTCGGCACGCCCGGTCAGGGCGGCGGCTGTCTCTGCGAGTATATTGTTATGTCACAGGAATGCTGCTATCCGACGAACGGAGCTCTTACCTGCGAACAAGCCGTCTTATGTGAACCATTATCGATTGCCGCTTATTCGGTAGAGCGGGCGAAGGTGCCGAAAAATGCGAACGTTGCAATCCTCGGTGCCGGTCCTATCGGTTTATGCACCTTCGTCAGTGCAAAGGCAAAAGATGTAAATACCTGCTATATGACTGAAAAAATTCCGGAGCGCGTTGACGCGGCGAAAAAGGCCGGCGCAACATGGGTCGGAAATCCGGACAAGCAGGATATTGTTAATGAAATACTCGAGCAGCAGCCTGATGGGCTGGATTTCGCATTCGAATGTGCCGGCCAGCAGGAAACGGTCGATCAGTGCATGGATATGCTCAGGCCCGGCGGTACATTGGTTCTGACCGGTATCCCGCGCTTTGACAGGGTCTCTTTAGCCGTCGATAAGATGCGAAGAAAAGAGATCACAATTGTAAACATAAGAAGGCAAAATGAATTCACGCATAAGTCCGTTGAATTGATTGCTTCGGGCAAAGTCGACGTTGACTTTATGGTAACGCACCATTTCCCGCTTGAAGAAACGCAAAAGGCCTTCGATTTGGTCGCCGGCTATCAAGATGGCGTTATCAAAGCCATGATTAGTATGTAAATTTATGCTCGCATCAGAATTGTTTTGGAGATTGAACTTTAATGAGCTGGCTTGATTTGGAAGGAAAAGTCGCAATCGTTACCGGAGGGGCCTGCGGTATCGGCAGGGCTGTTTGCCGGGGTTTAGCCGAAGTCGGGGCAAAGGTCGTCGTTGCCGATATAGACGAGCAAGGCGCCAGGAAACTCGCTGTCGATTTGAAAGAACAGTTCGGCGGCGAGCATATCGAAACAAAAACCGATGTGACTGACAAGGCGAGTATTGATGCTATGGTTGTTGCGGTCCTCGATGCTTTCGATAATATTGACATACTCGTAAATAATGCTGGGATTCTGATACCACGGCTACTCGTGGACCCGGCGGGAAAAGAGGAGCTGACCGAGCAGATTTGGGACAAGATGGTATCCATAAACCAGAAAGGATACTATTTGTGTGCCCAGGCCGTCACGCGAGTGATGATTAAATCGGGCAGGGGGGGCGTTGTTATAAATATGACTTCCGAATCCGGACTGGAAGGTTCGGAAGGCCAAAGTGTTTATGCAGCAACTAAAGCGGCGATCTATTCTCTGACTCGCTCATGGGCAAAGGAACTCGGCAAGCACAATATCAGGGTCGTCGGCATTGCTCCGGGGATTGTCGAAGCAACCGCCCTGCGATCCGACGAATACGAACGTGCCGTCGCCTACACGCGAGGAATCACAATTGAAGAGTTCCGCAAAAAATACGAGCAGGTCTCCATACCGTTGGGAAGAAGCGGCAAGCTCAGCGAGGTGGCCAACACCGTATGTTTCTTAGCTTCCGACCGAGCCAGCTACATCCACGGCACCGTCATCAACGTCTCAGGCGGCAAGAGCAGAGCTTAAGTCCCGATTGAAACAAAATTTTAATGTGTACTGCACCAGTCGGGCAGATTTTGCTTTTATTGTTATTCGATATAAAACCTCTGATTAATGTATTTTAGTGGAGGAAACGACCATGTTCAGGCGATGCAAAATCTGGCTTGCTTCGGCAGTCCTTTTATCAAGTTTCTGTTGTGTGTTTGTCCATGCAGCCGTATGGCCGAGCGGACGAGAAACGGTCGAACTGCGGGCCACGCCGTTCGATCTGCGTGATGTGCGTTTGCTGGACGGGCCGTTCCGGGATGCGATGCTCCGAACGCAGAAATACCTGCACGAGCTGGAATCGGATCGGTTGCTGTGGTATTTCCGCAAGACCGCGGGATTGGAGTCACCCGGCGAGCCTATGGGCGGCTGGGAGAAGACTGAGGTGCGCGGACATACGATGGGCCATTACCTTTCAGCCTGCGCCATGATGTATGCCGGGACTTCTGATGAGAAACTAAAAGCCAAAGCCGATGCAATCGTTGCCGAATTAGCCAAATGCCAGAAGATAATCGGCACGGGTTATCTCAGCGCCTATCCGGAAGAACAGATCGACCGGGTAATCGCCCTGAAACCTGTGTGGGCTCCGTGGTATACGCTGCACAAGATCTTCGCCGGCCTGATTGACATGTCTGTCTACTGCGGCAACAGTCAGGCACTGGAAGTGGCCGAAGGCATGGCATCGTGGGCCAAAGGGCGTCTTGACCCGCTGGACCGCAGCGCAATGCAGGAGATGCTCGACCGCACCGAGCAGGGCGGCATGAATGAGACGCTCGCGAACCTTTATGGCCTCACCGGAGGCAGGCAATGGCTTGAGCTGGCAGGGCGGTTTAACTCCGATGCGTACAACAATCCGTTGATTCTGCATCGGGATGAGCTGACCGGCCAGCATGTCAACTCGTTCATTCCGAACATTATCGGCACGGCCCGACAGTACGAGCTGACCGGCGAGCCTGCCGACCGGCATATCGCCGAGTTTTTCTGGAACTGTGTCGTTCACGGACGGTCCTACTGTACCGGCGGCACTTCCCTGGACGAGCATTGGAAAAGCCCGCCGTATCACCTGGCGGACCAGCTCGGAGGCAAAACGCAGGAAACCTGCTGCACATATAATATGCTCAAGCTGACGCGTCACCTGTTCGCCTGGCAGCCCCGCGCCGAGTATTTCGATTACTATGAGCGGAACCTTATCAACTCGATTCTGGCGACCCAGGACCCGCAGACGGGGATGATGACATACTTCGTTACAATGGCCTCCGGCTGCTGGAAATATTTCAACACGCCGCGGGATTCGTTTTGGTGCTGCACCGGAACCGGCATGGAGAACCACGCAAAGTACGGCGATTCTATCTACTTTCATAACCGTGATACGCTTTGGGTCAATCTATTCATCGCCAGCGAACTGGACTTCAAGCAGCAGGGTATCACCATTCGTCAGGAGACTGAATTCCCCGAGGGCGAGACTACCACACTCACAGTCAAGGCATCCCGGCCGAGAAGATTCGACCTGCGTCTTCGTGTGCCGTACTGGGCCGGTAGTGGCATTAAGCTTAAGATCAACGGCGAGCGGCAACATGTCACGGCTCAGCCCGCCTCGTTTCTGTCGATTCGTCGTACCTGGAACGATGGCGACCGGATCGAGATGACTATGCCCATGAGTTTGTGGATGTGCCCAATGCCGGACGACGCGAATCTTGCTGCGGTAATGTACGGGCCGATGGTACTGGCCGGCCGGCTGGGCCAGGTCGATGTCCCGCGGGAGATGATCTACACTATGGATAACTGGTTCAAATTTCCCGAGGAGCACCTTGCCGAGGCGCCGGTGATGGTCACGGCTGGCCGCAATCCGGCCTCATGGATCAAGCCGGTGGAAGGCCGGCCACTGACGTTCCGCACAACTGGTGCCGGACGCCCCAACGACGTTACGCTGGTGCCATATCATCGCCTGTGGAACCAGAAGTATGCTGTCTACTGGCGGTTGACGGATGAGGCCGGCTTTAGACAGTTTGAGATTGAGCGTAAAGCCAGGGAGCAGGCAAAGGCCCGGGAAGCTGCACGTAAAGCCGCCCTGAACAAGCGCAAAATTGACTCGGTCGACATCGGCGTCTCGGACTCCGAGCAGTCGCACGAGATGAAAGGCCATACAACCCGCTCAGGTGAGTTGAACGGCCGGAACTGGCGGGATGCCGCACCGGGCGGCTGGTTCGAGTACCGCGTGAAGATTCTGCCTGATATACCCGTGAAACTATGGTGTATTTACTGGGGCAGTGACGGCGGACGCACGTTCGATATCCTCGTAGATGGCAGGCAAATCGCCACCCAGAAACTGAACAACGACCGGCTTGGTGAGTTCTTCGATGTCGTCTATGACGTTCCGGCCGAACTTACAAAGGGTAAAACTTCAGTTATCGTCCGCTTTGCCGGCCACCAGGGAAGCATTGCCGGAGGAGTGTTCGGTTTCGCCATGGTCAAGTTCGGACAATAATGATACGTCCAGTTTCCAGCCTAAAAAAAATAACAGGGAATATCATGATTGTTTTCGAAAATCTGTGGTACAAAATGACCTAAAATTCCCTAAGATCCTCATTTTAAGCCTAATTGGGAAGAGAGACGAAAGATTTATTATATTTTTGATGATTTTTCTTGACGTAAGGATAGGGAATATGGTATAGATAGAGTAAATGAGGCTGACTTGTATTTGCAAATTCAGCTTCACGGCGTATTACGTATCCATGGTTCCTGGGCAAAAGCCTGATGCGTTGTCAGGTATGGGACATAAGTTGGAAATAAGGTAATACGGCAGGAAAGGGAGGATTTAGTGTCAGGCGGAACATTTGTTTTTTCCGCGCATCTTCCTTAGCCACATATTTTCGTGGCTCACTCGATCTTGTCTGATTGGCAACTTTACCTAATGTACAACACGGAGGGTCAGTGCGCAAGATCCTTCAGATTGAACATTGACCTGACTCATGTCAAAAACAGATTGTTTGTATGGAGACAACTATACGAGTGAGGAGAAATATGATGAAAAAACTATTAATGGTTTGTGCGATAATTATTGGTGTTGCCGGATTGGCCAGCGCCGCGCCTACAACATTAATTACTTTCGATGAGTTTCCTCTTGGAACAATGATTAGTAATCAATATGCAGGTCTGGGTATTGTGTTCCTTCCCGGGGACGTGACAGGCAGGCTGCCGCAGATCAGTGAGGATGGGGCAATGCTAACAACCCCGGTTCTTCGTCCCACCGGCGAGCCGGATTACTACTCATACCAGGGAGACTTCTGGATGCAGTTCACAACACCAGTACTCGAAGTCCAGTTCGATTCGGGCTATTGGGATGTTATTGGAACTGGATTAATTAACGTTTACAACCCGGGCGGTAGTCTCATTGCCAGCTTAACGAACACGACTACCGGAGTTAATGTGACGAATTTAACAGGTATCGGGCCGATCGGCAAGATTTACTTCAACTCCATTGCCGACGGAGCCGGAGCCGACATTGATAATTTGGCCTTTACTCCGATACCCGCTCCTGGTGCTATTCTGTTAGGCAGCATCGGCGTGGGTGTTGTCAGTTGGCTGCGAAGGCGCAGGATGCTGTAAGCAAGAACGACAAGGTAACACGATTTTAAAAGGCTGTGAACTCTACACTCATAGGCCTTTTAAGCCCCTGCCTGCTCTCGGAGTTCTCTCTTGAGTGCAATGGCAGGGGCTTGTTTTATATCAACATTTCTCATAACTTGCTGCCGGGTAATAAATGCCATGCAGTGAACAAATCTCCTCTATACACAATCTGAAAAAAGAGTCGACTTTGTCGATATGTTTGTTAAGATAGCGAGGTTGGGCGTTCGGGATTTTTGCCCGCAGCGACAGGCGGAAGTCCGCTACGCGTGAAACTGTTGATTGAGCATTACATTTGAGTAAAGGATCAGATTATGAATAGGATAAGTCGTCGAAATTTTTTGAAATGTAGTATTTCCGCCACAGCGGGATCCTGTCTGGCCTTATCTTCGTACCCCGGCATTTTGGCAAGCGCCCGCGGGGCCAACAATGAAGTCCGAATCGCAGTAGCTGGTATTCGCAGCCGGGGTGGTGCCCACATTAAGCATTTCCAGGGTTTGAAAGGCGTGAATGTTGTCGCCCTATGCGATCCCGACAGCAAGATTCTTGGCGACTGGGTTAAGAAGTTCAAAAATGATTATGGTTATTCCGTAACGGGCTATGCCGATATCAGGGAGCTGCTGGATCGCAAGGACATCGACGCTTTGGTAATCGCAGCGCCGAATCACTGGCATTCGCTGATGACGGTTTATGCCTGCCAGGCGGGCAAGCATGTGTACGTGGAGAAACCGGTGAGCCACTCGATCGAAGAAGGCCGCAAGATGGTCAACGCTGCGAGAAAATACAAACGTATCGTCCAGGCCGGCACGCAGCATCGCTCGTGCCCATCAGTGCAGGAAGCCGCTCGCGATATCAAGGCGGGCAAGTACGGCAAAGTCCAGTGGGTGCACTGCTCCAAGCTCGGATCCAGAGCCACGATTGGAAAAGTAACGACGCCTCAGCCCGTTCCGAGCAACATCGATTATAATCTCTGGGCCGGCCCTGCTCCGATGACACCCGTGATGCGAAAGCAGTTCCATTACGACTGGCATTGGCAGTGGAACTGGGGCGATGGCGAGATGGCCAACTGGGGGATTCATTACATTGATGATTTCCGTCACATGCTGGGCTGGGATGATGTGCCGACCAAGGTCGTCGCCGCGGGCAATCGCTTCGCCTGGGACGACAACGGCCAGACGCCCAACATGCACTTCGCGCTCTTCGATTATGACGGCCTGCCGGTAGTTGTCGATATTCGCAATCTGCCCGACCCCAAACGAAAGGGCGGCAAGAGCGGGGCGGTTTACCTGTCATCTCGCGGCGGAAACTGGATCCAGTGCGAGAACGGCTCGATTCGCATTTCGCGCGGCGGCGGCTGGGCTTACGACAATGACGGCAAGCGCATCAAACAATACAAGGGCGACGCCGGAGAAAATCACGCTCAGAATTTCATCGATTGCGTCCGCAGCGGCCGAAGGCAGGACCTGGCGGCGGAGATCGAAGTCGGGCATTTCGGCACCGCTGTATGTCACCAGGCCAACGTCGCCTGGCGGGCCGGGGCTGAGGCTTCCGTTGACGAGGTCCGCGAGAACGTCAAGAAGCACGAAGACGCCCTGAATACGCTAAACGATATGCTTGTGCAGTTGGACGGCAACGGAATCGACCCGGCTAAAAATAAATTTGTCCTCGGCCCGGCCCTTACCTACGACCGCAAGACCGAACGCTTTGTCGGAGCCGGCGCCGAGAAGGCCAACAAGTACATTACATGCTCGTACCGCGAACCTTTCGTGATGCCGAAGGACCTTTAAAGATGTAGGGTGTGCACTGCACACCATCATCCATCGCCAATAAATGGTGTGCGATGCACACCCTACGGCCTTTAAGTCTATATATGCGCAACAACCCGGCGTACGGCAAACATGAGCCGTCGAAAAATAACGAGGTAAGGCGATATGAAGAATCGACATTTCGAGGGGATACGGATTGGGCTTGTTTTAATGCTGGGATTGTATTTCTGTATCACGGTGGAAGGTAAAACGTGGCATGTATCCGGAGAAACGCTGGCCGGCATCGAGCAGCAGCGGGTGCGAACAATCGCTCAGGCCGCTACGCTCGCCGGGCCGGGCGATACGGTGATTATTCATAGCGGCGTTTACCGTGAGGCTGTCGTAATTGAAAAGAGCGGGGCGCCGGACAATCCGATTACGTTTCAAACTGCCGCTGGGGCCGGCGTGATTATGACCGGCGCCGACCGCATCAGCGAATGGACAGAGGTAAAGGGCGATGGCCATATTTACAGCACGCCCTGGCCGCACGAATTCATTACGTGGAACCCGCACAACACGCATCCCGACGACGACTACCATCGCCTTATCGGCCGGTGCGAGCAGGTTTTTGTCAACGGTTACGCACTCCGGCAGGTCCTCGAACGTGACAAGCTTGCACGAGGCACCTTCTTTGTCGATCTTGACGACAAACGCCTCTACGTATGGAGCTACGATAATCAAGATGTTAGCAACAGAAAGGTGACGGTAGAGGCTTCGGTGCGCGATAGCATTCTGACCGTCAAGGGAGATTATGTAACTGTCAAAGGCATTCGCTTTCGATACGCTGCAAATCGAGCTCAACGAGGCGCCGTCGAATTCTCAGGCAATCATCTGACCGTTGAGGATTGTACCTTCGAATATACCAATGCCGGCGGTGCGGCATTCAGAGGCGAAGATATCACGGTCCGCCGCTGTACGTTCCAGTACAATGGTCAGCTTGGCTTTGGGGCCAGCCGAGCCCACAGGCTGCTGATAACCGGATGCACGGTGCGAAACAACAACACTAAAGGATTCAATCGGGGCTGGGAGGCGGGCGGCAACAAGATATGCCTGGCCCGCGGCGTAGTGCTCGAAAACAGCACCTTCGTTGAAAACCGGGGAAACGGAATATGGTTCGATATCGGCAACGAAGACTGCACCGTGCGCAACTGTCTGGTTGCCTTCAACGAGGACTCCGGCATCTTTTACGAAATCTCCTACGGCCTGCACGCTCATGACAATGTCATCGTGGGAAACGGCCTGGCCGACACGACCGGCGCCTGGGGCGCAAGTGCGGGCATAAGTATCTCCAGCTCGCCGGATTGCCTCATCGAGCGAAATCTGCTTCTTGGCAATAAAGAAGGCTTCAACTTCCGCGAGCAGAAGCGCTCGACACCACGAATCGACGACAGAACGAGCGAGCCGGTATGGAATCACGACCATATCGTTCGCAACAATGTCATCGCCCTCAATCGCGATGCGCAGACCTGGGGCTGGTTCGATATCCCGGACAATCGCCACTGGCCCGCTCAAAGCAGCAACGACGACGCTGACGAATTGTCGCTGGAAAAGCTTGCACTTACTCTCAGAGATAATCTCTATTTCGCCGGCCCCGGCGCCGAGTTGTTTAACTGGGGGGTCACATGGAAGAAGAACAAGAGATACCAGCGTCTGGAGCAGGTTCAAGAGGAACTTGGGCTCGAACAGGGAAGCAAGTCGGCGGAGTTCACGGTTAATAATTTCTCAGCGTTTGATTTTCGTGTGCCGGCCGACAGCCCAGCCGTCAAAATGAGATGCTATCCACAAGGAAAAGTTCCCGGCGTGCAGTTGGGTATTCTTGAATAAATGCCGGGTAAGGGCGGGCTATTTACTAACGGCATGACTTTACGGCACGAAATTGCTTGCTGCTGCCAATTCTCCATAAAAATCGCTTGGAAAAACAGCCGAGAGTCTTGAATTATCTCTATGGATTTGGTAGTATATTATATAAGAGATTCGGCAGTGTAACTGAGTACGAAAATGCACAAGTATAAGATAAATACTGCGCCGGTGACAATCTGCTCCGAAGGAGGCTGCCATGCGATTTAGAAAAGCTTTTACGCTTATAGAGCTTCTTGTAGTGATTGCCATTATAGCTATATTGATGGCGATCCTGATGCCGGCTCTCAGGAGTGCGAAGGAACACGGCAGACGGATTGTCTGCAGCAGCCACTTAAAAACACTGGGACTGGCCAATACCCTCTATTCCGACGAAGCAGACGGTTGGTACGTTCCGATCATGGACAGAACATTAGGCGACGATCGCTATTGGCCGGCCAACCTGCGGTATAGAGAATTAATCGGTTATAAACCCAAGAACGCCGTTGCGAACGAGAACGAGAGATGGAATGCGCCCAGGGAGTATCTATGTCCGAGCGATAGGATTTCGATCAAACGAATAGAAGACACTCAGTACAACAACTGGCTCAGCTACGGCTACAACCTGACGGACTGGTACTTTACAGACTGGTTCGGTATCGGATACGCCGGGCACAAAAACACGACCGTTCCCGGTCCGGCGGATGAGCTTATTTTCACCGAGAGCAATGACTGGTGGGCGTGGTGGTGGGGGGCAAATTACGAAGATGGATGGGACGTTCTCGGCCAGGATACTATCATGCCTTATAAAGATGTCGGCACCGACGGTCCGACCCTTTATCGTCACAGCGAGGGAGTCAACCTGGCCTTTTATGACGGACATACGGCGTATATGAAAAAAGAAAAGGTTTTCAATAAAGATGCGTGGGATGCGGAAAATCCCGGTATGTGGTCCACCTTCAAACATTACCCGCCAACAGATGCTGAGCAGAAACGATTGCCGAGACCTTAACAGCGGTTTGACCAGGAGTTTTTGCCGGTAGTTTGTCCAGGGACAATAAAGGTAAAAAAGAAGCATATATGAAGAAAGTGGTATTACGCAGAATAGCTAAACATCCCCGTATGGTCTTTCCGCTGAACGTGATGGCCGGACTTTCCGAACCGGTATCGATAAAATTGTAGCTTAGTCTTTGGCTATTAACTCTGCTTCGCAAGCCACGTCGCATATTGCTTTTCGACTACTTCGGGCAGCATGTTCACCAGCCAGTCCGCCGGTGATATTTCTGCCACCAGTGCCAGGACCTTAAGTTTCTTGGCTATGTTTGGCTGAAGTTGAAAACTGAACGTCTCACCCATAGCCACCGCTCCTCTGGTGTCAAACTTCTCTCGGGGCATGCTGCGGCCGGATGATTTTTTAATTTCTGCAAACTTCTCTTGATTGAAGAACTTGCTTATCTCCTGGTGATATTGAGAGCTTGTGTGCCGTATCAGAGCATCTGTCAATGGATTCGGGTCTCCCTTTACCCACTTTTCCAACAGATTGCGAAACTCCTGAATGCTGTCGAAACCCAATCTGCGCCAGTTGAGGTCGCGAATCGTTTGCTCACCGATATTCCAGCTCCGGCTGACCTCCTTGATGGCCTCAAGATGTGCCTTGTCGATATCATACGTCCTCGAATACTTAAACCAAAACCGCGACAAAATTTCCTGAATCTGGCTTATACTGTTCGATCGTAACCCCGGCGATGACATTTCTAAACTCCTCCAATCTAATAAAACTTATAATTCTTACGTTCCATTAGTATTTTAAGAATAAACAGCTAATAAGTCAAGTCTTTTCTTTTAGGCCCCGGCCAGGATTCAATCACTCATAGTCCGTTAATATCCCGAAAAACTAAAGCAACAAAGAAGGATATGAAAAACGGAATGGTGCAAAATTGGTAAACGACCCTATTCTGTCCATCCCTATTTTGTCCCTTCGGGGTAGATTGTTTATTGTAGTAGATACGTATTTTTGCACCTGAGCAGCACAAGGACAGGATTTTACTTGACATAACCTATCCATTATGATATATTATAGTCAAAGGATGATGGTGACTGAGCTTGTCTTATTTGCCTCCCATGTTTCCGCTTGCGGATCGCTCGTTTTTTCTGTCCAGGCAGTTGGAGTGCGCGCGGAAAGAAGGTTAATAGGACGCCAGTGCGATGAAGATTTTAGACGATCAAACACATTGTATTGTAAAAGAACGTTTTAGAAATAGGAGGAGTGAAATGAAGAAAATTATATTGTTTATTATCGCAGCTTTGATCTTGACGGCGGTTGGTCCGGCAATGGCCGATATGACGACCAACGTTTCAGGGAAAGCGTGTCCTTATTTCGCAGGGCAGGCTTTCAGTTCGATTCCGCTCGCGGCGGATCCGTACTTCAATACTGACACACTGGACCCCGGTACTATGCCGCCCTTGATTGACATTACCGGTTTTGGCGGCACGATTTCAATCACGGCAACGGGCCTCTGGGGTCACCCCGCGCTGAGCGGACCAGACGGTTACGCCGGCTACGACCCGACTCATGCGGACTACATTGCCTTGGGGATAAGTACGGTGACCGGCGCTCCCTTGAACGCATTGGCGGGAGTCTTCCTGGGATCCGCTGCGCCTGTGGCGGGCAGTGCCCCGACAGCCTTGGTGTATGGGGCCGATATGAAAAGCCCAGTATTGCACCAGACATTCATCATCGGATCCAGCCTGAGTGGTATTAACATACCGGGCGGTGCTACCCGGCTGTTCTTCGGGCTTAATGATGGCTACGAATGGACCAACAACGTGGGCGAGTTGAGTGTTACTGTTGTCCCGGTTCCCGGTGCCGTTCTGCTTGGTATGCTCGGCTTGAGTGTGGCCGGCGTCAAGTTGCGTAAATATGCATGATAAGCCCGTGCTATAACCCGTAGCAGGCAAATATTGATTTTGAAATAGGAATGAGAGGAAATGATGAAAAGAAGACTACTATTAGTATTTTGTTTGAGCCTATTTTTGGGCGTCGTACCCGCCATGGCGGATATGGTGACTTTCGGCACGGCTGGAGATGGACCCCTGCAAGGCGTGTTGGATAGTAGAACCCTGGAGCCGGTTCCGGGTGTGAGCAGTATAGATGTGGATATGGATGCGTACAACGATTCTGTCGACTCTTACTGGCGCAACACCGCTGTCGGATCGGTTGCTACAATGATTGTCGAGATGGCAGGTTTTGCGACTAACAACAGGTTTGGCATCTATGACCCGGCTGATCCGAGTAATACCCTTGAGTTATTCGATGGAGCCGGCATAGCAGGTAGCACGCATACAGTGATCGTGGCAGCCGATGGGCATATCTGGTTGGACGTTTATGATGCCACTCCCGAGGCGCAGTTCAGCGGCACGTGGTTTGGCTACTATTTGGATTCGACGGTCGGCTACGGCAATGGACTCCAGGATGGTGGTGGATTCTTTTACAGTGACACGAGCCTGAACAATGACGGGATGGATCACATGTTCGCCTATAAGGGCCAGGGCGACACAATTGATTTGCCATCCCCGTGGCTCGACGCTGTAGTGGGTCCCGCTTATCACATTCTGGCTTGGGAAGATCTCGCTGCTCCGTACACTGATGGGGATTACACCGATATGGTCGTGATGGTTGAATCCGTCATGGTCCCCGTCCCCGGTGCCGTTCTGCTTGGTATGCTCGGCTTGAGTGTGGCCGGCGTCAAGTTGCGTAAATATGCATGATAAGCCCGTGCTATACGGGTAGAAAAACCTAAGATTCAAGTATTGATAGGGCTGTGAGCTAAAAACTTGCAGCCCTATTTCTTTGCACAAGCAAGCCCGCAGATTCCCACAGCATAGCACTCAGACGTGTTCTGCGCTCGTAGAATAGACTTGTCTTGCTATTTTGCCTTTCGATATTCTTTTACCCCCAACAATTTTCACATAAATTTACGCGAATGACAGTGCTTCGTGGGGTACGTGATTAACCAAGGGAAAACCATCCCCATCCCGATACACGACAATCGGGATGAGGCTGCCACATACCCTTCGACTCCGCTCAGGGTGAAGAATGGAAGTTTCTGCCTTCATACCGAGCGGAGACGAGGCACAAGCCTGGACCACCGCAAGGCGGGATTCGAGCTTGGGGATGGTCGTGAATCGAGCTTTTCTCTTGCTTGTTGTTCCGGCGAATATTAGAATCCTGCGCTTATGAAGAGGGCATGTATAGTTAGTGTCGGTAATGAGATTCTTTCCGGGCAGACGGTGGATACCAATGCTGCGTACTTGAGCGCGGAACTGCTTACGATCGGCGTGCCGGTTGCCAGTTCTTATGCCATCCGCGATGAGATAGACGCGATTGTGCGTGGACTGAGCCTGGCGAGCGCCGATGCCGATGTGGTTTTGGTAACCGGGGGATTGGGGCCTACCGATGACGATTTGACCCGCCAGGCGATGGCGAAATTTCTCGGCGTCGAATTAGAATTGCACAACGAGCTATTGGAGAAGATACAAAAATTTTTCGCCGCCCGCGGCCGCCAAATGGCGGAGACAAATAAGATTCAGGCGTATATTCCCGCTGGGGCGAAAGCTCTGGCGAATATCGGTACAGCACCGGGGATCATGGCCGAATCGGAAGGTAAATTATTTTTTGCCCTGCCCGGCGTACCGATGGAAATGAAGCGGATGTTCGAAGAATCGGTCCTGCCCGAGCTGGAGCGATTCGCGGGCGGACAGGCTGTGGTGGTAAAGAAATTAAAGTGCTTCGGAGCGGGGGAATCGACAATCGCCGAACTGCTTGGTTCAATGATGCAACGTGGCAGGAATCCTTTGATTAACTGCACAGTTTCGTCCGGCATAATTACACTGCATATCATCGCTACTTCTGAAGATAACGAAAAGGCCAAGCAAATGGCTGAAAAGGACGAAAAATTGCTGCAAAACATGCTCGGAGAGCTTATTTACGGCGTGTCAGAGAAGTCTCTGGCCGAGGTCGTGGGCGAAAAACTCACCCGGCAGGGAAAAACTATCGCCGTAGCGGAATCCTGCACGGGCGGTTTGTTAGCGAAGCTCTTGACAGATATCCCCGGATCGAGTAAATACTTTACTTTTGGTTGGATTACTTACAGCAACCAGGCCAAGATCAGCGAACTCGGCGTACCCGCCGATCTGATTCAGGAGTACGGGGCCGTCAGCGAGCAAGTGGCTGAGTCCATGGCCCGGGCTGCAAGAAAAAAGGCCGGTACAGATTATGCAGTTGGCATAACCGGTATAGCCGGCCCGGCAGGTGGTAGCGAACAAAAGCCCGTTGGGCTTGTATATATAGGTGTGGATTCAGAAAATGGATGTGATACAAAACGCTGTCTTTTCTCCGGCAACAGACGGTTCATACGACTTCGAGCAGCACAGACTGTACTGAATATACTCCGTTTAAAATTGAACATTTGACTCACTGCGTTGGAAATGTTATAATAGCTGTAACTGGGGCACGCAGTATTTTGAGGAGCATATGGCAAAAAAACGCAGGCATTTGGGTGAAATACTTTATAAGGCCGGGCTGGTGAAAAAAGAAGCTCTTATCGAGGCTATTAAAGCTTCAAAGAGCAATCACAAACGGCTCGGCGAGATACTGCTCGACAAAGGCCTGATAGATGAAGAAAATCTTACCAAAGCAATTGCCAAGCAATTTGGATTGGAGTATATAAATCCGGACACGGCTTCTATCTCGCCCGATGCTGCGAATGCTCTTCCGGAAGAACTCGTCAAAAAACACAATATCATCCCCATGGATATGAGTAACGGCAGGTTGAAATTGATTATCAGCGACCCGACGGATCTGGAGATGATGGACGCTATTCGTTTTCGCCTCAACAGCGATCCCGAGTGCTATCTTGCAAGCCCTACGAAGATTCGTTCCTACTTAGAAGATTCCTTAACCGAAGTGGTAAACGAAGATGACGACAGGCTAAGGCATAGTATTGATGCAACCGCCGCCGAGCTTGCCGAAGCCGGTCACGAGTTGCAGGCGGAAACACTCCGTGCTCAGGGCGCCGACCCCGATGATGATGCTCCGATTATCAGGTTGGTGAACCTTATCATTGATAACGCTTACTATATGCGGGCCAGTGACATCCACATTGAGCCAATGGACGACAGGGTCCGTGTAAGGTACCGTGTCGATGGTGTTTGTCTGGAACGGGACAATATTCCCAAGAACATGCAGGCACCGCTGGTTACCCGTTTCAAGATTCTGTCCGGTATGGACATTGCCGAAAAAAGGCTGCCGCAGGATGGCCGTATCAAGCGTGAGATCGGAGGCCAGGATATCGATTTTCGTGTGTCGTCTCTGCCGGGCGTTCACGGCCCGAGCGTGGTGCTTCGAATTTTGCGCCCGGACGCAGTCAATATCGGTATCGAATCATTGGGATTTGAGCAGGAAAACTACGAGCAATTCCAACGTATAATCAAGAGGCCGAACGGCATTTTTCTGGTCACCGGTCCGACCGGTAGCGGAAAAACCACAACGTTGTATGCCGCGCTGCAGGAGCTTAATAAGCCGGATAAGAAAATCATTACCGCTGAAGACCCGGTGGAGTACAACTTTGCCGGGATGAATCAGTGCCAGGTCAGGGACGAGATCGATTTGTCGTTCGATAAGATTCTCAGGGCGATGCTCAGGCAAGCCCCCAATATCATACTGGTCGGCGAAATTCGAGACGGCGTCGTGGCGGATATCGCTATTCAGGCGGCACTTACGGGACACCTTGTTTTCAGCACGCTGCATACCAATGATGCCCCGAGCGCAATTACACGTTTGATAGATATGGGTGTCAAGCCGTTCCTTGTGGCAAGCTCGATTCAGGCAATTATGGCGCAGAGACTTGTCAGAGTCATTTGCAAAAAATGTAAAACGATCGATGAAAATCCTAACATGGATCATATGCAAGCGCTTGGTATTACGCCGGAGGAGATGAAAAAACGTCCGCCTCAAAAGGGAGCTGGATGCAGTCAGTGCCAGAACACCGGCTACAAAGGCCGAATCGCAATATTTGAGATGTTCGAAATGAACAACGAAATCAGAGAGTTGGCCTTCTCAAAAGCACCTACTACCGAATTGAGAAAGGCTGCGAAAGCCAGCGGTATGAAGACGCTGATGGAGGATGGAAAGCTCAAAATATTCAATGGAATAACGACACCTGCTGAAGTGGTGAGAATTACCCAGACAGAAGGTGCGGCAGTAGATTAAACCAAAAGTAGTTATTGAGGATTTTTTTATGGCAACGGTAAATATGGACAGGTTACTTCAGGCCTGTGTTTCGCAGGGTGCTTCAGATATACATCTTACTACCAACCGGCCGCCGGTGTTAAGAATAGACGGCGGGCTTAGGTCTCTCGAAACCAAAGTTCTTGAGCCGGATGATACTGCGGCTTTGATGAGAAGTATTACGCCCGACCGGAACCAGCAGGAACTTCAGGAAGAAGGCGGCACAGACTTTGGTTTTGCATTTGGCGATCAAGGCAGATTTCGTGTTTCGGTATTTCGCCAAAAGGGCAATCTTGCACTGGTCCTTCGTCTTATTCCATCGAAGATTCTGACCTTTGAGGAAATAGGCTTACCGACAATTTGCAAGGCTTTGTGCCGCAGACCACGTGGGTTGTTCCTGGTTACAGGCCCAACCGGATGCGGCAAGACAACCACCCTGGCTACTATGATAAACTATATTAACGAAAACTTTGACCGCCACATAATAACCATTGAAGAGCCGATAGAATACTATCATAACCACAAGAAATCAATAATTAACCAGCGTTCAGTTGGTGTCGATGTTCCAAGTTTTGGCGAGGCGTTAAGACGTGTTTTAAGAATGGACCCGGATGTCATTCTCGTCGGCGAATTGCGAGACCTGGAAACAATCGAGTCGGCCGTTAGAGCCGCTGAAACCGGCCACCTTGTTTTCAGCACAGTACACACGACCAGCGCCGCAGGAACAATTACCAGACTGATTGACGTGTTTCCCGTGAACCAGCAGGAGCAGATTCGCATCCAGTTAAGCGGCAATTTGATCGCCGTGCTCAGTCAGGCCCTCTGTCCTTTAGCCAAAACCAAAGGTAGAGTTGCCGCTTACGAGTTTATGGTCGTAACCCCTGCTATCGCCAACCTTATCCGCGAGAACAAAACGTACCGAATCGATTCCAGCATTCAAACCGGCAAGAAGCTCGGCATGCAGCTCCTCGACGAGCATCTCTGGCGGCTCTATGATACCGGCACAATCACATTGGAGGAGATGCTCGACAAAGGCCGTCAGCCGGGAGCATTGCAGGATAAGGCCACGGCCAAAATAGAGTCCTTAAGAGGAAAACACAAGCACAAGAAGAAAGCCGCACAGAAGGAAATGGATGATTTAGGACAAATTTTGAGGTCGTAATCCCAATTTTCCGGTCGTGCTTTCTGATTTGTGAATCCTTGCCCCCACAATTGGCTTTGAATTGGCTTTGTTTTTTTCGAGCCCACAGGCTGGTTTGTTGCCATAATTTCCTTTCAAATAAGACTTTGCGCCAATTTAGCCCTACCGCAAATTGGCTTTGTTTTTTCAAATCGCCTTTTCAACCCCCAGAAAATCTGGGGGCTAAATAAGATTGGCTTTGTTTGGCTTTGAATTGGGTTTGTTTTTTTGCCGCTCGAAAGCGTGAAATTCTTCATAATCCCCTTTCTTATAGATGCTTACGTTTATATTGCCCTTCCAAAAATTGGCTTTGTTTTTTCAAATTAAGCCCAATTTTTCGTCGTTTTCTACTCTTTTTCACCTGTTTTTTGCATTATTTTGGCTTTTTACGACCCGGCACCAGTGGTGCGGGCTAAAATTCGTACTGCGTTATGTGTGATTGGACCTATCATTTATCATTAATCAATAATCATTTAGTTTAGTATTATACGAATCTAAACGTAAAAGGGCGGGGTAATTCCAGAAAAATCTCCGTGACTCGCCGCATGTCAATTAACCGCAGGTGAACGCAGATTAACGCAGTTTTCAAGTCGTATTTTGTAAATAGTCAATCGTCAATCGTAAATAGTCAATGGCAAGGTCTCCATTACACGGCGTTCATTATTCAGCTACAGAGGATGCAGACAAGAAATCAAATAATCAATAGTAAATCGTAAGCTTGTGCCCGCGAAGGCGGGTATAGTCAATGGCGAGGTCTCCGTGAGACGGCGTTCTTTTCTCGCGATGCGTATAGCGTGCAGCCAATTGCACGACGCAGGCAGCGTTTAGAGAATTTCCGCGCTTTTTTCTTTTACCTTGCTCTTAAACTGCTGAAAACCGCGTTTGAATAAAAGTTTTAACAAAATTCAAAAAAAGACCGTCAACTTTGGGTTATTTATGGCACTAATATAACAGAAAAGCAGAGATTTCGCAGCGATTGATTCAGTAACAGAGATAGTTTGGCTGAAGTATATGGTCATTAGCAACGCCGTTTGCCAGGTACCTTCGGGATAAGCGGCTGGGACAGACACACGGCAGGATATTGAGTTCAGGATGAAAAAAGGAGTTTATGTGCGCATGCTATAGCCGGTACATTGGGAACCAAAACCATGGGCAGTCCCAAAGTAAAAATAGTAAATTTATGCCATAGGTATTCATGCCATAGGTATAGTCATTCGTCCATTTATGCCTCAGGTATTTATGGCTCAGTCATCGTAAATCCAAAGGCATTTACGCTCATCGAGCTGCTCGTGGTGATTTCCATCATTGCTTTGTTGATGGCGATATTGCTGCCGGCGCTTCATCGAGTCCGAAAGCAGGCCAGGGCGGTTGTCTGCCAGGCGAACCTCAAGCAGTGGGGATCGATACTAACTATATACACCGAGGATAACCAGGGCCGGCTTCCTAATAACATTGGAGGTGCCTTATGGCTTCTGCGCGGTCCGTTTCTTCACGACGATGACCCGAACAAGCCTAGCGTATATCAAGACGTAAACGCTAAAGGCATAGCATGCTGCCCCATGGCCGTCAGGCCTCGAGATCCCACGCCAGGATTCTTTAGGCTTGAGGGTTCGTATATGATATTGAATAAGCCCGGTTCAACATTTGAAGCATGGGAGATTATAATCCCGCTGCCACAATTTCGCGGAAGCTATGGGTTCAACAACTGGTTGTTCAGCAGTTATTTTGATACTTCTGCCCCCAAACACTCCCGTATCCATCGGGACGGCCACGACATTTTCCCGCTAAGTGGCAGGGCCAATATCCCCGTGTTTCTTGATTCTACAGTTCCCGGGAATCACTTTATGGAGCTCTTCTCTCCGCCACAGGATGAGCACGAAGGATGGGGCTTTTTAATAAACCGTCACAACGGGCACATCAACGGCCTTTTCCTGGATTGGTCGGTAAGAAGAATCGGAATCAAAGAGCTGTGGACGCTCAAGTGGAACCGCCAGTTCGACACGTCAAACAAATGGACAAGAGCCGGCGGCATGCAACCGGAAGACTGGCCACCGTGGATGAGGGGATTGAAGGACTATTAAAACAATGGATCGGAAAGCTAAACATGATGCAGGAAGGAAAATAACTTACGCCGTTGGAAATAAATATTCCTGATCTTTAAAGCGCAAGGGTTCCGTGAGAAATAAACTGTATAGCGGGACAGACTTGACGCTTATAGAGCTTTTAAGTGAATATACAGTGGCCAATATAGATTGGCCCGAGAGATAATAGAGCGCTTTATATAATAGGCAGAGCCATGATGTGCGGGGCGAGAAGATTTGGACGGCTGGGTAGAAGGATTGCCGGCCGGCAAAGCGGGTTTTTAGCGGGGCGAGTTAGAAGAAACTTTTCTAAGGGGGTGGGATTTACACTTATTGAGCTTTTGGTGGTGATTTCCATCAATGCTCTGCTGATGGCGATCTTGCTGCCGGCGCTTCAGCGAGTCCGAAACCAGGCCCGGGCAGTTGTCTGCCAGGTAAACCTCAAGCAGTGGGGAGCAATATTTGCACTTTACGCCGAGGATAATGATGGAATTCTCCCCGGTAGTGGTGGTGAAATTCTATGGCTTATACGTGGGACAACACTTCCCGATGGAGATCCGAACAAACCATCCGTATACCATCACATTCGCACAAAGAATATCGCCTGCTGCCCTATGGCTGTCAGAACAGCAGATGGCGACAAACTTGGGCACTTCAGATATAATGCTTCCTCACCGAGAGCCTCCAGGTCATATAATATCGAGGGTAATGCCGGCACAACGTTTGAAGCCTGGGAAATTATTACTCCGCCTCCACGATTTCGCGGTAGCTATGGCTATAACTACTGGTTGTTCCACAAGACGGAATATGATACTTCTATCCCCTTGGACTATAGCATCCATTGGGACGGCCTGAACATTTTCCAGTTCAGAAACGTGGCTAAAATCCCCGTATTTCTCGATTCCACAAATCCCGGTGTTTTTGTTATTTCGGACTTCCCACCGTGGTCGTCCGAAGCCTGCATAAACCGTCACAACGGGCACGTAAACGGCCTCTTCTTAGATTGGTCGGTAAGAAAAGTCGGACTCAAAGAATTGTGGACGCTCAAGTGGAACAAGCAGTTCGACACGGCTAACAAATGGACGAAGGCTGGCGGCATGCAGCCCGACAAATGGCCTAAATGGATGAGGAACTTTAAGGACTACTAAATCGGCCATAAAGCACATATTTTGTAAATAAGCATTAAACCGGTATTGTTGGGGTGAAGCTGCTGCCTTTGAAAAAGAGGCAACGGGGGCAGTTGGAAGAATATATTTTTTTCGACTAATAATAATTTCAGTAAATAAGAACCGATAGCACGATTGTCAGGATAAACAACGAAAATTCTGGATTCCCGCTTTCGCGGGAATGACAGCAATGCTTAATCGGCTCTAATTAACTAAGTTTGATATAATCAAAAGACTATGTTCATTGCATAGTCAAATATTCTACTTTTGCCGTTCTAATGAATGTTATTTGGTGTGGATTTCGCATCAAATCCTGCTCGAAGCCCAGTCGGCGAAGTTTATCCTGAGCTTTGCCAAATGGGTTAGACTACTCCGATGGGGTGACTTGTTGATTGTTTTCGGAATATAGCTTGTCCTCGTCCTGCTCCGGTTTTTCCTCCAGGTCAACCATTCCCATCGACGCGATGCGCTTGACAAGATCGACTAAGTTATCGACACCCAGCTTGTGCATGAGATGAGCGCGATGCACTTCAATAGTCCTTGCAGAACGGTGTAGCAGATTGGCTATTTCCTTGTTGCTCATGCCCTTGATGATAAGTTGTAAAATTTTTATTTCATTCCGGGTTAGAGAAGCGCCCAAGTTAGGATGAGTGGCAACGTTCTTTTTAAGTATTGATCTGATCTTCCGCACGAAATTCTTTTTGTCCAGGGGCTTTTCGATAAAATCCGCAGCTCCGGCCTTCATGGCTTTGACGGCGGTGGGTATATCCCCGTACCCAGTTATCATTAGAACAGGAACCCACGGAGCCAGGTGCTGTACATCCGCAAGTAATTCAATGCCGTCCTTTTCAGGCATTTTCAGATCAGTAATCAGCAAATGGCATTTTTGAGAACGCAATCGTGCAAGACATTCAATCGGATTACCAAAGCAGCTCACCTTAAAGTCTGAATCTTCAAGCGTTTCTTTGACGACCTCGCGAATCGTTGGCTCATCATCGAGGAAGAAGATGTGTTTTTCTACGATATTTGCCATTGCTACTCCGTTATCTCTACGCTACATCTTTTATGAAGACGAAATACTCAGCTTAGAGCATTAATCCCTTTACCCCAATAAGGAGAGCTTGCCTCTTAAGGGCACTATTTCATTCCCTCTGATAAGTACTGATTCATAATGAAAACTTATACTATGAATTAATGGTTTTAAAATCTATTGTGGTAAATACGTAATTTTATGGACTCGTCTCTCTTTATATTGTCGATTAAAATGAATCCTTGCTTCATATAGGAATAGCGATTCTGGATTAAAAATGTTACCTATTATTTTTATATAATTTTAAATTTTTTTAAAAAGCCTTTTTTTTGGGAAATAGTCCACTCCATGAGTTTTACGTGATTTCCTATGGGCTTAGTCGGCTTTGCATTATGGAAGATTTTTGTATTAATGAACCTGAGGTTGTCAAATTCTCTCCTTTACATCCTATCCTAATCCGGATATCGAAAAATAGTGGCTTTCATCAACTATTTACGGGTTATAGTAATGAATATGTGTTTTTTTCGGCAATATTAAGATTTTGCTCGGCTAAGAAATTTTGTCTTTTTCGATAGGTATATTGATGATAAATATTGTTCCTTTGCCAAATATGCTCTCAATGCGAATATGACCGCCTATACGAGAAACGACATCCTTCACAATGCAAAGTCCCAGACCGGTCCCCTGGCCCCGAGGCTTGGTTGTGAAAAAAGGCTCAAAAATCTTATTAATATTTTCCGGTGCTATGCCGCCGCAGTCGTCAGAGAGACGCAGCTCAATATTCTTATTTTTCAGTGCCCCGCTTATCACAAGCTGCCGGGTCTTTTTGCCGTCGGCCGCCTGTATACCATTTTCAATAAGTGCAAAAAACAACTGCTCCAGATCGTTTTCATTTATCCATGGATAGGGAAGGTCGTCCATATTTCTGATTCGAAGTAAAATACTTGCCGAACGTGCACTTTCACTCAGTAACCTTGCGATTCTGACAGCGACCGTCTTCAAATTTACTTCAGCGACGGTCCTTCCAGAAGATTTCCTGGCAAAATTGCGGAATCTTTCAATAATTGAAGTGATATTAGATACCTGAGTCACACTATCCTTGAGTCTTCTTATAACGGTCTCTGAGGAAGATGTTGCTTCCAGCTCATCGAGCGCATTATCCATCGACAGGCGAATGACAGTCAGAGGCTGCGTGAGCTGATGAGCTACGGTCGCACTTAAAGTTCCCAATGAGGCGAGCTGTTCGGCTCGAGCCATTTGTCCGCGATATCTGTTGAGTTCCTCTTCCTTCAGCTTCGTTTCGCTGATATCAACAAATGAGCCCATAATGGAAATCGGCTTGCCGTGTTCATCTTTTACTAAAGTTGCACAGATCTGAACATCGAAGGCCGAGCCATCCTTTCTTTTGGCTGTCATTTCACCGATCCAGCCTCCTCTATCTCGCAGCGTATCGATTACCCTTGACCCTTCATCGGGAATTTGCCAGAACTCAATGGCATTTCTTCCCAGAACCTCGTTCTCGTCATCGTATCCCCACATTTTGATGAAGGACCTATTCACATATGTTAAATTCCCTTCTGTGTCGCCGATGGCAATGCCGCTTATGGATGAGTCAACAGCGGAACTGAGCTTTTGTATTTGCTCTTCTGCACGTTTCATATCATCGATATCTCTTGCGATAACCATAGCGGCAGTCGCCCTTCCATGATCGTCTCTCAATGGCTCAATGGTCGCACTGTACCAGCGGGGCTTATTCTGTATTTCAGTCAACGAGATCGAATTTATTCCTTGCCCGGTCTCGATGGCTTTTCGCACATTAGCCGCCTGGCGTTCTGCGATTTCTTTCGGGAAAAGGTCCCACAACGTTTTTCCGGCCAGGTCTTCCGGCTGATATCCCAAAGTCTCTGCCCCCACTTTATTCGCGAATAATAAGATGCCTCTCTCGTCTATGGTGAAAATGGGATCCCTCGCACATTCGACCAGTGTTCTGTACTTTTCCTCGCTCTCGGCGAGTGCTCTTTCCATGTTTCTTTGCTCGGTTATGTCTTTGGCAACGGTTACAAGCACCGTTTCATCACGTATTTTCACTGCCGTTATGTTCAGGTTGGAGTAGTATGTCGAGCCGTCTTTGTGTTTTAATTTTGCTTCAAAATCGCGGATGAGACCATCCTGCTGAAGTTGTTTTAAGAGCCGCGTTCGTTCGTCTGGATTATGATACACGTCTCGCACATTTGATTGCTTTATTTCCTCAAGTGAAAAGCCCGTCATTCGAAGCATCGTGCTGTTAGCGTCTATAATCCGCCCGTCCAATGCCGCCAGGCCAACGCCTACAGGCAAAGTCTCGAACAGAGTACGATAACGGATCTCCGATTCATGCAGCGCCTCCTCTGTGTTCTTCCGTTCGGTGACGTCCTCACCAAAGGCCTGGAAAGAAACTGCACGGCCGTGCTCGTCAAAAAGTGCCCGATTTGTCCATCGTTGCCATCTAACCTGACCATCCGGAGTAATTACTTTGTGTTCGTGTGTTATAATCGGAGAATCAACGGTTAGTGACACAATATTATCCAGAACTCCCTGCCTATCTCGTTCAGGGATGAGATACTTAAAGTTTTTGCCGGTCAACTCTTCGCTGGTCTTGCCAAAGTACTCGCTGTACGCAGAATTAACAAAAACAATCTCGCCACTCGGAAGAAAACTGCACATCAAAACAGGCGAGTCCTCAACCACTGAACGGTATCGCTCTTCGCTGTTATGCAGCGCCTCCTCTGCCTTCTTGTGCTTTGTTATATCGATAGCCGTGGCGGCTATAAATAAAGGTTCTCCACCTTCATCATTTACAAGTGTGGCATTCATCAGTGCGGGAAAAACAGTGTTGTCTCTTTTTTTATGCCATACCTCCTCGGCTACGTAGTTGCCTTTTTGTTTAAGCTGATCGTTTAACTGGATCACGTATTCCATTTGCTCTTCGTTGTGGAAAATAGAAAGGTTTTTGCCGATTAACTCATCTACGCTGTACTGGTGCATCTGTCCAAAAGAATCATTCGCATAGATAAGATTACCTTGAAGGTCGGCTATGGCAACACCGTGACCCGCTTTGTCTGAAATAGTTTTGAACTTTCTGATTTCCTCTTGCGCCTGCTTGGTTGCGGTGATGTCACGGAAAAATGTGAACACCCGTCCGCCGTCAAGCTCCAGATAATTGGCACTGATATCGAGGTCCATAATCGTGCCGTCCTTCCGTCTATGGCGGGATTGGAAACGATGAAAACCTTTATCCATAATCCTCTGAATATGTTGTAAAGTTTCCTGCGGTGCTTCCGCCGCCTCGACGTTCTGGATGCTCATATTAAGCAGTTCATCCCGGCTATAGCCGGACATGCGGCAGTAAGCATCGTTGATCTCCAGAATTCGGCCATGAGTGTCGATCAGCCAAAATCCGTCAATACAGGTTTTTAGTATAATCTCATCTTGCTTATGTTGCTTCTTGCGATCCGTGATGTCAATATTTGTACCGATCATCCGTGTCGGCGAGCCGTCGTTATCGTATGCTACTATTTTCCCACGGCCTAAAAGCCATACATAATCGTCTGATTTGGTCCTGAGGCGATACTCAATTTCAATAGAGTCCTTTTTGCCGGCAATATGCTCATTAAGGTTTCGAAGTACGGCTTGCCTGTCATCGGGATGAATTCGTTTTTCCCATTCATCTTGCGATGCAGTCAGTTCGTGGGATTCATACCCTAACATCGTTGCATGTCGCGGATTTCTATAAACTTCGTTTGTTGTCATATTCCAGTCCCACAGGGCGTCATTAGTCACCTCCATCGCCAAACGAAATTTCTCCTCGCTCTGCTTCAATGCATTCTCTGTTTTTTTATGATTGGTAATATCATGAGCGAAGATGGCAACAGACACGACCTTTCCTTTTGCATCAAAGATGGGACAAAACCATGTTTCGAAAGATTTTCCATCCCGCTCGTCCTCCAAGTAGCTTATTTTGCCTGTTTGGATGACCTCCGTCCATTTGGATCGCCGTAATTCGTAGACATCCTCATGAATGAACTCACGGGCATTCTTGCCGATCATCTCATCAATGCTTCTGCCCAAACTCTCGGCACCTGCTTTATTAATCATTAGAACATTTTCATCGGTATCGATCAGACCTGCGGTATCGGGAATGGACTCCAGAAAAGCACTGGCTGCTTGTTTTTTATCATACATAATTTTCTTGGTTTGTTTGTAATAACGGCAGTTTTCGTATCGACTTACGATGTTTATTATTGAGATGGGCAGCAGTTCAAGATAGCCCCCTTTCGGATCCTTGATGATGTAGTCGTGAACGCCGGCCTTAAGCGCCTCGGCAACAAACTGTTCGGAGCCCGTTTCGGCCAAAAGCACCAGGGGCGTCGAAATCTTTTTATCGAGTAGTTTCATGCAGAGATCCATGCCGGAGATGCCGGGCAGATTATGGTCAACTGCAACCACGTCGAATGACTGCGGGTCGGCACCAAGTTGTTCGAGTGCCTCCTCGGCCCGCGAGCACTCGATGATTTCGCAGGAGACATCGCTTTTTTGAAAAGCCCGGCGAAAGAGGAGCCTGTCATTTTCATTTTCCTGGACCAGAACAATACGAAGGTTTGACGATATTTCAAGCATGATCGGGATCTCCATCTGGAGACGCGACTGACTATACTCGCTCAGGCCAGACGCTCTCACGAATATTCGGGTATACAATATCCCTGAGTAGCAAATTTAACTGGTGTAGTCAAGGATGGATTCAAGGATTCTTGCTGGTTACAGAATTCCGTATGTTCCGTACGAGGGTGACGTCATGTCATATGTCGATGAGTGTTTCCACAAATCATATACCGCTGTTCTCGTCGTGCGCCATGAGTGATTTGTATTGCATAAAAAATAACACGTCGTAATATACAATACGATATAAGCGATAAGAATTACGGTATCCTATTATCGGTGAGTTTGCTGGGCTTGTCAATCAGCAGAGCCTTATCTATGTCCGCCATCAGTTCCTGCTGATTAATTCTGACAACGCGCTGATGTCTTCTATGGCCTTCAGCGGCGGTCTCGCCGGGCTGGCTGATGCTACAGCCGAAGGGCATGAAAACCAAAACCAACAAAGCAACAACTAAAATCACCTTACATACAGAAACGGAAATGCTCTTCATCATTTCTCCTTGTTATCGGCCAGAGCAAGTTTTATTGTTTGGGCAGCACAAAACGCGCCCTTGATTATAGATAAATTATACATGTTGCCGGAGTTATTGTCAACGAAAAATGTGCCCAAATGGGTCCGGAAATATGTAAAAAAGGAAGGATTTTCATATTGTTTCGGGAAGCAGCCCTGTAATTTAGCTATGAAAAATCGATGATTATTAAGAATAACAAATCTATGATCGGCTTATTTTTTGCGGTAGAGGCAGAATTTCCCCCCAGATGTGCCGGAGAGCCTGAAAACCGGTCTATTATAAGAACTTGCCACAAGGCCCCTGGTTGTCAAAGAATAACTCATAAGCCGGTTTGCCGGATTATCCGCGATACTCCAGGCAGGCGTTTTTGTTGCTAATAATAGGCTTAATGTCTGCCGATAAATTGATGGGGTTAGAAACTGCGAGTAGGGTCGTTTTAGTGGATATGTCGCAGTGAACATGCACGGTAAATTTCGAACTCCCGGCAGCATACGCGCATTACTACGGTTCGATGTGTGGGTCAATGAATGACAGCTTAAAAGCTTTTGAAAGAATATGACGAGCGGGTGTTTGGGAGAAGCTGATGAAGAATGAAAAGAGGCTTAATGATTTAATGGAAATTCAGACAAGCGCTATAGCGTCTGATGGATTGATTATTTCTTCCTGGCCATGGTTGAATGTAGGCTATGTAATGAGCAAAGATGTTGCTACTATCTGCCCGGATGAAATAGTGATTTCAGCAGCAAAAATTATGTCTGACAAAAAGATTTCCTGTCTGGTCGTCGTGGACAATGGAAATGTAGCAGGTATCATTACCGAGACGGACATGCTCAGAAGAGTAGGCGACAAGGGTAAAGATATCTATCATACAAAATTAGGCCAGATCATGTCTTCTCCTGTGGAAAGTGTGCCCCCTGATTTGTCTGTTCTTGAAGCCAGCAAAATTATGGGCGTCAAGCATATCAAGCGACTGCCAATCCTGAAGGGAAAGGAATTAGCTGGAATTGTGACACAGACAGACCTGGTTCGAGCCCTGACATCTTACGGCCTGTGGAGAGATATTTCGGAGATAATGAGTCGAGACATTGCCGGTATTCAAAGGAATGCGAGCGTGGCAGAGGCGGCGAAAATTATGACCTCTCGAAAGATATCCTGTATTATAGTCATGGATGGGGATGATGTGGTTGGCGTTCTTACGGAAAAAGATCTGCTTGGGCGAGTAGTCGCGCTGCAAAGGGATCCCGCTAATACCAGAGTGGAAGATGTTATGTCTTTTCCGGTGACGAGTGTGCCTCCTGCTTTCTCTGTCTTCAGTGCCAGCAAGGTAATGGAGGAGATGAATATTCGCAGACTGGTTATTATGAAGGATAAACGTTTGTGCGGAGTCGTAACTCAAACAGACATTTTCATGGCGGTAAGGAATAAGCTGCAGGCCGAAGAAGAAAAGAGCTTGAGATTAATAGAAGAGTCCAAGAGCAATATTTATAAAACCGACCTGGATGGGAAAATAACTTATATTAATCCGGCATTTATGGAACTCCTGGAGGTTTCCGGGCCGGACGAACTTCTCGGTCAGCCGTTTCTGCCGGAAAGGTTTTGGTTCGATCTGGAAGAAAGAAACCAGTTTTCGCAGGAACTTCAAAAGAGAAGTATTGAAAGCAGAGAGTTGACTCTGAAGACCTCGAAAGGCAATAAAATATATGTTACTGTCTTTCCCAGTTATACCAAAGACGCCCATGGCGAAATCAATGGGAGTCAGGCAGTTGTCTATGATATCACGGCCAAAAAAGAGCTGGTCGCCCTTAGAAAAGCGGAGGAAGAGCTTGCTAAGCTCAACAATGACCTGGAGACGGCAGTCCGGGAGCTGAGCCAGGCGAATGAGGAGCTTCAGGAGTTCGCACACATAACAGCTCATGACTTGAAAACACCGTTGCGGGCAATCGGAACTCTGGCCGATTGGTTATCGACGGACTATGCCGATGAGTTCGATGAGCAGGGCAAAGAAAAAGTCAGGCTGCTCGTTACAAGAGCAGTACAAATGAGCGCTCTTATCGATGACATCCTGCGATATTCCAGGGTGGGACACGATATCGCGAAAAAGCAACGAGTCGATTTGAATACGGTTCTATCAGAAGTAATTGCCGGAGTTGATCCGCCTGAAAATATTGAAATAACCGTTGAGAATGAACTGCCCGTCCTGATGTGCGAAAGAACCCAGATCCTGCAGGTTTTTCAGAACCTGCTGAGCAACGCCGTAAAATATATGGACAAGCCCACAGGGCAAATAAAAATCGGTTGTGTAGAGCGGGATTCCTTCTGGAAATTCAGCGTCACCGACAACGGATCCGGAATCGACAAAAGGCACTATGAAAGGATTTTTAGGTTATTCCAGACCCTTTCGCCATGCGATGGAGTTGAGAATACCGGCATTGGGCTTTCGATTGTGAAAAAGATCGTCGAGACCAACGGGGGCAGTGTCTGCGTGAAATCCGAAGTCGGCAAAGGAAGCACATTCGTATTTACGCTGCCGAAGCAAAACTCCGACGTCACTGCCGTATTGACGAATAATCGTGACGCTGATTGATGTTTGAATACTGGCAATGACATTGACCGGTTTTTGTGTGCAGTTATTCCATATTTTGTTCGTTCAAGCCAAGTTCCCGCCGATAGTCTTCAGGACAATCCATATCGCAAAGCACTGAAGCGGTCGAGACGGCCAGCTCGAAAATATCGTCGCAGTGGCCGTGCAGGAGTCCCCGCAGACCAACGTCACCGTACTGCGTCAGAATCTCGTCACGATAGAGCGAGGAGAACAGGATGGGATGGCCTTGCTTGCCCTCATAGAGCGGCACGAGAATGCTTTTTTCAGTCACCGATACTCTAAGGCAGTCAATGCTCATTTTTCACGCTGTAAAATTACTCGTTCGTCAAATCAATCTGACCTGAACGATGGTTCCCTTTGGAATTTCAGCCACGCCGACATCCATACAGACCAATCCATCGGCGCCGCATAGCGCGTTAATGTGGCCCGAGTCATGATATTCGACTTTTCTCAACGTTCCGGCATCCGTTATTATAACGGGAATACAACCCCGCCGCTGCGTATCTTTTCTCCCGATGGTTTCATCCAGTGGCATTCGAACGTTCGGCGGTACATAATCGTGGTCCATCAGCTTGTACAGAAAAGGTTTCACCAATAATTCGAACACGACAAATGTCGAGACCGGATTGCCCGGCAGGCCGAAGCAATATACCGGTGTCGCGGGCATCTTGCCCGCGATTCGAGGGCGGGACGCCCTCGACACGACGCCGAAGACTGTGGGTTTGCCCGGCTTCAGGGCGATTTTCTCGAACAGCAATTCGATATTGTTTTGCTTCAGTATCCCAGGCACGAGATCGAAATCCCCCATGGAAACTCCGCCGGACAGAAGAACCACGTCGTTTTCTGCGGCGGCTTTTTTGAATGTCCGGTCGATCTCGTCGGTCGAATCTTTGGCGATGCCGTAATCGGTCACAGCCGTACCTACACTTTCAAGCTGGGCGGCAAGCTGGGGGCTGTTGCTGTTTCTCAGTCGCCAGGGACTTGGCTTCGCTTGGGACTCTACCAGTTCGTCGCCCGTTGCAATAATCCCTACCGTCGGCTTTCTTGCTACGAGTATCTCAGTATGACCGACCATAGCGAGAACCGCGATATCCTGGGGCCTGATGCGGGTGCCGCTTTGCAGAACGACCTGGCCGGCTTTGATGTCCCGACCCTGCGGGCGGATGTTGTCGTCCGTCTTTTCGCCGGTAAAGCGGACCGTGTCGGCTGTGGGATTTTCTGTAAATTCCACCATGAATACACAATCCGCTCCCGCGGGCACCGTGCCGCCGGTCATAATCTTGGCGCACTCGTTCGGCCCAATCGTTTTTTTAGGGGGCATTCCAGCACGAATCGTTTCGATGATCTTCAGTTCATTGGAAAGGTCTTCACGGCGGCAGACGTAACCGTCGAAAACCGACCTGTCGCGGGGCGGCATATCCATGTCCGATTCGACGTCCTCGGCCAATACCCGGTTTGCCGCCTGAGCAATATCGACGTACTCGCTGCCGAGCTCATGGGCCGAATCCAACACAATTCTGAGAGCTTCATCGAAAGGCAACATTTTCTCTGCTCGCAATAATTTCCCTGTACCGGATCAAAGTATTAACTCAAACTGACCGTTTTTGAGTAGAACGCTACAGCAAATCGTTCAATGATAATAACATAGCACAATCTGTCATTCCCGCGAAAGCGGGAATCCACTAAAACCGTTACGTTCCTGGATCCCTGCTTTCGCAGGGATGACAGCTATAATCGGTCAGTCAAAGTATTAAGACTTCTAACCGGCTATTCTATTGTTATGCCCTTGTTTTTCAAGAAATATCCTCTGCTCCGGTTCTCCTGGGTGCTGAAAATCGAAACAGTGCTGGTCGAAGCAAGCGATTCGCCCGCAAGATGCGGCGGCGAGCTGGCAATTATCTGCATGGGAGCAGTAATCGCCAACGCCATCCACGATGCAACCGGCGTCCGCTTGTTCCAGTTGCCAATGACCCCGGAACGAATTAAGCAGGCATTGGCCTGAGCCTTTCTTCATCCTGAGCGGAGACGAAGGATGAGCGTGGATTCTTGTTGTTTGTCATTCCCGCACCTGCTTTCGCAGGCATCAACTCCGTCGGGAATCCACTCGCAGTCCGCAGAACTCAGAATGCTGAACGAAAAAATTGGCTTTGTTTGGCTTTGTTTTTCGCAGCCCAAACCGCTACTGTTTCTTCGTAATTCCCTTTCACATAAGACTTTGCGCCGATTTGCCCACCCAGCAAATTGGCTTTGTTTTTTCAAAACCCCCAGATAAATCTGGGGGCTAAATAAAATTGGCTTTGAATTGGCTTTGTTTTTTTGCCGACTCAAAGCGTAAAAATCTTCATAATCACCTTTCAAATAGACACTTACGCCCATTTTGGACTTTCATAAATTGGCTTTGTTTTTTCAACTTAACCATGAATTAACACGAAAAAGCACTGGATTTACTCTCATTTTTGCCTTATTTAGTTTTATATATCTCTGTCATCCCGTTATCCTGTCATATAAATTCATTTTGTTATCTATTATACGAACCGTATCCCAAAAAGGCGGGCAAATTCCGTCATAATCCAAATAAATCTCCGTGAGACGGCGTTTTTAAGCCTTCTCATGGAAGGACACGAAGAACCACGAAGGAATCAAACGCAGATGAACGCTGATAAACGCGGATTTCGTGCAAAAATAGTCAATCGACAATCGTAAATAGTCAATGGCAAGGTCTCCATTACACGGCGTTTTCATGCCCACTACGAAGAACACGAAGAACCACGAAGGAATCAAATAATCAATGAAAAAGACAGGTAGGATGGCGCAGCTTCGCTGCCCATGCGGTTTCTGAAGCATATTAACCGCTGATTAACGCTGATAAACGCGGATTTATAAGAAGATTTTTATTCTGAATTCTTTCTTTTTCCCTCTTTTTTTCGAAAAAGTCAAAAATAACTAACAACATTTTGCCGCCTAAGAAACGCCTTAAAAATAAATAGAATTGGTTAATGTTTGCACTGAAATGCATGTAGCAAGCCTAAAGATGGAATTTTTTTATAAAGAATAACGTTTGGATAGTATAGAATTGTAGTCAATTAGCAATTAGGCGAGAGCATACTTGATTTATGCTTATTTATAATGGATGGATATATTGCAAAGAAATCCACACCAATAGCGGTCAGTTGCTCTTGATAAATCTTGCTTAAGGGATTTGGATTGTTTATCTTAAAGCATATAAATAGGGATTGGAGGAAAGCCACTGTGAAGGCTAAAATAGGAAAAATTCTAAAATCACCTTACTGGCAACTAATGAATTCTGCTGTAATAATTGTTCTCCTATCAACAGTTATTTCGACCTGTCAAAAGACAAAAGAATTGGACATTGCTATAAACAATTCGAATAGTGTTGCCGTTTCAAATCAGAACGAAGTTAAAGTAATTAATCAATCAGTAACAAAAGTCCAAAAAGAAATAGCCAATATTACAGAAGCCATACACCAACACTACAGTGAGGTTATTACTGAAGTTTTTCATCAACAGGACAAAGACGTTAAAATAAAGCTAATCTCCATCCCTGATCACGAACGTGATTCCGCTCTCTTTCTCATGCTAAATAGGATTCCAGAACCGAATTCAATTCGAATTACTACAGATAGAGGAACTAGCGTCCCTTTAACAACCCTCAGAACATCTAGAAATGTAATTATGGTGCAGATAAGTGGTTTATCGAAGTTGCTTCCGAGTCCTTCGAACTACTTTGAGGTTTCATATACACCGAATTTTTTTGCAAAAGGATCTCTATTTTCATTAGAAGATATTGAAATGTCAAAGGTGGCTTATGGAAGATTTGGCTTTAAACTAAGAGAGAAATAATTAGAGACGTCTACTCTTTCAGACTTTGTTCATGACCAGAAGGCCATGCGGAAAAGAAACAGGAGGCCGAAGCCGCAAAGAACCAAAAATAGAAGAGCTGAATGAAGTAGGATCAATAGGCAAACGTTCCTATTTTGTCCAACAATGAGGTTCAAGAATGAAACCAGTACTCAAGGCCCTAAAACTCAGGGAATCACTAAGCAGAACATCTCAGAAGACACTGGATCGGTTTTATGACATATTAAGGGAGCCCAAAAGACTTCTTGAATTTATCGAGGACAAGACGCAACGTAAGGAACTCATTCAGGAGGCCCGGAAGAATTATATCGTTGCATTAGCCACTGCCTTCGAGGTCTTCTGGAGAGAATTTATCAGAGAAGCTGTAGATTCAACCGAAATCAAGAAAGCAAAGCTTAGTAAACAGAAGTTCTCCTTCGATGACCTAGCAAAGATACTTGGGCATAAGTTGACTTTGGGAGAGTTGGTGGCATCAGTTATTAATTACCAAGGAATTGAGGCGCTGCAAGAAGTATCACAAGAGGTGTTCAGTTTTGATTTCATAGAACGTTTTTCCAAGGATGAAATTGAGGTATTTGAAAAGGGCGAGCTTTTGTGGAAGATCACGGGGAAAGAAATATTGAAGGACAAGCCACACATTGATCAAGGCTTTGAAATGCGCCACCAGATTGTGCATGATGCCGGATCTGGATTGAGTATTTCAAAAAGGCAAATTGATAGAATTGAACGTGCTATGGGTCTCTTCTGTGTCTTTGGTGCGATTAGCTGGCAGAGAAACAATCCTAAAAAACCAGAAAACTAGGGACAGCGGTGCAGTAGCAAAAGCTGCTATTTTTCCTTCATCTCGCTGATTATTTGTCACTTCACGTGATTGTGAGGTAGAAATTACTCTTTAACGGTGATTTGCACTTTCTGGATTGCGTTGTGGCCTGATTTTTGGAAGGGGCGGGGCATGGTCTGGGCTATGTTGTTGGCGTCGATGGTACGGTAGCGAAGGTCGTACTTGCCCAGTGACTCGGAGGCGGCCGGGTAGCAATTCAAAAACCGGCAGCATCAGCGTTGACAATCTCGTGCTGCGGGTCTATATTCGAATGCGAAATGAATAAGGTACTGATTATAATCGGAGACGCCACCGAAACGGTCGACACGCTTTATCCGTACTATCGTTTGCAGGAGGACGGTTTCGAGCCGGTGGTGGCTGGGCCGGAAAAGCGGCGATATCATACGGTTCTGCATGAGATTCCGCCGGACTGGGACGGCCAGGTAACGCGGGAGTTCGAGGGCTACACGCTGCAGTCGGATATTGCTTTTAAGGATGTCAGGCCGGAGGAATATCTTGGTATATTTTTCTCGGGCGGGCGGGCGCCGGAATATATTCGCTACGATGAGGACCTGGTGCGTATAACCCGGCATTTTTTCGAGGCTAACAAGCCCATCGCCAGCGTGTGTCACGGCGTGGAAATACCCGCTTACGCCGGTTGCGTCAAGGGCCGGAAGATGGCGACCGTAACCAAATGCAAATTCGATCTCGAAGTGTGCGGCGGGATTTTCGTTAATGAGCCTTGCGTTGTGGACGGCAACCTCGTCAGCGGGCGAACCTACCATGACCACGGCCGCTACGTCGGCGTATGGATCAAGATGCTGATTGAAGCACGCAGGGAGGCTGAAAAGGCGTGATATTTTTCCGGGCACCGACCATGAGCCAGATACATCGAACAATTTCACGGCGTGGCTTTTTGAAAAGCACCATCCCGGCCGTTGCTGTGCCGTATATTGTGCCGTCCCTGGCTCTCGGTGGGGATAATCGGCCGGCTCCGAGCAGCCGGTTGACGATGGGCCTTATCGGCCTGGGCAGTATGGGGATGCGTCACGTTAAGGGATTCCTGCAGGAGGACGATTGCCAAATCGTCGCCGTATGTGATGTCGATGCCGGTCGAAGGCGTCAGGCCGTGCGGGAAATAAACGCTCATTACGGCGGCAGCGGCTGCTTGCAATACAACGATTTTCGCGAGCTGCTTGCCCGTGGTGACATCGATACGCTCTGTATTGCCGTGCCGGACCACTGGCATGCTGCCGTTGCGATTGCCGGGATTCGCGCGGGCAAAGACATTTACGGCGAAAAACCGCTGGCGCGGACAATCGCCGAAGGCCGGGCAGTCGTCGAGGAAGTTCATCGCTATAATTGCGTCTGGCAGACCGGAAGCTGGCAGCGATCGACGGAGCATTTTCGCTTCGGTTGTGAGCTGGTTCGCAACGGGCGTATCGGCAAGCTGAAGCGGGTCGAAGTCGGTATCGGCGGGAGCTTCAATCCAGGCGGCGGTCGGCCCGCAGTCAATCGAATCGATCCGGAGCCGGTAATGCCGGTCCCCGACGGTTTCGACTACGAGATGTGGCTCGGCCCGGCCCCGTGGGCTCCGTACACCGAGAAACGCTGCCACTGGAACTTTCGCTGGATCCTCGATTACTCCGGCGGCCAGGTCACCGACTGGGGCTGCCATCACATTGACATTGCCCATTGGGGCATGAATTGTGACGACACTGGCCCAGTAGAAGTACACGGCAGGGGGGTATTCCCCGAAGACGGGCTGTGGAATGCGGCGGTGGACTATGACTTCGAATGTACCTACGGCAACGGTCTTGTGATGCGTGTGGCCAGCAATAATCACATCCCGCAGGGAGTGAGGTTCATCGGCGATGCCGGCTGGGTCCATATTACGCGGGCCGGCCTGAAAACAGAACCGGTCGATCTGCGTAAAACACAGATCGGCCCGGACGAAATTCACCTGCCCAGGCCTGCGGGCGACCATCGCCAGGGACATCGGCGGGATTTTCTGGATTGTGTCAAGACGCGGAAGACAACCATAGCGCCGGCGGAAGTGGGGCACCGCTCCGCCACGGTCGCCCACCTGGCGAATATAGCGATGCTTCGCGGGCGAAAAATTCAATGGAACCCGAAACGAGAGCGGATAATTGGCGATCCGTCGGCTAATCGCATGCTCGGCCGGGCCATGCGCTCACCGTGGCATCTTTAATGCGGCCGGTTCAAGTTGATTTGCTTCGGTTTGGGATTTGCTACGATTTGCCTACGGAAAATTCCTTTTTACGGGTGTTCATCTGGGCTTTCAGGCGTGCGATGATGGACGAGTGCATTTGTGAGACGCGGGATTCGGACAGGTCAAGCGTTGCTCCGATTTCCTTCATTGTCATCTCTTCGTAATAATACAGCACGACAATGAGACGTTCGGCCCGGGTCAGCCCCTTGGTCAGAAGGTTTTTAAGGTCCCGCTTTTGAGCCTCGATGACGGGATTCTTGCTGCGTTCATCTTTAATGATGTCTATTTCGCGAATATCTTTTTCGCCGTCGCCGTCGGTATATTTGGTGCTCAGCGAAACGAGGCTGGCCGCGTTGGCATCCCGCTGGAGCCTGTTAAATTCCTCCATATCCATCTCCAGTTCTTCGGCGATTTCCTTTACCGTGGGCTTTCGGCCAAGATGCGTTTCGAGCGAATGTGTGGCCTTTCCCAACTGGTGGGCCCGGGCGCGGACTAAACGCGGGACCCAGTCCATGCTCCGAAGCTCATCAAGAATGGAACCACGTATCCGGGGCGAGCAATATGTCTCAAATTTGACACCTATAGAAGGATTGAACTTTTCAATGGCATCCATCAACCCGAAAATGCCGGCACTAATCAAGTCGTCCAGTTCGACCTTGTCGGGTAATTTGCTGTGAAGACGCTCGGCGCAATATTTTACCAAAGTCCTGTAATGTTCCATAAGTAAGTTGCGAGAATTTTCGTCGCGGGTTTTATGGAACTGCTCCCATATTTGTTCGATACTGAGTTTTTGCCCGGTTTTCACAGTTTTCCTCCCTGAAAAGGATCCCGCTTTGCGGTAATCCGGATTCTATGATTCCAACAGATTTTTCGGAGCCCTGGTCACTTCCATTAAATAAACAACATAACCTTCCTTTGCTTTGACGGCTCTCATCCTGTACAGACAAACATAGCACCCATCTCCATTTTTTATCGATCTTTTGGCCGATAACTTAAGAAGAACCGATCAACAACTTTTTTTAAAACCTCAATCTTCAATCATTTGTTACAAAAACAGTGTTTCGTTACCCCATTATTTTCAATCGCTTTGAACGTAATAGTTGATGGTCAACGATCGATCGGAATAGTCCCTTGCTTTTGCCTGAGTAATTCCGCTGCAAGCTTCTGGTTTAGAGAATTTTCCCAAAGCTTGTGTATTTGTCGCACAATATATTCATCTTGATTTTCTTCAAGAAGTTTTATGCCGTGTTCATCGACGATTGATTTTAATTCTATGCTGCCGCGGGCACCGAATTTGATATTTTCAGTGTCTTGCAGGACAAGCCGCCGATTTAGAACGTGTTCGTCGATAGCGTTGTTAAGCACAACGGAGAACTCATTGACCTCCAGCTCTTTAGGCACAAATCCGGGATTCTGTACGTTGATAATATTTTGGATAAGGATTTTCTGGCGAGTTTGCGTGAACTTGACTATCTTAATTAATATCTCGGAGATATTATCCGTTATCAGTGACATCAGATTCATGCTCGATCCTTCCTATTTCAGATGTTTTCCTGATTTGTGAATCCCTTCTATCTTTTATGCTTAGAGTTTCTCTTATTTCCGAAAGAGTTTTTGTTTTTCTAAGCCGGATGATTTCTGACAATCTCTCAAATACGGACTCATCGTATAGTCGATGTCCACCCTCGGTCCATTTTACTTCGCGAATAAGACCCATTATCGTGTAGTTATGAATTGTCTGTCTTGAAAAGGGGGTATAGTCGACAATCTCACCAATTCGATAAAGCTTGGCAGGTATCTGTAATGTTTCGTTATTAAGTTCCGGTTGCATCGATATAATTATTCTCTTCAAATCAACGCTTAATTTGTCATCTCCCATTGATAATTGATCGAAACAAAAAGGGCTGTATTCGAAATCAACAACATCATATTTGGGAACAATTCATATTCGGTTCTGGATTTTGATAAGCCGGTACTACTCTGGAACATTTACACGGGGCTAAGCTCATTAATTTATGCCAAACCATAGACAATTAAATCCTCTTGAAAAGCCAAAATATAATTTGTATTTTGCAAAATGTAAAATACATTTTAGTTTTTGTCAACGTTTTTTATATTATTTTTAAAATTTAGTCGGTTTTTGTTCTCCAAGATCTTTCGGGAGAAGACCTGAACTTACAAACCTTTGAACCATCTCTGTTATGTTTCAATCCAGCCCTGTGGAAGAAATGTTGAATTTAAGGCAATAAAATACGGAATATTCGAAGGCGATCGGCGTTTTATTATTCCTTCACGTACTCAGGGCAGGCTCTGAACCGAAAGCGAATGATTTGGTTAATGAATTGCAGGATCAACAAATATTCAGTCCAGATCCTTCATTCCGCTTCGCTATGTTCAGGATGACAACCTATGCACGAGAACTAATCAGAAATCATTTAAGATGAAAAAGGTGCGTATGTTACTTTTGCCAGGTTATTAGTATTTGCGGACCATTTTATCGGATATTTATCTGAAATGGGGTGGTAAAAGCGTAATAGCACTCACCTGTTATAATACATAGCCTGATTCTGTATCTGGAGTATGGAGCAGGCAATCCGTTCGATTTCGCTGAGCATATAGCTTGACAGAAGCTCTGGTTCATTTCAGATTTAACTACTGCTTTTTGCCAAATATGCGCAAAGAAATATCCGATAGAAGTGTAAGAATCTGGTTTTTTTTCTATAAATTGAACGAATGAGACAAAACTGAATAACTTTTGAAATATGAATAGAACCGATAAAAATCGCGCAGAGGCCGTTAAAAATCAAGGCAGCAACATCAGTTTGCTTGAACAGGTTACTCCTTTGGCTCGGCAGATAAATTGTCTTGAAATCGATCGAATAGCTGATGTTTGCATTAAAAGCATTCCTAATCTGGTTCATGCAAGTTTTGCTTCGCTATACATACTTGATGAAACGAACAATATCCTGCACCTGCATAAGCACAATCATCCGTTCCTAATAAACAAAATAGTTTCGCTTAATCAAACTCCGACACCTCTTATGGTTATGGCTGTAAGAAGTAAAGAGCTTATATTAGTGCCGGACATAGACACCCATAAGAAACCCATAATCAGGAAATCACAAAGAGTGTTCGCTGAAAATTATAGGACCAGAAATTGTGCTGTCGTCCCTCTCATCTGCCAGGATAGGGTAGTCGGTGTGCTCAATTTGGCGGATAAAATGGACAGCGACCACTTCGATTCCGGTGACATTGCCCTGATCGAGCTATTTAGCCAATTAGTCGGTGCATCGATCGGTAACATAAAGTTATTCGAGAAGATACAGCGCCAGGCCACTACGGACGGCCTGACCGGTCTTGTGAATCATAAAACGTTTTACGAAATTCTGGAAAAGGAACTTTGGCGGTCACGCCGATATGGTGGGCGAATTTCGCTGATCATGGTCGATATCGACAACCTCAAGAGTATAAATGATGTTTACGGCCACCGGGCCGGCGATAAGGCCATCCGGAAGATCAGCAAAATAATAAAGGAGTGCATCCGCCAAATCGACACGGCAGCGCGGTACGGCGGCGATGAATATGCGGTCATTTTGCTCAATACTTCGCTCGACGATGCGATTATTGTCGCCCAGCGTATGGTTGATGCGGTAGCGAGTTCTCAGGTAACATGGCAGAAGGAGCAGATTCCGTTATCTATTAGTGTGGGTCTGGGTCAATATGATGCTGATACTACACCTGAGGATATTACAAGCCGGTCCGACCAGGCGCTGTATATGGCCAAGCAGGCGGGGAAAAATACAGTGCGAATCTTCGAATCGGCCAAAAACGACCGGTAGCCTTTTCGCATCTTCCGCCTGGTTCATTCCTTTACTATTCTCTGCTTTTGGATTCTCCCGGAGCATAATGCCTTCTTAAAGTCATAAGGCAGGCGGGCAAAAATACATACTGCTTGAACTGCTTTTACAGCTTCCATGCTGATGGAACACACCATCTGATTGCTCAATCTGTCATTTATCCTGCGATTTTTCTTAACGTGAAGGTGGATAAACTGGTATATATGAACAATATAGGCATCTTCGATCTTACAGCAACGGGAATTTCTATTATCGATTTTTGGATTTTCACTTTTTGATTTAGTGCCTATAACGGATTTTGTTAGAGAGAAGGTAATATCAAGCCATAAAATGCCTTAGGTGAATATAGATAGAACTTCTCATCCGCAGCCCCGATGCGGCCGTGCCGGTGCTCGATGGTGTCGTGGACAAGGTATGGTACTTTTCGACAGAACAGTCGATAACCACCACTCTCGCAGGAACTGAACCGAGTTCGCGGGCTGATTGCTCCGGTACATGGTGGGCTCTTTGGAACTGGGAATACCTCTACGTGCTTGTCGAGGTCTTTGATGAAACTTTGGTGCAGGATTCAGACCCGTCCCAGGGATGGCACGACGACCGTATTGAGGTCTTTATTGACGCGGAAATCAACAAGACGACTTCTACCGATGATAAAAGGGTTGGGTGGATATCTCGCTATGCTAATATGTGCATAAAAGCAAAATAGAGCAAATAAATAAACAGATAACGTATTTTCACAAAATATTGCCTATCACATGGGTTTTTTCCTTGACGGGAAAGCGAATAATTGGTATAGATAGTATAATTAGTCAAGCTTGTGTCTGTAGAGGCAGATACATCGATTTTTGTCTCCGGGAGACGAGTTCTTTATTTGTAAATAATACGGAGGAGTTGTTATGTATTGCACCAGCCGTAGAGTTTTAAGTAAGAACCTGGCTTTGTGCTTCGCAACTTCATATTCGTACTTCTCAGCAATTAACAGCTCTTATAATGAGAAAAATCCGTGGAAGTCGGACTTCGGTGTGTGGCCGGAGCGAAATTTCCTATCAGTTTTCAGTTGAAATTAGGAGGAATAAAATGTTAGCTAAGAAATGCCTTTTCGTGGGAATTTTCACTTTGCTCAGCTTGAGTTTGGCGATTGCGGACCCACCTGCAGTACACCCAAAGACTGGAGAAGAACTGGTGATAGAATGTTTCAGGGGTACTCCTGATGCAATTGACGGGGATCTGAGCGACTGGGATCTTGAATCTCTAACCCCGGCAGTTCTTGATGTGGAAGAGCAATTGAATTCTGGACAGGACAGTTGGGACGGTCCTGGGGACCTTAGCGGAGAATTCTATATGCTATGGGACGACGAGAACATCTACATAGCTGTGGTGGTGAAAGACGATACGTTATCCCAGAATAAAACCGGCGGCGATATCTGGAATGCGGACTGTGTAGAAGTATTTTTCGCTACCACAAACACTTGTCCAGATTGCTCCGAACATTACCAGTACGGCTTTGATTTCACTGAACAGACATGGAACTGGTGCAACATGGATGGTGCCGGTCAGAGCGCGATTGATTACCTACAGGTAGCTTGCACCGAAACTGCCGATGGATACATCTGCGAAGCCTCTATCGAATACGGACAAATGCTTTCATTAGACTTTTCAGTAGGCAATAATATTGGTTTCCACCCCGTTTTTGACGATACTGACGACACTGACCGGGAAATCCAAATGACCTGGACCAGCCGTGAAGCTCATGACCAGAGTCTCGGATATGGGTATCTGTTTCTCTCCGGCGCTTCAGTCACACCGGGATTCAGTAGTGGTCCCAGCCCCTCCAACGGCGCCTTGTACGCAGGTACGTGGGTCACCCTTGGCTGGAAGGCCGGAGAATTTGCAGTATCGCACGATGTGTATTTGGGCGAGGATTTTGACGACGTCAACGAAGCCACGCGAGATTCGGAAGTGTTCCGAGGTAACCAAGGCCTGGATTTGACGTTTTATGTTGCCGGCTTTCCCGGATATGCTTATCCGGACGGTCTTGTTCCCGGGACAACTTATTATTGGAGAATCGACGAGGTCAATGAAGCGGAACCGAACAGTCCATGGAAAGGCAAGGTCTGGAACTTCTCGATTCCCCCCAAGACTGCGTACGAACCCATTCCGGCTGACGGTGATGAATTCATAGATCTGAATGTGCAGCTTGTATGGACGGCAGGTTTCGGAGCAAAATTGAACTATGTTGTCTTCGGCGAAGATTTCGACGAGGTGAGCAGCGCAGAGACGGGTGTTCAAATCGGTCCTGCGAATTACTCCCCCGGGCTGCTTCAATTAGCTAAGACTTATTACTGGCGTGTCGATGAGTTCGACGGCGCCGATATGTATAAAGGCGAGGTCTGGAGCTTTACAACCGAGGGCGCTGTCTCTGGCCCGAATCCGGCCAATGGCACCGTGGACGTAAAACCGTCAGTGATTCTGAAATGGGTTGCGGGAGCCGTCGCTGCTTCGCACGAGGTGTACTTCGGCTCGGATGCGGACGCTGTCAAGAATGCTACGACAGCCTCGCCCGAGTACAAGGGACCAAAGGCGCTCGGAGAGGAGAGCTACGACCCCGACAATCTTATATTTAATACAACGTACTACTGGCGCATCGATGAAGTCAACGGCGTCAGTTCCGATAGCCCATGGGCGGGCACCCTCTGGAGCTTTACGACCGGCGATTACTTTGTCATAGACGATTTCGAGGACTATAACACCGGAGCGAACCAGATATGGTTTGCCTGGCACGATGGGCTTGGCGCTGGCGCGCCGGGTACTCCCGGTTACATTCCTGGTAACGGCACCGGCTCTGCTGTCGGCGACGAAACTACTGCCTCTTATACCGAGGAGACAATCGTCAACGGTGGCCTTCAATCAATGCCGCTATGGTTCGACAACAACAAGCAGGGCTTCTCGAAGTATTCGGAAGTGGAGCTGACGTTGGCAGAACAGCGTGACTGGACCCAGGAAGGCGTTGGGGAATTGTCGCTGTGGTTCAGAGGCTACCCGGCATTTGTCGGCAGCTTCGCTGAGGGCCCGACTGGTACTTACACGATGACCGGCTCCGGCGCGGATATCTGGGCGGTTGATGGAGTAGAAGCCGACGAGTTCCATTTTGCATATAAGTTGCTGACCGGCCCCGGCTCGATTGTCGCAAAGGTCGAGAGCGTCGATAACACCAACGCCTGGGCAAAAGCAGGCGTGATGATTCGTGAGACGCTCAATCCGGACTCGGCGCACGCGACGATGGTTGTAACGCCTGCTTCGGGTGTGTCCTTCCAGAGACGCCCAAGCACGGGCGGCACCAGTATTGACGATACGACCGCTGATATCACTGCACCCCACTGGGTGAAGATCGATCGTAGTATTTCCGGCAACTTTACGGCATCCCATTCAACCAATGGCTCTTCGTGGACGCTGCAGTACGCAGAGATCATCCCGATGGGCGCGAATGTCCACATCGGCTTAGCGCTTACGAGCCATGATAATGCCTTAACCTGTCAGGCCGTATTTTCCAACGTTACGACTACCGGTTATGTCACCGGGCAATGGATGAGCCAGGATATCGGCATAGCCAGCAACGCCACAGAGCCGCTGTATGTGGCCGTATCCAACACTGGTGGACAACCTGCAGTAGTGGTACACGACGATCCGGCCGCGGCGAACATCGCCGAATGGACCGAGTGGGTGATTCCGCTGCAGGCATTTGCCGATCAGGGCATTGTTCTGACCAACGTTGACAGGATAGCGATCGGCCTGGGAACAAAGGGCAATACGACAGCGCCCGGCGGTTTGGGCAAGATGTACTTTGACGACATCCGGCTGATTCTACCGAGCGACGTTGCTTCAGAGTAAACGCAGCTTTTGTTAAAAAGATATAAATATTAGCATCGGTTCGGGGCCTATACCAGGTCTATTTGGTATAGGCCCCGGTTATTTTTATATGGCGGGACCAGATGAATTTTGTATGAATTAGTAATGCAGCCGGAAATGATTTTCCAAGACTTGCCCCGGGGGCATGGTTCTGGTAACATCCTTTTGTATTTATTTGGCCCTTACATCTTTGAAATGGAAAGGATTTACTATGACCAGGCGAATGTCAAGACAACCGTGTCTGCTTACTCTTACTGCTCTTTTGTTTGTTTCCGGTCTCGTGATGTCTCTCCAGGGTACGGCCCTGGCAGCGATCGAAAAGATTGATGAGAATCGTATCCGGGAAATCTCGCCGTTACTACGCGAAAAGCCGGCGGGATTTGGCCTGCCGATTGGCGAGCGAAGCGCCTGGGATGATCTGGCTGAGAAAGATTCTTTCAAGCGAATAATCTCCGAAGCGGAAAAGCTTCTGGAACAAGCCATTGACGAACAGCCCGACGACCTTTACCTGGATTTTTCTCGAACCGGAAACCGTACTCGCTGGCAGAGAGTCAGCGGCCGCCGTCGGTCAAGAGTCCGTACGTTCGCATTGGCCGAGTGCCTGGAAAACAAGGGGCGTTTCGTGCCGGCGTTTGAGGAGATTGCCCGGGTGCTGTGCTCCGAACGGACCTGGGTCATGCCGGCCCACGACAGGGACCTGACCAATTTTCACGGCAAGAGTGTCGATATCGACCTTGGCTCCTCGGCACTGGCCTGGTCGTTAGCCACTGCTGATTACCTGCTGGCCGACAAATTAAGTCCTGAAACGCGCCGGCTGATTCGTGATAACCTGGAGCGGCGTATTTTCCGGCCTTACCGTGACATGGTATCGGGCAAGCGAAAGAAAAACTGGTGGATGACCGGGACGAATAACTGGAACGCCGTGTGCCTTGCGAGCGTGACGGGTTCGGCGCTGGCTGTGATTGATTCTCGCGATTCCCGTGCTCTTTTTGTCGCTGCGGCAGAGGGCTACTCGGAGAATTTTCTCGAAGGATTCACCGACGACGGTTATTGCTCCGAGGGGCTGGGCTATTGGAACTACGGGTTCGGCTATTATATCATGCTCAGCGAGGCGATTTATCAGGCGACAGATGGCAGAGTGGACCTGCTGCAGGATGCTAAAGTGAAACAGGCGGCTGCTTTCGGTTCGAGGATCGAAATCATTAACGGCGTCTATCCGGCGTTCGCCGATTGTTCTATCAGGGCCAAGCCCAGCTCCCGGCTGATGTACTTTATCAGCCGTCGCCTCGGCATGGGATTGCGCAATTGGGAGCAGATCGATCCGGTCTCTACCGGCGGCTCGCTTTATCAGAGCATGATGTACAGCTTTCCGAATTCCGCCTCACGCAGTCTGCCGGCACAAAATGCTTCTGAGGGTCCCGGCATCAGGTCATGGTTTGAGAACGCGGGTATCCTGATTTGCAGGCCGGCTTCGAACTCGACCTCGCGTCTGGCCGTTGCCCTCAAGGGCGGTAATAACGCAGAGCATCATAATCATAACGATGTGGGCTCTTTCGTCGTAGTGTTAGGTGATAGGCCGCTGCTGCTCGATCCCGGCGGGGAAGTTTATACCGCTCGCACATTCAGCAGCCGCCGGTATGAAAGCAAGGTTCTGAACTCCTTCGGGCACCCCGTCCCGCTCGTGGCCGGCAAATTGCAGCGAACCGGCAGGCAGGCCAGTGGCCGGATTGTTCGTGATGACTTTACCGAAGATACCGACACCCTGGTGCTGGATATCGCATCGGCCTATGATGTGCCGGAACTCGAAAAACTTCATCGCAGGTTTGTCTATTCACGCCGGGATTCAGGTTCATTGATTGTGACCGACGAAGTTGTCTTCTCGAAGCCCTGTGATTTCGGTACAGCTCTTATTACATTCAATGAATGGCAGCAGCTTTCTGATTCATCGCTTGTAATTCGCGATAAGGACAAGGCCCTGCGTGTTGATATTGAAGTTTCAGGCGCCGACTTTAAAATCAAGCCTGAGACAATCAAAGAAGATCTAAGCGGCCGCAGACTACCTACTCGATTGGGCATTAACCTGGCAAAACCAGTACGACGTGCCGTTGTTAATCTTACAATCAAGCCAGCGAATTAATATTTTTTATGGGAGAAGAAAATGGAACCTATAGATCGAAGAGGATTTTTGAAAAGTTCTGTTGGTGCGGCGACAGCTTTTACATTTTTGCCTTCCAGTGGAGCTTCGGCGGCGGCCAATAAGGTGGTTCTGGGGATTATGGGCGTCGGCGGCCGGGGACGTGCGCTTCTGACAAGCCTTGTGAAAAGGTCTGATGTAAAGATCAAGTATATTTGCGACGCCGATACTCGAAGCTATGGACCTGCGGCGGAGATTGTGATTGAAAGCCACGACTACAAGCCTAAATTTGTGCAGGATTTTCGAAAGATGCTGGACGATCCCCAGGTTGATGCGATCGTTGTTGCCACTTCGGACCGCTGGCATGCGTTGGCAACGATAATGGCCTGCCAGGCGGGGAAGGATGTTTACGTGGAAAAGCCGCTCTCGCTGAGCATCTGGGACGGCAGGAAAATGGTTGAGGCTGCCCGCAAGTATCGCAGGATTGTGCAGGTCGGAACTCAAAGCCGCAGCGCTCCTTATACAGATAAGGCCGCCGAGTACATCCGCAGCGGAAAACTGGGGGACATCCATTTGGCCCGTGTATTTCTCATGCAGGAGTCAGGCCCAATTCAGGTAGCAGGTGTTCAGTCTGTGCCGGAAGGTATTGATTATGATTTGTGGTGCGGTCCGTCCCCTATGCTGCCTTATCGTCCGGGCAGATGGTTTTGGAGGCTGTGGGATTTCTATGTCGGCTATATTATGGCCGATATGGTTCATCAGATCGACCTGGTGCGATATCTGATCGGCAAAGATTATCCGGAGACGGTCTGCAGCGCAGGAGGAGTCTATCACTTCGACGACGGCAGGGAGCAGCCGGATACGCAGTTGGCGACCTTCGAGTTCGATAAGCTGACGTTACTTTTCGAAGCGTCCCTTTGGTCGCCTTATATGCATCGAATCGTTCACTTGAAGGACAAGACCAGGTTTCCCGACTGGCCTTTCTGTGCTACGAAGGTGGAGATATGCGGGACAAAAGGATTTATGTGCTTCGGCAGGCACGGCGGCGGATGGCAGGTGTTCGAAGGGGATGCCCGTGTTCGCCAGAGCAAGGCCGTTGTCTCTGAGCCGGCCGAGCTGAAATTCGGCAGTATAATCGATGCGCATTTTGAGGATTTCGTGAACTGTATCCGTACTCGCAGGAAACCGAAAGCGGATGTCGAAGATGCGCACCGTTCAATGGCGCTTTGCCATCTTGCAAATATTTCGTATCGAGTCGGAAACCGCAAGCTGAAGTTTGACGGGGCGACCGAAAAGTTTGTGAATGATGCCGAGGCCGATAAGTACCTGAAGGCTAACTATAGAAAACCGTGGATTGTGCCGGATGAGGTGTAAGGTTAATATTCCTTTGCCGCTCTTCAACCAGGTGACTTGCACCGTTCTTTATTGCACAAACAGCCTCAAATGTGAGAGGCCGTTGATTGTTAGGCTAAACGTGTTCGTGAATTTGTCTAATACTTGAGTAAGGCGGTTTTTGTTAGGCCGAACTATTTAGTTTTAGCTGTTGCTTGTAAATTCCTTTCCTCCGCTTGCTTAATAATGCATTTGAGAATATCCGATCTGCTGATAACCCCCGACACTTTGCCGTTTGACGTAACGGGAACTCTTCTGATAGAGTTGTCTCTCAGGCAGTAGCAAACATCCAACAGAAGTTCGTGTTCTTCGAAGTGGATGGCGGGTTGTGTCATAAAATCGTTTACCGTTCGGTCTTTTTCGTCGTCATAAGTATGGAACAATCTCAGGACATCCTGTTCGGACAGCATTCCGATAAGGCTTCGATCGTCTTCTACCACGGGTATGCCGGTGATATTATGATCCGCCATCAGTCGTATTGCTTCAAATATCGGAGTATCTTTTGTTATGCAAACGACTTGCTTTGTCATTATGTCTTTAGCTTCGAGCATTGTGTCTCCTTTTTGGCAATTTGTTGTATTGAAGATATCCCAATTTGGTTGAGGTTACCTACTACCGATATGTAATTTTCGTTTCATTATTTTCACTACTCACACCTCTTGATTTATACAACCGCTGCCATATTTCCCAGTACCTCGGCCTGTTATTGTTCTATATTAGCCAATCCTTCCAGACGCTGGAGTGATTCCGGACGAATGGCTGCCATCGCTGGTTCTTTGACAAAAGTTATTATTTCTCTCTGTCTATCCACAGTGCCGTGATGCTTTTGGAATTTAAATCCCTTGAATACCGATTCAAGATAATTGATCAGCTCCTGGCTACAATTAAAACTCCATCCGCTTGACCGCACCCATCCACCATGGACAGGTTTTGCTCCCTGTTCCAGCAACCGACATTCCAGGATGATTCTGTTACATTTTTGCGATATGTTTTCTGTTACCTGCTGAAAATTTGCCACATGATGAATTACAGAAAAAAGGCAGATAGTATCATAGTCTTCTTCGATTCTTGCGGTGTCCAGGTCTAAATATTTGAATTGAATATCCTTGTTAAGAATATTGGCAACCATTTTGGCGCCAATTACTATTTTATGATCCATATCAACCCCTGTTACTTTGCATCCTCTATCGTGTAAGTAATGGCCAAGCAGTCCCATATTACACCCGACATCCAGAACCTTTTCACCCTTTTGGAATTCAATAGTATCCAAAGCAGCAACCCTGGAGTCTAAATCACGTGCACCATCTATGTAAACTTTGTCAGTGTTGAGGCTATGGTAAATACCACTTTGTGTATTGGTGGTTATTTGTTCTTGAAATATTGATGTTTTGCCCAAATTAAATGAGTCGTTTTTGAATAAGCCGAGAAGCTCTTCTTTGTCGAATCCGCCAAAGCTGTAAATGTCAGCAAAGTTTAGACCTATTTTTTTCCATCTATCTACAAAAAATTGATTAAACCG
>Ga0307434_1000047_pt1 | contig 108597 bp, 83 predicted proteins | sample SalMarWE160220MG_FD_202156 | JGI IMG/M metagenome (GOLD analysis project Ga0307434, IMG submission 202156) | Salt marsh sediment microbial communities from the Plum Island Ecosystem LTER, Massachusetts, United States - WE1603-220 | ecosystem: Environmental > Aquatic > Marine > Intertidal zone >... | reverse complement strand
TTGAAGATTTATTTTATCTGGAGGAGGATAACAGAAATGTTTGATAGAAATAAAAAAGGTGGTAAAAAGTCAGTTTTCCTTTACAGAACAGTAGATGAACGAACTAAATCAATTGCATATCAAGGTGTCGCTTATATGGGCAGATTTTTGTTACTTGCGGTACTTTTAGATGTTTTGTATAGGGGTCTTAGGTATAATAATTACTATAAAGTTAACGAAAGGCTGAAATTATTTTTATTGATATTCTCATGATTATATTATAATTTTTTAGATGACCATTTTAAAAAAGAAGCCGGGAGGTGAAAATGATACCAGAATATTTCTCAGAGAGAATTTTAAAAGTAGAGGAAAGCCCTACATTTGCTCTGGAAAGAAAGGTTGACGAGATTGATGCCAGGTTAAAACAGGAGGGAAAATCAGTAATAAGGTTTGGTATAGGACAGCCTGATTTTAATACACCGGATAATATTAAGGATGCAGGGAAAAAGGCAATTTGCGAAAACAGGACTAAATACACTGCCAGTACCGGCATAAAGGAGCTTAAAAGTGCCATTGTCAATAAGTTCAAAAAGGATAATAACGTTGATTATGATATTTCGAATATTCTGGTGGGAAACGGGGCAAAACAGGTTCTGGATGACATTATGAGGGTTTTTATAAATCCCGGCGACAGAGTGATAATTCCAAAGCCATACTGGGTGAGCTACAGCCAGCAGGTCATACTTTCAGAAGGCATCCCTGAATTTGTGGATTTTAAAGATGATTTAAAAATAGATATGGAACATTTTAAATATGTAATATCTAAATCTATAAGCAGTAAAAAAAATGGGAGGCCAAAGCTATTTATCCTTAATAGCCCCAATAATCCTACCGGAGTGGTTTATTCCAGAGAGGAACTGGAAGAGATTGGTAGAATTTGTCTGGAAAATAATATTTACATAATAGCCGATGAGGTTTATGAGAATTTTCTATACGGTGCGAAGAAGCATTACAGCATGGCCTCATTTAGAGATGAGTTTAAATCCATAACCATTACCATAAATGCGGTATCCAAGAGTTATGCCATGACCGGGTGGAGGATAGGCTACTGCGGTGCAGACAGCAGAATTATAAAGCAGATGACCAAAGTGCAGGACCAGTCCACATCCAATCCCTGCTCCATAGCCCAGTGGGCAGCTCTTGAGGCCCTTAGCGGGGACCAGGATTCGGTTGAAGTTATGAGGAAGGAATATCAAAAGAGGAGGGATTATATTTATAAAAGAATTTCCTCCATAAAGAAAATGGAATGCAGTCTTCCCGGAGGGGCATTTTACCTGTTTCCAAAAGTTTCGGGCTTTTTTGGGGTAAGGATTAAAAATTCCTTTGATTTTGCAGATGTCCTTCTTGAAGAGGCGAATGTTGCAGTGGTTCCCGGAGGAGCATTCGGGGCAGATGAATATGTAAGAATAAGTTATGCAGCATCAATGGAAAAAATTAAGGAAGGGCTGGATAGAATTGAGGAATTCTGCAGGAATCTATAAATTAACATCAGGCTTTACCTTGATGCGTTTTATCAATGCAGTTATGGCTGATTTACATCGTTTTTCAACATATCAATAAAAAGCTCTGCTATTGCAGGGTCAAACTGGGTACCGCTGAACCTTTTAATCTCTTTTATTGCTTGCTTTTTTGTCATTTTTTTTCTGTAATGTCTGTCGGAAGTCATAGCATTATGAGCATTAACAATAGATGATATCCTTGAGATAATTGGAATTTCTTTACCTTTTATGCCCCTTGGATATCCTTTTCCATTATACCATTCATGGTGGGCCAGTATTGGCTCTGCTATGGTTTTAAGTTTCTCGGACGACTCTGCAATACGGTAACCTATTACTGGAAGCTCTTTTATTATGTTCCACTCGTCTTTTGTAAGTCTTCCTCTTTTGGACATTATCTCATCAGCAAGAGCTATTTTTCCTATGTTGTGTAAATTTAAAAGAAGTTTTAACTCTTCAATCTTCTCGGTGGATAAGTTTAATTTATTTCCCAGCATAATTGCGTATGTTTCTATTTTATCAGCCTGTTTCTCATCAGTGGTATCTCTTTTTTTCAGGCTCTCTTTGAGAGATTCTATAAGGCTTTCGTAGAAGTCTTTCCTCTCTGAAAACTTATTTTTATACATCCTGTCCTCGGCCTTTTTAATGATATCATCTATGCAGGTTTTGGGTGTTTTCTTTGTTGAAGCGCCGAGGGAGATACTTAAGGGCATATCCTCTGTGCTTCTTTTTTTGCAAAGGATTTTAATCCTTTTTATAATTTTATTTGTATCAGTAATGGTGATTTTGGGAAGGATTGCTATAAATTCATCCCCGCCCCATCTTGCTATTATATCTTCTTCTCTAAAAGATTCTTTTAAGATACCGGCTATTCTTTTCAGAAATGTGTCTCCATATGTGTGTCCATATGCATCATTAATTAATTTCAAACCATTAAGGTCTCCCATAACTATGGTCAGCGGGAGCTGTCTGGGTGTGTCGAGTCTTTTTAGCTCTTCTTCAAAATAAGCCCTGTTATATAATCCAGTTAGCGTATCGTGGAAAGAAAGGTACTCTACTTTTTCCTCTGCTTTTTTCTTATCAGTTATGTCTCTTGTTATGCCCAGTATTCCTATTATTTTTTTATTCTCGTCATACCAGGGAACTTTTGTTGCCGCAACCCATTTCTTCTGCTTACCTTCAAAAACTTCTTCTTTCTCCTGTTCTATTAGAGACTTGCATGTTTTTATTATATGCTGTTCGCCATCATACCTTGGTTTTGCGTATTCTTTGGAGAAGAAATCAAAATCAGTTTTGCCGATTGCATCCTCAGAAGATTTCAATCCGAATTTATCTGCAAGAGCCCTGTTGATTAGAACAAATCTGCTTTTTCTGTCTTTAAAATAGATTGAGTCAGGTATATTATCCATCAGAGCATTGAAGAAATTTTTCTGTCTGGTAAGAAGGTAACTGTCTCTGGAATTATCTCTTCCTGACATATTCCTGGATATGCAAAGTGTTCCTATTATATTTCCTTTTTTATCATACCAGGGCGCAATGTCACTGGATATCAGGATTTCTTTACCCGAACAGGAAATTTTTTCCATTTTATCTGTTATGGGTTTGCCATTTTTTATAACGCTATTTTCATTTTTTAAATGCTTGGTTGTCTTTTCTTCAGGAAAAATATCAAAATCTGTTTTCCCTATAAATTCATCGGGTTTTTTCCCATAAAATTCTGCCATTGCGTTATTGACCATAACAAATCTGTTCTTTTTGTCTTTGATGTGGAAATGGGCCGGAATACTATCAATTATAGTTTTTAAATTATAATAATCGCCGGCATATTCGGGAGGATTAATATGGTTATTCATTTATATTACTCCTGTTAATCTTTTTTAGAAATTTTATAATATTTTTATAAAATAATACATAATCGAATAAGAAGGCATGAATTATAGATTATCCGGAGGGAAAAGATTCCTGTAATTGTTTTTTTAATTTTTTTAATTGCTTATTAAATATATTTTTAATAAAATATTTGGAAGTGTTCTGAAGTTGCAGGGCTCTTTCGTGTATATTATATCTGCGGTTATATAATATGCATAATAATATAAAGTTTGTTTAATTATTTTTTAGAGGGAGGTTATTTGTGTCAGGTCAAATGTTTTTGAGAATAGTTCCTTTTATAGGCTCTGCTGTATCACTTATTCTGGCGATAATATTCGCAGTACTGGTGAACAGGAAGAGCAGGGGTTCAAAAAGGATGGAAGAGATTTCCAACTCTATCTTTCAGGGAAGCAGGGCGTATCTAAACCAGCAGGCAAGAATAATGCTTATATTTTTCGTGGTTCTGGTAGCTATCCTGGGAGTCATGGTTAAGTTTGGATATCTGTATTTTGCTTCAATTCTCGCTTTTGCTACCGGTATGGGATTCAGCCTGCTTATTGGTTATGTGGGAATGTGGATATCAACCACATCCAATGCCAGGGTTACCAATGCTGCAAAAGAAAAGGGTCTTGGAGAGGCTATGAATGTAGCTATAACAGCAGCTTCAGCATCAGGGCTTATTTTAGCAGCGGTAGCCCTTTTATTTACCGGGTTCTGGTTTAATGTACTTTTCTGGTGGTACGGGAGAGAATCAGCTGACATGGTGGCAAATCTTTTAAAGGTAGTGAACATATCGGTTACCTTTACTATTGGTGCAAGTTTTGCAGCATTTTTTATGAGAACAGGTGGAGGAATATTTACCAAAGCTGCAGATATGGGAGCGGATTATGTTGGCAAGGTTGAATCCGGCCTGAGGGAAGATGATTACAGAAATCCTGCCACTATAGCTGATAACGTTGGTGATAATGTTGGAGATGTGGGAGGTATGAAGGCAGACAGTCTTGAGTCATGGCTCGGTGCAATAGTTGCTGCGGAGTTTCTGGGATTTCTTGCATTTAGAAACCTGGCTCCTCTTTTAAACAGCGTGCTTCTGCCAATGCTTATTTCTACTGCAGGAGCAGTTGCTTCTATTATTGCCATATTTGTTATTAAACTTATTATAAGAAGGTATAAGGAAAATGCTACGGTGAGCATTCTTACTTCTACGACACTGGCCGGGCTGCTCATTACAGTTGGATTAATTATAGCTATATCCTATTTTATAGTCAGATATACCATGGGTGCAGAATATAATTTTCTATTCCTGGCTTCAACCGGAGGAATAGTCGCAGGGTTTTTGATAGGATGGTTTACCCTTCTTTATACTGATTCAAGATACAGGCCAACCAGAGGAATAATGGAAAGCGCAAAGAGCGGACCGGCAACTTATGTGGTTAATGGTCTTGCTTACGGAATGGAATCCACTATACTTCCTGCACTGACAGTAATTGCGGCAATGATTTTTAGTTTTTATATTTCACACGGCCAGACAGACTTCCAGATGGGCCTTTACGGCGTGGCAATATCGGCAGTGGGCATGCTTGCTACCGCACCTTTTGTGGTTACTATTGATGTATACGGACCAATATCTGACAATGCTGGAGGGATAGCAGAGATGGCAGAACTTCCGCATGAAGTAAGAAAAACAACAGATAAGCTGGATTCTGTAGGCAATACAACTGCCGCTATAGGCAAGGGGATACTTATTGGAAGCGCGGCAGTAACTGCTCTTGCTCTGGGACAGGCTTATTTTTCACAGGTAGAACTTTTAACTACCGGGATAGTTCTGGACTTTATTAAAGACCCGAGGATTCTGGCGGGATTGTTTATAGGTGTTATTATGCCCTTCTTCTTTACTTCAATCTTGCTGGGGGCTGTTGGCAAAGCAGCCAATAAAGTGGTTCAGGTGGCAAGAAGGCAGATAAAGGGAATACTTGCCGGGAAAGAAAAGGGAGACCCAAAGGAATTTATCACCATAGTTACCAGGTCCGCCCAGAGAGGAATACTTATACCGGGGATAGCAATTTTTGTAATACCAACACTTGTGGGTATTTTCCTGGGTCCGGGCGGAGTGATAGCACTTATTATAGGAACTCTGCTTTCAGGATTTGCCCAGGCTATATTTATGGCCAATGCAGGCGGCGCTATGGATAATGCCAAGAAGAAAATAGAAGAAGAAGGAAGAAGCGGGACCGACGAGCATTCGGCTTCTGTAGTCGGTGATACTGTGGGTGACCCCATGAAGGATACGGCAGGACCTTCTATGAATATTCTTATAAAACTTATCAGTGTAGTGGCAATCCAGACCGCGGTACTGGTTGTGGACCTGTCAGGAAAATTATTTCATTTTTAAGTTTTTAAGTTAATTAAAGTAAAATACACATATGCAATATAAAAAATTGCATATGTGTATTTTTGTTGTTTCTGGCCGGTAAAAAGGTGAAGTTGCGTTCAATTTGAAAATATCTTTATTTGTGGTATTTTAATTATTATGAAAAATAATATAAATGAAATAATAAAAACATTACTTAATAATTTTAAGGAAGAAAAGATAAAAGAATATGAGGTAATCTCAAAGATAAAAGAAATATATTTTGAGGATATAGGTTTTGCCAAGATTGACCACCATCGTATATTAAGAAGAGGTTTCCCGGAGGTAATATACGGAGAAGGCAAGACTCCGCGGCAAATTATGGAAATAGCGAAGAGAATTTTAAATTACTCTTCTACAATTTTAATAACCAGAACCTCTATTGAAACCTATAATGTGTTAAAAGAGGTGATTAAAAATGTAATATTTGATTCTGAATCAAATATTATTTATACAAAACCTGATATACCCGAAAGTAAACTGAGTGAAGGGATAACCATAATAACTGCAGGAACCTCGGATATAAGAGTAGCAGAAGAAGCTGCTGTGACCTGCTATTTAATGGGGAATAAGGTTAAAAAAATCTATGATGCGGGTATTGCAGGAATTCACAGGCTGATAAATTTTAAGGATGATTTTTGTAAGTCAAATGTAATCGTAGTAGTTGCAGGAATGGAAGGGACACTTCCCGGAGTGGTAAGCTCAATGGTTAATTGCCCTGTAATAGGGGTTCCAACCAGCCCGGGATACGGAGCAAGTTTCGGAGGAATATCGCCAATGTTAACCATGCTAAATTCCTGTAGTCCCGGGGTGCTGGTGGTAAACATTGATAACGGCTTTGGTGCGGGGTACTCTGCAGGTATTATTAACAGGTTAGCCAGTAAGGAAAAATATAATTAAGTTAAAGATTTATTTAAATAGATGTTTTACTTGTTAAGTATAAATATTAATTAAGATATATTATAATAATAGAGATAAATAAATAAAAAAATTATAAGATTATTATGGTAGATATAGATTATAAAAAAGAAAAAATAGGGCAGATATTATTAAACAGGAATATTATATCCAGTGAGCAGCTGGAAGAGGCGCTCAATGTCCAGAAAAACACGGGTGAGAAGCTGGGAGAAATACTGATAAAGAAGGGGTATATTTCTGATGAGACCCTGATGGAACTGGTTTCTTTTCAGAGGGGGTTTGAAGTTGTAGATCTAAACAAGATTCAGGACAAAATTGACCCTTCAGTTGCAAATTTAATTTCAAAAGACTTTGCGTTTAAAAGAAAAGTTTTTCCATTTGACCTGGTTGATAGCACTCTTCATGTAGCAATGACTGACCCGAGAGATATTAATGTCATTGATGAGATAAGGCTTCTTACCGGATATAATGTGAAACCATTTATCAGCACCAGGAAAAATATAGAGAGTATAATAAGATTATATACTTCTGATGACTACAGCCTTAAAGAGGTTCAGGAAATAATAAAGGATGAAGATTTTACTATAGGCAAAAAGTTTGAGGAAGAGTTAGCGGAGAAGAACCCCCTGGTCAGGCTGGCAAACCAGATTATATTGAAAGCAATTTCCCTGAGGGCCAGTGATATACATATTGAGCCCCAGGAAAAAAATTGCACTATAAGGTTCAGGATAGACGGTGTTCTTCAAAAAATAAAAGATGTTCCCAAAACTGTTCAGAGGCTGCTTATATCAAGATATAAAATAATGGGTGGAATGGATATAACAGAGAACAGGCTGCCCCAGGATGGAAGAAGTTCTATTAGTTTTAGAAACAGGGCGATTGACCTGAGGCTTGCTTCAATACCCACCGTTTTTGGAGAAAATATTACCATAAGAATACTGGATAGGGATGAATCTGTTTTTGACCTTAAAAATTCAGGGATGTCTGAAGAAGAACTTAAGAAATATTTAAAAATGATAAATGTCCCCCATGGGTCCGTTATTATTACCGGTCCGACCGGTTCAGGAAAAACAACTACGTTATATGCCAGTCTTAATAAAATTTCAAACGTTGAGAAAAAAATCTTTACCATAGAGGACCCTGTGGAATTCAGGTTTCCTCAGATAATGCAGGTTCAGGTAAATTCTAAAATAAATATGAGTTTCTCAAGGGGTTTAAGGGCCATGCTCAGAAGTGACCCTGATATAATCCTGATAGGTGAGATAAGAGACCTGGAAACTGCAAAAATAGCTGTGGAAGCAGCTATTACAGGGCATCTGGTTCTGACCACCTTACATACCAATGATGCCCCTTCTACACTCACCAGGCTTATGGAGATGGGGATAGAGTCGTATATGATATCATCATCGGTAAGGGGTATAGTTGCCCAGAGACTGGTAAGAGTATTATGTGATAATTGTAAGAAAAAAGTTGATGTGCCCGAATCATCGCTGAGTGATGAGATAAAGCCAATATTAAAAGGGAAGAAGATTTATAAAAGTATCGGGTGCAAAAGATGTAATTATACCGGTTATATGGGAAGAATCGGTATATATTCTTTATTGATGGTGACTAAAAGAATAAGACAGATGCTTCTTGAAAGAAGGAGCAATGACGAAATAAATGATGCTGCAAGACAGGAAGGTATGAAAACACTTCTGGAAAGTGGAGCCTACAAAGTTGCGGAAGGAATAACTTCGCTTGAAGAATTATATAGAGTTGTATATTAAATTTTGTTGGTTTTTGGATTAATTTAATTTAGAAAATCTTGGTCAAAACGAAATAACAGAAACCGGATTCTTTTATAATGAAAAAAGATAACTTTGTCCATCTGCATGTCCACAGCGAATATTCCCTGTTAGATGGTGCCTCAAGAATACCACAATTAGTGGAGAGAGCCTGCCAGTTTGATATGCCTGCGGTGGCATTAACTGACCATGGAGTTATGTATGGAATCATTGATTTTTACACCACAGCAAAAAAATCAGGAATTAAACCGATAATAGGATGTGAAGTTTATCTGGCCCCCAGAAGCAGGCGGGATAAGCAGAAAGATAGGAATAAAAGAGAAGGAACTTCATACCACCTGACTCTTCTGGCAGAAAATAATCGGGGTTATCAAAATCTCATGAGGCTGGTAAGCCTTGGATTTCTGGAAGGTTTTTATTATAAGCCACGGGTGGATAAGGAACTATTAAGAGAATACCGGGAAGGTATTATCGCCCTGAGCGGCTGTATCTCAGGTGAGATTCCCAGGCATATTGTGCTGGGCCAGGTTGAAGAATCAAAGAAAATTCTTGAAGAATATATAGATATATTCGGCAGGGATAACTTTTTTTTGGAATTGCAGGATTCCGGTATTTCCGAGCAAAAGGGGATAAATGAAGTTTTAATGGAATTATCTTCGGAATATAAAATTCCGATGGTTGCCACAAATGATATTCATTATCTGGATAAAAAAGACAGTAAGGCGCATGATGTTTTGCTCTGCATACAGACCGGTTCAACAATAAATGAACCCGGTCGTATGAGATTTCCTACAGAAGAATACTACTTTAAAAGCTATGAGCAGATGAGGGAACTTTTCGGTAAATTTCCCGGTGCTGTGGAAAATACACTGGAGATTGCCGACAGGTGCAATGTAAATATAAAGTTTAACATGAATTTAATACCTTCTTTTAAAGTCCCCGAAGGTAATACATCAGACGGATATTTAAAAAAACTGTGTTATGAAAATATCCAGAAAAGATATGGTGGCGTTACAGATGTAATTGATAAAAGAGTAAAAAAGGAACTTGAAGTCATAAATAAGATGGGATTTTCAGAATATTTTCTAATAGTCTGGGACCTGGTTAATTTTGCTAAGAGTAATGATATAAGGGTGGGACCGGGAAGAGGGTCAGCTGCGGGAAGTATTGTTTCTTACCTGCTGGGGATAACGGACATAGAGCCACTTAAATATGACCTTCTATTTGAAAGGTTCTTGAATGAAGAACGAAGGAGTATGCCGGATATAGATATAGATTTTTGCTATGAAAAGAGAGATGAGGTCATTAAATATGTAACCAGAAAATACGGTGAAAAAAGGGTTGCACAGTTAATTACCTTTGGGACAATGGCAGCAAGGCAGGCCATAAGAGATGCGGGAAGGGTTCTGGAAGTGCCCTATGCAGAAGTTGACCGGATAGCAAAAATGGTTCCCATGGAGCTAAATGTAACTATAAAAAATTCATTAGAAATGGCCCCGGAGTTAAGAGAAATTTATGATAATAACGAAAAAATAAGAGAGGTGATTGATACCGCTATTTCACTCGAGGGTATATCAAGGCAGGATTCCATACATGCTGCCGGAGTAGTTATATCTTCGGAAGACCTTTATAATTACACGCCGATACAGAAAGAGAATGAAGGTGATATCGTAACCCAGTACAAGATGGAAGATATTCAGAAGATAGGGTTGCTGAAAATGGACTTTCTTGGATTAAAAACGCTGTCACTGATAGATAAGACGTTATTCTTAATAAAGAAAACCAAAAATATAAATGTAAATATTGATAATATAAGTCTTGATGATAAAAAAACTTTTAATATGCTGGGTGAAGGAGAATGTCTCGGTGTGTTCCAGCTGGAGAGTTCCGGCATGAGGGAACTGGTAATAAATTTAAAACCATCCCGATTCGAGGATTTAATTGCACTTCTGGCACTCTATAGGCCGGGACCCCTTCAGAGCGGCATGGTCAGTGATTTTGTTGAAAGTAAAAATGGGAGAAAGAAAATTAACTATCCCCATCCTTCTCTGGAAAAGATTCTTAAAAGTACCTACGGAATTATACTGTATCAGGAGCAGGTTATGAGAATTGCTTCAGAACTGGCCGGTTTCAGCATGTCGGAAGCGGATGTTTTAAGGGGAGCTATTAGCAAGAAAAAGAGAAATCTTTTATCAAAACAAAAGAGTAAATTTATGGAAGGCGCTAAAAAGAGAGGGGTAGACGAAAGAGTTTCTGAAAAAATTTTTAAGCTGGTAAATCATTTTGCAGAGTACGGGTTTAATAAATCACATAGTGCCGCTTATGCTATGATTTCATACCAGACTGCATATCTTAAGGCTAATTATCCAGTAGAATTTATGGCAGCTCTTCTCAGCATAAGGATGGGAAGCCAGGAAAAAGTGGCACAGTATGTTAACGAGACCAGAAGAATGGGTATCAGTGTACTCCCTCCCGATATTAATGAAAGTTTCACTGATTTTACCGTGGTTGGAGATTCAATAAGGTTCGGGCTTTCAGCTATTAAAAATGTAGGAACCAATGTAATTGAATCTATAGAGGAGGAAAGAAAAAAAAGTGGCAAATTTAATAATTTTATAGATTTTTGTGAAAGAGTGGGTGGCAGTGTATTAAATAAGAAGACTATCGAGAGTCTTATTAAGAGCGGGACCTTTGACTCCCTGGGCTTGAGCAGAAAATATTTACTGGGTAACTACGAGAGAATGATAGAAGAAGTATTAAAAATTAGAAAAAACAGGGATATCGGCCAGTATTCATTGTTTGAAGTGAACGGCAGTGAGAAGAAAGAAATTTTATTGAACGGTGCCAATCATTTAGAAGAAAAATATAAAGAATTTTCAAAAAAAGAACTGCTTAACTTCGAGAAGGAAATGCTTGGCCTTTATATTTCGGGCCATCCTTTATTTGAGTATGGAGAATCTCTTTCCAGGCTGACTCCGATAGAGGTTTTAAGTGATATGGAAGATAAAGTAAATGTTTCTGTAGGGGGAGTAATAAGCAGGATTAAAATCGTATATACAAAAAAAGACCAGCAGATGTGTTTTCTGGATCTGGAAGATTTTAATGACAACGTTGAGGTGATTGTTTTCCCATCGGTTCTTGAAAGGTCCAGGGAAATTATTATTGAAGAGAGAATAGTGAGGGTTAAAGGAAAATTAGATAAAAAAGAGGACCAGCTAAAAATTATAGCTAACGAATTTGATGAGCTGGAAAAAGATGTGAAAGCGAACAAAAACCAGAAAGAACTTATTGGTGATAAGAGTGAGAGGGTGGTATTTACAATAAAAAGATGTGAAATGGATAAAGATATGGTTAACAGGCTTTATGATATAATAAAAAGATATCCGGGGTACAGTGAAGTAGAATTTAAAATAGTCGGTGAAAATGGAAAGGCAGTTGAAAAAATATTCAGGCTCCCTCCGGATTATAAAATAAATCTGGACGCCGGACTGGAAGATAACCTGAGAGAAGTATTCGGGGATAAAATTAAATGGAATAAGCTCTGAAAATATTAAGAGTATCAGGAGGTTTAAATGCACGATTTAAAATTTGCAGTGCTGGGAGCAGGGCACGGCGGGAAGGCAGTATCAGCACATCTGGCTATAAAGGGTTTTAGTGTTAATTTATATAATAGAACATTTTCAAGAATCCAGCCCATAAAAAAAATGAAAGGCATAGAGCTTGAAGGTGAAGTTAAAGGTTTTGGTAAGCTTAATATGGTTACCAATGATATAGAGAAAGCAATTAAGGGAGTAGATATAATTATGGTGGTGGTACCGGCAGATGGCCATTATTATATTGCTAAAGAATGCGCACCATACCTGGCTGATAAACAAATTGTGGTCCTGAACCCGGGGAGAACATGCGGCGCCATTGAATTTTTAAATGTACTCCGCAAAGAGGGTAATAACAGGGATTTTATTATAGCCGAGGCCCAGACATTTATATATGCAAGCAGGGGTATGGGCCCCGCAACAGCAAAAATTTTCAGGATAAAACAGGCTATACCGGTAGCTGCTATACCTTCAAGAAAAACCGAAATTGTGGTAAGAAAATTAAATGATGCATTTACAGAATTTATTCCTGCCGCAAGTACTATTGAGACTAGTTTTAATAACATGGGTGCCGTATTCCATCCATCCATTACCATACTTAACCTGAGCAGAATAGAATCTACCATGGGTAATTTTCAGTTTTATATAGAGGGGGTAACCCAGACTGTAGCAAAAATTCTGGAATCAGTTGATAGGGAAAGGGTAATGGTTGCAAGGAAACTGAGATGTGCCAATACATATACTGCCATAGAATGGCTGTCAATGGCATATAATGTAGTGGAGGATAATTTGTTTGATGCTATACACAGTAATCCCGGCTATGTGGGTATTATGGCTCCCAGGACCATAAATGTCAGATATGTAACAGAAGATGTGCCGATGAGCCTGGTTCCTATTTCAGAATTTGGCAGAGCTCTGGAGGTTGAAACAAAAATTATTGATTCACTTATAAATATGGCAAGTGCTATATTTAAAAAAGACTTTAGAAAAAAAGGGAGAAATCTTTCAAGGCTGGGCCTGGAAGGACTGGATATTGAGCAGTTGAGGACTGTTTTTATTAAAGGAAGGGAGTAGTTGGAAATTATGAAGAAAGTACTTGGTGCCTGTATAGGAAGCTGTATACATGTTGCCGGAATTCTGAATTTTTTAAACCTGTGTAAAAAGCACGGCTATAAGGTAGAATTTGCAGGTTCGGCATGCTCAATTGACAGATTAAAAGAAAATATAGAGAAATACAATCCTGATATAGTAGCAGTCAGCTACCGCCTCTCACCTGAAAGTGTCCTTCCTCTTTTTAAGGAGTTAGAAGAAAAAGTAGTAAAGGGATTAAAAAACAGAAAAATAGAGTTTATTCTGGGAAGCACGAAACCTGTTGCCGAAGTAGGGAAAAAGCTGGGAATATTTGATGTTATTTTTACCGGGAAAGAAAGTATTGAGGAAATTGAGAGTTTTTTGACCAAAAAGAAAATAAAAACCGGCAGTAAAATTCCTCCCCAGGATATTGTTGGACGGGTTGAGTATAAAAAACCTTTTCCTGCAATAAGGCATCATTTTGGCAGGCCCTCTTTAGATGAGACAATAAAAGGTATAAGGAATATTTCGTTAAACGGGCTTTTGGATGTGATATCTATTGGTCCTGACCAGAATACCCAGGAGTTTTTCTTCAATCCTGAAAAGATGAACAGAAATCAGGATGGAGCGGGCGGAGTTCCGCTGAGAAGCATTGAGGATTTTAAAAGTCTTTATGATGCTTCAAGAACAGGAAATTATCCATTGATGCGCTGTTATAGTGGAACAAATAATATTATTAGAATGGCAGAAGTTCTTAAAGAGAGCATTAATAATGCATGGTGCGCCGTACCTCTCTGCTGGTACAATGAACTGGATAATAGGAGTGACAGGAAACTAAAAAATGCAATAGCCGAGAATCAATCAGTAATGAAATGGCACGCTGAGAGAAACATGCCGGTTGAGGTTAATGAGTCCCATCACTGGAGCCTCCGGTACTCACCGGATTCTGTCGCTGTAGCAGCGGCATATCTGGCTGCTTATAATGCTAAAATGATGGGGGTAAAAGTTTATATTTCACAGTACATGTTTAACACTCCTCCGGAGACATCATTTACCATGGATCTGGCAAAAATGCTTGCCAAAGTAGAATTGATAGAATCTCTGCATGATAGTAATTTTGTAACCCTGAGGCAGACAAGGACGGGGCTGTTCAGTTACCCTCCTGATTACGATGAGAGCAAAGGTCAGCTTGCTTCTTCTACTTTATTACAAATGCAGCTTGACCCGGATATTTTACATGTGGTTGCTTATTGTGAAGCCGACCACGCTGCAAGGGCAGAAGATATAATAGAAAGCGTAAAAATTGCCAGGAGGGTTATTGAAAATTATTTATACGGTTGTCCGGATATGAAATTGGATGAGGAAGTTTTATCCAGGAAAGAAGAGTTAAAATCTGACGCAGGGTTGATTATGGAGAAAATAAAAAGTCTTGATAAGGAAAATAAATGCAGAGACCCTTTGATTTCCCCGGATATAATTACAAAGGCCATAAAAACAGGTATACTGGATGCCCCGCATCTTGAAGGGGTAAAGGCGGCAAATGGAAAAATTAAAACCATATTTGTTAATGGAAAAAATTTAGCTGTTGACGAAAACAATAAACCTGTCACGGAAGAGGAACGGCTTGGAAGAATATCAATATGAGAACAAATATTATGATAAAAATGCCATTATTATAAAATATAAGATTAAGACTTTTTTAAAAGTATTGTAGTGTGATAAAATACTTTTTTCATATTTAATAGCGAAATAAAAAAATGTTTGAAAGCAAGAAAGACAGTCAGGTCATAAAGCTACCATCCGGGATGCGGGATATACTTCCCCCCGAAACAGATGAAAGAAATAAGATAAAGGAAATAATAGGCAGAGAGTTTAAGCTCTGGGGCTATGGCGAGGTCAATACACCCATATTTGAATATACTAAAAATATATCAGTCGGGGCCGGTAAGAACTGGAAGGATAAGCTGATTAATTTTTTTGATGTGGATGGGAGCCCCGTGTCTCTCAGGAGCGATATGACTATACCCATAGCCAGAGTTGCGGGGATGAGAATCAGGGAAAATCAATTGCCGGCAAGATTTTGTTATTTTGCGGACTCGTTCAGGCAATCGGGCGTTCAGAGAGGTGTAAGGCGTATCTATAACCAGGCAGGGCTGGAGCTTATAGGTTTTAAGAACAGCATGATAGCAGATATTGAAGTTCTGATTATATTAATAAATATTTTAAATGAGTTAGATGTAAGAGATTATAAAATAGGACTCGGACATGTGGAGTTTATTGAAGGATTATGCGACTGGTTCAAATTTGATGTAAAGGAAAGGGATTATATCAGGAAAAAAGTCATATTGAAGGACTTTGTTGCACTGGAACGAAATCTGGAGAAGAAGGATAAGAAAAAAGCAGAAGTTTTTATACAATCACTTCAGCCCGAAGTTGATGTGAGCAGAATTGCTGATTTAATATCCGGCATTGAGGACCGGAAAATTATTGAGAGTTTTAATTACATTAAAAAAGTAAATGACATACTTACCGGGCTTGATTACAGGGGCTATCTTATGACTGATTTCAGCATTATAAGGGATTTTGATTATTATACCGGCCTGTTGTTCGAGGTTTACTGCCCCTATTTGAATGATATTATAGGCAGCGGCGGCAGATATGATAAGCTGATAAAAAAGTTTGGAAAGGATATTCCTGCCACTGGATTTGCTCTTGATATTGATCTGACGCATAAAGCTATTGGAGGATTGGAAAGTAAAGAAAATTTGAAAATTTTGTTGAAATTGGAGTGCTCTGGGAATAGCATGGGTTCAATAAAATTGATTGAACTGGCCCGGAAATTGCACAGGAAAGGTGTTGTGGTTGAGCTATGTTATGAAGATAGACCCGGACTGGAAGAGTTTGCGAAAGAGAAAAAGTACAGTTTTATTGTTGAGGTTAAATCGGGGTTTGAGAGTTTAAAAGTAATTGATGTTAATAAAAATATAAAAAAAGAAGAAAAAGTAAGTGATTTTATAAAAGGGATAAGTAAGGGATAATGGGTAAAGAAATAATAAAAATTGCTATTCCCAAGGGATATTTATTTGAGCCCTGTGTGGAATTACTGGGAAGAGCGGGCTATGATGTGGATTTTCTGCTGGAAGACAACAGAAAACTTTCCATATATTCCGGAAGGGACCTGATACAGTATATTATCTCCAGGCCCATGGATATTCCCGTGTATGTTGAGCATGGAGCCTGCGACATAGGTTTTTCAGGCAAGGATGCGTTAATGGAGAAGGAAAGCAGGGTGTACGAGCTACTGGATTTAAAGAATGGGAGATGCAGGATAATACTTGCAACATTAAAAGATGGGGTAGAAAAGGTAAAAGAGCATTACAGACATTTCGGTATGGTAAAAGTTGCCACCAGTTATCCAAATATTGCAAAGAAATATTTTGATGAAAAGGGCATACAGGCAGAAATTATAAAACTGCACGGTTCGGTAGAACTTGCTCCTGTGCTGGGGATTGCGGATGAGATACTGGACATTACATCAACCGGCAGGACTCTGGAAGAGAATAATCTGGTTGAAATGGAAGAGATTGCAGTGTCAACTACAAGGATGATTGCCAATATTACGAGTTACAGAGTTAAGTATAGTTTAATAAATAATTTTATAAATCAAATTAAGAATGTTATAAAATGAAAAAAGAAAAAATGGAAAGAAAAACAAAAATATCAAGAAAAACTAAAGAAACAGATATTAAACTGGAATTTGACCTTGATGGTAGTGGTGTGGCGAATATAAAGACCTCCATACCTTTTTTTGACCATATGCTGGAGAGTTTTACCAGGCATGGTAATTTTAATATGAATATTAAAGCTTCCGGTGACCTGGAGGTGGACTGTCACCACCTGGTTGAAGATGTGGGTATATGTCTGGGGAAAGCTCTATTTGAGTGTTTAAAAGATAAAAGCGGAATTAAGAGATTTGGAAGTATATTGCTTCCTATGGACGATGCAGAAGTATCGGTTTCTATAGATATTGGAGGAAGAGCCTATCTGAGATACAGCGTTGACATAGAATATGAGATAATTGATGGTTTTGAAACTGATATAGTGGAAGATTTTTTTAGAGCTCTGGTGAGTAATAGTTTTATAAATCTTCATATAAATAAAAACACCGGATTAAATTCCCATCATATCATAGAAGCGATTTTTAAAGCTTCTGGTATTGTGCTTCATGAAGCAAGCAGAAGGAAAGGGGTTAATTCCATACCTTCAACCAAAGGTTTAATATAAAAACTGGATGCTAATCCTAACTTAATAGTGCCTGGTGTAAATCAATTATAAGAAAGTTAAAGGGAACAGGTCATGTATATTGCAATTGTAAATTATTATACGGGTAATATAAAAAGTGTTGAAAATGCTTTTAAGAGAATTGGCGCAGATGTAAAAACAACCAGCAGCCTGCTGACTATTAAAAATGCAGGAGCAATAGTGCTGCCGGGCGTAGGAGCATTTAAAGATGCTTATAAAAATCTTAAAAAATTAAAGCTGGTTGATGAATTAAAAAAGAATATAGGGAAAAAGCCTTTTCTGGGAATATGCCTGGGTATGCAGCTTCTTTTTGAGTATAGCCTTGAAGATGGGAAAAGCAGGGGTATAAATTTATTAAAAGGATATGTGGATAAAATTCCCCCCGGGGTAAAGATACCTCATATTGGATGGAATCAATTAAAAATGTTAAAAGGGGACAGTAAATTGTTTTCCGGGGTAAGAAAAGGGGAACATTTTTATTTTGTTCACTCATACTATGTTATACCCGGGGACAGAGATATAATTACCTGTACCACTGATTATAGCATTCAATTAACTGCGGGTGTAGAATATGGTAATATTTATGGGCTGCAGTTCCATCCCGAAAAAAGCAGCAACAGCGGTATTAAGATACTGAAAAATTTCTGGAATCTGGTGCGGGGAAAAAATGGTTAGAGCAATGAAAATGTCGTTCCGGAACCGGGTCCGATAAATAGAAATCTTTACTGGATTTAAAATAAAAGAGTAAGGCAAACGAAATGATAGTAATACCTGCCATAGATGTAATTGACGGCGCCTGTGTAAGGCTGACAGAAGGAAGATTTGATACCAAAAAAAAGTATTCTTATAACCCGGTTGAAGTGGCTGAAGAATGGAGGAGACAGGGTGCGACATGGCTGCATGTAATTGACCTTGATGGCGCGCGTACGGGTAAGTTAAAGAATTTGAAAGTTGTTTCTCAAATAAAAAGGGAAATAGATGTAAAGATACAATATGGCGGCGGTGTCAGGGATGAAGAATCAGTTAAAAAAGTTATAGAAGAAGGTGTGGACAGGGTTATACTGGGGACCGGCGCAATAGAGGATGCTAATTTTCTGGAAGGAAGCATTACAAAATATAAAGATAGGGTTATTATAAGTCTTGATTACGGGAAAGATGGGATTATATTTAAAAACGGCTGGCAGAGTAAATCTGGAATGAGTATATTTGAGATTACAGGCAGGCTTGATAGTCTGGGTTCCGGGCAGGCAATTATTACTGATATATCAAGGGATGGGACCCTTAAAGGAATTAATCTTGATTTTATAAAGGAAATTTTAAAAAGTTCGGGATTGAAGTTTATAATTGCCGGGGGAATCGGGAGTCTGGCAGATATCGTCAACCTTAAGAAAATTGAAAATATGGGAATTAGCGGAGTAATAATAGGAAAAGCTTTATATGAAAAAGATACTAAAATAAGCCTTAAACAGGCGATAAGGATGGGGATGGGAAATGATAACTAAAAGGATTATTCCCTGTCTGGATGTAGACAGGGGAAGAGTTGTTAAGGGGGTACATTTTGTAAATATAAGGGATGCAGGAGACCCCGTTGAGCTGGCAGCCTTTTATGATAGAGAAGGAGCTGACGAGATAGTATTTCTGGATATAACAGCATCGCACGAAAATAGAAGGACAGTTGTTGACCTTGCAAGCAAAACTGCAGAGAAGGTATTTATACCCTATACTATAGGGGGCGGTATAAGCAGCATAGAGCATATAAGAGAGATATTGAAGAAGGGTGCGGATAAAATTTCTATAAATACTTCTGCATTTAAGAATCCCGGCCTGATAACCGAAGCATCAAAGATTTTTGGCAGCCAGTGTATAGTAGTTGCAATTGATGCAAAATACAGGAGTAAAGATTTCTGGGAAGTATATTTAAATGGAGGAAGGACTCCGGTGGGTGTGGACGCCGTGGAATGGGCAAAGAAAGTTGAAGAGCTGGGGGCCGGAGAAATATTGCTGACAAGTATGGATAAGGATGGTACAAAGGACGGGTATGATATTGACCTTACACGTGCCGTTACCTCAAATGTAAATATACCGGTTATAGCCTCGGGCGGAGCCGGGAAACTGGAACACCTGAGAGATGTAATAAAGCATGCAAATGCCGATGCGGTACTGGTGGCATCTATATTCCATTATGGCCAGCACAGTATAAGAGAAGCAAAAGAGTTTCTGAAATCCGAAGGTATAAATGTTAGGATATAAGCAAAAATAATCGGTAGTTTAGATATTATTTAGTCGAAAGATTATGAGATTTTGAAATGCTGTCATGTTATTATTTAAACATTAAATAATTTTTAAAATAAAAGCCGGGGAGTTAGTGGAGTATAAAAATGAGTAATAAAATAAAAAAAGCTGAAGATAAAAAAATTGGGCTGATGCCCGCAATTATCCAGGATTATTTATCTGGGGATGTACTCATGCTGGCTTATATGAGTAAGGAATCATTAAAAAAGAGTCTGGAGACGGGTACAACCTGGTTCTGGAGCAGGTCAAGGAAAAAGCTCTGGAATAAAGGGGAAACATCGGGGAATATACAAAAAATAAAAAATATAAGATATGACTGTTATGGTAATGCTTTGCTTATTAGTGTGGAGCAGATTGGTAATGCATGTCATACAGGCAACAGGAGTTGTTTTTACAGAGAGCTCAGGGATATTGAAAAGGACCTTGATTTTGAGAGATATTTTAAAGAAAGTAAAAAAGAGAGTGTGCTTGATGAATTATACAGTATAGTTGGTGAGAGGATAGAAAAAAAAGTTTTGGATTCTTATACTTATAGTCTGCATAAGAAAGGCCTGGATGAGATAATAAAAAAATTTGGCGAGGAAAGTATGGAAGTGATTTTGGCGGCAAAACATCAGAAAAAACAGGATTCCATAAATGAAATAGCCGATATGATTTATCATCTTATTGTTATGATGGTGGAGAAAAAGATTACCCTGGAAGAAGTATTCGAGGAATTAAAAAGCAGAAGAAAGCGGAGGGAATAATTCTGGTAAAAAAGAAAAGAAGGATCGCGCTTATTACCAGCGGCGGAGATGCCAGTGGGATGAATGCTACCATAAGAACAGTTACAAGATATAGCATTTACCGTGGACTGGAAGTTTATGGATTTTATGAAGGATACAGGGGGCTGATAGGTAATAATTTTAAAGTGCTTGACCCTAATTCGGTCGGGGGGATTATTGACAGGGGAGGAACTTTTCTTTATTCCGCCAGGTCAGAAGAATTTAAATCCAGAAAGGGGCAAAAAAAGGCAATTGATAATCTGAAAGCTAATGATATTGAAGGTTTGATTGTGATTGGGGGAGACGGCACTTTCAGGGGCGCGCATGAACTTCACAAACAGGACATACAGGTTATTGGAATTCCGGCTACCATAGATAATGATATTGCAGGGACTGATTACAGCATAGGATTTGATACCGCTCTTAATGTGATAATTGACCTTATATCTAAAATAAGGGATACGGCTTCTTCACATGAAAGAATTTTCGTAATAGAAGTTATGGGAAGAGATTCAGGGGTTATTGCGGTAAATACCGGAATTGCATGCGGGGGAGATTTTATATTAATACCCGAAATTAAAGTTGACCTGGTTAAGATTGCAAAAAGAATAAAAAACCACAGAGCGGGCAAGAGGCATACCCTGGTCATAGTGGCAGAGGGAGCAGGAAGTGCAGCTGAGGTGGCTTCATCAATTAAGTTGCTGGTCGGCAGTGATGTCAGGGTTTCTGTTCTCGGGCATGTCCAGAGAGGCGGTTCCCCATCTGCTATGGATAGGATTCTTGCGGCTGAATTTGGCAAAAAAGCGGTAGATTTGTTGCTTGAAGGTAAGAGTGATTATATGGTGGGGATAAGGAGCATGAAAATAGTAATATCCAGCTTTGAGGATATTTTTGGAGTAAAAAAAATTATAGATAAAGATTTATACAGGCTTGCCCATATCCTGGCTCTTTAGATGGTGCCGAAGGTCGGGGTCGAACCGACACGAACCTCGCGGTTCACTGGATTTTGAGTCCAGCGCGTCTGCCAATTCCGCCACTCCGGCGCTTAAAGAATAATACAATTTATAGAAATTATTATCAATAATTACTAAAATAAGATTAAGTTTTTGACTGGCAGGTTACAGAGAATTCCGGCAATCTGATTGAGCAGGTTATTAATGAAAAGTATTAAAATATTTAACATTGACAATTTTATTCTTATTTATTAAAGTATTTCAAATATAAGCACCATTAAATTTTTAGGAAATTTAATGGTGCTTTTTTATGTTAATTCACGGTTTTTTATCAGTATAAATGCTATCCCGGGCTATAAATACGGAATAGAGATTTTAATTCAGAATTTAAATTCTAAAGTAATAGTGTATAACTAAAGAGTTTTATTTTGAAGGTAGTCTGATATTTCCCCGAAGTTGTTTTGGATTATTTTATTTATTGATTTTAATGTTATTAATTTAATTAAAAATTGTTTATATTATTTTTAATTGAACTTTATTAGTTTAAAATTATATGCTATAGTTTGTAGTCGCAATAAATAGGAATATAAATTAAAAAATTTTTGATTTTTATGTTTTTATAATGATTTTATTTAACCTGTATTTAATTTAAACCTAAACTAATATGAACCTGTATATATTAATTTCTTTCATGACTGCTGCCTTTTCATTTTCTTTAATTATTTTTAGTCTGTATAACAGACCATTCAGAGAAGCCACAGGTTCATTTACTTTTTTATCTGCAGTAGTATTCTTAAATTCGGTATATATTATATTTACCCTGGGCAGTGGTAATTTTCGGGATTCTCTCACGTGGGCTTATTTTATGGAAATAACAACACTGGTCTTCCCGTTATTATTTTTTGATTTTATAAACAGGTTTGTTGGTAACCGGCTATCAAGGATAAAGCTAATGTATAAACTTGCCTTTCTTATTTTGCCGCTGGGTATTTTTATTTATCTACTGGCAGGTAGAATTATACAGGTTAAAAAATTTTCTTTTGGGTATATGCCCCATTATGATGAGCAGGTTTTAATAGGGATATTCTATCTTGTTCCGATTTATTTAATAATTAATATTATTCTTTTTAACAGGATTTATAAGAATTATAAGGAAAATAAATATAATAGGAATATTATATTTATAGCGTGCGGGTTTTTGGTATTTTTGCTGATAAATGTCGTATACAGACCCCTTGGCCTGACAGGTGTAATAAGGGTAATTCCTGCCAGCTCTATCTTGAACCTTGCTTTATTTTTGTTTATAGCTGTTGCTTTACTGAATTCCAGATATAACATACAAAATATAACTTTAAAAAGAGTATTTGAAAATGTTGATGACTGTATAATGGTCACGGACAGTGAGGGGAAAATAAATCAGATTAACAGGTGTTTATATAAAAAAATTTTTTCTGAAAAAGAGATGCTGTTTACTGACCGGGATAAGCTTATAAAAGAAACCCTTTTATCTTATGCTAAAAATAGTGAAGATTTTGAAAAATTTTTAATAAAATTAGAAGACAACAGGGTTAAAAATTTTAGAACCGATTTGAATTTTATAATGAATAAAACCGAAAAAATTTTTGACACAGTTATATCTCCGGTTAATGACAGGGGAGGTAATTTGATAGGAAAGTTAACTATATTCAGGGATGTAACTTCCAATAGATTTTACCAGGAAGAGCTCAGGAATCAGTCGTGGGTTGACTATCTGACAGGGGCTTACAACATAAGGTATATTTTTGAGAGATTGGGGGAGAAAATAAGAAGGTATGAAAGGTATAACGAACCCTTTTGTGTGTTACTTACGGATATAGATAGTTTTAAGAAATATAATGATACATTTGGCCATCTTGAAGGAGATAAATTGTTAAAGGGTATTGTTAATATATTTAAAAGCAATACCAGGGAATATATAGATGTAGTGGGAAGATACGGCGGGGATGAGTTTGTAATTATTTTTTCAAGAATTAAGATTGATAAAGCCAGGGATATGGCCGAAAGAATCCTGAACAAATTAAATCAAAAGTCAATTGAATTTATTTCACTCAGCATGGGTATTTATGAATATAAAGATGAATCCAGCATAGATGAGCTGTTAAAGAAGGTCGATGACCTGATGTATAAAGCAAAAAAATCAGGCGGTAACCGGCTGGCATATAATTAAAGATTTAATAATCTTTAGAAATTTTCTTATATCACATTAAAGATAGGCAATATAAAAATGGTTTCTTTCTCATATCTGTCTTTATATACTTTAAATACTTTATTTTACGAATCCAGTATTTCAGCGGCTTTTTCACTATCAAGCTCCATTATATAATGTATTCCGGAAATAGAAGCAGCCTCTGTGGTAAGTGAAGCTATATCATCTCTGTTGACATATTTTAATTCAAATTTTCTTGAACCACCCATAAGCTGCTTTAATCCCTGTTCCAGCCTTCTAAAGTAAGATAATAACCCTATTGCTGAACCCGGAATCTGGTTAATTTTTTCTTTGAACTCTTTTGTGAGGTCTGTTATTTCTACGAATATGGACTCCAGGTCGTTCCCGTATTTTTCAATTGATTTTGGTATATTTCCCGATTTTATTTTATCAGCTATGGTGTTTCCTACCATGCAGGCAGTTATCGGGGACCTTGCCATTCCAATTAATTTAAAATACGGCGCCCCCAGGGAAAGACCCTTAAATATCTGGTCTTCAAGTATAAACCCGCCTGCAATTGCAAGGTCGGGGATATACTTACCTTTATCGGCAAGAGTTTTCACATATTTATAGGAAAGGCTCTGTATATAAACTGTTGGAATTCCCCATTCATTCATCATTCGCCAGGGGCTCATTCCCGTACCTCCTCCTGCTCCGTCTATGGTAAGAAGGTCGATTTTTGCTTCAGAAGAAAATTTTATGGCTCTGGCCAGGTCAGCCGGCCTGTAAGCGCCGGTTTTTAAAAATACATATTTAGCGCCGGCTTTTCTAAGTTTTTCTACTGTATTTAGAAAATCTTCTTTATTTACCATTCCCACTCTTGAATGTCTTTCAAATTCTTTGAAATCGCCGTGTTCAAATGCTTTTTTAACGTCAGGGTCAAGCGGGTCCGGTAGTACGATGTAGCCTCTTTTTTTAATCTCGATTGCCCTATCAAGACTGTCTATCTTTATTTCACCGCCAATGTCCTTGGCCCCCTGGCCCCATTTGAGTTCAACAATCTCTACTCCTAACTTTTTTATGGCATACTCAAGAACTCCGAACCTGGAATCTTCTACATTGGCCTGAACGGCGATTCCACCATAATCTTTGTTCTGCCACTTTTTATATAAATCAACTCTTCTTTTGAGTTCGGGGGAATTTATGATTTTATTTTTGCTGTTGAATTCTGAATCGGGGTCAATACCGCAGACATTTTCACCGATAGTAAGAATTACTCCACTTGTGGCTGAACCTATTGCCAGGCCTTCCCAATTTTTTCTTGCTACTTCGGTCGAACCGAGCCCGGGAATAATTAAGGGCAGCCTTGATTTTAAATCTTTATTTTTACCAATTCTGGCTTCTAAGTTAACACTGGTAAAAATTGCCTTATCACTGTCTTCTTCAATACCGTGGGCGCCGGATGCGGTTCCCATTATATTAAAATGGGAATAATCCACAGGATAATCTTTCTGTGATGCGGCAGTGATGGTCCCGTAAGGCTGGGGATAAAGAACCTCGGTGCCTCTATAGGCAGATTTTCCGACTTCACACAGCCCGGGACAACCTTCTACACATGTGGCGCACATTCCACTAAAAGGGTTTATGTTTTCTCCGGAGAGATTTCTGGTAAGTGTCGCAGAAGAAGAATTTATTTTTGAATAGCTCATTTTTTACTCCTTTATTTTACTTTATTTTTTAAAAATTTTATCCTAAAAATAAAAAAAGCATTAATTCCTATTAGATTTGTGTTACTAATAGAAATAATGCTTCTTTGCAAATAAGGCGTCTTTGCCTTTTTTAAAAATAATTTATGCTAGATGTTATAATATAGGATTGTGTGGTTATGTCAAATAAAAATTTTCTTATAATTGTGATAAATTTTTAAGCGGGTGCTTTAGTTATTGGCTAAAAATAAAAGAAAAAAAATAATTTTAATAGACGGAAATAATATAGCATACAGGGCATTTTATGCTATTCCTGATACTATCTCTACTTCATCGGGAGTCACAACCAATGCTGTTCTGGGGTTTACCAGCATGCTCTTAAAACTTATAGAGGAGACGGAGCCTGATAGCATAGTCTGTACTTTTGATAGTAAAACTCCGACTTTCAGGCACAAAATGTTTGACCGGTATAAAATAAAGAGAAAGAAGATGCCTGACGAACTTGGCAATCAGCTCCCCCTGATAAAAGAAGTTCTTAATGCTTTTAATATTATCTGTCTGGAAAAGGAAGGATATGAAGCCGATGACATACTTGCCGGTATTGTAGATAAAATTAAAAATGAATTTAAACAGGTAATCATAGTCACCGGTGATAAAGATATATTGCAGCTTGTTTCCGATAAGGTAAAAGTTATGTCTATAAAAAAAGGAGTTACAGATATTGTATTATTTGACAGCCGGGGGGTTAAGGAAAAGTTTGGAGTTAAGCCGGAGAACATGAAAGATTTGCTGGCTCTTATGGGAGATAGCTCGGATAATATACCGGGAGTGGCCGGAATAGGTCCCAGGACGGCAGGATCACTGATATCGGAGTACGGCGACCTGGAAAGAATTTATAAAAATATAGATAATCTGAATAGTGAGCATTTAAAAAAAGTTTTGCTGGAAAATAAGAGTGTTGCCGAATTGAGCAGAGAACTTGCCACACTAAAAATAGTCAATGATATAAATACGAAAGATATAATAGACAATAGTTTTAAAAATATTGATATTGGAAGGATAAAACGATTATTTGTTAGCCTGGAGTTTAAGAATCTTGAAAAAAAGCTTTACGGCCTGAAAGATAAAATTAATTTTATTGAAGAGAAAAAAACGATATCAGAAGGGATAGATGTAAGAATGAGGTTAAGAAAAATAGCCTCCAAATCAGATGCAGAAAGATTAAAGGAGAATATAGCCGGGGATAAAAAATTATATATTGCTGAATATACTCATGAGAATAAGTTTTCCGGTATTCTCTTATATAGCGGCAGCGGGGATGTTTTTTTTATTGGAGAAAATTCTCTGGCAGTAAAAGAGGTCGGGGATAATATAAAAGAAATACTTGAATGTGAGAAAAATAAGATATCAGGCTTTGACCTTAAAAAAATATATAAGATGTTAAGGAAGAACGGTATTGTTCTGGGGGGCGAATTTATCGATTATAAGATTTTGTATTTGATTTTAAATCCAAATAAAACAAGTGCCAGTCTGGATGAGATAATTTATGAACTTCTCAACATAGATGTTAAAAGTAATGGGATATCAATAAAAATTACCGGGGGCAGTAAACAGGGGGAAAGTAGCAGCCTGAAAGATAATGTAAATAAAAAGCAGCTGGAACTTGATTTCTACGAAAAAAACGGGGAGACAGAACAGGATGGGTTTAAGCTGGATAAACTGCTCGGGAAATTGAGTATGTATAAGAGGATTGAGAATGAATTGCTTGAGAGATTAAAAAAGGAAGGAGAAGAAAAACTATACCGGGATATTGAAGGGCCATTGATAAAAGTTCTGGCAGAAATGGAATATACCGGGGTTAATATAGATAGAGAGTATCTGAATGGTCTGATTAAAGAATATGATAGCAACATAAAGAAACTCAAAACAGGAATTTATAAGTTATGCAATGAAAAATTTAACTTAAATTCTTCCCAGCAATTATCCAGGGTACTTTATGAGAAGCTGGGTCTTCCTGCTGTAAAGAAAACCAAAACCGGTCTCTCAACTGATGCGGAAACCCTGAGGTCTATTTATGACAGTTCCCCTGTGATTGAAAAAATACTTGACTACAGGGAAAAGAACAAGCTTAAAAATACTTATATTGATGTCCTGCCCGGCCTCATTGACCCCGGGGATTTAAGAATTCATACCACTTATAACCAGCTGGGAACATCTACCGGGAGAATAAGCAGCAGTGAACCCAACCTTCAGAATATCCCGGTAAGAACAGCATACGGGAAACAGATAAGAAAAGCTTTTATTCCGGGCGAAGGATATGATTTAATAATGTCTTCAGATTATTCACAGATTGAATTGAGAATTCTGGCCCATCTATCAGAAGACAAAAATCTAATGGATACATTTAAGAGGGATGAAGATATACATACCAGAACAGCTTCAGAAATTTTTGAGGTGGAATATGGCAGGGTTGATGAACCCCTGAGAAGAAAGGCAAAAACTATCAATTTTGGGATAATATATGGAATGACCGAATACGGGCTGGCAGGCAGGCTTTCTATATCTGAGGATGAAGCCAGGGAATATATAAAAAGATACTTTGAAAAATACTCGGGTGTAAAAAAGTATCTAAAATTTTTAATAGATGAAGCATATAAAAAGGGATATTCCACTACAATTTTCGGCAGGAAAAGGTATTTAAGGGAGTTAGGAAGCAGTAATAATAAAATAAGAAATCTGGGGGAAAGGTTTGCGGTAAATACTCCCATACAGGGAAGCGCTGCTGATATAATGAAACTCTCCACCACAGTGCTTTTTGACAGGTTAAAATCGGAAAAGATAGACAGTAATATTATTCTTCATGTTCATGATGAACTGGTGCTGGAGTTAAAAGAAACAGACATGGAGATGATAAAAAAGATAGTGATAGAATCAATGGAAAATTGTATAAATTTAAAAGTGAAACTAAAAGTTGACATAGAGACCGGGAGGAACTGGTATATTTAAAAAAATAACTTATAATATTGATTATTCTTTTTTTGCATGTTATCCTTTTCAAATATTAAAAAAGGAGATTGATTTATTAAAAAATGACTGAAAAAAACTATTACAAAAAGCTAACAAATGAAAATTACATGATAGAGGATGAGCAGGGCAGGATGGTGCCCAATTATGACCTTACCATGATTAATCTGAATGATGGGGACCTGATAAAGGGCAGGGTAGTGAAAATTGATAAGGATGAGGTTCTGGTAGATGTAGGTTTTAAATCGGAGGGGGTTATTCCCCTGAATGAGCTCTCGATAAGAAATGACGTAAAACCGGTAGATATTTTAAATGTGGATGACGAGATAGAAATAATGGTTCTTCAGAAAGAGGACCAGGATGGAAGGTTGATATTATCAAAAAAGAGAGCTGAAGTCGAGCAGAATTTTGATAGAATAGAGAAAATATATGAGAGCGGAGACACTGTCGAGGGTGAAATTATAGAATGTGTAAAGGGTGGATTGATTGTAGATATAGGATTAAGAGGATTTCTCCCGGCATCACTTATAGATGTGAGAAAAACCAGGGACCTGCAGTCTTATATTGGAGAAAAGTGCGTGTGTAAAATTATTGAAGTAGATAGAAATAGAAATAACGTTGTCCTGTCCCGAAAGGTAATCATAGAGGATGAGAGGAAGGAACAGAGAAAGGAAATACTTGATAAAATGGAAGTTGGACAGGTGAGAAAGGGAATAATAACAAGTATCGCAGATTTCGGGGCATTTGTTGATGTAGACGGCATTGATGGCCTGGTTCATATTTCAGAACTATCATGGAATCATGTAAAGCATCCTTCGGAAGTGGTCGTGGCAAACCAGGAAGTAGATGTGGAAATACTTGACATTGATTATGAAAAACAGAGGTTATCTCTGGGGTTGAAGCAGACACAGAAAGACCCATGGCTGGAGAAAGTAAAAAAATATTCAGTCAGGGAGATAGTGAAGGGAAAAGTTACCAGGATTGTAAAGTTTGGGTTGTTTGTCCAGATTGACGATGACCTGGAAGGTCTGGTGCACATATCTGAATTAAGTACCGGGACAGTAAAGCGGCCGAGTGATGTCGCAAAAATTGGTGATGAGCTTACAGTTAGAATTATTGACATAAATATGGATAAGAGAAGGATGGCCTTCAGTGTAAAACAGGTAGAGAACCCGGTTGAAGACAGCAAAGAAAAAGAAGTGGAAGATAACGTCGGAAAAGAAACCGGTGCTAAAGAAGAAACCGTGGGGGAAGGTACGGAAGAAAAGGAGAAGAAAGAAAGTACCGGTACCAGAAATATATCCGGAGAAGAAAAAGAGCAAAAAGAACAAAAGACAGAGATTGATGAAGAAGAGTCAACCAAAAAGAAGCAGATAAAAGAAATATTAAAAGAAATGAAGAATGAGGCCAATATAGAGCAGTAGACCGGAAAGAAGGCGGCTGGATAGCATCAGACACGGGTTTATTTTAATAATAATGCTATATAAAATGTATTCATCGGGCGGCAATTTTTAGACATTTTTTTAGCAAAATATATCAGGACTACCAAAAAACTACAAAAATACTTCAGAAAGAAATCTTTATTATGGATATATTATCAGTAATGATAATATATTATTAATAATAATATATTTGTCATAACATTTAGTTATAAGTTTAATTATTCTGATAATGATTTAAAACTATGAGGCCAGGAGGAAATATCAAGGTACTGGGAGTTACAGGGAAGATTGCTTCAGGCAAAAGCACAGTAGCGGGATATATAGGAAAGTTAAAGAAAGGGACACTTGTTGTTGATGTGGATAAAGTGGCGAAGAGCATTTACCCAAAGAACCCCGAAATTCTAAAAAAGCTGGAGGAGGTTTTCGGAGAAGAAGTTTTTGATGATAACGGGAATCTGGTTTTCAAAGCCCTTGCCGGTAGAGTTTTTTCAAGCAAAAAGGAACTGAGGAAATTAAATAATTTAATGTTCCCGCTTATTAGAAGTGAAATTGAAAATATTCTGAATAAAAAGCGTAAAGCGGAATATATTATAATAGATGCGGCAATTTTATTTGATTGCAGGCTGAATGAATTTTGTGACTATATTATTCTGGTCAATAACCCTGTGAAAAGGAGGAAGCAGTTTCTGCATGATAATGGTTATTCGGACAGTGAGATAAAATTAAGGATAGAAGGTCAGCATATAAATATAAATAAAAACGAAGTGGATTTTATTATTGATAATTCCGGTTCAAGAGAAAGTTTACTGAAAAAAGTTCAGAAAACATTAAAAGATATATAATGTCGGGCAAAAAGCTGGCCGGCGCACCTGGCGATATTATTTCTGAAATTATATTAGATTAATTTAAAAAAATGGCTGGTTCAAAATTTAAGATTGTATCCAATTATTCCCCCCGGGGAGACCAGGGCAGGGCCATAGACAGGCTGATAAAAGGGATTGAAAAAGGTTTTAAATTCCAGTGCCTTTTAGGGGTTACGGGCTCGGGAAAAACGTATACAATGGCAAATGTGATACAGAATGCTCAGCTCCCCACACTGGTGATTGCACCCAATAAGACGCTTGCGGCCCAGTTATGCAATGAGTTTAAAGGATTTTTTCCCAATAATGCAGTTGAATATTTTGTAAGTTATTATGATTACTATCAGCCCGAGGCATATTTACCTGGAAAAGACCTGTATATAGAAAAAGATACTTCTATAAATGAGGAGATAGAAAAGTTGAGGCTGTCCACTACAAATTCTCTTTATGTAAGGAATGATGTTATAGTGGTGGCAAGTGTTTCCTGTATATACGGACTGGGTTCACCTTCGGAGTATGGCAGACAGAGAATAATTTTAAAAAAAGGGGAAGAATTCCCGAGAGAAGAGCTGATAGATAAGCTTGTCAATATCCGATATGAAAGAAATGATTACGACTTTGTTAATGGTAAATTCAGGGCCAGGGGCGATACTATTGAAGTATTTCCTGCATACCAGGACAGGGCTATAAGAATTCAGCTTTTTGGTAATGAGGTTGAAAGAATTATTGAATTTGACCCGCTGTCAGGCGAGGTTTACAGTGAGGAAGAAATATGCATAATATCACCTGCAACACATTTCCTGGCAACTGCGGAGTGGGTTGAAAGGGCTCTTGAAACTATTGAACAGGAGCTCAATGAGAGAGTAAAGTATTTCAAGCAGCAAAATAAATTACTGGAAGCCCAGAGACTGGAGTCCAGAACCAGGTATGACATGGAAATGATTGCAGAGCTTGGGTTTTGCAGTGGAATAGAAAATTATTCCAGGCATATACTTGGAAAAGCAGCCGGAGAACCACCCGGCACGCTTCTGGATTTTTTCCCGAATGATTTTATGGTTATCATAGATGAATCGCATATTGCTCTTCCCCAGATAAGAGGAATGTATGAAGGGGACAGGTCAAGAAAACAAACTCTGGTAGATTATGGATTCAGGCTTCCATCCGCCCTGGATAACAGGCCATTAAGATTTGATGAATTTGAACAAAAAATTAAAACAGCGGTTTTTACTTCTGCTACACCCGGCTCTTATGAAAGAACAGTTAGCGGTCAGGTAGTGGAACAAATAATAAGACCCACCGGCCTGGTTGACCCGGAAGTTTTTGTAAGAAAAACCACCGGGCAGATAGATGACCTTATTTATGAAATAAAGAAAGTTGTAGAAAGAGGAGAAAGGGTCCTTGTTACCACTCTCACCAAAAAAATGGCAGAAGATTTGACCGATTATATTGCTGCCAGAAAGATAAAGGCGAGATATCTTCATTCAACTATTGATACTCTTGAAAGGGTAGAAATATTAAGAGGGCTCAGAACAGGAGAATTTGATGTACTTGTGGGAATAAATTTGCTGAGGGAAGGACTGGACCTCCCAGAGGTTTCTCTGGTTGCGGTACTTGACGCAGATAAAGAAGGGTTTTTAAGGTCTGAAATATCATTAATACAGACCATCGGGAGAGCAGCAAGGAATGTGAATGGAAAGGTTATAATGTATGCAGATAATATAACCAATTCTATAAGAAATGCGCTGGAAGAGACCAACAGGAGAAGGGAAATTCAGGTTAAATATAATATCGAGCATGGTATTACTCCAAAAACTATAAATAAGACTATCTCTGATATATTATATAATAAAGGAATCAGAACGGTAAAAAAGACAGAGCCCGGATTTAAAGTAAGTGAAAAAAAGAAGAAGTTCAGTGAAAATAAATTGCTGAGAATGAATCCTTCTGAAATTGCTGTTATAATAAGCGGCCTGGAAGAAGAAATGCATATTTATGCAAGGGAACTGGATTTTGAGAAAGCTGCCGTTATAAGAGATGAAATAAAGAGAATAAATAAAATAACAGGAATAAAAATAAGAAAATAAACAGGATGAAAGAAGAAATAATTATAAAGGGTGCCAGAGAGCACAACTTAAAAAATATAAATCTAAGGATTCCAAGAAATAAATTTATTGTTTTTACCGGCGTCAGCGGGTCGGGGAAATCCTCCCTGGCATTTGATACCATTTATGCCGAGGGGCAGAGGAGATATGTTGAATCCCTGTCCTCTTACGCGAGACAGTTTCTGGGACAGATGGAAAAGCCGGATGTTGACCTGATAGAGGGACTGTCACCTGCGGTGTCCATAAATCAGAAAGGGGTTTCCAAAAATCCAAGGTCTACAGTAGGAACCATTACCGAGATATATGATTATCTGAGAGTTCTTTATGCAAGAATCGGGATACCCTATTGTCCGGTATGTGGGAAACGTATAACCAGGCAGACTGTAGACCAGATAGTTGACAGGATAATGGAATTGCCCCCGGGAACAAAATTTCAGGTTCTCTCGCCAATTATAAGGGGGAGGAAAGGTGAATATACAAAAACTTTTGAAAATATAAAAAATAATGGTTATGTGAGGGTGAGAATAGATGGCGAAGTCTATGAGCTGGACAGTGACTTTGATTTTAATCTGGATAGAAATCAGAAACATAATATAGAAATTATTATAGATAGATTGGAGATGAAGCCGGAGATAAGGAAAAGACTATCGGAAGACATTGAAATATCGGTTAAGGAAAGCAGCGGTATTGCATATATACAATTGCTGGAATCAGGGGAAATAATCAAATTTTCAGAGAATTTTTCCTGTGTAGAATGCGGTATAGATTTTGAAGAGATTACCCCCAGAATGTTTTCTTTTAACAGTCCCTACGGTGCCTGCAGGGAGTGCGGTGGTCTGGGTATCAGCAAGGACATAGACCCTGATCTGATTGTTGAGCAACCCGGGCTGAGCATAATTGATGGTGCGATTCCTATATTTAATATGGGTTACTCAAATTATTATTCAAAGTTAATGGAAAGTCTTGCCCGTGAATATGGATTTGATTTAAACACTCCTTTTAAGGACCTTGACCGGTCTGCAAAAAAAGTGATTTTGTATGGAACTGATGGAAGAAGAATAAAAATCAGTTATATAAATCACCGGGGTAAGCCAAGGCAGTATTATTTAAAGTTTGAGGGTCTGGTCAATAATTTGAGCAGGAGGTATCTGGAAACTGAATCTGAAAGCCAGAGATTAAAAATAGAGAAAATGATAAGCAGCAGGTCATGTAAAGCGTGCAATGGAAAGAGGCTGAGGCCTGAAAGCCTGGCAGTGAAGATTAATTCATTATCCATAGCAGATTTTTGTGAAAAAACAATTGAGGAAGAAATAAAATGGCTGAAGTCACTTAAACTAACCGAAAGGGAGAAATTAATCGGGGAGAGATTAATAAAGGAGATTATTGAGAGATTAAATTTTTTAAAGGATGTAGGGCTTGGTTATCTGACCCTGGATAGAAAATCCAGTACTCTGTCGGGCGGGGAGTCCCAGAGGATAAGGCTGGCCACTCAGATAGGTTCGGGGCTTGTTGGGGTTTTATATATACTTGATGAGCCAAGTATAGGGCTCCATCAGAGGGATAATAAAAAGTTAATAGATGCCTTAAAACGTCTCAGAGATCTGGGCAATACCATAATAGTTATAGAGCATGATGAGGAAACTATAAGAAGTTCTGATTTTATAGTGGATATTGGTCCGGGAGCAGGGATACACGGTGGTGGAATCGTTTTCAGCGGCGGTCTTGAAGGAATACTAAACTGCAGTGATTCAATTACAGGTGAATACCTGAGCGGTAAAAAATCTATACCTGTTCCGAAAAAGAGAAGAAAAGGGAATGGAAAATATATAGTTATTAAAGGAGCGAGGGAGCATAATTTAAAAAATATAGATGTCAGGTTTGATCTCGGCAAACTTATAGCGGTAACGGGGGTTTCCGGGTCGGGTAAGAGTACGCTGGTAAATGAAATTTTATACCCGTCTCTGTGTAATTTGCTCATGAAATCAAAGCACTATGCTGGAGAGCATGATGAAATTCTTAATTACGACAATTTTGATAAGGTAATTGTAATTGACCAGTCACCCATAGGAAGAACACCGAGGTCCAATCCGGCTACTTATACAGGTGTTTTTACCTATATAAGGGAGTTATTTTCAAAAACGCATGATGCCAGGATAAGGGGGTATAAACCGGGAAGGTTTAGTTTTAATGTTAAGGGGGGTAGATGTGAATACTGTAATGGCGATGGTCTTATTAAAATAGAGATGCATTTCCTTCCGGATATTTATGTCCCATGTGATGTTTGTAAGGGTAAGAGATTTAACCGCGAGACCCTTGAGATAAAGTATAAGGGAAAGAATATTGACGATGTTCTGAATATGACTGTTGAGGAAGCGATGAATTTCTTTCAAAACATACCGGCAATAAGCAAAAAACTGAAGTTAATAAATGAAGTGGGTCTGGGTTATGTAAAGCTCGGCCAGCCTTCAACTACCCTGTCAGGAGGTGAAGCCCAGAGAGTCAAACTTTCTACCGAGCTTTCAAAAAAAAGTACGGGCAGTACTTTATACCTTCTGGATGAGCCTACCACCGGTTTGCATTTTGATGATATAAAGAAGTTGATTAAAGTGCTGGAGAGACTGGTGGATGCAGGCAATACGGTTCTGGTGATTGAGCACAACATGGAGGTAATAAAAACTGCGGATTATATTATAGATCTTGGCCCCGAGGGCGGCGATAAGGGCGGGAGAATCGTTGCCTGTGGCACACCCGAGGAAGTGGCGGAGAATGAAAATTCGTATACGGGTAGATTTATAAAGATGTATTTAAAAAGTAAGATGGTAAGTGAAGCTGTATGAGCGATATACTTGCAGTTAACAAAAAGATAAAAAAATGTAATCAGGAACCTGTGGAAATAAAAGAATTTTTAAAAATAGTTCCAGGCAAGCCCGGAGTATATATTTTCAAAGATTACAGCGGAAATATCATCTATATCGGCAAGGCAAAAAATCTTTACAAAAGAGTTAGAAGTTATTTTCAGAATAAGACAAAATATATTTCATATTCAAAGCCCGCGGATTTTATAGATAGGATTGCGTCTGTGGATTATCTGGTGACCGATAATGAAACCGAAGCGTTAATACTTGAAAGTACCCTCATCAAGAAAAATAAACCAAAATATAACATAGATTTAAAAGACGATAAGTCATATCCTTTTATTGCGGTTACTGTCAATGAAGAGTTTCCCAGAGTTTTTGTGACCAGAGACAGAAGTATTGCAGGTGCGAAATATTTTGGTCCGTATACTGACGTACATGCTGTCAGAAAAACTATTGAGTATCTGAGAAAAATTTTTATGATAAGGGACTGTAAAAAAATTATGCCGGATAAACCCTGCCTTAGTTATTATATTAAGTTATGCTCCGCTCCCTGCATTGGAATTATTAAGCCGGAAGAATATGGTAAGAATATTGAGCTTATAATTTTATTTTTAAGGGGGAAAAATAATGCTGTCATTGATAAACTCAACCGGGAAATGGAGGAATATTCCAGGAATAAAGAATTTGAAAAGGCAGCAGATATCAGGGATAAGATAGAAGCCCTGAGCAAGCTGTCCAGCAGTCAGAAAATTTTTTATGCAGGCGGAAATAAATGGGATTTTATTACCACTGCCGGGAACCGGGAAAGCCCGGTTGTAAGTTTATTAACCTATAGAGAGGGCAAGCTGGTACTGGTAAATAATTTTACTATTGATAACACCGGATATTTTAATGAGAAAGAGATTTTATCTGCTTTTATAAGGGATTACTATGACGGCCTTGACGATATACCCGAGAAAATTTTCTGCCAGGCCGGGATAGAAAACCCTGAATTAATAGCGCGATGGCTCGGCGTGAAAGCAGGCAGGAAGATCGAGATTCTGGTTCCAAAAATTGGAGATAAAAAGAGGATAATAGAGATGGGGTTAAGAAATTCAATCTTATATCTTGAGAAAAAAAAGTTTGAGAAGGAAAGAAATCAGAATAAAATTTATGAGGAGTCAGTAAATTTAAAAGAATTACTGGGTCTGATAAATATTCCATCCAGGATAGAATGTTATGACATTTCTAATTTAAAAAATTCATTTCCCGTAGGTTCAATGTCAGTGGCTGTATACGGCAGGATTATAAACAGCAGTTTCAGACATTTTAAAATAAGGACCGTCAGGGAGCAGGATGACTGCAGGATGATTGGTGAGATAATAACCAGGAGATTAAGATATATTCAAAATGGAAGAAAACGGGATAAAAAAATAAAAAAAGATGATGTTTTCTATTTAAAACCTGATTTGCTGGTAATTGATGGGGGTAAGGCTCAGTACAGTACTGTGAAAAATATATTAAGTAGAGAACATATAGATAATATTGATCTAATAAGTATCGCAAAAAAAGAAGAGGTTATTTTTTGTAATAAATATCCTGATGGGATAAAACTTAATTTGAGAGAAAGCCATGTTAGAATTCTAATTAAGGTTAGAGATGAAGCACACCGCTTTGCTGTAAAGTATCACAGGAAGTTAAGAGAGAAAAATATGTTTAATTCTGTGCTGGATGGTATTAAAGGTATAGGAGAAAAAAAGAAAAGGGCAATTATAGAAAGTGTGGATTCACTGGAAGAGTTAAAAAGCATGACAGCCGGGGATTTGACGAATATAAGAGGAGTTGGTTGTAAAGATGCAACAAAAATATACAGGAATTTGCACAGGTAGGAACAGGTGGTTTGTTTGTTAAGATGGATTCTTGATTGGGCTATACTTACTTTTTCAATTGCGGTTGCATCGTACTTTTTACCTTTTATTTATATCTCAGGGGGCACCACCTGGGAGAGGATTAAAATAGCATTTTTAGCCGGATTGCTTCTTGGTTTATTTAATTTACTTGTAAAACCCATTGTTAAAATCTTTTCTCTTCCCATAAACATTTTGACTCTGGGGCTTTTTAATATTATTATAAATGCCGGCATGCTCTGGATTGTAGATTTAATTATTAAAGGGCTGGAAATAGAAGGATTCTGGGGGTATATATGGAGTTCTCTTATTATTAGTGTAATAAGCATAATTATTTCGAAAATAGTATTTTATAGAGAAAAAAAGAAGTAAAAAGGTTAAAATAAATAATGGTTTAATATGATTTTACAGGAAGAAAAAATAAAAGATAAAATTAATATTGTTATAATCACAGGACTGTCGGGAGCAGGGAAAACAGAAGCCCTTAAATATTTTGAAGATGCGGGTTATTATTGCATAGATAATCTGCCGGCTAACCTTTTATTAAAACTTATTGAGTATTTTTCTATTGAAAATAAGAATATTAAAAGTATAGCTTTTGCAATAGATTTAAGAAGCAGTTACTTTTTTGAAGAAATTTATAAAACGCTGGATGAACTTGATAAAAGAAAGATAAGGCACAGAATTTTATTCCTGGAGGCTTCAAAGAGCGCAATAATAAAGAGATATTCGCTGACCAGAAGGAAACATCCACTGGTTGAGGACGGTAATCTCTCCGCTGGTATTGAAAAGGAAATTGAGAAGATGAGCAGGTTAAGAGAGATGGCTGATGTTGTTATTGATACTTCTCTTTTAAATTCAAAGGAACTAAGGATGACCATAACAGACCGCATGATGAGCGATATGGAAAAAAGCAGGCTAATGCAAATAATGGTCAACTCTTTTGGTTATAAATACGGTGTTCCTGAGAATATGGACATTGTCATGGATGTAAGATTTCTTCCCAATCCATTTTACAATAAAGATTTGAAGGACCTTGACGGGAAGGATGAAAAAGTTATTGATTATGTCCTCTGTAGAGATGAAACGAAAAAATTTTTGAGTATTTTTGAAAAATTACTGGATTTTTTGATACCCAACTATATAGCCGAGGGCAAAAGTTATCTGGGAATAGCCATAGGCTGCACCGGAGGCAGGCACAGGTCGGTGGTTATATCGGATGAATTACACGGGTATTTAAAATTAAGAGGTTACTCTGTAAAATTATACCACAGAGATATTGATAGAAAGGGGTAGGCAACTTCTATATAGTGATTAAAGATTTATAATCTCGTACCTAAAGAGCGGGCGTCTGTGCAGATTATTTTTTTATAAATGTCCTTTAATGATTTAAATAAATTTGTTAAAATTACACGGTTTATATTTATATGAAAATGTTTTATAGTTGTATAAATAAAAAATTATCAGCCCGGCTAAATATAAAAACTTTTAGAAAAAGGAGGATGAGGTGGCTATAAAAGTAGGAATTAATGGTTTTGGAAGAATAGGAAGGCAATTTTTAAGAGCAAAACTTAAATATGACAGTGACGGTGACATTGATATAGTAAGCATTAATGATCTGTATGAACCAAAAATTCTTGCGCATCTTCTAAAATATGACTCGGTATACGGTGTTCTTGATAATGAAGTTAAAGCTGGCAGCGATTATATAGAGATTGACGGGGAAAAGATAAAAATCACTTCGTTGAAAGACCCTGCAGAGCTGCCCTGGGGCGAGATGGATGTTGATGTTGTTTTAGAATCTACAGGAATATTCAGGGACAGGAAAGGTGCAGCCAAACATCTGACTGCAGGAGCAAAAAAAGTGATTATATCGGCGCCTGCTAAAGGGGACGGTGCAGATATAACAATGGTACTGGGTGTTAATCATGAAAGTTATGATAAAGATAAACACAAAATAATCTCAAACGCCTCGTGTACTACCAATGCACTGGCACCTGCCTGCAAAGTTCTCAATGATAACTTTATTATAAAAAGCGGTATTATGACTACGGTACATGCTTATACCAATGACCAGAAAATCCTTGACCTTCCTCATAAAGATTTGAGAAGAGCAAGGGCAGCAGCATTATCAGCAATACCCACGAGTACAGGTGCAGCAAGTGCAATTGGCCTGGTAATACCTGAACTAAATGGCAGGATGGATGGTCTTGCAATAAGAATTCCTGTACCGGTGGGTTCACTTGTGGATCTTACTGTAGAAGTTGAAAAGGACTGCTCGGTAGATGATATAAACAATGCTTTTAAAGAAGCATCGCTGCAGCCCGGATTTAAAGGAATTTTAAAATACTGTGAAGACCCCATAGTGTCAGTAGACGTTATCGGAAATTCTCATTCATCCATTTTTGATTCATTGTACACAATAAAAAAGGGCAATATGGCCAAAATACTGGCATGGTACGACAATGAATGGGGCTATTCAAGCAGGCTTTATGATCTGGTAAACTATATTATGAAATAAACAAAAGTATTGAATCTAAATAATAAATAACCGGGGCTTTTAAAAACCCCGGTTATTTACAGGATAAGGTTTTGGTGGTAAGAATGTTTAGCAAAAAGACAGTAGAGGATATTGAAGTCAGAAATAAAAAAGTACTTGTAAGGGTTGATTACAATGTTCCACTTGATAGTGAGATGAATATCACTGATGATACCAGGATAAAACTGTCACTGCCGACGATTAACTATCTCTTAGAAAAGAATTCAAAGATTATTTTAATGTCACATCTTGGAAGGCCAAAGGGAGCTGTTGAGGATAAATTCAGGCTGGACCCTGCAGCAAAGAGACTGGGGGAACTTACAGGCAAAAAAGTCAGGAAATTTGATGAGATTTATTCTGCAGAAATAAAAGATTATATTGATAATAAAATGAATTATGGTGAAATGGTGATGCTGGAAAACCTCAGGTTTGACCCTGGCGAAAAAGCAAATGATAGTGAATTTGCAAAATCGCTTGCCTCACTGGCTGATATTTATGTTAACGATGCGTTTGGAGCCGCGCACAGGGCCCATGCTTCGGTGGAAAGAGTAACCAGGTATATTCCTGCAGTAGCAGGGTTTTTGATGAAGAGAGAAGTTGAAGTTCTTACTTCTCTTCTTGAATCTCCCGGAAGACCTTTTTTAACTATTTTAGGTGGAAGTAAAGTTTCAGATAAAATAAAGGTTATAGAGAATTTACTTGGAAAAGTTGACAGCCTGGCACTTGGCGGAGGGATGAGCTACACTTTTTTGAAAGCAAAAGGATATGAAATAGGTAAATCAATTTGCGAGGACGATCGGATAAAATTTGCGCAGGACATGATTTCACTTGCTGAAGAAAATAATGTTGATTTAGTATTGCCTGTAGATATCGTTGTTGCAAAGGAGTTTGATAGTGATTCTGAAAAGAAACTTGTTTCCGTTCAATCCATGCCGGTGGACTGGATGGGTATGGATATAGGAGAAAAAAGTATTGAGATATTCAAAGAAAAAATATCAGGTGCAGGGACAATATTCTGGAATGGGCCGGTAGGCGTTTTTGAATGGGACAGGTTTGCCAGCGGAACCAGAAATATAGCAAATCTCATTGCTGAAAGTTCGGCTATAACTGTAGCAGGTGGAGGAGATACACTTGCTGCACTGAGAAAATACAATATTGCCTCAAAATTTTCCCATGTCTCGAGTGGTGGGGGCGCTTCCATGGAACTTCTCGAGGGCAAAGAGTTGCCCGGCCTTGCTTCTCTTCTGGATGTTTAATAGATAATAAGCAATTTTAATTTATAAATAAACTAAGTGATAAATTAGCATGAAAGGAATTATATTATGAGGAAGCCTTTTATATCTGGAAACTGGAAGATGAATATGACACATATCCAGGCTGTGAATTTTATGCAGGACCTCGGGTATAAATATAAGAATAAAAATAATTGTGAGGTCACAGTTTGCCCTCCCTTTACAGCATTGAGGAGCGTGAAAACTATAATTGAATCAGATAATCTTAATATAAAACTTGGGGCACAGAACATGCATTATGAATCTTATGGTGCGTTTACCGGAGAAATTTCACCTGAAATGTTAAAACCTCTGGGCATTGAGTATGTAATACTCGGGCACAGCGAGAGGAGGCAGTATTTTTATGAAACAAATGAGATAATCAATAAAAAAATAAATGCTGCTTTTAAAAATAGTCTGAAGCCTATTATATGTGTGGGTGAAACACTGGAAATAAGGGAAAGCGGTAAGGCTGAGGATTTTGTAGTGGGCCAGTTAGAGGAGTGTCTTAAGGGTATTGACAATGAAGATGTAATAAAAATTACACTGGCATATGAACCAATATGGGCCATAGGAACAGGTAAGACTGCAACAGCTGGTGATGCAAATAGTATGTGTATGTCCATAAGGGGAAAAATAGAAGAATTATACAACCAGAGAATTTCTGAAACCATAAGGGTTTTATATGGTGGAAGCGTCAAGCCGTCTAATATATCGGAACTTATGGGTATGTCGGATATTGATGGAGCACTGGTTGGTGGCGCAAGTTTAAAAGTTAATGATTTTACGGCAATAATTAATTATTAATGTTTTATTGAAAGAAGATTTAATGAAAGATGGATACGGAGTTTTTAAACAGGTATGTCTGTTAATACTGGATGGCTGGGGCATATCAGAGAAAGTTACAGGTAATGCTGTTAAGATGGCCAGAACCCCAAATATGGACAGTTATTACAGGATATACTCTTATGTAAAATTAAAGCCATCAGGGGAAGCAGTTGGTCTTCCCGAAGGGCAGATGGGCAATTCAGAAGTGGGCCATCTTAATATTGGAGCAGGAAGAGTTGTATATCAGGAGTTTACCAGGATAAACAGAGAAATTAAAAATGGTAATTTTTATAAGAATAAAATTCTGCTTAATGCAATTAATAATGTGAGGGAAAAAGATAGCAGTCTTCATCTGTTGGGCCTGGTATCAGATGGCGGGGTACACAGTCATATCAATCATCTTAAGGCACTGGTTGAACTTGCAGAAACAAACGGGGTAAAGAACCTTTTTATACATGCTTTCCTTGATGGAAGAGATGTACCTCCGAGAAGCGCCATACCTTATTTAAATGAAGTGGATGATTATCTAAAAAAGAAAGGCATCGGGCATATTGCAACAGTTAGCGGGAGATACTACAGTATGGATAGAGATAACAGATGGGAAAGAACCAAAAAAAGTTACGATGCCATGGTACATAGAGAAGGTAGTAAATTTAATACTGCTGCCGGGGTTGTTGAATCATCTTACAGGGATAATGTAGATGATGAGTTTGTGATACCGGCTATAGTGAACTGCAGGGATGAAAGAAGAGCAAGAATTAATTCAGGGGATTCTGTAATATTTTTTAATTTCAGGCCCGATAGGGCGCGCCAGCTTACCAGGGCCCTGATAAGCGGTGGGGAGTTTGATAAATTTGACCGGGGGAGCAGACTTCCGGAAGTCTGCTTTGTATGCATGACTCAATATGATAAAGAGTTCAATGCCCCCATTGCTTTTCCACCGGCAAAAATAGTTAATACTCTGGGAGAGGTTATATCCAAAAATAAATTGAAACAGCTGAGGATTGCCGAAACCGAAAAATATGCCCATGTAACTTTCTTTTTCAACGGGGGAATTGAGAAACCATATGAAGGTGAAGACAGGATACTTATACCGTCACCTAAGGTTGCGACGTATGACCTGAAGCCTGAAATGAGTGCATATGAAATTACTGATACTGTAATAGACGAAATTAAGTTAAAAAAATATAATGTTATTATATTAAATTTTGCAAATCCTGATATGGTGGGGCATACAGGGGATTTTAAAGCTGCTGTGAAAGCGGTTGAAACAGTTGATGAATGTGCGGGCAGGGTGGTCTCAGAGCTAAAAAGGAATGAGGGCATTACAATAATAACGGCAGACCACGGGAATGCGGAAGAAATGCTTGATACTAAAACTATGAAAGTTATAACGGCACATTCTAAATCACCGGTACCATTTATCATCTGTGATTCAAAAATTAAATTAAAAAAAGACGATGGAAGTTTTAAGTTAAGCGATATCGCGCCTACGATACTGGACGTTTTAAATATAGAGAAGCCAGTTGAGATGACCGGCAGGTCGGTTATATCTGAATGAGACAATATATCATTTATATAATGTTGTATTAAATGTTATTTAAGTTAATAATATAAAAAGTTGTTTTTAGTGCTATTTTTTTGGTAAAATATAGTTCTAAAAAAACAGTTGGATAGTTTAATAAATTCTGGAGGATTTAAAGTATGGGTTCTGTTTTAATGAATATCTTATATGCCGTGCACATGATTGCCAGCCTGGGGTTGGTGCTTCTTGTTCTTCTGCATGCAGGAAGGGGCGGTGGAGTTTCGGGCCTTTTCTCAGGCATGGCAGAAACTTTTGATGGAGCAGGGATTGTGGAAAAGAATCTTGACCGGCTTACTATTATACTGGGTATGGTTTTTGCAACTACTACGGTAGTTTTATTTATTCTTTTATAAATTACGGAAGTTGTAGGATTGGCAATTTAATTGAAAGGAGGTTCTGTATAATAAAATCCTGCAAGATTAATTATTTTAAAAAAGGAGGACTTAGTGAAAGTTAATAGGAAGATTTATGCAGCAATTGTAGTTTTTATTGTGGCAGCACTTGTGAGTTCTGTTTTTATTGGCTGTAAGGGAGAAGAAAAAGCGGGAGGAACAATGAGGCTTTCTCTCCATGAGCCGGTATCCCTTGACCCGCCAAATTCCTATGAGAGCGAGGGTATACAGGTAATAAGACAGGTCTGGGATGGTCTGGTTGATTATAATTCGGAAACACTGGAGGTAGAGCCTGCTATTGCAAAATCATGGGATATTAGCGATGATGGGCTGGTTTATACCTTTAATTTAGAGAAAGGTGTAAAGTTCCACAGCGGAAGAGAGGTTGTAGCAGATGATTTTGTTTATTCATGGTCAAGAGTTACGCAGGCCGAGACTGCTTCCTATCTGGCATACCACCTGGAGCCAATTGTCGGTTATGATGAACTTCAGGCAGGCGAGGGCGATACCCTTGAAGGTGTAAAAGCTCTGGATGATTACACGCTGGAAGTAACCCTTAAGTATCCATATGCCGATTTCATTAATACACTCGGTCATGTGGTATTTTATCCCGTAGCAAAGGAAGATATAGAAGAATGGGGTGACCAGTATGCGGAACACGTAAATGGAACCGGTCCATTTAAATTTGTGGAGTGGAAGCATGACCAGTACATAGACCTTGAAAGAAACGATGACTATTATGGAGAAAAGGCAAATCTGGAAAAAGTAAGATATAATATTTTTGCTGATGAAAACACCGCATTTCTGGAATTTCAGGGTGGTAACCTGGAATACTGTTCAATTCCACAGGGAAAGGCTCAGACCGTTCTGGATGACCCGGATCTTGGAGACCATGCTATCATAAAGCCGCTTCTGGCAATTTACTATTTTGCTATGAATGTCCAGATTGAGCCATTTAAGGATAATCTTGCGCTGAGAGAAGCTATAAATTACGCTATTGATAGAGATTATATAATAGATGTAATAAGTGAAGGAGTTCCGAGTATTGCTACAGGGTTTGTACCGCCTGGAATACCGGGCTTTAAGGAAGATGCATCCAAACATCATTATGATGTAGAAATGGCCAAACAAAAACTTGAAGAAGCCGGTTATCCCGGTGGAGAGGGCCTGACACCACTTACATTTGGAATAAATATTGGTTCCGGTCATGAATTGGTTGCCGAAGCAATGCAGGCTGACCTGGCTGAAATTGGCATAGATGTAGAGATAGTGGGTATGGAATGGGGAGCAGCACTTGATGCTTTCCAGAATGGAGAAATTGGATTCTTCAGACTGGGGTGGATAGCTGATTATCCTACCATGGATAATTTCCTGTTCCCGTTGTTTTATTCTGAATCAACAGATAATTACAGCGGTTATTCCAATCCAGAGGTAGACCAGATGCTTCTTGATGCCAGAAAGATTATTGATGATGAAGAAAGATATGCTAAATATAGAGAAGCAGAAAAAAAGATACTTGATGACTCAGCATTCGTGCTAGTTTATTACTATGGGTCAAGGCGTGTTGTTCAACCTTATGTTAAAGGTTTTGTACTTGATTCCATGGAGAATTATGACCTGAGCACGGTATGGCTTGAGAAGGAATAGAAGTGATTGATGAGTATCCACCAAACGGAGCTGGTGGATACTCAGAATTGTTTTTATAAAAGTGAATAATATATAAAGTATATATAACCTGCACCCTCGAGGTGCAGGTTATATGTTAAAGTAAAATTTATTATTTTTTTATTGTTATACTATGTTTTTTTATATATTAAGAAGAATACTGCAGATTATCCCGGTTTTGATTGGCGTTACCCTGTTATTATTCATATTACTGTATATAATTCCCGAGGACCCTGCCAGATTAATACTTCAAAAAGGTGCTACAGAACAGGCTCTTGAAAATTTAAGGGCAAAAATGGGCATAGATAAACCTTTATATGTACAGTACTGGAGGTATGTGGCACAGCTCGCAAGGGGAGATCTTGGTATGTCTTACAGATTCCGGCGGTCAGTAAACAGCATACTTGCTGACCACTATCCAAATTCAATAAAATTGGCTCTGGCTGCAATTTGTATAGAGATTGTAATTGGAATACTGGCGGGGATTATTTCTGCGGTAAAAAGATATTCTTTCTGGGATACTCTGGTCACTGTTTCTACCACAATTGCTGTCTGTGTGCCTGTGTTCTGGCTGGGAATGCTGCTCCAGATAATCTTCGGGCTGAAATTTGACATACTACCAATGTCGGGAATGGGCGATGGGAGCTTAAGGTATTATATATTACCTTCAATTACCCTTGCATCTGTATCAACTGCTTACGTGGCCAGGATGACAAGAAGCAGCATGCTGGAAGTTATGAGTAATGATTATATAGTAACAGCTTATTCCAAAGGATTAACAAATTCAAGGGTAATAGGGAAGCATGCTTTAAAAAATGCTCTTATACCCGTGGTTACATTAGTCGGGTTGGACCTGGGCACTCTTATGGGTGGAGCTATTCTTACCGAAACAGTTTTTAGCTGGCCCGGGGTTGGAAGAGTTATTTATCTTGCAATACTGCAGAGAGATGCCCCGGTAGTAATTGGTGGAACATTAATACTGGTACTTATATTTGTTTTTATAAATCTTGTGGTGGACATAATATATGCATGGCTGGATCCAAGAATTAGATATCAGAAAAAAGAAATAAATGTATAGTTTTTAAGATTATGTATCCTGAAAGTAAAATTGAGAAGGAAAAAGATAAATCAGAGCCTTTTAAAGATATAGATTTAGAAGGTAAATATACGAGATCTTCGTTATATAAAGATGCCTGGAGAAGACTCAAAAAAAATAAGCTGGCAATGCTGGGTCTTGGAATTGTAATATTACTTATACTGGTTGCTATATTTGCAGGTCTTATTGCTCCATATGACCCCATTATAAGAGTAAAAGAGGAATCATCACTTTCCCCGAGCAGGGCGCACATTTTTGGCACGGATCTTCTGGGAAGGGATATTTTTAGCAGGGTAATATACGGAAGCAGGATTTCTATAGCAGTGGGCGTGGTTGCCGTGGGCATATCGGTGGCCATAGGATTATTTTTGGGCGCGCTGTCGGGGTATTTTGGCAATGTATCGGATGCCGTAATAATGAGAATTGCAGATATATTTTTCGCTTTTCCTTATGTACTTGGTGCCATTGCCATAATGACTGTGCTTGGCCCGGGCATTGTGAACATATTTATTGCAATTGGAATACTGGGCTGGGCTTCTTTTGCAAGATTATTCAGAAGTTCGATTTTATCTATAAAAAACAAGGAATATATAGAAGCGGCAAGGGCACTCGGTGCAGGTAATTATAGAATAATTATGAAGCATATTTTTCCTAACGCTATGGCGCCAATAATAGTGTACGGTACAATGAACGTTGGAGCAGCAATAATAGTGGAAGCTGCTTTAAGTTTCCTGGGATTGGGGGTTCAGCCTCCAACTCCGGCATGGGGAAAGATGCTATCAGAGTCTCTTGACTATATTGATATTGCCCCCTGGATGATGTTATTTCCGGGTCTGGCTATTGTTATAACTGTGCTGGGATTTGTACTGCTGGGGGATGGACTGAGGGATGCATTTGATCCAAGAATGAAATAGAGATGTTTAAAATAAAAATTTTTTGTTTTTAAGATGTCAGACAATAAAAAAGTTCTGGAAGTAAAAAATTTAAAAACTTATTTTTATACTGATGAAGGAGTGGTAAAAGCAGTAGATGGGATAAGTTTTGACCTTAAATTTGGCGAAACTCTTGGTATAGTTGGTGAAACAGGCTCGGGTAAAAGTGTTACCGCGCTATCTGTATTGAGATTAATTCCACAGCCACCGGGTAAAATAGTAAGCGGGGAGATAATTTTTGATAAAAAAGATTTGCTTAAAGTAAGTAATAAAAAACTCAGAAGTTACAGGGGGAATAGGATTTCTATGATTTTTCAGGACCCTATGACTTCATTGAATCCAGTATATACTATTGGCAATCAGATTATGGAATCTTTAATTATACACCAGAAAATTGATAAAAAATCTGCTGAAAAGGAGGCTATTAAACTCCTGGAGATGGTGGGGATAGCAGAAGTGGAAAAAAGACTGTCAAGCTATCCTCACGAATTCAGTGGCGGTATGCGGCAGAGGGTTATGATAGCCATGGCTATAGCCAACGCACCGGATATATTAATAGCGGATGAGCCAACCACGGCTCTTGATGTGACCATTCAGGCCCAGATACTGGAATTAATTGATGAGCTAAAATATAAAACAAATTCTTCTATAATATTAATTACGCACGATTTAGGAGTTGTTGCGAAATATGCCAGAAGGGTGATGGTAATGTATGCAGGTAAAGCGGTGGAATATTCTACAGTTGATAATATTTATTACAGGCCAATGCATCCCTATACAATAGGACTTATGAATTCTATCACCAGGCTGGATAAAAGCAAAAAAGAAAGGCTCAAACCCATAGAGGGTTCTCCGCCAAGCCTTATAGATATGCCCCGTGGCTGTACTTTCAGTAATAGGTGCCCTTATAGAAAAGAAGAATGCAGCAGGAAGTTTCCTCCTCTGGTTGAAGTTGAGGAAGGGCATTTTGTAGCATGTTTTAGAGCCGGGGAAATATTTAAAGAACCGGACAGAGTATGAAAGTTAAAAATTATGGATAATAATAATTTGCTGGAAGTAAAAAATTTAAAAAAATATTTTAATCTGCATAGCGGGTTCTTATTCCAGAAAAGTTCCGGGATAATAAAAGCAGTTGATGATATTAGTTTTAATATAAAAAAAGGTGAAACGTTTGGGCTGGTGGGAGAAAGCGGGTGCGGTAAATCAACAACCGTAAGAGTTATCCTGAGATTGTCATCTCCTACAGGAGGTTCTGTTACTTACAATGGCGAAAATCTTTTTAAACTTGATAAAAGGCAGATGTTTAAAAAAAGAAGAGAGATGCAGATAATTTTCCAGGACCCTTATGCTTCACTTTCGCCGAGGATGACTATAGGTGATATTATAGGTGAACCGCTTGAAATACATGGAGTTGGTAGCAAAAAGAGCAGAATGAAAAAGGTAAAGGACCTGTTGCACACAGTTGGTCTTAATCCCGAGCATATAAATAGATATCCACATGAATTTAGCGGGGGGCAAAGACAGAGGGTTGGAGTAGCAAGAGCTCTGGCATTAACGCCAAAATTACTATTATGCGATGAACCTGTTTCTGCTCTGGATGTATCTGTCCAGGCCCAGATATTAAATCTACTTACAGACTTACAGAAAGAGTTTGATTTAACTTATATGTTTATCGCGCATGACCTTTCCGTAGTGAAGCATGTTAGCGACAGAATCGGAGTCATGTACCTGGGGAAAATAATCGAGATTGCTGATAGCGATGAACTTTACAAAAACCCGCTTCATCCATATACCATGGGATTATTATCCGCAATTCCAATCCCGGACCCTGAACTGGAAAGAAAAAGGAAGAGAATTGTACTTGAGGGTGATGTCCCGAGCCCTATCGACCCGCCTTCAGGATGTAGTTTTCACCCGAGGTGTCCTTACGCACAGGACATTTGCGCAGTTAAGAAACCCCCGCTGCTAAATTATTCAAAAAATGGTAAAGAGCACTTTGCTGCATGCTTTTTTGCAGGGAAACTAAGTTAAAACTATATATTAAATTGGGAGTATAATAATCCTGTCAGAGGTATGTTAGTGACCGGGATGAATAAATTGATAAAAAATAAAAAATTAATTTTTTTAATAATTGTTACAGGTATCAGTGTAATTATTCTGAATTCCTGTATATATGATGACGCAGGGTTATTTGCCACGCTTGATGAGGAGAGTACCGATTGCAGTCAGAATAGTTCTGTAATGGAATTAGATACGACCAGTAAGGAATTTTTCCTGGAATCAAAAGAAAAACAAATGAACAAAAATTTGCTCAATGATTTAAATATAAGAAAGGCTATACTCTATGCAATAGACAGGGATAAGATAGTCAACGAACTATTCAGCGAATATAATAAGGTTCATAATAGCCTGTTTTCGGAAGATTCTTATTATTACAGCCAGTCATGGTCAGAATATAATTATGATATAAATAAAGCAAAGGAATTTTTAGACATTGCGGGATATGGTGTAAATAATCCCCTGTATATTACGATTGGTTCTATCTCTAACAGCAGTACAAAACAAACCATAGAAGATATTATTAAAGAAGATTTAAGCAGGATCGGAATAAAAATATGGATTTTTAATAAATCTTCAGAAGAATGGTATAGTGAGTGTGTAGGTAATGGCGAATATGAGCTGGGCTTATGGTCAATTTATAATTTTGAAGGGAGCAATTTAGGCTATAGCTTTAGCTCTGAAAAGATACCATCGATGGCAACTGAAGAAAATAAATACTGTGAAAATTTTTACTGGTACAATAATACAGAAGTTGACGGGCTGCTGAAGAGAATCGGGAACGAGGAAGATATTGATGTAAAAAAACAATTATATAAAGATGTACAGGATATGCTTGCCGATGATGCAGTAGTTCTTCCACTGCATAATAGAATGTTTTATATTGCTTATAATAATAAGAAATTGCAGAATATAGATTTAAGTATTAAGAACAATAAGGTCTTTTTCAACCTGGAAGAATGGAGTTTATATAATGGGGAAGATACACCGGATGAGGGTGAAAATGAGATTATTATTGGTTTTGAGGGCGAGGATTACGAGTTAAATAATTTATTAAAGCGTGATTATATAAGTAGCCTTCTGTTAAAAGGTTTATGGGAAATAAATGAATATGGTGAATATGAAAATATTCTGGTGGATGAAGATTATAATCTGGAATATAATACCCCGGGCTTATCTGAAAAAAAGGTTAAAGTTGTACTTAAAGATGAAATATTCTGGGAAGATGGCAGACCCGTTATATCAAATGATGTTAAATACACCTTTGATTTAATTAGAGAAAATAATAATCTAAATGGAGTTGATGAAGAATTCTCCAAAGTTAAGGATATAGAAGTTATAAATGAAAAGGAATTTAATATTATTTTTAGTGAGTATGTTAAAAACTGGAAGAAGATTTTTAACTTTATTTTGTTGCCCGAAGGAGCGCTGGATGAAAAAGGTATAGATGATTTTTCAGTTAAAGATATAGTAGCAAATGGTCCATATAAAGTTGAGCAGTATATAAGTGATGAGTATTTATTATTGAAAAAGAATGATTTATATTTTAATGAAATTCCTGATATAGATTATTTTAAAATTTTATTTGATTCAGATATAAATAACCTCATAGGGATGTTAAAAGATAGGGAACTGGATCTGCTGATTGTTCCTTTTGACATTGATTTAATTAAAGGGATAGATGAAGATAAGAACCTTAACTTATTAATCAAACCCGGCAATATGATAGAGCATCTGGCTATATGCCTGAAACCAAAGGAAGATTGATTATTTTAATAAAACCAGCTGTCTTAATATACGGGGTTAGCAGGGTTAAATCTGTATCAGTATAATTTATTGACAATAATACCTATTATTTTTAAAATTAAATGATTGTCAGTATCATAGCAAGTTATGATAAAAGCTTTGGAATATATAATCCAGAGAACTTATGAAGATGTGATAAAAACCAGGAGAGTCGGAATGGCGGAACTGGTAGACGCGCAAGGTTGAGGGCCTTGTGAACAGTATTGTTCATGGGGGTTCAAGTCCCCCTTCCGACACCATTAAATTCAACATTTGCGGTTTTAACATCAGGTTTTCTTTTTTTAGTAACAGGTATATTTTTTTAATAGCCAGAGGCACTATCCAGCAATTTAACATTCTATAATAAAAGATGTATTATATTATTTAGAATAACATAAATGCCCGCTGTTGCATTTGCACTTATGGAGCATATTGTGAAGAAAAATAAACTTTCTATAATTTTTGCTTTTCTAACCTTTATATGCATCATTTCAGTAGCTGCTACTGCCGATAAATGTGGGTGCAGTGTTGCTCCTATATCGGAAAGTGAAGATATTGAAGATAACCTGTCAAATATTGAAGAAGAGGAAGATATTGCAGAAACAGAAGAAATTGCAGAAGGTGAAAGCAGCGATGAAGGAGTAAAAGCTGAAGAAGAAAAAGAGGAAGAGAAATCTACTGAAGAAACTACCGAAGAAGAAGAGGAGGAGCAAACCCAGCAGCAGCAACTAGAGGAAGAAGCCCCAACGATTAATCTTGAGATATATGAAGGTCCAACTTACTCATCCTCGGATAGTGTATGCTACTACAGGATAAAGGCAACAGTAACCGGTAGCCCGCCTCCAATCATAGAATTTTCAAAAGATGATTCAAATAGTGCATGGGGTAAATATAAGGCCCAGGTAAATCTTAATGACCCTTCTGACACCTATACCTTAACTGCTACTGCTACAAGTTCAGCAGGGTCTGCTACTGATTCAATAAACCTATCATGGGGATGCCCTGCCACAAATAATCCACCTGTAATATCCGAAATAACTTTTATGGGCGACCACTACGCAGCACTGGAATATACTTTCTCTGCGGCTGCATCGGACCCGGATGGGGACAGCCTTTCTTACAGCTGGTCGGTAGAGGGAGGCATTTTAAATAATGCAAGTACAAATCCAGTAAAATGGACCATGCCTCCAATTGCAGGTAATTATGATATTACAGTTGCCGTTGATGATGGAAATGGGGGACAGGCCCATAAGACAGAAACTGTTGAAGTACTGCAAATACAACAGGCCCAGCATATTATGGAATGCCCGCTAAACGAAACCGGCTACATTGTTAAAGATATCAGAACCAATGTTGGTCCCGGCTTTCCGGTTTTTATCGGGGATGATGAGCATAATGAACCTATAAGAGGTTTTATAAATTTTGATATAAGAGACCTGTCAGGGGTTTCAATTAGTGAAGTAAATCTCAAAATTACTTCATCTGCTCATTTTGGGGACCCGTTTAATAACTTAATACAGGCTTTCCGGGTAAATGTAGTTGACTGGGGAAACGACCCGGTTGAATTAAATGATTTTAATTTAACGGGTACAAAATTCCTTGGAGAATACCCGAATTCTAATATTTCCATAAATAATCAGGCTCTTATAGATTCTTTGCAAATGGCTATTAACAATGGTGAAGATAATTTCCAGATAATGATGAGCCATAAAGGCTGGCAAACAAATCATAATAACGTAATGGACTACATCCTCTATCAGCCGGGCTACATTAGATTGATTGTGTGTTATTAAGATGATGACCATAACTAATGATAGTTATTTATAAATGGGTCACATTATATAATAACAAAATTAATATATTCTCTATGCTAAATATCACTTCAGGAGATAACAGTTACACTCAGAATCTATAAGTTAATTTAAGGAAAACATGCTGGATGCATGTTTTCGGGACCTGAAAGGGTGTAATCGATTAATTCATTTCTTCTGCCCTTTTATGCGCGATTTCTGCTTCTTTATATTTACCCTGTCTTTCCAGTATTATATGTAAAATTCTCCATGCATCTCTATTATTTTCATCTAATTTAATTAATTCTCTAATGATTTCTTCAGACTGGAGATATTTATTTTGCTTGAAAAGGGTAGCGCTGAGACATAATAATGCTTCAATATATCTGTCATCTAATTCCAGGGCTTCCCTGCAGGCCAGTTCTGCTTCATCATATTTTTCCTGCTTGTAAAAGCTTATTCCATAATAATACCATGCTTCCTTGAATTTTCTATCCATCTTCAGAGCATTATTGCAGGCTCTTATAACTTCATCATATTTTCCCTGTTTTAGAAGGATTTCAATAAAATATATCCATGCATCTTTTTCGTTTTCCATATTCCCGGTCAATCCTTACGCTTAATATAACTAATTAAAATAAAATATCCAGCATATTAAATCATAATTTTATAAACAAAACAGGTATTAATCGCTGTAAACAGGTTTGTAAAAAAAAATTTATTTTTTAATAATATCAGATTTAAAAACATATTCACTTATTTTTCTCTGTTATTTCTTTAATATATATTAAAAAGAAACTGTTAACATATTTTTAAAAATTACCTTTCATCTGGTTTATTCTATATATTCAACAGTTATAATACAATATTTTTATATATTATTTTTATAATTATAAATGAAAAAAGTAAATATTTAAAAGACATCATCTTTTACAGGAAAATTTACTTAATGAAAATTATATTTTTAAATGTAAAACTTAACCAGTGATTTATCTTAAAATAAATCATTTTAATAATATCATTGCTGGTTATATAATTATAACAGTTGTTTTTTGGGTATAGGGTTAATTATCAGTGATGGGAATACAAATGAAAGAAGCTTATCTGTACAGGAGAATTAGTAATAAAAAAATAAGATGCGACCTGTGCAGCCACAGGTGTGTTTTAAATGACCGGGAAACTGGTATATGTTATGTGCGTAAGAATATTGATGGAACTCTTTATTCACTTGTATATCGAAAATTAATTGCTGAAAATTCTGATCCAATTGAGAAAAAACCCCTGTTTCATTTTTTACCCGGGACAACTTCTCTGTCCATAGCCACAGTCGGGTGCAATTTTAGATGCTTTTATTGTCAGAATTATGGAATTTCTCAGGCACCATCTGACTTTGGAAGAATAGAGGGTGAAGATGTTCCTCCCGAAGTAATTGTTGAACACGCCCTGGCTAATGGGGATAAAAGTATTTCATATACCTATACAGAACCGACTATTTTTTTTGAATATGCATACGATACAGCAAAAATTGCAAATAAGAAGGGCCTCAAAAATATTTTTGTGACCAATGGTTTTATGACAAAGGAAAGTTTAATGATGATAGAACCATACCTGGATGCGGCAAATATAGATTTAAAAAGCTTTTCTGATGATACCTATAGAGAAAAAATGAGCGGGAGGTTGAAGCCTGTTCTGAATAATATTATTTTAATGAAAAAAATGGGTATATGGGTTGAAGTTACTACACTGGTAATACCCGGTATAAATGATTCCAGAGGTGAGTTAGAAGAAATTGCCAGATTCCTGGCCGGGGTTGATAAAGGAATGCCATGGCATATAAGTGCTTATTATCCAAGTTACAGGTCAGATGTACCACCTACAAGCGTGGAAAAGATAGAAAGTGCTGTTAATATAGGCAGGAAAGCGGGTTTAAAATATGTGTATGGTGGAAATATTTCCGGAAGCTGGCACGAAAATACAATCTGTCCTAATTGTAATTCTGTATTAATTAAGAGGAATGGCTTTTATGTTAGAGAGTTTAAGTTAAAAGAGGGTTTTTGCCCGGTTTGTGGTGAGAAAATAGAAGGGATATTCTAAAAATAATATTGTAAACTGGGGCCCTTATATTTTTTTATGATAGTTCAGGTTAGAGAATATAAACAGGTTAATTATTAATTTCGGCCTGAAGCAGATAATAAATAAAGGTTTGCTTAACTTTTAAATAAAATTATCCTATAATATTTTTTTACTGTTTAAAGGGCGGCATAGCCAAGTGGTAAGGCAGAGGTCTGCAAAACCTTTATCCCCGGTTCAAATCCGGGTGCCGCCTCCATTTAAGAGACAATAAATTTTATTAAAAATAATTTTTATTTTTTTGACTAAATTAGAAGGAGATAAGATATGAGCTATACCCGGGAAGTTTTTAAAAGTGTTATGGAGAAAAATCCAGGAGAGCCAGAGTTCCACCAGGCAGTAAAAGCAGTTTTTGAATCAATAGAAAGAGTATTTGAGAAGAATCCTCAATATGGGAAAGCGGGTATTTTAGAGAGGCTTGTAGAACCCGAGAGGCAGATTATATTCAGAGTTCCCTGGATAGATGATAGTGGCAAAATAAGGGTCAACCGTGGATACAGGGTTCAGTTTAGTAGTGCTATTGGTCCATATAAGGGTGGTTTGAGGTTCCATCCATCAGTTAATCTGGGAATAATTAAATTTCTGGGATTTGAACAGATATTCAAAAATTCGCTTACAGGATTTAACATGGGAGGTGGAAAGGGAGGAAGCGATTTTAATCCCAAGGGAAAATCTGATACAGAGATTATGAGATTCTGCCAGAGTTTCATGACAGAACTTTTTAAATATATTGGCCAGTTTACGGATATACCTGCGGGAGATATAGGTACAGGTATGAGAGAAATAGGTTATATGTTTGGACAGTACAAAAGATTAAAGAATGTTTTTGAAGGTGTTTTAACAGGAAAGCGTATAGAATTCGGGGGAAGCCTGTTGAGAAAGGAAGCTACAGGTTATGGTCTCGTTTACCTTGTCAATAATATACTGGAAAAAAAAAGAAAATCAATTAAAGGGGCAAAAGTTATTATTTCGGGCTCGGGGAATGTTGCAATATATGCCCATCAAAAGGTAAAAGAGCTGGGTGGTAAGGTAATTGCTATGAGTGATTCTAAAGGTTATATTTTTGACCCCGATGGACTGGATCTGGATGATATAAAAATTTTAAAAGAATTAAATAATGGTAGAATATCAGAATACAGGGATAAGCATCCTGATGTTGAATTTGGTGAAAATTCCCGAGAAATCTGGAAGATTAAGTGTGATATTGCCCTTCCCTGTGCCACGCAAAATGAAATAGATTCCAGAGAAGCAGAAATTCTGGCTAATAATGGATGTTACGCAGTTGCAGAAGGGGCAAATATGCCCTGCACACCGGAAGCAGTCAGGGTATTTTTAGAAAGTAAAATTTTGTATGCTCCGGGTAAAGCTGCAAACGCAGGGGGAGTTGCGGTATCTGCACTTGAAATGTGCCAGAATAGTTCAAGGGTGCAGTGGACCGCTGAAGAAGTGGATATAAAACTTAAAGGAATAATGTCGGGAATCCTTAATAGTATAACTAAAACAGCAAAACAATACGGAAATGAAGACAATCTTGTCATGGGGGCAAATATAGCAGGGTTTTTAAAAGTTGCAGATGCCATGCTGGCGCAGGGAGCCGTATAGAAGTTTTACTGAATCTGAGTTTAACGTATATTTAATGTTATATATTCAATATCAAATTAAGTAATATTTACTTATAATAAGATAATACCTTTATAATCTGATATTTTTAGAATGGTATTTTCTTTTAAATAATCGCTCCAGGGGACCTTAAGAAAATATATAAAGATGGATTAATTTAAGTAAAGCAAAATAATTAAAAAGGACCGAAATGAAAGATAATATGAATGCCATTGAAACATTTGACCTGACTAAAAGTTTTGGAAATTTGATTGCGGTAAATAAGCTAAATCTTAAAGTAAGAAAAGGGGAAATTTTTGGGTTCCTCGGACCAAATGGGGCAGGAAAAACAACAACTATAAAGCTAATGACCGGTCTATTAAAACCAACTTCTGGAACAGTAACAATTATGGGGACAGATATCCAGGATAATCCTGTGGAGGCAAAAAAATTTATTGGTCTTATACCTGAAGAACCCAGAGTTTATGAGAAATTAACCGGTAATGAATTCCTGAAGTTTATGGGAAACCTGTTTGGTATAAGTGGGAGCGAGATTGATAGAAAGACAAAGGAACTTCTAAGAATTTTTGACCTGGAGGAAAAAGGAGATGAATTAATCCAGAGTTATTCACATGGAATGAAGCAGAAAATTGCTATAGCAGGAGCCTTAATTCACTCTCCCGGGGTACTTTTTTTTGATGAGCCAACTGTAGGGCTTGACCCAAAAAGCGCCAGGGTGATTAAGGATATTTTAAAGTTCAGGGCAAAGGCGGGGGATTGTATTTTTATGTCCACCCATATTCTGGAAATAGCAGAAAGGATATGTGACAGGGTGGGAATTATTCAAAATGGAAAGCTAATAGCTGTTGGAGATATGGAAGAGCTAAGGAAGCTTTCAATGGAAGGAAAAGGAAATCTGGAGGAGATATTTTTACAGCTAACCGGGGGAGATGAAGACATAGATATCATAAAATCATTAAAATAGTCTGTGTATGTTAAGTTTATTACTCAAGAATAAGTTAAATATATTTTTATTAGGATTTACACGGGGCAGGCCAGGAAAAAGGGCAGGGAGAATTATCGGGACTGCAATAGGAATAATAATTTTTTCTCTGGTTCTATTTTACTCTGCAAAGCTTATTAATTTTGTTTATGATAAATTAGATATAATACTTGCCGATACAATATTAAACATAGCTCTTGATTACGCTTTTGGAATAATCTTTATCTTTATATTATTTACCGGTATTGCTACCACCCTTTATATATTATATTTATCTGAAGATATGGAATTATTATTGAGCTTACCCATAAGTTATAGAACAGTTTTTACCTATAAGTATATAGAAGCAGTAACTGCAAACTCTTATTTATTTTTAATAGCGGGCTTCCCATTTTTAATAGCTTATGGGATAACATCCGAATTTCCTTTTTTCTATTACCCGGCGTTACTGATAATTTATATTTCTGTTATTTCACTCCCCACGAGCTTCGGAGTATTAATTGGTATGATTATTGCCAGATATATAAGTCCTTCTAGAGCAAAGGAAATCATTGCTATAGTAGGAGGATTGCTGGGAGTTATTATATGGCTGTCATCACAAATTATGCCCAGATATGTAGAGAATTTAGCTCCGGAATTAAGATTAATGGGAGTTGAGGACATACAGCAATACATTATAGCTTTATTTGATAAACCATTTTTGAAGGTTTTGCCGTCAACATGGGGGTCGAATGCACTTTTTTATATACATAATGGAAATTATGGCCAGTTTGCCCTTAATTTTATTTCAATCACCGCTGTTTCCGGTTTATTAATGTTTTTATGCATAGCACTATCTAAAAAAATATATTATACAGGCTGGTCCGGTGCTTCTCAGGTTACAGGCGGTACAATAACAGGAAAAAAGCGAGGGAAAAAAGTAGAGATAGCCAGTAGCAGGAAACAGGGTTTTTCTTTCTTTTCCGGTGCAAATTATTTAATAATTAAAGATTTTAAAGTGCTTATAAGGGATACCCACAGAGTCATACGGGTAATGATGCCGGTAGTAATGTTTATTTTTATATTTTTCTGGTCCTTTTCCAGCCAGGTTGATGCAGGAGAAATTAATTTCTTTATAAAAATAGAAACTATGATTGTTTTATTATTTCCCATGCTGGTTTCGGGATTTGTTAATGTAAATTTATCGGGAAGTAATATAGGAGGAGAGGGTTTAAAGTTCTGGATATTAAAAACATCTCCTGTACCGGCTAAAAGAATTTTAAGAACAAAAATTATTTTTAGCTCATGCATAACTGCACTTTTAGGGTGTATTATTATGATTATATTTTATTTATTATATAAACCCGGTATATTAACTCTGATAGGGGGGTTAATACTAATGGTTTTATTCAGCTGGGGAGACTCTTTAATTTGCACTTCTGTAGGAACTTTTTTCCCTGTATTCAAACCTTCCCAGTCAAATAAAAATAGTGTTTCCTTTATTGGCGGGTTACTTATTCTAATATTTTTTATATTATATGTCGCTTTTTTCGGGGGCGTTATTACAGGTTCATTAATTCTGGCAAACTTCCTCGGATGGACTGAATTAACTGCATTTTTAATAATACTGGTAATAGAAATTTTAGTCAACATATTGCTTCATAATATATTGATAAATATAAGTGCCCACAGACTGAATTCAATAGAGTGGAAATATTAGAAATAGCGGTTCCTATTAATTTCTGGCCCTGCCGAAAGACTTTTTAGAAAATTTAAAGAATAAAATTATAATTTTTATATAAGTATAAATATTATAATTACAATAGTATAAAATATTATTTTTTTGGTATAATGTAATAATGTAATCATAAAAGTATTTATGATAATATTAATAAAATTGGATGAATGGGATGGTATTGGAATTAAAAAGCATTAACAAAAGGCGAACCCTTAAATTATTCAAGGATTTTAGTTACAGGGTTATAAAATTAAAATATTTCATATTGATAGTTACAGCAATGTTGCTGGAAATAGTTACACTGATAATATACATATTTAATAATGAAGATATTATTGATTTTGATCTTATGACTGCAAGCGTTTTATATGGTGTGACAAGTTTAATTATTATCGCGCTCGCTGTAAGTGCACTTATACTTATAAAGACTGATAAATCAAGAGATAAAAAAATGATAGAACAATTAAATGATTTTAGAAGAGAGTGTTTTAAACTCAGAAACGAATATTCTGGAGATATAAATGGTATGGTTAAGAGTTTTGATAGTGAAAGGGGGAGCATAGAGGCCAAAATTAATTATGCTATAGAAATTTCAGAAAAATATGATGGATATATAAAGAAATTTTCAAAAATAAAGGTACCGGCATTCTTAAGAGATGCTTTTAACTATAAGCTTGATAATTTAAATAAGGAAAAATTGTTTTTCAGTAAGTTCTCATTGCTGGCAGACCCCGGGGAATTGGAAGAAATTAATAAGGAATCTAATTTAGCGGATGAGAATTTTTCAAAGGAACTCGGTGACATTGAGAAGAATTTGAAGATTATAGTATAAAGATAATAAATCAATTAATTTAAAGATGGAAGACAACAGGAAAATTAAAGAACAATTACTGTCTGAATTAGAAAAATTACGCAGCATTATAGATGAGTATGAACAACCACAGCCTGATTTAAAAGGGATGGAAGAGGCACTGGAAGAAAGCAGAATACGATACGAAACTTTGATAAATTCTGCACCTTTTGGCGTTCTCACTATTAATGAAAAGGGAATAATAACATCCTGCAATAATAAAGTGTTAAATTTTCTCGGTCAAACTGAAGATGATATAGTTGGAAGCCACTTTAGTAAAAATAAATTTTTAAACACAGAAGATATTCCACATTACCTTAAAATATTTGCTTTTGCCCTCAGTGGGAGAGAAGGCGTGCCCTTTGAGATTTCGGGTAAGGATAAAGATGGGAATGATTTTTTTGGAGAGGTTCATTATGGTCTAATAAAAAAAAATGATAGAGTTAAATCAATTCAGATATTAATAACTGATATAAGCAGAAGGAAAAAGGCCGAGAAAAAATTAAGTTATTTAAGGTTTCACGATGATCTAACGGGTCTTTACAACAGGGCTTACTTTGAAGAAGAAATAAAAAGGCTTGATGCTGACAGGCAGATACCTGTAAGTTTTATTATTGGCGATGTGAATGGTTTAAAGATAATAAATGATACTTATGGCAATGATGAAGGGGATAAAGTACTAAAAACCATAGCACTAACTTTAAAAGAATGTTGCAGAAAAGAAGACATAATATCCCGCTGGGGAGAGGATGAATTCTCAATACTCCTGCCTAAAACCGCCGAAGAGCAGGCGAGAAAAATAGTGGACAGGATTAAGCAAAAATGTCTTGAGACAAAGGAAGTCAGAGCGAAATTTGATTTTGCAATTGGCACTTCTGCGAAAGAAAAACCAGAACGTGACATAAAGGATATCATAAAAGAAGCTAAAGATGAAATGTATAAAAATAAATTGTTTGAGTTTAAAAGTTTACCTGATTCGGTCATTTCATCACTTATTGATTCACTGCTTCAGACAAGTTTTGAAACGCGGGAGCACGGGAAAAGGGTTAGAAAGATGGTTCTAAAAATGGGGAAAATTATGGGATTACCAAAGAGTAAAATAGATGAGTTATCGGTCCTTGCTGATCTTCACGACCTGGGTAAGATAGCTATACCGGATGATATTGCAACCAAGAAAGATAAACTGAGCGACAGGGACTGGCAGGTTTTAAGGAGTTATCCTGAGATTGGTTACAATATTGCACTATCATCAAAAAAATTTTCCAGCATTGCAGAATACATTCTTACCCATCACGAAAGGTGGGATGGAAAAGGCTATCCACAGGGACTAAAGGGAGAAGATATTCCTTTACTTTCAAGAATTACAGCCATTGCAGATGCTTATGATGTAATGAGGAGTGGCAGGTTTTATAAAAGGACATTAAGTAAGGAAGAAGCTATTGAAGAATTGAAAAAATCCAGGGGTACTCAATTTGACCCGGAACTGGTCGATAAATTTGTAAAAATGTTAAAAGAAGAATGACAGCTCCGATGGACGGAATTTTATTAAAAGAGATAGTTAAAATACTTCAAGAGAATAATTCAAAACAAAAAGCGTTTAATTAAAATTTAAAGTTAATATTCAGGGTTTTAAATAATCGAAGATTATAAATCAGCCAGAAATATTAAGGTAAAGATTAACTCTTTAAAATATTTTTGCCGGCCATCTGTGCTATAGTTAACTTACTGTCGCCAAATTTATCTGTTATTTTATCAACAGCACGGGACAGGTTCCCACTCCCGGAGCCGTCTGTAGAAAATAAATTTAGCAGCATTGAATACGGCTTGAGATTACTTACATAAACTCCTATTAACCTGATTTTCTTTTCCTTAAAGCTTAAATTTTTAAGTATAGCAACGGAAGACCGGTGGATGTCAAATATAGCAGAGGTATAGTCTTTCAAAGTTGTCCTCATGGTGATCGTTTTAAAGTCGGAAAATCTTATTTTAAGAGTGACAACCTTTCCCATATACTTTTTCTGGCGCATGTTTCTTGATATTTTTTGCGAGAGGACAAAAAGTGTCATCTCAAGTGTTTCGTAATCCCCGACATCTTTGCTGAAAGTTATTTCTCTTCCTATTGATTTGGGTTCCCGGTCTGGTATAACTATTCTATTGTCTACTCCGTTTGCCATTCTGTGTATAATTTCACCGGGTTCACCAAACCTGTTTTTGATTATTACCAGGGGAGCCCTGGCAAGGTCCCCTATAGTTTCAATTCCCATTGATTTAAGTTCTTTTTCAGTAACTCTCCCCACACCCCACAGGTAAGACACCGGAAGAAGCTTAATTTTATCCATAACTTCTCTGGTGTTGTCAAGAACAGTAAGGCCACCTGGTTTTCCTATACCCGAAGCCAGTTTGGCTAAAAATTTATTAGTCCCTATACCGGCAGAGGAGGTCAGGTTTGTCTGTTCATATATCCTGCCCTTTATTTTTTTGGCTATTTCTATTTCATCCCCGAAGAGTTTTTTGCAGCCAGTTACATCAAGAAACGCTTCATCGCAGCCTATAAATTCCACCCGTGGGGTGAATTGAAGAAATATCTTTTTTATTTTCGTGGATTCCTTCAGGTATTTTTCCATGTCGACAGGGACATAGATTCCACCGGGGCATAGTTTTTTCGCCCGGCTCAAAGGCATCCCGGAATGCAGCCCATATTTTCTTGCTTCATAAGAAGCAGTTGAAACTACCCCTCTGTTTAATGGCCCTCCCACCACCAGAGGCTTATTTTTGTATTCAGGATTATCTCTCTGTTCTATCTGGGCAAAGAAAGCGTCCATATCTATATGTATTATTTTTGTTAGATTATCCATAATGATTTTGTTTTATTATCAAATTATTTTTTATAATATCTTTTCGTGTCCTGATTTTAGCTTTTTTTAAATCTGTAAGACTGACGGCTTTTTTGCCAATTACGTATGTATCTCCTTCACCGGAAGATAATCTGCCTTCAATTATTAAAGCAGAACTGTTCATTATTACTTTTAAATTTTTTTTAAGGACATCGGAGAAAAATACCGCTGTGTACATACCATCTTCATCTTCCATTGTACACATGAGCGTTTCTCTGTTGTCCCTTGCTTTTTTAATTTTTTTATTGATAGTAATTCCTGCTGTGAATATAACTTTTTCAAACTGCAGGAAATGTGGAAAATTTCCGCTTTTTATAATAGAATACCCCGACAGCTCGTCCCTGAAATAATAAAGGGGGGAGCGGCTGGCACAAAATCCCAGGATACTTTCTTCTATAATAAGCTTTTCCTCTAAATTAAAATCTTCAGGGCAGGTTAGCTGATGTGAGAAAAAAATTCTGCCGGCTTCACTGTTGTTTTTAGTGGTTTTTGAATTTCTTAGATAATGATAATACAGAAGCAACTGCTTTCTTTTAATTCCAGTGAAATCAAATGCCCCTGCTTTTATAAGATTCCCAATCGCTTTTTTTGTTATTTTAGAGATTCCTGAAGTTCTATAATAAAAGTCGGTAAAGTTCTTAAAGTTTCCATTCCTGATTTTTTCATTTAATATGAATTCCACACTTACCTGTCCGAGCTCTTTTACTGTGAGAAGGGGTATTCTTATGGATTTGCCCCAATCTTCAACAGAGAATCCGAAATTACTCTTATTTATATGGGGAAGTTTGATTTTTATACCGAGCCGTCTGGCTTCTTCAATATACCGGGCTCTGGCGTAATACCCCGAGTCATTGGTCAGTATCACTGATAAAAGTTCTGCGGGATAGTGTGCTTTTATATAGCATGTTTTATAACATAATCCTGCATAGGCGGAAGCATGGGCTTTTACGAAGCTGTAGTTTGAAAATCCGGATATTAGCCTAAAAATTTTCTCTGCTATGTCTGCGGGATATCCTTTACTTATTGCTCCTTTTATAAATTTTCCTTTATGACCCGCCATCTTTTCTCCGGAGGAACCGGTCATGACTTTTCTTAAATTATCTGCCTCACTCAGTGAATATCCTGCTATTTTTACTGCTATTTTCATGACCTGTTCCTGATACAGTATTATACCGTAAGTTTCAGTCAGGATTGGTTTAAGTTCATGATGGAGGTATGTAATTTTTTCTCTTCCTGATTTTCTCTCAATAAAATTCTTTACCATTCCTGTAGCTCCCGGCCCGGGTCTGTAGAGAGAGATAAGATGGGTTAAGTCACCCGCAGAGGACACTTTTATTTTGCCTGCCAGTTTTCTGATACCGGAACTCTCCAGTTGAAAAACTCCGAGTGTTTTACCATCTTTTATTAGATTAAGTGTTTCCGGGTCATCATATTTAATTTTATGAATATTGAAATTTATATTTCTTTTATTTTTTAATATCCCTGCCACGTCATCTATTAAACTCAGGGTCAGAGAACTTATAAGGTCTATCTTAAAAAGCCCCAGTTTTTTTATGCTATTAACATCGTACTGGCTTACTATTTCCCCGGTCTTTGACAGGGTAAGGGGTATCTTTTTCTCCAGACTGCCGTTGGATACTATAAATGCAGAAGGATGTACAGAGATATGTCTCGGGTAGCCTTCAATTTTTCTGGAAATACGAACCATTTTTTCATCACAGTTATTTTTTATATCCTGATAATGCGAGGTACCGGTAAGATTTTTAGCATATGGTCTATACGGATACAGGTCAGGATGAAGCCGGAACTCTGTTGCCCCGGTTATATTTTCTTTACCGTATCCCATGATTCTCCTGGCTTCTCTTACTGCGGCTACCGGTTTTAAAGTAGAAAAGGTGCATGTTCTGGAGATGCCAGTTTTACCATACAGAGAAGCCAGATATTTTATTATTTCATTTCTTCTTTTGCTGGAGATGTCAATGTCTATATCAGGAATTTCTTCTCTTTTTATGTTAAGGAACCTCTCAAAATAGAGATTGTTTTTTATCGGGTCAATGTCAGAAATGCCAAGCACATAGGATATTATGCTTCCTGCAGAGGAACCCTTGCCACAGATGGGAATATTGTTTTTACGGGCGAATCTGACTATTCCGGCCGCTATGAGAAAGTATCCGCAGAGCCTCATCTGTGTTACTACCCCGAGCTCCATTTTAAGTCTTTCGTAAGCTTCCCGGGAAAAATTTTTTTTATACCGCCATTTTAACCCGGTAAGGCATAATTTTGTAAGCTGCTTTTCTTCTTCTCTGTTTCTATTAGTGTTTCTGCGGTATGAAAGTTTTGTGCTGCTCAGAGGAATTTTCAGGTTGCATCTGTCTGTTATAAGTCTGGTGTTAGAAATTGCTCCGGGTATATCGTGAAACATGGCCGACATCTCTGCCGGGGATTTAAGGTAGTACTCATCGCTATCAACCGGCCCTGCATGTATGTCACTTTTTGTTCCCATGGTTTTTATTTTAAAGAGGTAGGTGTATGTTTTATAATCCTGTTTGTTTAAATAATGAACATTATTAGTTGCGACCAGAGGTAAATTATATTTTGTGGCAAAATTTACCATTTTTATTAAAAAATATGACTCAGGGGGACTCTCTCCTGGATGTCTCTGGATTTCAAGAAAGAAGTTATCCCTGAATATTTCTCCGTAGAGTGATGCAGATCGCAATGCCTCATCCTGTCTTCCTGCTTTCAATAGTATGGAAATTTCACCTGTCTTAAAGCAATTAATTCCTATTAATCCTTCATTCATCTTCCGAAGGTCGGATAGTCCAACCACCGGTAAAGGGCCCTTTCTTTCCAGGTGAGATTTGCTTACTAACTGGCACAGGTTTTCATATCCACCTTTATTCCTTATCAGGATAATCAGGTGGGAAAGGGCATATATGCCACTGACACATACTTCGCAGCCAACCAATGGTTTCAGGTTGTTACTGATTGCTTCTTTATAAAACTCAATGGCTCTGCTCATTACATATTTATCAGTGAGAGCTACTGCATCCATACCTTTTCTGGTGACGGTGCTGATTAAATCTTTTATTTTTACTGTTGATTCCAACAGACTGAACTCACTATGTACGTTAAGGTGAGAAAAAAAAGTCATTGCCACCTGCCAGATTGGTAAAATTTATTGCAAATAAAACTCACTGGTTTTATATTACTACCAAACATATGTTCGGTCAAGAGAGCTTAATAAATTTTTTATAATAATTCCGGGGTTGATTTTCTAAAGTATTCGTATATAATAAAGAGCTTTGTATAGGGTTATTAAGAGATGTTTTAATTAAATTATTATTATTTTTTTAAGTGTGATGTAAAAGAGGTAAGGATATGAAAAGATATAATATAGCTATTAATATTTTATTCTGGGCTATGGTGGTGTTTATATTATCTGTGGTAGTGCTAATTTTATTTTCTGAAAATAATAAATTAGGTTTTAACCTGCCTTTTTTAGAGGGTGCCGAACTTCCTGAGGAAGAAAAAATAATAGTAAGAGAAGTGAAGGAAGTTAAAAAGGAGGTCGACTGGTTTTATTTTGTTGCCTCGGGATATAGCGCCAATGATCCCGAGCAGGGCACCAGTGACAGAACTGCAACCGGAGAGGAAGTAAGAAAAGGAATTATTGCGGTAGACCCTGACATAATCCCCCTGGGCACGAAGGTAGAAATAAAAGACATGGGAGTTTTTATAGCGGAAGATACCGGGGGAAAGATTAAGGGTAACAGAGTAGATATTTATTTTAATTCAAAAGAAGAGGCAGAAGATTTTGGTAGAAAAGGTGTGTGGATCAGAATAATAAACAGCAGTGTCAGCCTGGAACTCAGTGATTTATATGGGGATGTGCCGCTTTATGGGAGAAGCTTCTAAAATAAAGTTTATCTGTATATGGATATGGGCATTAGATTTTTTATGGGGATGGGAGTGTTACCCGGTAATCAGGAATCTTTTTTATTATTTTTGATTATATTGCTTAAGATTTTATAGAATTCCAGTGCATCTCTATTTCTTAGTTTGTATATTTTGATGCTTTCTTTTTTACTATCTATGGTTAAAGTTGAGTGGAAGAGCCCTTTCTTTATATGTACGAAAAGAATATAGGGATAAGTGGCTATAAATTTTTTATCCCGGTTTATATTGGAGTAAAAGTAAAAGAATATTTTTTTACTGGTCAGGACAAGATAACCGTCAATTATATTTTCAAGGTTGCCACGTGCGGTAAAAACAGTTTTCTCATCCGGTCCCATAAACGGGAAGTACCCTTTATTCTGTGACTCTTCATCAAATTCAAAAATTTTATTCATTTGAAGTCTCTTATAGGTTTTTTTATATTTTATTATAAATGAGATTGAAAAAAATTAACTGTAATTATATAAGATAATGATTAATAAAAAAAGAGTTTCCTCCGGTATGGGGAGGATATTAAGAATACAGAAGTTTTATGGTTTAAAGAATAAATTGTTGTTGTTAATTTAAGGCATTTTGATAATCTCTGGTATAATATAATTACTTTATTGACTTTTATTTTACGGCTGGCTATTATTTGTTTTGCAAAAAAATGGTAATATAATACTTAAATCTGGAATAATGTTAAGCGGAAGTAGCTCAGCTGGTAGAGCATCACCTTGCCAAGGTGGGGGTCGCGGGTCCGAGTCCCGTCTTCCGCTCCATTTTTTTAAGGGAATTTAATTTGTTCTATATATTGAACAATATATAATGTAAATATTTAAAAAAGTCAGGTAATTTTAGAAATTGTAATTATAAAAAAATGATTGAAATTTATTTTGTAAATAAAGGAAAAACTAAAATAGAGGAAAATACAACCGTTCTGGAAGCTCTGGTCAGAGTTAACGGAAACGCTGTGGCCGGTGCGGTTGTAGCTGAATTAATAAAAGAAAATGGAGTGGACGTTAAGAGTAAACTGGTTGATCTGGATTATAAGGTAAAAAAAGATTCTGTTTTTAACATTATTTATCCTGATGGCAGCGAAAAGGCCAGCAATGTGTTAAATCACAGTACTTCGCATGTTATGGCGGCAGCCATAAGAAAAATATTTCCTGATGTAAAGTTTGCCATCGGCCCGGCGATAAAGAATGGATTTTATTATGATTTTGAGACTTCAAAAGATGTGTCAGCTGAAGACCTTCCACTGATTGAAGAAGAGATGAAAAAGATTATAAAAGAAGATTTTAAATTTGAGAGAAAAGAAATAACCAGAGAAGAAGCAAGAAAGTTATTCAGAGATAATGAATATAAAATTGAACTTATAAATGAGATTGAAGACGAAGTAGTAAGTATCTATACCTGTGGAGATTTTGTTGACCTGTGCAGGGGGCCCCATATACCTTCAACAGGAAGGGTAAGAGCGTTTAAGTTGTTAAGTGTTGCAGGAGCTTACTGGAGAGGTGACGAAAAGAACAGGATGCTGGTAAGGATTTACGGGACTTCCTTCTTCAGTAAAGAGGATTTGAAAAAATATCTTCAAAAACTGGAAATAGCAAAAAGAAGTGACCATAGAAAAATAGGCAGGGACCTGGATTTATTTAGTTTTCATGATGAAGCACCCGGATTTCCGTTTTTTCATGACAGGGGCAGGAAGCTTATAAATATAATACTGGATTACTGGAAAGAGGAGCATTTAAAGGAAAATTATATGGAAGTGAGTACTCCTATTATACTCAGCAACCAGTTATGGAAAACATCCGGTCACTGGGACAATTACCGTGAGAATATGTATTTCGTTAAAATTGATGAAGATGATTATGCAATCAAACCCATGAACTGCCCGGGAAACATTATAATATATAAATCGAACCAGCATTCATACAGAGAATTGCCCGTAAGGATCGCCGAGCTGGGGCTTGTTCACAGACACGAGAAGTCAGGGGTTTTGCATGGATTATTCAGAGTAAGGAGCTTTACCCAGGATGACGCGCATATATTCTGTACAGAAGAACAGGCTGAAGAAGAAATAGGCAGGGTGATAGACCTGGTCTGCCGCATGTACAGGGTTTTTGGTTTTGACAGATACAAAGTCGAGCTTTCAACAAGACCGGAAAAACGAATAGGAACAGACGAAATGTGGGATAAGGCAGAAGATATTTTAAAGAAAGCGATGGATAGCAGGGGGCTGGAATATATAATAAACGAGGGTGAAGGCGCTTTTTATGGGCCAAAAATAGATTTTCATGTAAGGGATTGCCTGGATAGAACGTGGCAGTGCGGGACCATACAACTTGATTTTGCAATGCCGGAAAAGTTTGACATTGAATACATGGGAGAAGATAATAAGAGACACAGACCTGTAATGATTCACAGGACCGTCCTTGGAAGTATTGAAAGGTTCTTGGGCATACTTCTGGAGCACTACAGCGGAAATTTACCGCCATGGCTGGCTCCGGTACAGATTATAGTGCTTCCTATATCAGAAAAGCACCATCTGTATGCGGAGAAAGTGTATAATTATTTTAAAAAGGATAATTTCAGGGTAGAAATAGATAAGAGAGTAGAGTCGTTAAGTAAAAAAATAAAGCAGGCTGAAATTAAAAAAATACCCTGTATGATTATAATCGGTGAAAAAGAAGAAAAGACCGAAACCATTACTGTAAGAAAGAAAATCGGCGACGATATAAAAGAGATAAAGCTGGAAAAATTTGCGGGGGAATTTAAGGATATTATAGATAACAAAGAAAAAAACTATTAAGTAAAATTTTTAATGCTTTATTTTTAATAAAAATATCTTATAATATTGTAACAACTTTTTAAAATTAAGATTTAATATTCAAATAACTTTTATTATAAATCTATCAAGGAGTATGCGAAATGACTTTAAAGGAAAGAGTAAAATTGTATACCACAAAGACTGCTATACAGAGTGCACTGAAGATACTCCCAAAGATTTCTGATGAACGGTGGCTTTCACTGGTCAAGGGCAGGGTTTATAGACTGAAAAAGAAGGAAGAAAGAGATTTTATGGAAAACCTTCTTATAAGTTTAAAGAAGGCATCAACAAGAGTATCACCGGGTGTCAGAAATAAAGTAGTAATGAATTTGATTAATAATGCTATGATACAGGGGCAGCCAAAAAGACTTGCATTCGCTAAAAAATATGGCATTAATCCTCCGAACCATCTGGTAATCAGCCCTACTATGAAATGCAATTTAAGATGTACTGGCTGTTATGCCTGGCAGTATTCAAAAAAAGATGACCTTCCATACGATGTATGTAACAGGATAATAGATGAAGCTAATGATATAGGGCTTTACTTTTTTGTAATTACAGGAGGTGAGCCAACCATATGGCCGCATCTTTTTGATTTTTTGGAAAGGCATAATGATTCTTTCTTCCAGATTTATACCAATGGAACATTGATTGATGATAAATTTGCAAAAAGATTGGCAGAACTTGGTAATGCTATTCCCTGTATAAGTGTAGAGGGTTTTGAAAAAGAAACCGATGCAAGAAGGGGAAAAGGAGTCTGGAAAAAAGTAATGAGAGCAATGGATGTTTTAAGGGAAAACGGTGTTCTTTTTGGTTTTTCTGTAACTGCTACAAGATATAATAATGAGCTTGTAGTAAGTGACGAATTTATTGATTTGTTTGTAGAAAAGGGAGCGTTTATTGGATGGTACTTTAATTATGTTCCTATAGGAAGAGAACCTGATTTAGAGCTCATGCCCACACCGGAACAGAGGGATTATAGAAGGAGAAAAATTCTGGAAATTAGAAGAACCAAAGACATTATAGTTGCCGATTTCTGGAATGATGGTCCACTGGTGAACGGCTGCATGGCCGGCGGGAAAAATTACCTGCATATAAATGTAAATGGAGATGTTGAGCCCTGCGTCTTTGTACACTTTGCAGCTGATAATATAAAGGAAAAAAGTCTAACAGAAGTCCTGACATCTGATTTCTTTATGGGATTCAGAAAGAGGCAGCCATATACTGAAAATCACCTGAGACCCTGTAGTTTTCTTGATAACCCGTGGGTGCTCAGAGATATAGTTGCTGAAACCGGTGCTTATCCAACACATGAAGGAGCGGAGACGCTTATAACATCACTGGCCAGAGATTTAGATAAGTATGCGGCTGAATATAAAGTAATAGCTGATAAAGCCTGGAAAGAGGAATATGTTCCGGAAGAAGAAGGGGATGTTGCAGTATAGTGGACAAAATAGGTAATAACTAGTATAATTCCCGAATTAATAATGTAAAATTATTGAAAAAATAAAGAAAATAAAAAATATAAGTAGAAATCATCTATTTCTCACCAGGCAGCGGTTTGTAAACCTGTTAACCTGGTTGTTAATAATTAAATTTAAATAAATAGGTAGATGGTTTATCTGCCTATTTTTTTTAAAAATATAATTAAGGAGGTGTACATTCGAATATAAGAAAAGAATTCGTATAAACGAACAAATCAGGATACCTGAGGTAAGATTGATATCGGAAGAAGGTAAACAGATTGGCATAGTTCCGATAAGCGAAGCACTGGAAACTGCGCAAAAAAGAGGACTGGACCTTGTTGAAATTTCGCCGGAGAGCAGGCCTCCTGTTTGCAAAATAATGGATTATGGAAAATATAAATATAAGCTGGAAATATCAGAAAAGCTAAAGAAGAAGAAGCAGTCTCAGATTATTCTGAAAGAAGTGAAATTAAGGCCCAAGATAGATAAGAATGACCTTAATATTAAAAGGAGACAGATAGAGAAATTTTTGAATAACGGATATAAGGTAAAGATAACAATTATGTTCAGGGGAAGAGAAATTGTTCATAAGGAAATTGGGATGAGCATACTGGAAAAATTAATGGATGATTTAAGAGACAGATATAGTCTGGAATTAGAACCAAAGATGGATGGCTATAATATAATTACAGTTCTGGCCCCGATTATAAAATAAAAATATTATATAGTTTAACTGAAAATTTTAGCTGAGAGATAAAGGAAGGATGTTTATTATGCCAAAGGTTAAGACACATAAAGGCGCTGCTAAAAGATTTAAGATAACAGGAAGCGGAAAAATTTTAAGGGTAAAGGCGTATAAAGGTCATATACTGACGAAGAAAAATGCTGAGAGGAAGAGGCGCCTCGGGAAGACACAGGAAGTGTCTTCATCTGATAGGAAAAAAGTAAGAAGGTTACTATGTAGATAAAGAAAGGTGTGGTTCAAATGACCAGGGTTAAGAGAGGACAGAGTAAGAGAAAAAAGCATAAGAAAGTGCTGAAAGAAGCAAAAGGATATTACGGTTCAAAAAGCAGAAGTTACAGAATTGCCAGAGAGCAGCTTCTTAAATCCATGAGTTATGCATACAGAGACAGGAAGAATAATAAGAGAAATTTCAGAAGGTTGTGGATAACACGAATAAATGCTGCAGCAAGGATAAATGGAGTGTCGTATAATGAGTTTATTTTTGGTCTTAAGAAAGCAAGCATTGATATTAACAGAAAGATGCTCTCGGAGATAGCGGTAAGAGACCCGGATGCCTTTAAGGATCTTGCCGAAATTGCAAAGAAAGAGCTTTCATAATGTTATGAATAATAAAAATAAAGAAATAAGTGAGTTAGAAATAGAAATAAAAAAGGAAATTGATAGTTTTTACAATAAACTGGTTTCAATAAAAGATTTAGGCGGACTTGAAGATATAAGAACAGAGTATACGGGCAAAAAAAGTTTTATCATAAAATCTTTAAAAGATATAGGGAGCCTGCCCAGGGACCTGAAACCAGTTATTGGCAGAGAGTTAAATACTGCCCGGAGTAAAATTGAATTAGAGATTCTGAAAAAGGAAAAGTTTCTAAAAAATATTGAGTATGAAAAGAAACTTAAAAATGAAGGTATTGACCTATCATTGCCCGGAAGAGAAGTGGTTACAGGGAAAAAGAATATAATATCCAGGGTTATTGAGGAAATTGAAGAGATATTTATTGGAATGGGTTTTAACATTGCTGAAGGTCCGGAGGTTGAAACGGATTATTATAATTTTGAAGCATTGAATACCCCCCGGGACCATCCGGCAAGGTCACTGCATGACACATTTTTTGTTTCTGAGAATATTTTACTCAGAACCCAGACTTCACCGGTTCAAATAAGATATATGGAGAAAAATAAGCCTCCGATACTGATAATATCTCCGGGAAAAGTATACAGGAGAGATTATGATGTATCACATACCCCGATGTTTACCCAGATAGAGGGTCTGGTGATAGATAAAGGAATAAATTTCGGGAACCTTAAATGGACACTTGAAACATTTTCACACGAAATTTTTGGGAAGGACAGGAAGGTTAGATTCAGGCCCCATTATTTCCCATTTACAGAGCCAAGCGCTGAAGTTGATGTATCCTGCAATATATGTGGAGGGAAGGGGTGCCGGGTATGCTCTGGAAGCGGATGGCTGGAAATACTTGGCGCCGGAATGGTAGACCCCAGTTTGTATTCATTTGTAGGTTATGACCCGGAGGAAGTTAGCGGTTTTGCATTTGGTATTGGCATAGAAAGAATTTGCATGCTAAAGTACGGAATTGATGACTTAAGGCTATTTTTTGAGAATGATTTAAGATTCATAAATCAGTTTTAACTCTAAATATAATTAAAATCTATGATATTAATGATGTTTTTATTTAATTAATTATCAAAATTATAACCAAAATTTTTTTAATAGTTCATATTAATTAATAAATGAGAGGAAAGTGAAGAATAATTGAAAGCACCCCTTAACTGGATAAAGGAGTTTTTGGACACAGACAGGCTTGATCCAGAAAAAATAGCCAGTATGCTTACTATGAGCGGAACCGAAGTTAAAAAAATAGAGAATGTAGGCATAAAGTATAAGAATATAATCACAGGAAAAATTTTAGAATCCCATCAGCACCCGGATGCTGATAAATTATCCGTATGCATTGTTGATACGGGTTCAAAAAAACTTAATATAGTATGTGGTGCTAAAAACTTTAAAATCGGAGACAGGGTAGCCGTTGCCCTACCGGGAGCAATAATAAAAGATTTAACAATAAAAAAAAGCAGAATAAGGGGCCAGGTTTCTGAAGGAATGATGTGTTCTGAAATGGAACTGGGACTTTCTTCGGAGTCAGAGGGAATAATGATTCTGGATAATAGTTTCAGGGTAGGAGAGAGCTTTGCAGAATCAGCAGGTCTGAATGATTTTGTTTATGAATTTGAGATTACACCTAACAGGCCTGATTGCCTGAGTGTAATAGGTATTGCAAGAGAGATAAGCGCTCTTACGGGTTTGAATTTTAGGGTTTCTGCTTATAACTTTAAAAAAAGATTGAATATAGATACGAATTTTATTATTGAGATAAAGGATTCTGCCCTCTGTTCAAGGTACTCTGCGGGGATTTTTAATAATATTCCTGATATAGAATCTCCCTGGTGGCTTAAAAATAGATTGATAATGTGTGACATAAGACCGGTGAGCATAGTTGTCGACCTCACAAATTATGTTATGCTTGAGACCGGGCAGCCGATGCATGCATTTGACAGGGATCTTCTGCACTCAAATAAAATCACGGTAAGGAAAGCTAAAAAAGGTGAAAAAATAAAAACTATTGACGGTTCCTTAAGGATTCTTGATGATGATTCACTGGTAATTACAGATGAAAGTAAGCCAGTGGGCATAGCGGGAATTATGGGAGGTAAAAATACTGAAATAAACCCCGGTACAAGAAATGTTCTGCTTGAATCTGCAAACTTTTATGGGCCTTCTATTATGAGGACATCTAAAAAAATGGGGCTACGGTCGGAAGCTTCCAATAGATTTGAGAAAAAAATTGACCCCCATCTCACTTTATTTGCAATCGGAAGGTTTGAAAATATTTTAAGTGAAATTACCGGTTTTGACATTAATGCACGTTTATATGATAACTACCATAATGGTATTAAAAGGCAGAGAAAGATAAATTTGAGAGTAGAAAATGTTAGCAAAATTCTGGGAAAAAGAATTAACAAAAACCTGATATCAGAAATACTTATTGGTTTAAAGATTGAGAATAAGATTAAAAATAATGTTATAGAAGTAGTTATTCCTTCTTTTAGGTATGAGGATCTGGAAAGGGAAGTAGACCTTGTTGAAGAAATAGCCAGAATCTATGGGTATGATAAACTGGATTCTATGCCAACTCCTGTGAGCGATAGAAGGGGTAAATATACATATTACCAGAAGAAAGTAAGAGAAATAAGGCAGCATCTGTCCGATATAGGTTTATGCGAGGTTATAAATTATTCATTTATAAATGCCAGGGAAATAAAGAAATTTAGATTAAATCTTGAAAATGAATACAGGGGTGCAGTAGAAATATTAAATCCCATTAATGAAGATTTTAAATATTTAAGGACATCTCTTTTGCCTGCGTTTATGAAAAATATAAAAGATAATATAAATCATAATATAAAAAATATAAGAATATTTGAGATTTCAAAAATTTTTAAAAAAAGAAATAATGATGATTTATTGCCTTATGAGATAAATAAGCTCGGGATTATTTTAACCGGTAAAGCACTTCGGAAGAGCTGGAACGAGGCAGAGAGAGACATGGATCCTTACGACCTGAAAGGTATCCTGGAGTTTATGGCCGGGTTATATTTTCCTTACGGGAAATTGAGAATAATAGAAGATAAATATAAATTTTTTCACCCGGGAATAAGTGGCAGCATAAGTATTAATGGAAAAGTTATAGGCGTAATAGGAAGGGTACATCCTTTGATAATAGAAGAGATGGAGATAAAACAGGATGTTTATTATATGGAGTTAAACCTGGATGATTTTATAAATAATATGGAAGAAATAAAGAAATATAAAATTGTACCCGCGTTCCCTTCAATAGAAATTGACCTGGCGATTGTGGTTGACGAAAAAATAAAGAATGAAGATATCGTAAATGAAATAAGGGAAAGTGGCACTGAATTATTAAAGGATGTGCATCTTTTTGATATATACAGGGGGGAACAAATAGATAAAGACAAAAAAAGCATGGCATATTCTTTAAGCTTCAGGGATGACTCAAGAACTTTAAAAGATACTGAAGTAGATATAATAATAAATAGAATACTTGAAAACCTGAGAAGGAAGTTTAATGCAAGAATCAGGGATAAATAGATATGATAATAGGATTTCCGGGCACAAAGGGAGAAATTGAGGAAAGCAGCACCAGACACAAATATCACTCTTCTCTAACTCTAGATTATAAAAACACCAGAGCGCTCATTGATCTGGGAATAAAATATAACCCTGTATTAATGAGTGAAATTAATGATTTTAATTTTATACTGATCACCCATGCTCATCCCGACCACTATATATGGACATTAGAGAATGAGGAAAGGATAAAAATACCTGTATATATTACTAAAGTTACTTTTGACTACGGTAAATATAAACCGGAAAATTACAGGATTATTGAACCTGATACAGAAATCAGGCCAGGGGATTTGAGGGTAACTGCTTACAGGGTCATCCATTCGCTCAGATGCCCTGCGGTGGCATATAAAATCAAAGGTGACAGGAGTATAGTTTATGCTCCGGATATTGTTGATTTTGAAAAAGATAAGGATATCATTTTTGAGGGAATTGACCTGCTCATAGCCGATGGGTCCAGCCTTAATGTTAATATGGTGAGAAGGAAAGACGATAAACTCTTTGGTCATACCAGAATAAGGACAACTATTGGATGGTGCAAAAAATATGGCATAAATCAATTAATTATCACTCACTGTGGTAAGCAGGTGGTTACCATGGACAAGCATGAATTGGAAAAAAAGATTATAGAATACTCAGAAGGAAAAGTAGAAGTAAAAGTTGCCTGCGATAACTGGAAATTGAACCTTTAGTAATAAATGGTTGAAAATTAAAACGGGTAAGATTTTCTTACCCGTTTTTTACGCTGTATTACTTTATTTTTAAAATTATTTTTCTTCTGGCACCACCCCCTCGAATCAGGTAAAAGCTATAGTTTTAATAACTGTGTTCCAGGTTTACGGACTTCGGTCAGACTGGCCACTTTATCTGTTTATTTTAACAGGGGATAATGGAGATTTTATGGAGAATTTTTAAACAATAGCTCCAATAATTGCGTGGTTGTAATTGCTACAGAATTTCTTCATTTTCCTGTATTATAATCACATTAAAAAATAAAGGATTTATCAGAGCATGAACAGTTTTAAGAATTAAATTAGTTTATACTCTTTAACAAAAAAAGCGTAACATGATTGTAAAAGGGAAGATAGAATGAAGATACTTATAATTGAAGATGAAAAAGCTGTAGCGGATAATCTTAAAGTAGGATTGGAACAGCACAGGTTTATAGCTGAGGTGACTTATAGCGGTCAGGAAGGCTACGATATGATAAAAAATTATGATTATGACATAATAATTCTGGACTTAATGTTACCTGATATGCGGGGAGAGGATTTGTGCAGAAAGATAAGAAAAGAGAGAGTAAATAGTTTTATAATTATGCTGACCGCCAAAAAACAGGTGGAAAATATTGTAGAGGGGCTAAATTGTGGTGCTGATGATTATCTTACCAAGCCATTTGAGTTCTCTGAATTACTTGCAAGATTACGCGCGCTATTAAGAAGAACATCGGGGAATAAAGAAAACATATTAGAAATCTCTGACGTAAAAGTTGATATGGATAGGGAACAGGTATTTAAAGTAAATAGTGAAATAAAATTTACCAAAAAAGAGTTTATGATTTTAGAATACTTATTAAGGCACAGGGGCCAGCTGATAAGCAGGAACCAGATTCTGGAGCATGCATGGGATAGGAATGTAGATATTTTCACCAATATAATTGATACGCATATAAAGAACATAAGAAAAAAGCTGGGAAAATCGGGAAGGCTTATAAAAACCGTATATGGTTCGGGTTACAGAATGATAGATGATGATTAAAAAATAAGACAAAGTTAAGGTTATGAAATTAACACTCCAAAAAAAAATACTGCTGTGGTTTGTGGTAATAATTCTTATTTCTTTCATACTCTATGGCTTATTAATATACTTCGTTTACAGTTATAATTTAAGAGGAGAAAGATACATTATCAGTATAAGGGATCATCTAAAAGGGGTTGACCTTATAATAATTGAAAAATTAAGAGAAGGTAGCAGGTTTGAACCCTTCGGGGTTCCGTCCCATTTAAAAATACTCCCGCCGGGGCTATTTTCAAGAGTAGTTTATACCATAACCGGAGGGGTACTGGTAATAATAATTATAGCCGTGTCAGGGGGTTTCCTGGTGCTGAGAAGAATGCTGCATCAGGTTAATCTGATAACAGAAAATGTAAGAGAAATAGATGAAAAGAAATTACACCTGAGATTGAACCTGAAAGGAAAAGACGCTATTTCAAATATGGCAAGAGTATTTGACAGCATGCTGGATAAAATAGAAAGTTCATTTAATAAACAGAAACAATTTTTTCAAAATGCCTCCCATGAGTTAAATACCCCGCTGACTGTAATGAAAACAGGGATTGATGTGATGAGACAGAAAAAAAATATTACCGGGAAAGAGTACAGGGAAACCATAGATATAATTGACAGTGAAATTATGAGGCTTTCTAAAATAACTGAGGAACTGCTAACTTTATCCGAAATTGAAGAAAATGAGTGCAGGGATAAATTCAAAAAGATTAATGTCAGAAAGATTATTGAAAAGATAATAAAGCTTTTTGATAACCAGCTTATATCAAGAAATCTTAAGCTAAGAACAGATTTTAAGGGCAATTTCTTTATTGCGGGTAATGAAGCTCAGATAGAGCAGCTTTTCTTCAATCTTATAGATAATGCCATAAAGTACAGTGTCTCTGTAGGAGATCTAAGAATCAGTGCTGAAAATGACATGGATAAAAAGTTTTTAATCTGTACCATTATAAATAAAAGTGATGCCATTAAGGAAAAAGATATACCGCATATATTTGACCGCTTTTATAAGACTTCAACCGAAAAGGGTAAAAGAAGTTTTGGTCTGGGCCTCTCTATAAGTAAAAAAATAGTTGAAAACCATAATGGAAAGATAGAAGTTAATTATAATAAAAATAATAAGAAAGTAAATTTCAGGATTCTACTGCCTTTAGAGCCATCGTCCGATGCAAAATAAGAAATCTATACTCAAGTATTAAATCATAAGTATCGGCCAGAAAATCCACAGGTTACGGACAGCTTAGGTAAAAATAAATTTATTGTTGCATATTATTTGTAATTTATGTATAATATGCAAAATAAAATGGAGGGTACTAAATGAAAAAAATAATTAAAGCAGGAATAGTGGGCGGCTCGGGTTTTACGGGTCTTGAACTGGTTAAAATATTGAGCAGGCATAATTATGTAAAATTAAGTTTTGCGACCTCCAGGACATATAAAAACCAGGCTGTCAGTGAAGTTTTCCCATCATATCAGGACAATGATACCGGAAAGCTTGTATTTATTGAGCAGGCGGATGAAAGTATCCTTAATGATATTGATTTAGTATTTTTATGTCTGCCGCCCCATAAATCTATGGAATATTTAAAGGGAATATCTTCTCATCTTAATTTTAAAGTTATAGATGTGGGTTCTGATTTCAGGCTAAAGGACCCGGTAGATTACAGTTTCTGGTATGGAACCGGACATATTATGAAAGATAAGCTGTCTGAATTCGTATATGGTTTACCCGAAATAAACAGGGAGAAGATAGAAAAAAGTAATTACATTGCCAATCCTGGGTGTTACCCCACATCTGTTTTGCTGGGTATTGCTCCGGTTATAATGGGCGGAATAAATATAGAGGATGTATATATTGACTCAAAATCCGGAGTGAGCGGTGCAGGAAGAAAAAATGCAGAAAAATTTCTTTTTACTAACATTGAAAATAATTTTTATGCTTATTCTGCAAGTGGGCACAGGCATACAGGAGAAATTGAGCAGGAAATTAAAAATATTCTGGGTAAGGAGCTGAAAGTAAGTTTTACTCCGCATCTCCTTCCATTAATCAGGGGGATATTCACATCAATATACTGTAAGATAAAAGAATTGCCCGAGAGTAGCAGCACAGAGGAGAAAATATTCAGTCTGTTTGAAAAATTCTGTGACGGGCTTCCTTTTGTTAAATTCACAGGCAGAGAAATACCCCGGCTTAAAGATGTGATAGGAACTAACATGTGCCTGATAAGCTTTAATTTTGATAAAAGGACAAATACTCTTAAAATTTTTAGTGCGATAGATAATCTTCTAAAAGGGGCAGCAGGGCAGGCTGTGCAAAATATGAATATAATGATGGGGCTTAATGAAAAAGAAGGATTGGATTTTAACGGGATATCATCTTAAATGCTTCAAAGGTGGGTTCAGGATATGAGCAAAAGTAAAGATAGTAAAAATGAAGATTTTAATATAATTAAAAAAGGAACCATAACTACGGTACCGGGTGTACATGCTTCTGCCTCACACTGCGGAATAAAGAATTCAAAAAAACCGGATATATGCATAATTTATATCCCCGGGGGCGGTAACTGCAGTGGCATCTTTACTACCAACAAATTTCTTGCAGCGCCTGTAATAGTTACAAAAGAACAACTTGCGAAAAACAGGAATATAAAAGCAATTGTCATTAACAGCGGAATTGCCAACGCATGTACCGGGAAAGAAGGCTATATTAATTCAAAGAGGACGATTGATATTGCAGCCAGTTATCTAAACATCAGCAGCGAGAATATAATTGTGGCGTCAACAGGAGTTATTGGAAAACAGTTGCCAATGGACAGGATAGAACATGGTATAAAGCAGTGCGTTCCCGGGCTGAGCACTGGTGATGGCCATAGTGCTGCGGAAGCGATACTCACTACTGATACAGTAACAAAAGAAATAGCGGTATCTACTGGAATTAAAGGAGATAAAAAAATAATAATCGGGGGCATAGCGAAGGGTTCGGGAATGATAGAACCCAATATGGCCACACTTCTAACTTTTATAGCTACCGATGCCGGGGTTTCGGAAGACTTACTTGGTGAACTCCTGCATGAGGGAGCCGAGAGCAGTTTCAATAGCATAACTATTGACGGCTGCCAGAGTACAAATGATATGGTGGTAGTCATAGCAAACTCCCGGAGCGGGATTTTTATAAAAGATAAGAAAAATAAGTATTATAAAAAATTTAGAGATGCTTTTTCTTTTGTAATGAAGGACCTTGCAAAAAAAATAGTTTTGGATGGTGAGGGGGCAACCAAGCTTATAAAAATAAAAATTATAAATTCAAAGAACATAATCAGTGCAAAAAAGTTGGCGCTAAAAGTTGCGAACTCAAATCTATTCAAATCTGCAATGTTCGGGCAGGACCTTAACTGGGGAAGAATAAATGCAGCCCTCGGGTCAGCAGATTCAGCAGATTGTATTTTTGATACCGATAAAGTTGATATATATATTGAAGACGTCCTGATTGTAAGAAATGGTATGGGTATAGATTTTGATAAAGTTAAAACTAAAAGGATTATGAAAGAAAAAGAAATAAATTTTACTATTAATTTAAATTACGGAGATAAGGGTTTTGAAGTATTGACCGCAGATCTTTCGTTTAATTATATAAAGATAAATGGTTTATATCATACATAATCTCTAACCTGAAAAATTTTTAATGGTGGATTTTAAAAGAAGGCAGAAAATGAAAAATAATGGAGGCACAGACATGAATATCATGAGTAAAAAAGAGAATATATATTATTCAGAGAAAGCAGAGGTACTGCTGGAGTCGCTGCCCTATATTAAAGAATATTTTGATAAAGTAGTGGTGATAAAAATAGGCGGGAGCATGATGGAGGATAATAAAACACTGGAAAGTGCCCTAAATGATTTAATTCTTATGAAATATGTAGGAATAAAAGTGGTAATAATTCACGGTGGCGGTAAACAGATCAGTGATATGTCAGAGCAAAGGGGAATAAAACCGGAGTTTGTGGATGGCCTGAGAGTAACAGGAAAAGATTCTATTGATGTTGTGAAGATGGTATTAATTGGTGATATAAACACAAAAATAGTGTCTTTTCTCAATAAACACGGAGATATAGCTGTAGGGGTATCGGGTAACGATGCCGGTTTTATAAGATGCACAAGGAAAGAATATAAAAAAGATGGCAGGGATATTGACCTGGGGTTTGTGGGTGAAATTGTGAGTATTAATTCTGAATTTTTAAATAATATTTTAAGTAATGGTTATATTCCTGTAATCGCTACCATGGGTTCTGACCGGGAGGGCAATATATATAATATAAATGCTGATACCTGTGCTGCCAGAATTGCCATCTCGCTAAGTGCAAGAAAAATGATATTGCTTACTGACGTTGATGGGATAATGAAAGACAGTTATGCAGGGAGGCATTTAATATCAAAATTAACTATAGCACAGAGCCTTGCTCTTATAAAATCCGGTAAGATTAGTTCGGGGATGATCCCGAAAGTAAAGGCCTGTGTAGATGCGCTGGAAAATGGTGCAGAAAGAACTCATATATTAAACGGCACCAGAAAGCATTCTGTACTTATAGAAATATTTACTGATAGAGGTATTGGTACAATGATAACAGGTAAAGAAATCAGGGAGGTATGATGATTATCGAAAAGAGTGATGAAATATTCAGTCAGGGAAAAGAGTATTTAATGCAAACATATAGCAGGCTTCCTGTAGTGTTTGAAAGAGCCAGGATGCAGTATCTCTGGGATGTTGAGGGGAACAAGTATCTGGACTTTATAGCAGGTTATGGGTGTTTGAATGTGGGGCACACCAATAAATATGTTATAAATGAGTTAAAAAAACAGATAGGTAAAATAATACAGTCCTCAAACCTTTATTATAATAAACCGCAGGTTTTGCTGGCTAAAAAATTATGTGAGGTATCTGGATTTGGCGAGAAAGTTTTTTTTGCGAACAGTGGAACGGAATCAATTGAGGGTGCCATCAAACTGGCAAGAAAATATTCTACAGATAATTATGAACAGTCAAGATACGAAATAATTACTTTTAAGAGGGCTTTTCACGGAAGGACCCTGGGAGCGCTTGCTGCTACGGGGCAGGAAGAGAAACAAAAATTGTATGAGCCGTTACTTGCCGGATTTAAATATGCAGAACTAAACAATATTGAATCTGTAGAAGGTTTAATAAATAAAAATACCTGTGCCATTATGCTCGAGCCCGTTCAGGGCGAGGGCGGCGTTTATCCGGCAGATAAAGATTTTTTAATAAATTTAAGGAAAATGTGTATTGAAAAAAACCTGTTACTTATTCTGGATGAGATACAGACAGGATTTGGAAGAACAGGGGATATGTTTGCCTATAAAAATGCCGGCATTTATCCCGATATTCTGGTAGTTGCAAAAAGCCTTGGCGGCGGAATGCCTATTGGGGCAATAATAACTGTTGATAAAATAGCAGAAAGTTTTGGACCCGGTACTCATGGCTCCACATTTGGTGGAAATGCCGCATCCTGCGCAGCTGGACTGGCGGTAATTAATTACATAGTTGATAATAAACTAAGCGAGAGGGCTAAAAAATTGGGTAAATATCTTACAGAAGAATTGATAGGGATAAAGAAAAAATACTCAGTTGTAAAAGAAATAAGAGGAATGGGCCTAATGATCGGGATGGAATTTAACGAGCCGGTAGCAGAAAAACTGGTTTTAGGCGCCCTGGATGAAAAGCTGATTATAAATAGAGTATCAGCCAGTACTTTAAGGTTTCTTCCATCACTGATAATAACCAGAAGGAATATAGATACACTTATAAGCTGGTTAAATAAAGAGATAAAGGAGTTATAAATGAAGAAAGATTTTTTAACACTAAAGGATTATTCTAAAGATGAAATTGAATATATACTGAATCTCTCGGAGAAAATTAAGAAAAATGGGGAAAAATACAGTAATTTTTTAAAAGGAAAGAATATAGCCCTGTTGTTTGATAAACATTCTACCAGGACCAGGTTATCTTTTGAAGCTGGAATAAATCAGCTCGGTGGTAATTGCATAGTTCTTGATGCAAAAACACTGCAACTGGGCAGGGGGGAGTCCTATGAAGATACAGCAAAGGTTTTTTCATTGTATATTGATGGCGTAATTATAAGGACATTCAGGCAGGAAACTTTAGAAATTTTTGCCAGGTATGGGAACATACCGGTAATAAACGGACTTACTGATATATACCATCCATGCCAGGCTCTGGCTGATATATTAACTTTAAAAGAAAATGGGATGTTGAATAAGAAAATTAAATTTACCTATATTGGTGATAGCAACAATGTGACCAATAGTCTTATTATAGGATTTTCAAAACTTGGTATTGGTATAACTATCGGGTGTCCTGAAAAATATTCCCCGCCTGAAGAGATAATTAAATATGCAGCAAGCCAGGGGAATAGCAGCAGGGTTAGGGTTATAAATGACCCCGTAGATGCAGTCAGGGGTGCCGATGTTATATACACCGATGTATGGTTAAGTATGGGCCAGGGAGAAGATAAACTGAAATTTAATGAACTAAAAAAATACCAGGTAAATTATAATTTACTTAAACATGCAAAAAAGGATGTAAAAATAATGCACTGCCTGCCGGCGCACAGGGAGCAGGAAATTAAAACAGAAATCCTTGATAGCAAAAATTCGATTATTTTACAGCAGGCCGCCAATCGCATGTATGCCCAGAAGGGATTGCTTGTATATCTGTATGAAAATTAATATTTTTATTCAGTGCGGAAAATTATGTATGGTTGAATCGGTGGCATATTAATAATATGAAATATAAATAAAAAATGATTAGAGCAAAAAGACTTAATATAATAAAAGAAATAATAAATAACGGGGAAATATCGTCCCAGAGTGAACTGATGGACGAGCTAAAAAAAAGAGGATACAGTGTAACCCAATCAACAATTTCAAGGGATTTAGACTATTTAAGGGTAGTAAAGATAAGGAATTACATGCAGAAAGAGTATTATGCTATAGAAAATAGAGCATATGAGGGTAAGGGTTTTGACCCTGAGAAATTAAAATCAAAATTCAGACAGAGCGTTATATCAGTTAAAAAAGCAGGCAGTATAATAGTGGTGAAAACTTTCCCCGGGGAAGCACAGGGGACCGCGGCAATAATAGATGGCATGAATTTTGTGGAAATTCTGGGGACGGTAGCAGGTGATGATACAATAATCTGTGTTGTAGACAGTTTAAAGAATGCAGATAAAATACTGGAGATGATGCAGTCACAATTTTAAATACAGATAGATGTAATTAAGTGGTTTAAATTATGGTATTATTAAAATTGACCTTACAATAAATGAAAGGATTAAAAAATGGCTGATAAAGTAGTATTAGCGTACTCGGGGGGACTGGATACTTCAATTTCTATAAAATGGATTAAAGAAAAATATAATATGGATGTGATAGCAGTACTGGTGGATTGCGGTCAACCCGGTGATTTAAAAAAAGCTTATCAAAAAGCGCTTGATATTGGAGCCTGTAAATCAGTATTAATTGATGCCAAAAAAGAGTTTATAAATGATTTTGTCTTACCTTCAATAAAAGCCAATTTAAAATATGAAAAAAAATATCCCCTGGCTACTGCACTTGCAAGGCCCCTGATAGTAAAAAAATTGGTTTATACAGCGAAAAAAGAAGGTGCCGGGGCTATAGCACACGGTTGTACCGCGAAGGGGAATGACCAGGTACGTTTTGATGTTGGAATCAGAAGTCTGGAACCCGGTTTTAAAATAATAGCCCCGCTGAGGGAATGGGGCCTATCAAGAGAAGAAGCAATAAAATATGCCGCAAAATATAATATTGAAATACCGGTGACCGGCAAAAGCCCTTACAGCATTGATGAAAACCTGTGGGGTAGAAGTATAGAATGCGGGGTACTTGAGGACCCGTGGATCGAACCGCCGGAAGAAATTTACCAGTGGACAAAAGTAACCCGGGATAAAAATGAATCTGAATACCTGGAACTCGGGTTTTCAAATGGAAATCCGGTTTCTCTTAACGGTAAAAATATATCTGCTGAATTAATTATAAAGAAATTAAACAGCATAGCAGGGTCTTACGGAATCGGAAGAATAGATTTGGTTGAAAATAGGCTGGTGGGTATAAAGTCAAGGGAAATTTACGAATCGCCTGCAGCTGAAATTATGATAGAAGCCCACAGGCAGCTGGAATCATTAATACTGGACAGGGAACTGGCGCATTATAAATTTAATCTGGAAGAGAAACTGGCAGAGATTGTATATTACGGGTACTGGTTTACACCGTTAAGAAAATGCATCGGGTCTTTTATAGAGGAAAGCCAGAAGTATGTTACCGGCACAGTTAAAATCAAACTGGAGAATAAAAGCTTCAGTACCGTAGGAAGAAAATCTAATTACTCGATATATGATGTAAGTCTGGCAACATATGATAGAAAAGATGAGTTTGAACACAGACACTCGGAGAGTTTTATTAAACTGTGGGGTTATCCCTATGAAATACTGGGCAAAAAAGGAAGAATTGATGAAAAATAAAATATGGAAGGGCATGATAGAGAAAAATACTGACAGGGATGTAGAAAGCTTTACCTCTTCGATAGAAGTAGATAAAAATCTTTATATTTATGATATTACAGGTACGGCAGCCCATGTCCTGGGTCTGTATAAAATTGGAATTATAAGTAAAAATGAACTGGGGAAAATTCTCTCCGGCCTAAAAAAGATAAAGATAAATTTAGAAACGGGGAAAATTGATACTTCCTCCCATGAAGATATTCACAGTCTTGTTGAAAATGAACTGGCCGGTATGATTGGAGATGCTGCAATGAAGATTCATACCGGGAGGAGCAGAAATGACCAGATAGTCCTGGATGAAAAATTGTTTTTCAAAAAAATTTTAATAAATACTTTAACCAATATATTAAAATTACAGGAAAATATTTTAAAATCCGCCCATAAAACACTTGATATAGCCATCCCTGCCTATACACACCTGCAGGATGCTCAACCGGTATTGCTTTCACATTACCTGATGTCATTTTTTTATAAATTTGACAGGGATATCAATAATCTCTTCTTTAATTTTGAAACACATGATTTTCTTCCGCTGGGTGCTTCGGCGTGCACCGGTAGTGGTTATAAATTAGACAGGAAATTATTAAAAGAGTTGCTTAAATTTAAGAACCTTGAACCAAACAGCATGGATACGGTAGGGAACAGGGATTTTATCATAGATTTTATCTTTTCATGCACTAAAATAATGCTGCACCTGAGCAGATTATGCGAGGATTTAATCATATATAATAGTAAAGAATTTTCTCTTATTGAAATAGATGAGTCTTTCTGTACCGGGAGCAGCATTATGCCGCAGAAAAAAAATCCAGATGTTCTTGAGCTGATAAGAGGTAAAAGTGCAGTGGTTACGGGTAATCTTTTACAATTAATAATGGTCCTAAAGGGACTTCCATCAACTTATAACAGCGATCTTCAGGAGGACAAAAAAATTTTATTCAGTGCATACAATGAAACCGTATCAAGCATATACATATTCTCTAAATTTGTTGGAAAGGTGAAATTTAATAAATTAAAGATAAAAGATTCACTGGAAAAAAGTTTTATGGAAGCCACAGATATGGCAGATTATCTGGTAAAAAAAGGTGAAAGTTTCAGAAAAGCCCATCACATCGTGGGAAATATAATAAGGTACTGTGTGAATAAAAAAATATCTTTTAAGGATATTAGACTGGAAGAATTGAAAAAATATTCAATCTATTTTGAGAATGATGTGTTTAATTACACGGATATTGATTCATGCATATCACATAAAGAAGTGGATTGTGGTACGGGGAAAAATCAGGTAATATCAAGTATGAATTCCGCTAAGAAAAAAATAGCTGATTATAAAAATAAATTGGAAGCTCTCTCTAAAAGAATACCTTCATTTGAAGAAATAATGAGGCGTGCCAGCATATAGATGGACCATATACCGATAAGAAAATCATTTTCTCTCCAGATTTTTTAAAATGGATAAGAATAATAAAAAGTTAGAGCTAACTGTACCGGCGGGTGGAATGGAGCAGCTGGTAGCAGCGGTAAATGCCGGAGCGGATTCGGTGTACCTGGGTTATAAAAAATTTGGGGCAAGAGCATATGCGGATAATTTTGATTTAAATCAACTGAGAAGGGCGGTTAATTTTGCCCACGGTCACAATGTAAAGGTATATCTTGCCCTGAATACACTTATAAAGGATGATGAAATAGAAGAAGTAATAGAATTTCTGGAGCACTATACAGGAATATGTAATGATGGAATCATTATTCAGGATTTTTGCCTGTATAAGATAATTAAGGACCTTTTTAAGAATATGCCGTTACATGCAAGTACCCAGCTTAATCTTCATAATACATACTCATTAAAGATGGTAAACCGCATGGGATTTAAAAGAGTTGTCCTGGCACGTGAGATGACCATAGAAGAGATTAAAAATTTATGTAAAGAAGAGCTGGCAAAAATAGAAATGTTTGTTCATGGTTCCCAGTGTTACTCATATTCAGGAAGCTGCTATTTTAGCTCATTTATCGGGGGTAGGAGCGGTAACAGGGGTAGATGTACACAGCCCTGCAGGATGAAATATAAATTGTTAGAAAAAACAAATCTAACAGGAAAATATGTTTCTTTAAAGGGCAGCTATTTATTAAGCAAGAATGATTTGTGCCTTCTGGAATTTTTACCGGAGATAGCAGAAGCGGGAGTAAGCGCATTAAAAATAGAAGGCAGAATGAAACCTCCTGAATATGTTGGAATAGTTACAAAAATATACAGAAAATATATTGATATGTATTATAAAAATCCAGTTGATTATAGAGTTGATGTTAATGATATTTACAAACTTACACAGGTATTTTCAAGAGAAATGGGGCAGGGTTATATAAAAAATAAATACCCATCTGATATTATATCTATAAATAAATCAGGGAGTATGGGTAATTTTCTTGGTAGAGTATATAAGGTGGAGTATGAAAATATAAAAAGTAAAAAAATAAAGAATATTTACATTAAAAGTAGATGGGAAATAAATAATGGCGACATCATCGAGATCTGGACTAAACGGGGCAATAGCAGGATAAAAGTAAAAGATTTAGAAGTAGTAAACAGCGATAAAATGAATAAATACAGGTATAAAATTGAGCTGGATGGTTTAAAGAATATTCTGGAGAAAGACAGGGTATTTAAATATTTTGATAATAAGATTAGCCGGGAATCGTGGGAACTGTTTAAATATGGTATGGGTAAAAATATTCCGATAGAAAACGGAACAATGAAAAATAATGCCATGGTAAATAAAAATATAAAATTAACCTACCTGAAGAATTTTTTTAATAATTACCGGGATATTGATGAATCTGAGAACAGAATACTTTTAAAAGCAAGAGTGTATGATCATTCCTTTTTAGAATGTTCAATTAAAAATGGGATAAAAGAGTTAATTTACAGTAATTTCAGCCAATTAACTGATGCAGAAGGGCTGGATAAAAAAACCATGGAGTTGTTAAAAAGAAATAATGAGACCGGAGAAAATGTAATATGTGTGGATACCCCGCAGATACTTTATGATGATGATTTTTCCAGATTCGGAAATAATATATTAAAGCTGCTTGAAGAAGGAATCAATAATTTCAGGATATCAAATCCCGGGGTTCTGGAGTTTCTGATGGAGCTAAATAAGGATAAAAGTTATAATATAAATATCCATATAGGTTGTAATTTTAATATATTTAATACCCCATCAATATTTTTTTTAGATGATTTTGTGAGAAATAATTTAGTCTTTAAAGATATAGAACTTTCATTGGAACTTAATCTGAAGGAAATTTCCAGAATAATTTTAAATGTGAATTCAAAAAAATCTGATTATCAGAATAAATTAAAATTTTCAATTTTTGGCCACGGCTCTGTACAGATTATGAATTCAAGATATAAACTCAAATTTATTACCGGTGAAGAAAACAAAAGTAAATTTTATATAGAAGATATAAAAGGTTACAGGTTTCCGGTTTCCTCGGATTATAATCAGAATATGATGATTTTTAATTCAAAAAATATCTGTACCTTATTTGACCTTGATAGAATAACTGGAAGCGGTGTAAATAAACTTATTATAGACAGCAGGTTCTATTCCCTGAAAGATTTCAGCAAGATATTGAGAAATTACAGAGAAGCATTAAATATACTTCATTTTAAAGGAGCCAATAAATTTAAGAGTTTTACCTCTTATTTAAAAAACGATACTCTCTTTTCTAATTATTCAAGGGGCCATCTTTTCAGGGGAGTAGAATAGAATAAATTGCAGGAGGATTTTTAACGGACTGCGGAGCAGTATTTATTCAATTTCAATGGTGACCGTGGAACCGTAGTCCAGGTATTCTCCGCCTGATGGAATTTGATTGACAACTTCGCCTTCTTCAGTGGAATCGGGAGATGTTTCAACAATGAATTCTAATTCCTCCAGGAGGGCTATGGCATCAGATTTTATCAATCCTGTAACATCAGGTACTTCAATACCCATGCTTATTTTAATTATTATTTCCTGTGTTTTATCATAGATAGTCCCGCTTACCGGCGTCTGGGAGAACACCAGGTCTATTTTTTCTTTGCTTTCTTCATACAATATGGTGATGTTTTCAAAACCTGCTTCATTTAATACTGTTACCGCATCTTCTCCGGTTAGTTCTGATACATCGGGTATTTCTGATTGAGGATTCTCACCTTTGCTTACGTAAAGAGTTACTGCAGTTGATTTTGGGACCATTGAATCAGGAACAGGACTCTGACTTACAACATAATCCTCCGCCAGGATATCATTATATTCATATTCTACGCTGGTAATTACAAGTTCCAGGTCTTCTATGATTTCAAGTGCGTCACTCAAATTCATTCCGGTAAGGTCGGGCATGCTGAAGGTTTTTTTACCTTTGCTTATATAAAGGGTTATACTTAATTTTTCTCCTTCAAGGGATTCCAGAATGGAACCCGCTTCAGGGTTCTGGTTGAAAACAATATCTTTGTTATAAACATCGTTAAAGTCATAAATTTCTTCAACTACAAAGTATAATTCTTCAAATAAGCTTTTTGCTTCTTCTATGTTCAGTCCCGTAACATCGGGAACTTCAACCTTATTGTGTATATTACAAATTTCTGTTGGTTGCTCTCCCTCAATGAATATTTTCCATTCTATGGTTTCTTCCGGACACCAGAAGGAGGGAAGAAGGTTGGATTCGGCACAGACCTTGATATCAATTAGCTCCCTGTCCGGTTTTTTAAAATCTGAAACAGGCAGTTCTTCGTGTGCAGCATACATAAATTCTCTCCATATATCTGCAGGATAAGTTCCTCCAACAACCACTCTGCCATTTATAGGTTCCATTGTTTTGTTTGAATCGGAGTAACCCATCCATACTACAGTAACAAGATCGGGAGTGTAACCTGCGAACCAGGCATCATTGTAATCACTAGTTGTGCCGGTTTTTCCAGCAACAGGTCTTCCTATATTAGCCCTGGTACCGGTTCCTTGTTCTATAACTTTCTTTAAAATCTGCGTAATATAATAGGCTTCCGAACTTTCAAGGATTTTCTTATTTGATTCATTCTCATCGGGATTATATTCATATATTATATTGCCCAGTGAGTCTTCAATTTTTAATATACATACAGGCTGATTGTAAAAACCGCCTGAAGCAAGAGTGGAAAAAATTTTACTTACATCAAGGGGAGTTATTCCTGTTTCAAGACCGCCCAGACCAATTGCCGGGTTGCTTCCAATGTCGTATATTTCCATCTGATTGCATAATTTCTCAACATTTTCTGCACCAACTTTCATTATTAGCTGGGCATATACTACATTAACAGAATGTATGGTAGCATCTATAACTGACATTTTATCAGTGTCAAATTTCTGATTACCATAATTATCAACATTCCAGTCAGGACCTTCTTCCATATCAATGGTAATAGGGCCATTTGGATTGAATTTATTATTTGGTGAAATATGCTGTCTTATTGATTCTATTAGAACAGGAACTTTAAATACAGAACCGGGAAGTCTTTTGCCCTGAATCGCTATATTAAATTTGGAGGTATTGTAATCTTTTCCTCCTATGAGCGAATAGACATAACCATTATCGGGGTCTACAGAGACTACTGCACAAGAAGGGCCGGTATCTTCAGAAAGAATTTTTTTTGTTGCTTCTTCTGCCTTTTCCTGTAAGTCAATATCAAGAGTGGTGTAGATTCTAAGACCGCCTTTAAAAACATCATAATCGGTAAATTTCTGGTCATATAGAGTCCGTTTTATATAATCAATAAAATATGGAGCAATTCTTGATTCAGGCTGGCCTGATATGGCCGGCGAACCAGCATTTGTCTCTATAGGATCGGAAATAGCGTCAAGATATTCGCCGGTGCTTATTAATTGTTGTTCATACATTAGCTGGAGGACAAGGTCCCTTCTTAGTTTTGCTTTTTCTATATCATTAAATGGTGAATAAACTTCAGGAGCTCTTATCAGACCCGCAAGCAGCGCGGACTGGGATAGGTTAAGTTCAATGGCATCTATTCCGAAATATATTTCTGCAGCTTTTTCTATCCCATAGGCACCGGAGCCAAAGTTTATAGTATTAAGATACATCTCAAGAATTTTATTTTTGGTATAATTTCTTTCAAGCTGGATGGCGATTAAAGCTTCGTTAACTTTCCTGCGAAATGTTTTTTCCGGAGTGAAATATATATTTTTTACGTATTGCTGGGTAATAGTGCTTGCTCCCTGTGCCCATTCTCCGGCTCTTAAATCTGCCATAAAGGCACCAATAATTCTTACGTAATCTACTCCCTGATGTTCAAAAAATCTTTTATCTTCTATTGCCACAATAGCATCTTTAATATAGTCAGACATATCTTCAAATGGTATAATTTCTCTATTTTCCCCGGCATGGAATTCCGTTATCAGTCTGCCGTCAATGCCAAAGACTTTGGAAGTCTGGGCTACCGGTGAGGGTGTAAGTTCTTCAAGAGTAGGAAGTGTGCCAATATAATAAAAGCCTATCAATGCGCCAATTAATATCATAAATGAAATTATAATTATCGTAGTTATCAAAAAGGCCTTAAGGCAGCCGCGCGGTTTTTTTTGTCTGGCGTTCATAATAATTTTTGATATTGATAAATAATAAAGTTTTTATAACAGAATTTTATTACGGTTTAAAGAATTTTATATAAAATTTTACCAAATAACAATATAACTAAAAACATAAATAAAAATGGTTCAGATATTGTAAAGGTTTTGGATTTAGATTTAGATCAGATTGTTTCACCAATTCTATAAATAGACATGAAGATAAATATTATGTTAATATTTAATCTAATTTTCTAATTATAAATTACTGGGCGGAAGAGCAGTATGGAAAAAAATTTTAAAAAACAGATAGACGTAATAACATCAGGTGCTAAGGACATACTGGTAAAAGATGAATTGGAACCGCTAATCAGGAAATCTATTACCGAAAACAATCCTTTAAAAGTCAAGCTCGGGCTGGACCCCACTGCACCGGATATTCATCTCGGACATACAGTAGTTTTAAATAAGTTGCGCCAGTTCCAGAACATCGGGCATAAAGCCATTTTAATTATAGGTGATTATACGGCAAGAATAGGGGACCCCTCCGGAAGGTCCACCCTCCGGCCAAAATTATCAGGTGATGAAATAGAGAAAAATGCAAAAACATATACGAAACAGGCATTTAAAATTCTTATTCCAGAGAAAACAGAAATAGTAAAGAATTCTAAGTGGCTCCATCATTTGAAATTTGATGATATCCTTAATCTTACTTCCAAGTTCACTGTTGCCAGGATGCTTGAAAGGGAGGATTTTAAAAATAGATATAAAAATAATTCTCCCATAGCTATTATGGAATTTCTTTATCCAATAATGCAGGCCTATGACTCAGTTGCCATACAGGCAGATGTTGAACTGGGCGGGACCGACCAGAGATTTAATCTGTTAATGGGAAGGGAGCTCCAAAAGGAATTTGGCCAGAAACAGCAGATTGCCATAACCATGCCGATTTTAGTTGGAACTGACGGAATTGATAAAATGAGTAAAAGCCTGGGAAACTATATAGGAGTCTACGAACCTGCGCAAGAAATTTTCGGTAAAATAATGTCAATTCCGGATAGTGTTTTAATTGATTATTTCAGACTTCTTACTACAATAGAGCCACAACAGCTCATAGAAATAGAGAATGATATAAAAGAAGACAGATTAAATCCTTCACTGGCGAAAAGAAGACTGGCAAAAATAATAATAGAGAATCTCTATAACAGAACAGCAGCCCTAAAAGCGGAGGAAAATTTTGATTTAATATTTAAGAAAAAAAAAGTGCCGGAAAAAATTGAAGAATATATTATTGACGCAAATGATCTGGAAGGTAAAAAAATAAGTGTTGTAAAATTATTAAATGATTCCGGCCTGTCCTCTTCTAATAGTGAAGCCAGGAGATTAATAACCCAGGGTGGAGTTAAAATTGGCAATGAAAAAATAAATGATGTAAACCTCGAGCTTGATTTGACCGGGTTAAATAATAAAGTTATACAGAAAGGAAAGAGGTATTTCAGGAAAGTAGTGGTAAAAAATTAAATATTAATGGATATTTTATAAACTGTTACACAACGTAAATTTTAGATAATCTAATTTTAAGCTCTCTCTATTTTTTATTCTTCTTTGCTTCTTCCAGTATCTCAACAGTCCACCTGGCAGCGTTTCCGCATACAGATGTACAGCCCCAGTCATGTCCTCCTGCCAGCTCAAATTTTTCTTTTTCGTCCTTATCCAGTAAATAAAAAGGTCTTCCATACAATTTCCTGTGTATCAGATTGCATGTGATGGTTCCATATTTTTCAATGAATTTATCATGTAGTTTTTTAACCAGCGGCTTCAGTATTCTGTTCTTTTTTGACCCTCTCAGGTCATCAGGGTCAACGCCTATGTCATAAGTATTTCTTCCAAACTCCAGTCCCAGAAAAAATGCTCCAGCAAGATATGCACCGCACATTCCGTCTCCCTGGTCTGCTCCTCCGCCTCCAAGCCCGCTTAGGACTTTAAAAAAATCATTATTATCAATGTTGTAAACATCAAGTAATGCTTTAATGGTGGCCTGGGAGCAAACGCCCCATTCATTTTCGTATTTATAGGCAAGGTCATACGCTTTTTGTGCTTTTGTTTTTGGCATGTTTGGACTCCTTTTTATTTATTGATATAAGTTTTTTCAATAACAATAATTTTAGTTTAATCATCTAATAGAATTTTATCTAAAGTACTTGAATATTCTAATAACTGCAAGTAAAAATTGCAGATTTTAAATTATTTTTTCTTTTAAATAGCCTTAGAGTTATTTTGATTTATTTTTTATATCTACTCAAATATTATTTTATCCGTAGGATATTTTGTCTTAACTTTTAATTTCCTGTTTTATATTTTTAAATTCATAAAAATACTTAATTATTTTTTTCCCTATTTCTGTAAAGGGATTGATTCCTGATATTTTATTTAAAGTCTTTTCTATGCCTTCTTTTGTGATTAATCTTTTTAATTCAGGTGCGCTAACATCTTCGGGGAAGTCAAAATTGTAAGCGGCAGCACAAATCTTAATAATATTATCGGGAAGCAGGTCATTATTCAGGCATAGATTAATGCTTCCCACTATTCTATCTGACTTACCGAGTTTTCTGATTGGATCTCGCCCGACTCTTAAAACAGTGTCCTTTAACATAGGATTTCCAAAACGGGTCAATACATCTATCATTACTTCCTCTTGTTGCTTCAAAGTAATATCTTCAGGATATTTTTTAGTTAAAGCTACACTTGTTTCCTTAAGAGCTCCCAGAAATATCTTTTTTATAAAGCTATCTTTAAAACAATCATGGACATATTTATATCCTTTTAGGTATCCAAGATAACCCAGTGCAGCGTGTCCAAGGTTGTAGGTAAAAAGCTTTCTCTCAAATTCAGCTAAAAAATTGTTAACCGGATACATACCTTTAATCGGGAGAGGCTTGCTTTTTATAGCATTACCATCGTATGGTAATTTGTGATATGAGTCCGCAACTGCATACAATGGGTCGATTGATTTAAGAGTGGTTGATGACTGTGGTACCATCCTTGCTACTATCATTCCTACAAAACCAATATTTTCGTCTGACCATATTCGAAGTTCTGTGTTTAGATTTTTATATACAAAATTTTTAAGTTCTTCATATGCATCATGGGTGTTCTCACAGAGGTAAATATCTATGGGACGGGGGTTGGCCATCATTCTTTTTTTTATCCCCTCGGAAATGCTTACAGATATCGACTCTAATTGTGATACCCCGACAGCAGTACCGATAACATCTGCAAGTGCAATACTGGAAGCTATCTTATTAATATCATTTATTGCTATGCATTCCATATTGTCAATGGTCATATTTATTTCTTTCTTTTTATAGGCATCAAGCAATTTTAAGGGATATTTTTTACTTTTATTGAGAAGATTAATTAAACTTTCATTTGACTCGACAAAAATGGTATGATAACCAATTTCCCAGAAAAGCTGGCCCATAAACCCTCTACCGATATTGCCTGCACCAAATTGTACCGAAGTTTTAATTTTATTCAAATTTTTATTGTGATTTTATAATTGAATTTATAGTAATGGAATCCGTTATAAGAACATCAACCATATTTGCTTTTAGTATAGAAGTTATTGCTTTATGCTTATGTTTACCATGGCATATAATGACTTTATTCTTTATTTTTTTAAGCTGTTGGTAGCTTATGGCAATTTTATTTTTTTCCAGTAGAGGAATATAATTACCATTTTCATCGAAAAAATTTATGGTCAATTCACTGCAGGCTCCGCTTGTAGTTACTAAATCCATCATTTTTTTGTTCAACAGGTTAAATAACTTTGATCTGGAATTAGTAACACCTACGCCCATTATAGCTATATCAATATTATCCCAGAACTCTGTTACGTTTTTTATACTGTTTTCTTTTAAGAGAGAACTTCTGAGTTTTTGTTGTTCAACAATGGCAGGGCAGTTTAAAAAATAGTACTGTCCATTTAGAATAGAGCCGAGGGTGCTTACTATACGGTTGGGATGGGAACCACCAACCAGGTAGCTGTTGCTGAAGCCACCCATAATCTGGATTATTTTTCTTTCTGAACTATATGTAAAGTTAAATGTCTTAAGACTGTTAACAGTTTTTTCAACTGATTCTCCCAGATTAATTCCTATAATTTTAGCCTGGTTTATCATACCGGCAACATATGGAGCTGCAAATTTTCCGATATTATTTTCGGTAAAAGACTCTGATTTTGATGACATTATTAACACATCTTTAAGCTCGGGAAATAACTGTCTGAATTCTATTTCTTTTCTCAGGGATCTTAATCCATACTGGTCAAAATTAATCAGGATTTTTACAATTCCTTTTTCTTTTGCATATGAGATGAGTTGTGATACATAGGATCTTGAAATCCCCATTTTTCTGGCAATTTCATTCTGACTCATATTTTTTTCGTAGTATAGAATACTGGCTCTTGCAGCCAGTTCACTTTTATTGAATTCCATATTAGATATATTTTAATAAAATTTTGTAATTATATTAACATTTGACTAAAATAGTGTCAATATTAATTAAGAGTGACAAAAGTTATTAACAAAACGAATATTAATAAATGCGGCCTATTTGAAGTAAAAAATTACTATTTATAGTATTTTATAATGAAAATATAAATTTCCGTGAGGTAGAAATTATAATTTGGACGTTAAGTGTGATAATTTAATAAATATCGGTTACTTAAAAGGGAGTGAAATGGTATTCAGACTATTATAAAAAGCAAAATGCATTAAACAAAAAAAGAAATATCGTAGTTATGAAAGTGTAGTTATTTTTTTGTATCAAATTGAAGTTTTTTTAATATTAGAATAAAGTAATTTTAATAAAAACAGTAAAAGTTTTAAATGATAGGAGAAAAAAATGTCCAGATATATTATTGCACATGATTTTGGAACTACCGGAAACAAGGCAACGCTTTATGACGAGCAGGGTAATTTATTATACAGCGAATTTGTAGGTTACCATACTTTTTACCCGGATATTAATTGGGCAGAACAGAATCCCGATGACTGGTGGAATGCTATATGTATATCCACAAAAAACCTTATAGGTAAAAGCAAGATTGATAAAAGGGAAGTAGCTGTAGTTAGTTTTAGTGCCCAGATGATGGGATGTCTACCTGTTGATAAAAAAGGCAATCCCTTAAGAAAGTCTATTATATGGGCGGACCAGAGAAGTGTAGGGCAGGCCCGGAAGCTGGAGAGGGAAATTGGAGAAGAAAAAATATATAATATTACCGGTCATAAAATAAGCCCGACCTATTCAGTAGAAAAAATAATGTGGGTAAAGGAAAATGAACCCGATATATATAAGAATACATTTAAATTTGTCCAGGCAAAAGATTATATCGTTAGTAAGCTAACCGGTAAATTTGTTACCGATTATTCAGATGCATCAGGCATGAATCTGTTTGATATATTTAAAAAGGAATGGTCTCCAGAAATTTTGAAAGTGTCAGGCCTGGATATAGAAAAATTACCCGAGCCACATTGTTCATTTGATATTGTTGGTGAAGTATCTTATTCAGTCGCCGCTGAGACCGGCCTTGAAGCAGGTACACCTGTGGTTATAGGTACCGGTGATGGTACAGCTGCCAGTGTGGGAGCCGGAGTAGTAAGTGAAGGAAAGGCTTATAATTATATCGGTTCTTCTTCCTGGATTGCCCTGGCAACCAACAAGCCCATTCTCGACCCGGAGCGTAAGACTTTCAACTGGATTCATGTTGACCCCAATATGTACATGCCCTGCGGGACAATGCAGACCGCAGGTGCTTCATATAGCTGGTTAAAAGATAATATATGCCTTCTGGAACAAAAAGCAGTAGAGGGCCTTAATATAACCCCTTACGAGTTAATGGACCTTTCTATTGAAAAGTCATTGCCAACGGCTAACAGGCTTATTTTTCTTCCTTATTTAATGGGTGAAAGAAGTCCGCACTGGAATCCCAATGCCAGGGGAGCTTTTATTGGCCTCACCTTAAAACATAATAGAAATGATATTATCCGCTCGGTTATGGAAGGAGTTACTTATAACCTTAAAATGATTAGTGAAATTTTTGAAGGCGTGATTGATTTCTCGGAGATAAGGGTAATTGGTGGCGCAGGCAGTCCTGTCTGGAGGAAGATAATGGCTGATATATATAATAAAAAAGTACTCAGGCCAAAAATACTGGAAGAAGCAACTTCACTGGGAGCAGCAATTGTTGGTGGAGTGGGCGCGGGTATATTTGATAGCATAAAAGTTGCTGAAAAATTAAACCCGATAGTAGAAACTCGGGAACCGAATCCGGAAAATGTAAAAGAGTATGAATCACTCTACCCTGTATTCAAAGAAACCTATGAATTACTGGTAAGAGTATATGACAGGCTGGCATCATTATAAATTTCAGATTAATAGGACTAAAAAAATATATTTTAAGCTTATTTAATTTTTAATTTATAAGTATAAGTTGAAAGGATAAGTTTTTTATGAATAGTTTAATAAAAATCCTTAAAGAAGCAGGCGTTGATTCAGCCTGCCGGGAAATTGGAATTAATTTTGATAAGATTTTTCAGACCAATCTGAGCATAAATCCATATCAGGAGCATAAATGGTATGTAAATAATCATTCAAAAGTGGTTGTTTTTAGTGCTGTTCCGGTCGAAGATAAACATGACAGGCTGTTCTGGGAAGAATGGTTCCGGATGCGTGATGAAGATGTATCTTATCATCACATATTAACGTTGTGGCGCCCGAAAATGATGATATTCATCCTGAGAAAACTCTCGCCAAAAAATGGTACATTACTAACGACCCCGATATGTCACCATGGTTATTAAGAAGGTAGAAGGAAATAATTTTTTTTAGATTTGGTTTAAACAAAATATACCTTAAATATTTATAAGTTAATTTAAAAAATACAAAAGGAAATATAAATGAGAAAGCTGGAAAAATATATGAATGATTTTAATGAATATAAGATACCCGAAAAGATGAAAGCCACTGTATTGTCCGGAGTGGGGTTTGAAAATATTGCTACAGAGGAGGTACCGGTTCCTGAACCCGGTCCGAAGCAATTGCTTGCCAGGGTTGATGCAGCTGGAGTCTGCACCTCAATATTAAAAATAATTGAGCAGGGTGCCATGCATAAATTTCTGTATGGATGGGACCCTGAAAAGTGGCCTTTAATCATGGGAGACGAAGGTTCGCTTACTGTAGTAAAGGTGGGGGATAAGCTTAAGGATAAATATGCTGTAGGTAAACGTTACGGTCTTCAACCTGCTGTTAATACCAGGCCAGTAAATTATACTGAAAGATATTATAATAACGGTAAGGGCATAGAGAAAATGGGGGTAGGTTATACTCTTCCAGGACAGCTGGCAGAATATATTTTGATCCAGGAAGAAATAATTAATGCTAATTGCATTGTACCCCTGAAAGATAATGATATGCCCTATTTTGCTGTATCAATGGCCGAGCCCATATCATGTGTCTTATCATCACAGACGCGTAATGTTCATATATATAAAGATACACCACAATCTTTAAGATATTCAAAACTGGGTATAAGAGAAAATGGGGTCTGCATAATTGTGGGCGCCGGAGCAATGGGGAAAATACATCTGGAACTGGCAATGCGGTTTAAGCCCGGAATTTTAATAGCAGTTGATATCCTAGAGGAGAGATTAAACTGGGTTGTAAGAGTTTTAGGGCCAAAAGCAGAAAAAAAGGGCATAAAGCTATTAACCTCTACTCCGGATAAAATTCATGATCTTTTAGGCCATGTTACTGATGGAAAAATGGCTGATGATATTATACTTGCTGTGGGAAACAGGCATGCACAACAACAGGCCTTTGAGTTATTGGGTTTTGGGGGAGTTATAAATCTGTTCGGGGGTCTTCTCAGGGGAGACTCTATATTAGATGTAGATAATATAAGAGTACACTATGATGAGATAAAGATTGTTGGTTCTTCCGGTGGAGATACAGGTGACTATATACAGACCCTGGAAGCTATAAGCAATAATGAAATAGATCCCGGTAATTATGTTGCTGCAGTGGGAAGCATTGATAGTGCTCCAAAAGTTTTAGAGATGATAAAAAATAACCAGATTAAGGGAAAAGCAATTCTATATCCCCATATAAGACAGACAGGTCTTCAAATGGTAGATTACTGGGATGGGAAAAAGGAAAAAATTTTTCTGGAAATGGGACTACTTTAATTACATATAAGAGCCGCTATACCGATTGTATTCAAGTTATAATTCTTTAAAGACATAAATTATTATGTATGTTAATTAAACTACATGTTTCTTTTCAAGATTAATTTTGCATTTGGTGTTTAGAAAATTAATAGGAGAGGTTGTTTAATAAAATTTTGTAATTATATTAACATTTGACTAAATCAGTGGCAATATTAATTAAGAGTGACAAAAGTTATTGACAAAATAAATATTAATAAATATAATTAATCTATCTGTAAAAGAATTAATTGGTATCTTTTTTACGACAAAATAGACAAAATAATTTCTTTGATAGTAAAGTATTATAATCTAAATATTCAGGTATCAGTAAATTTCAAGTACATATAACATCAAATGTAAATTTCAAATATACACAACATCAAATCATAATATAGATTATTTTAAATGATTGATTCAAACAATAAAAAAAGAATAGTGTTAGTAACAGGTTCTGCACAGGGTATTGGTAAAGCAATCGCAATTAATCTCATAAAACAGGGTAATACAGTAATATTTACTGACATAAATAAAGGTATATTATATGAAACTCAAAAAGAAGTAGAAGAATTAAAGAAAAATTGTTCATTCTATATACTTGATGTTTCAAAATCGGATGAAGTAAAAGAAATAGTAAATATTATATGGAAAAAATATAAGAGAATAGACATTCTGGTGAATAATGCCGGTATAACAGCTTTTGGAAAGATTGAAGATGTTAATGATGAAATGCTGGATAGAATGCTTGAAGTAAATTTTAAAGGAGCCTTTTATCTCTGCAGGGAAGTTGCACCCATAATGAAAAAGCAACTTTATGGAAAAATAGTGAATGTCTCTTCAATAACTGCAAAGCGGGGTGATAATACTACCGTACCGTGTTATGGACCTTCCAAGGGGGCGTTAATGGTCCTTACAAAATCTTTAGCCAGACAGTTAGGCCCATTTGGTATAAATGTAAATGCTGTGGCACCTCATGCAATAGATACTCCTATGATGAAACTCTGGAATGAAGATAAGAAAAAAGAGTCTGCAGAAGCTTTACCGGTAAAAAGAATTGGAACACCGGAAGATGTAGCGTCGGCTGTTTCGTTTCTGGTATCCGATGAAGCGAGTTTTATAACAGGTCATGTAATTAATGTAGATGGCGGACATTTTATGGATTCCTGAAGTTTTTGTCATAATATAGAAGATATTTTAATAAGTATAAAAATATTACTTATATATTATAAGGAGGTTGATGAGTATTGAAGAATAAAAGGAGATTTGCCTGTGATAACTAATATAAATTTTATATTAGGCCCTGACACAAACAAATCTCAAAAAAAATTTAGCAGAGTTAATCCAAAAAGTAAAGTAAATATGGAGGTGATATAAAGTATAAATAACGTGTGATTTTAATTATTATTGTATGAACGAAAGGATGTTAAATGAAAAAATTACTATTATGGATGGTAATTTCTATTTTGAGTATATTAATTATTGTATCTTTCTCACTTTCTGGATGTAAAGAAGAAGCAGCCGGTGAAGCAGTTGAAGAAGTACCTGAGGAAGAAGTTGAAGAGGAAGCCCTGGCCGAAGAGGAAGTAGCCGAAAAACCTGTCACCATAACCATTGCCACTGTTAATAACCCGGATATGATGGTTATGCAGGAGCTCTCTGATAACTTTACTGAAGAGACAGGCATTGGATTGGAATGGGCAGTTCTTCCTGAAAATGAGTTGCGACAGAAAGTAACCGAAGATGTAGGCCTTGGCGCCGGTAAGTTTGACATCGTTACCATTGGAATAATTGAAGTTAAGAACTGGGTTAATTATGAATGGATTGTTTCACTTGACCCATTCTTTGAAAACATGAGTGATGAGAAACGACAGACTTATGATTATGAAGATGTAATTGAATCGGTCAGGGAAGGTTTAAGCGTAGACGGTGTTCTTTATGCTCTTCCATTTTATGGAGAGACCAGTATGGTATTTTATAGAAAAGATCTGTTTGAAGAAGCAAGTTTAACCATGCCTGAAGAACCTAGCTGGGATCAGATTTACGATTTTGCCAGCAAGCTTCATGACCCCGGCAATGAATTATATGGCATGGTTATTCGCGGGCTTCCCGGATGGGGAGAGAACATGGCTGTCTTCTGTACCATGATTAATGCATTTGGTGCCCGCTGGTATGATATGGAGTGGAATGCCCAGTTTGATACTCCGGAAATGAGAGATGCCTTTGAGATGTACTACAAAATTGTTAAAGATGTTGCCGAACCGGGAGCAACCGGTGTTGGATTTACAGAAGGTCTGACTTTAATGTCCCAGGGGAACGGAGCAATTTGGTACGACGCTTCAGTTGCAGCCGGTGTCCTGAACGATAGCAGTCAGTCAAATGTGGCGGGGAATATTGGTTATGCAAAGGCTCCATGGGCAAAGAAACATGATAATGGATGGTTATGGGCCTGGTCCCTGGCTATAGAAGCTGCCAGTGATAATAAAGATGAGGCATTTGAATTCCTTACATGGGCAACAAGCAAAGATTACATACAGCTGGTTGGAGAAACAAAAGGATGGGTTTCAGTTCCATCAGGCTCCAGAGAAAGCACATACGAAAACCCGAATTATATGGAAGTTGCCGACTTTGCTCCGCATGTGCTTAAGGCAATAAAAGCAGTGGATTATAATAATCCGACACTGGAAGAAGTTCCTTATATAGGAACTCCGTTTGTAGTTATCCCTGAATGGTCCAATCTGGGAACAGAGGTTGCCCAGATTCTTGGAGCTTATATTTCTGATGATGTGACTACTGATGAGGCACTTCAGCAGTGCCAGGATATTGCCAATAAAATTGCTAAAGAAGGTGGCTATCAGGATTAATAAGCCTGAATAGGGTTAATATATTCGGGAACAGGTTTCTTAAGTCTGTTCCCGAATATTAGCTAAAGAAAATTGGAATAAAATAATCTTATATAAATATATGCAATAACAATGGATAAAATCATATGGAAAGAGAAATAAGGAGTAACAGAATTCTGACACTCCCTGCAATTATAGTGGTTGCTCTGGTGACACAAATTCCCATACTTTTAACTTTATATTACAGCATGAGAAGATGGATTATAGTGAGACCGGATCTGACCCGCGATTTTGTGGGTCTTGCCCATTACAAGGAGTTATTCACAAGCAGTGAATTCTGGATTGTATTTAAAAATACTCTTACTCTCACTATATCTTCACTGGCAGCCTGTCTTGTTATTGGTATAGCTCTGGCTTTTTTACTTTATCGGCCATTCCCCGGTGTCGGAATCGCACGGACTCTTCTTATTTCTCCTTTTTTCATAATGGATTCGGTCATAGGTGTATTCTGGAGAAATGTTATAATGGAACCAACCTACGGCCTTATTGGAAGAGTCTTTAAACTTATAGGATTGCAGGTACCGGAAGTGCTAAGCCAGTATCCGCTTTTTGTTGTAAGCTTACTTGTTGTATGGAAATGGGCGCCTTTTTTCTTGCTGGTAACTATAGCAGGACTGCAATCAATACCGGAAGAAGTAATAGAAGCATCTTTAATAGACGGTACGAGTACTCTGGGAAGAGTTTTCAGGGTAATGTTACCGATGATAATGAAATATATCACAATCAGCCTTATTCTTGGGCTTATATTTATATTAAAGACATTTGGGTTAATTTTTACTACCACGCTAGGCGGCCCGGGATTTGCATCTACCAATTTTCCTTATTATGTTTACAGGACATCTTTTCTAGGGTGGAATATAGGCAAAGGCTCAGCAATTGCAGTAATTTTGGTTATTATATCACTTGCTATATTAATGACTACATTTAGATTGCTGAGAAAAAGCATAGTGGAGGAAAACATATGAGAAATTATGTGTCTATGTTGATAAGGATAATTGTATTTGTGGTTGCATTAATTTATTTTTTTCCGGTTTTATGGATGATTTTATCAGGTTTCAAGAATGAAGTTGATGTAGTAAACCCATCACTTTTTTTTGAACCTACTCTTGCTCAATACAGATTAATATTTAGCGGGAGAATAACTCATTATTTTTCAAATTCAATAATTATTACAGCTTCTGCTACTCTTCTGGCAATGTTACTGGGTGTACCTGCTTCCTATGGTATCGTAATGATGGCAAGGCTCAGAAAAAGCGGAGAAAATTTATTTTTCTGGTTTATATCTACCATTATTCTACCGGAAGTATGCGTGGTTATCCCTATATTTGTTATTTTTAATACTTTAAATATCCTTGATACTCATCTGGGTTTAATATTAGTTTATACCGGAGTCAATACCCCTATAGTCATATGGATGATGCGGTCATTTTTTAAAGATATTCCTATTGAATTAATAGAAGCTTCCAGAATAGATGGTGCTTCTGAGACAACTACTTTTTTTAAAATTGTATTTCCGCTATCACGTCACGGTTTATCAGCTACAATTCTTTTACTTGTAATTTTCATCTGGAATGAATTTTTCTTTGCACTCAGCCTTACATACTATAATGCTGCTACTATCTCTATACATATGGCTACATATATGACCCAGGAGGGGTTATTCTGGGCTAAAATGAGTGCTATTTCAACTCTGGCTATTCTACCACCAATTATACTGGGCTGGTTTAACCAGAAACAATTAATTCGTGGTTTGACTATGGGTGCTATAAAAGGATAATGAGGTTACGGATATTTCCTTCTTTAATAAGGAAAACAATACGAATAACCTACTAAAATATATTAGACTCATAAGAAGGAGATGACTTTTTGTGAAACAATATCTTCTGGGTATAGATATCGGTACCTCAAACTCAAAGGGGATTATAAGCAATCTTGAGGGGAGAATTATAAAGTCTTATTCAATTTCTCATTCAGTAAGTAATCCCCGTAGTTGCTGGGCCGAGCATGATTCAATTAAAATCTGGTGGGATGATTTTAAAAAAATTTGTAATGAATTGTTAAGTAAAAAGAGTATTAAAAATGATGAAATTGCTGCGATAGGCTGCAGTGGCCTTGGTCCTTCAATGGTTCCTATTGATAAAAATGGGGACCCTTTAAGGCCTGCAATTTTATATGGAATTGATACAAGGTCAAAAAATGAGATAAAATATCTTAATAAAATATTGGGTCTGAAGAGCATATTCGAAAACTGTGGTCAAATATTGTCTGTGCAATCTGTTGGAACTAAAATATTATGGTATAAAAAAAATGAACCGGATAAATATAAGATAACCTCCAAAATATTAACTGCGAACGGTTTTATAATATATAAACTTACAGGCAGATATTCGATAGATTTATGTTCAGCTATTTTTTTTAGTCCTCTTTTTAACATAAACAGGCTATGCTGGAACATAGAAATAAGTGAAAAAATTGGTATTTCTATGTCTGTGCTTCCTGATATATATAAACCTTATGATGTTATTGGTGAAGTTACTAAAGAAGCATCAAGAGAAACAGGACTTGCAGAAGGAACACCTATTATTGCGGGGGCAGTTGATACTTTTGCTGAGGCAGTAGGAGCAGGTGCAATTGAATCAGGAGACGTTTTCTTATCTTATGGTACTACTATGACTGTAATTGTTAATTCAAGCTCTTTAAAAACACATACTGCTCTCTGGGCAAATATGCATTATGTCCCTGATATTTATACTTTAATAGGTGGAATGGCGACGTCTGGTGCACTTACTACCTGGTTTATTAAAAATTTTATGCAGGTAGAGAGCGAAGTATTAAAAACAAATGGTCTGAGCGTATACCCAGTTTTAAGTGATATGGCATCAAAAGTGCCTGCCGGGGCAGAGGGCCTTATAATATTGCCGTATTTTAGTGGAGAGAGGACCCCTATTAACGATGAGTCAGCAAGGGGCATAATAGTGGGGTTAAACCTGTCGCACTCCAGAGAACATATCTACCGTGCACTTTTAGAAAGTACAGCGAATGGTGTTGCCCATCATCTGGATATAATTGGTAAAATGAATATAATCCCTAAAAGGATAATTTCAGCAGGTGGTGGAATAGAAAATGAAACATGGACTCAAATTGTAAGTGATGTTACAGGATTAAAACAGATATGTATAGGAGAAAGTGGATACAATGCACCTGTGGGGAATGCTTATATGGCAGGGTTTGGAATAGGTTTATTCAAAAATTTTTCAATGCTTAAAAATAAATGGGTAAATAAAGAAAGTATAATTGAACCTGATAAAAAAAAGCATTTAAAATATAAAAAATATCTGAAAATTTATAGGAGTTTGTATAAGAATACTAAAGAAGAAATCCATAAATTAGTTAAATTATCCAGTTGATTAAAATACTGAAAAAATTAAAAATAATCTTTTTATTTTATTAAAAATTCTGGTAATATTAATATTTTAAAAAAACGTTTTTTAGTTTACACTGTAAATGTCTGAAAATTGGAAATTGCACTACAATAGAAAGGGGTTATTTA
>Ga0307434_1000045_pt1 | contig 110976 bp, 89 predicted proteins | sample SalMarWE160220MG_FD_202156 | JGI IMG/M metagenome (GOLD analysis project Ga0307434, IMG submission 202156) | Salt marsh sediment microbial communities from the Plum Island Ecosystem LTER, Massachusetts, United States - WE1603-220 | ecosystem: Environmental > Aquatic > Marine > Intertidal zone >... | reverse complement strand
ATCGTTTCTCCCAGAAAAAGGTTTTTGGTCTTAGTTTTTCTGGAAGATATATCGACCAATATGGCTAAATATCATTAAATATACCGGTATTTATGCTACAGTCTCGATTTAACCGGTAATTAGAATTAAGTTATTGGCATAGCAGATTTGCATAAGTTCGGGCCTATACCGTTTTGTTAGGTATAGGCTCTTTTTAAGTTTACTCAAACTGACCGATTCGCACTGTCATCCCTGCGAAAGCAGGGATCCAGGAATGTAACGGATGTAGTGGATTCCCGCTTTCGCGGGAATGACAAGTCGTGTTATGTTTTTGTTATTGAACAACTTATACGATTTCTGATTAGTAACTGCGCTTGCCTGGGTCATCTCCACCGTCAGGTGTCCCCAAGGGAGAGCGAAGCGCAGCGGAGTCGAGCCCTTCGTCTCCGCTCAGGGTGAAGACAACCTTCATGCCGAGCGGAGACGAGGCACTCCGCTTGAAGGCCACTTCGTGGCCCTCCGGCCGAGATGACAAAAGTGCACAATTTAATCGTATTTGGTATAAAACAATAGGAGCTAAGTACAGGATATGACTATAAGATCGAAGTGTTTTTCATCAATTTTCTCAGGATTTCTCCCGAAACTATCTGTTTTAACCATGATGCTTTCAGTTATCTCCTTCACGCAGTGTCAAGCAAGTGCACAATCCACGGGAATATTCGATAATAACTCAGATGTCGGCTCGGCAACACATGCCGGATCGACAAGATTCATTCAAAGCAGTAACGAATATCGGGTAACCGGAGGCGGCGCGAATATGTGGGGGGAGAAGGACGCTTTCCAGTACTTATGGAAAAAAGATTCCGGCGATTTTAGTCTGACAACGAGAATCCGCTGGGTTGGAGATGGGAAAAACGCACACAGAAAGGCCGGCTGGATGATTCGCCAGGACCTGACCGTGGATTCGGCTTATGTCGATGCCGTAGTGCACGGTGATGGTTTAACTTCCCTGCAATTTCGAAAAACCAAAGGCGGCCCAACCGAGGAAATACAATCTCCGATTTCTGCTCCCGTTTTTCTGCGCCTTGAGCGGCACGGAGAGGTCTTTTCTCTAAACGTATCTGAAGATGGAAAAGTATTTCTACCGGTCGGATCCGTTTCGGTCGCCCTGGAAGACAGCGTTTACGTGGGATTGGCCGTCTGTTCCCACGATGATACGACTACGGAAACAGCAATTTTCTCTAAAGTTGAAATGAAGTCACTGGGCATACACAAAATGGAAGATCGGATTATTGAAAGTTCTCTGGAAACAATATCTGTAGAAACCGGTCAAAGGCGCATTGTCTATCGATCCGGTTCGCATTTTGAAGCTCCTAACTGGTCTAACGACGGCAAATACCTGCTCTTTAACGGCGAAGGAAAACTTTACACAATACCTGTTTCCGGCGGCAAACCCGTGCAATTAAATACGGGCTTCGCCGATCGCTGCAATAACGATCACGGTTTTTCGCCGGATGGCAAGTTGTTGGCAATCAGCCACCACCTCAAAGGAAAATCACTCATTTATGTATTACCCGTCGCCGGAGGAACACCACGGCTTGTAACCGAGTTGGGGCCTTCCTACTGGCACGGGTGGTCGCCCGATGGCAAGACTCTTGCCTACTGTGCCGAAAGAAATGGAAACTACGATATCTATACGATTGCCGTTGAAGGCGGGCGGGAAACTCGATTAACAAACGCCGAGGGGCTTGATGACGGCCCCGACTACTCTCCTGACGGCAGATACATATACTTCAATTCCGAACGTACCGGAGCGATGAAAATATGGCGGATGGACAGTGACGGCACGAACCAGATACAGATGACCAATGACAATCAATATGCCGATTGGTTTCCCCACCCGTCCGGCGACGGAAAACAGATTGTGTTTGTGTCGTATGACAAGGATGTGAAAGGACATCCTGCCAATAAAGATGTTGCTTTACGTATTATGCCTTCTTCAGGAGATAAGCCCAGGATTCTGACTCGCCTGTTCGGCGGGCAGGGTACAATAAACGTCCCATCCTGGTCGCCGGACAACAAATATATTGCATTCGTCAGCTATCGTCTGGTCGGTAAAGATGGCGGCAACTAATATGAACTTGAAAGGAGCAAGACGATGAAAAAAATTAATTCCATCAGATATATGTCGCTTTTTGCAGCAGTTCTTTTTTTGATTTGTGCCGCCGATGCGCTTTTCGCCGGCGATTCGGTCTTCCATATTTCAAGAGGCGTCAATATAAGTCACTGGCTTTCACAAAGCCAAAGACGCGGACAGCAGCGGCAAACTTTCTTTACGAAGAAGGATGTGGAATATATCGCAGGGCTGGGCTATGACCATATCAGGCTACCTATAGATGAAGAACAGATGTGGGACGAAAGCGGGAAAAAAGAGGACGAAGCATTCGGACTACTCAATAATGCGATCAAATGGGCCGACAGTCAGCGCCTGAAGGTGGTTGTAGACCTGCACATTCTGCGTTCTCATCATTTCAATGCCGAAGATAAGCCTTTGTGGACCGATCCGAAAGCGCAGGAAAAGTTTCTGCTGCTGTGGAGGGATTTATCTTCCGAACTTAAGAAATATCCGGTCAGCCTGATAGCTTACGAACCAATGAACGAACCGGTGGCGGACGACCCTGAAGATTGGAACAGGCTTGTGGAAAAAGCAGTAAAAGAAATCCGAAAACAAGAGCCTGACCGGACAATCGTAATCGGCTCGAACAGATGGCAGTCGGTGAGCACATTCGACCAACTCAGATTGCCCCCGGCAGATCGCAATATAATACTCAGCTTCCATTTCTACACGCCCATGCTGATAACACATTACAAAGCCTCCTGGACGGGAGTCGGCAGGTACAAAGGACCGGTAAACTATCCGGGGCAAATCGTTGCTCCAAAGGATATCGAAGAATTGCCGGCGGACATTGCCGGGATAGTGAAGGAAAATAATGGCGTCTATAATCGTGAGATTCTTGAGAAATTGTTTGAGAAGCCATTAGCAGTGGCAAAGAAATATGATCTGCCGCTTTACTGCGGTGAGTGGGGATGCCTGCCAACGGTTCCCCGCAAAGCAAGATTGCAGTGGTACTCGGACATTCGTCATAACCTGGAAAAACACAATATTGCCTGGGCGAACTGGGACTACAAGGGAGGCTTCGGGATAGTCGGGCGAGCCGGCCGGCCCGATGAGGAAATGATTAGAGCGTTGATACCAAAATGAAAAATCAACTCCATCAACAAGGCTGAATTAAATATAATCATGAGCTTATACCAAATACGATTAAATTGTGCACTTTTGTCGTTTCGACCGGAGGGCCACGAAGTGGCCTTCAAGCGGAGTGCCTCGTCTCCGCTCGGCATGAAGGTTGTCTTCACCCTTAGCGGAGACGAAGGGCTCGACTCCGCTGCGCTTCACTCTCCCTTGGGGACACCTAACGGTGGAGATGACCCAGGTAAGCACAGTTACTAATCAGAAATCGCATAAGACATACGTACCATAAACACCATGAAAAACATTATTATAGATAAATAGGCTGAGTCATCAAAATCAGATTTGGAGAGAATTCGCTTTACTTCTTACAGAATGTTCGAAAAAATAATACTCGACAAATCACAGTTGCAAACGACAAGTTCTTTAATGATAAGAACTTATGTGCGGCTATACCAAATACACCTATACACCTATATACCTATATAGTTTTCTTGTAATTATTTAAATTGACTTTATGTATTATCGGTCATATAATTAAGTTTTAGGCTAATATTACTATCTACGATGAAGCAAAGCTGCTCTGCTGAATGTTGACTATTCAATTTTTAAGTTATTGGGCGAGCTTGAATGACTGACGGGGAAAACGGCGCCATTATCTGCGAGAAGAATGGAACAGAAATCCGAAAAAGAGTAGGATTTGCTGCGAAAGTATTCGAAAGATATGGCGATGAAATTCGAGCTATAATTCATTTTGACGTTAAAGACAAGTCCAAGGCGGATGATATTTTCCAGGAATTTTTTGTGTCCATCGTCCGCAAACCAATTCCATCGAACATCCAGGATATTACAGCATATCTGTACAGGGCTGTCAAAAATGATGTTATTGACGTTTTCCGCCAAAAAAAATGTCATCAAGATCACATTCAGAAGTACGCCGAATGCCGTAAACATTTTGTAATACGAGAAGATCCCCAAAATACTGTTATCCAGACGGAAAACACCAAAAGAATGTTCCATTTAATTGAAAGTCATTTACCGAAACGTGAAGCTGAAGTCGTCATTCAACGGTATGGCCAAGGCTTCAGCACTACAGATACGGCAGAAAAAATGAATGTTGATAAAAGAATTGTTTCTCGATATCTTTCTGCCGCGTTAAAGAAAATGCGTGATTTTATTCCTGAAAGTTAAGATGATACGATATGATCTCCCATAATCCCGACATAAATTGTACGAATGCCCGATTGTATTACTATGATTTCCTAAGCAAGGAAACCAGAGCAGGCATTCCTGAAGGTGCTTTGCAGCACATAAAGCAATGCCGGAATTGCCAGACAGAAATGGACAGCTTGAAAGATCTGCTTGTACAGGCAGGCGAGAGGTTTGAAAGTGAGCAAAGCCGTAAAGATTCAGCTATTAGTACCCTTCTCAGACTTCACTTTGAGTATATAGGCGAACCGGTAAAATGTGATACCGTAAAACCATTTCTCGCCAGTCTGGCCGATCCGGTTTTACAGATAAGAATACCAACACCGATAACCACACACCTCGATAAATGCCAGTCCTGCCGCGAGGACCTGCTAATCCTGCAGGATCTGCACCTTCCTCACAAATATTTATGCCGCTTAGGCCAGCTCCTGGCGGACAAGCCAACTGAAGATTACTTGAGCTGTTCTCAGGCCCGGGCTGCCATTCCAGCCGTGGTGTCGATGGCCTTCCACGAAACAGATGCTGAAATATTAAAACACCTTTGCACTTGTCCCAATTGCCGGAAACAACTATATCTCCATCGCGAAAGCGTTCGTAAAGAATTATTGCTCAACGGGGCGTTCCAAAACGGATTCCCATGTGAGTCGGTCTCAGCCGCCGATATTTACGATTATTGTCTGCCTTACGGGATTGATCCGGCCGATGACCAATATGTTGAATTCCGAGAATCCCTTACCTCGCATCTTCGCAGGTGCCCGAAATGTCTGGCCAAAATGCAAGAGCTTCATAGCACGATCTCCAATATTGTTGAGCGGGTTGAATCTGAGGTAATTACAATTTATAATATAGATGAATCTGCTAAAACTAAATCGCCCAGTGAATCCGAACCCTATGCCGGCTTTCCGATCAGCTCGGAAATGGCAGGTGCTGAAGACAATTTGCACGTAGAGCAACCGAAAACCATCAATTTGACCGCGCGACTTAAACGGAAAGCCCATGAATTGAATGTGAAACCGTTGCTCAAAGCCGGCCTTGCCGCCGCCGCTGTTATTGCGATAGGATTTGCCCTCTTGCTAAATGCACCGGCAGCTAAAGCAGTAACCATCGAACAGATCTATAGGGCCATTGAGAACGCCAGGAATGTCTATATAGCAACGTTTGAACCAGGCAAAACGGAACATGAACAAGAAAGATGGGTATCACGTTCATCAAACTTCTATATGACTAAGGACGGAGAAGAATCGGTTTTGTTGGATCTTGCAAACAAGGTCAGGATTGTAAAACATTTTACTACTGATTCTGTTGAGACGTCACCACTGCCGGCTGAAATGATTACTGGGACTGAAAAGATGATGACCGGTTTCTTAGGTTTAGTTCCGTTCAGAGATATATCTTTAGTTCCTGAAAATGCCGAATGGAACCAGATGACAAGCAATGAATTAATAGCTGCCAGTGACACTGCAATATACGAATTGATATGGATTAAAACAAGCCCCGCTGGGAATAAAGTATTCAATAAATGGCGATTTTTTGTAGATCCTAAAACATATCTTCCCAGGAAAACCGAATCTTATACGAAGAGAGTTGGGGATAGTGATTATACTTTGAGGTCGGCAATGGAAGTCGAATATTTGAACGACAGTGAAATGGAGGATGTTGTTAAAAAGGCCTCTTTTTAGGCCATTTCACTTGGGTGACCAAAGGGGGCTTCTGTTCCTATAAACATCGTCTGTTTTCTCAACAAATAGATCTTTAGCCTTTGTGAGACTGGAATGGCCGTCTACAAAACCGACATTGACAGTCTTGTTCGGATGGCGACCGTTAATAGCATCCTCTTCCTGGCCGGACCATAAATCTTTGCCTTTATTAATCTTAAGCCCCGGAATATAAGCAGTGTCTTCTATGGCGTTGCCAAGAGTTGCTGGAGGGACATCCGTAACATGCCACCAGCCAATTGTACTGTATCCGCTGTCAACAATCAAAAGGGTCTGGGCGGGATGCGGTATATCACTGCCTCGCAAAGGCTTACCAACAAACTCTTCTCTGTTGCGCTGAATATCATCGGAGCTTTTGCATATCGACCGGTTCACACCGTAATTGCCATGCACAATAAAGTCAAACTTAGGGTCTATTATCCGTCTCGATGGGCACCAGAGCGTTGTCCTCTCGCCCCTGTTTCTTCCAAGGTAATCAGATGTATAGTTAAACCACCACCATCCCAATCTATCGAATGCAATACTCCCAGGATACCCTCCCGGCGGTGGAGTGTAAGCATTATAAAAGCCATAAGGGAAGTTCTGGTTATCGGTCTCGTACATAAACAGGCCAACGGTCAATTGCTTAATATTTGAGCCGCATAGAACTGCCCTGGCCCGCTGCTTTGAACTCTGCAACACAGGAATCAAGACGGCTGTAAGAAGAGCGATTATTGAAATAACTACAAGCAATTCAATGAGAGTAAAACAGGGGCGTTTCATAATCGCGTATTGTATATTTGTCATTGTGATGAGTCAATATTGAATAGAGCATCTTATATGGCCGAATATGTAACAAGGCAGGTAGTATTATAAATACTCACCTGCCTTGTTTCATTGCTCTTGCTAAGCACATGCCCTCATATAGTAGAAGGTCCATTCACATGTTACATAACAGGCAAAAGGATTATAAGGATCTACTATGCAGAAAGTTTCTGCGGATCTGACCAGTCTTTCAGTTACACAACTACCGCTCTCGGCGGATTCGCAGCCGTATCTTGTCATATATGCCTCGTAGTAACCTAAGCAGATCCCCGGCGAAGGATTCGAACAAAATATGATATCATACTCCTGGAGCAGCTTCGTGCACGTATAACCCGATCCGCCGATTATATTGCTAAGCTGGCTATCGGCAATATCGGTACTGTTGCCCTGTAACTGGATAGGACGGTCGGAAATCAAAAGCGCAGTGCCCTCAGTCCAGTCCATATCTAAGAAATTAAGGTCGGTTCGATAGTAGAATTTGTCTTTTGACAGGTCTACGCTCCAGGCGTATTCATTATCAATCCCTTCGAGCGCGACAAAATGGTTCTTTTTGGGAAAATGCAGGATGACCTGGCAGCCGCTCAGGCTCTTAAGAGTTTGAACATCAGTCTGGACCGCCCGGCAATACAAACCGGAACGCTGCACAAAATCCCTCATCGTATTGAGACTTGTCGCCCCGCCCGACCTGTCGACCATTTGAGCAAGCTGCTGATAATTTAAATCCTTGCCCAATTGCGAAGCGGCATATTTCAACGCCGCCGTAGCGCAGTTCTGGGCCTGAATACCTTCGGATGCTGCATAATCCAGTCTCTCAGTTAATAGCTGATCCGTATCGACTGTGTATGAGTAGCGGTACAATGCAGGCTTATTAGTCACATCAGAGCTGTACTCTATTAACGTATCAGATTCGTAATCAACGCTGAAATTCCCCAGCAAAGGAGTATCACCGCTAATTGAGGTGAAATCCCAGAAGTCAGTGGCTAAGAGTCTATTGGTAAAAGTATCGTATTCTTCGATCAAAATCGTCATCGGAACCAGAACTTCCGAGACCAGCCGGTAGTTGTCGTATTTCCTGGAGATGATTTTATCAAGGCCATCTGTTGAATGGGAAATCACAGCATAATCTCTTCCTGCGTCCAGCACAAAAAGCATTTCCGAACCATCTGAGTTATTCAGCGTCAGATGGATTTGCGTTTGCCCGTCGATATACTTCTCGGTTGCAGAGGACTCGGCTGCGGATAGGTTCTTGTACGTATAAAGACCATATCCCCAGGGAATACATCCTGCAGTCAATGGGCCATTGACTGCGTGTGGAACCGAGCCGGTAGTATCAACCATTGCCTGGTTGGCGGGCAGCGAATATCTCGTATACTTTTGGCCGTCCCATGAGAAGATACGCCTGGCGTTCCACTCGAGGTTGAATTGTTTAGTCATAAAATTATCTGCCAGGGCTGAGTTTGGTTTTACAGAATCTCTGCGAGAATCTACATTAATTTCCCAATAGAATCTGTTACCATCAAATTTTACGACAACTGTGGAATTCATGGCCAGTTCGTTGGATAACCGGTAACGAACATTAAACGGGATTGCATCAAGCCTCATTTTGTGTAGTTCTTCAGTCAATTCCCGTTTGTCCGAACTGTTTTGATATTCCTGGATCGCCTTTGTGATTTCAGTGCTGATCGCGGTTGTGCTCGTTATTTTCGGTGCTCTGTACTCTTCATGGGTTGCCTCAATAGTACCGGCAGCAATCCATGTCTTTCTGGGCTGACTTGTCAGATCCTGAAGGATCTCCAAAATCTCAGCTCTCTCCAGTTGCCTGTCCCCAAAAGCGATACCGCTCAGAGAAAACAGGCACAAAATCGTTAATACAAAATGTTTCATTTTCATAACTACCTCCATACCATTAATTGGGTTAATAAAACGGGTTTCCAGCAACTATTACAAAAAAGAGCTAAATGTGCTTCTATCTCGTATAGCGTTTGTGAATCGGAAAATGTAGATGGTCTTTTTTGATATTTTTATAAAAAAATGAAAAAAAACCAAAAATGCTGTTTTTCAGAGCAATAATGAGGTTAGAAATTCTGTTTAAATCCATGAATTGAACACTATCGGCAAAATTGAGATTTGGGCCCTATTTCACTGCGAATTAACTTAACTCGTTTTCAGGAAACAATTTAAGCCAATGAAAAGACTCACGATGACTAAAATCGCCAGGGCAAAGCTTAAACCCGGCGCCAGGCCGAGAGCGCTGGGTATATATCCGAAGATTAATGCAATTGCCGCTACCGAAAGGCTATAAGGCAATTGTGTGCGAACATGCCGCATCAGCTCGCAGGAACTGGCGGTGGAACTTATAATTGTCGTATCGGAGATTGGTGAGCAATGATCGCCGAATATCGCGCCATCCAGCACCGCTCCGAGGCTTATCATTGTGATTAATCCATACGTTTGTCCGTCCAGAGCAAAGGCAATTGGTATCGCTGTTGGGATTAAAATGGCCATTGTGCCCCAGCTCGTGCCTGTGGCGAATGAGGTTATTGAAGCAACTATAAATAGAATTGCGGGGAACCAGGAGGGCGAAATTTTGTCCGCCAGAATCGTTGTCAGAAATTCTCCGGTCCCCAGGCTTTCACAGCAGTTTTTAAGCGACCAGGCAAGAATCAGTATAAATGAGGGCATAATAGCCCGCTTAATACCCCGCTTAAAGCACCTGAAAACGACGGGAAAACGCAACGATCCAAAAATTAGCCCGCAGAGCAAGGCCAGCGTCATACCAAAAATAGCGGCGGAAAAAAGGATAAGATGGCTGTTTTCAGCGTTACTGATAACTTCTCGCCAGTAAATCCAACTGAGCAATGAGCCGCCTTCCCGGAGTTTCGCGGGGCCATCGCCGTCAATCCAGAGGCCGCTCATATGAAATAATATGAGCCCGCCCAGCGGCAAAAGAGCATTGATTGCCCTACCGGTCGGCCTTGTCGGCGAAGGCAGATCTTTACCGGCAGCATCGCCCGATGTATTCTCCTGCTGTTCCCGGGCATGGTCGCCTGCCGCCGCCAGTTTCTCCGCCGTCTTCATCGGGCCAAAGTCCCGCTTAGCGATGATATGTACAAACACGAAAACAAGCATCAAAAGACAGTAAAAGCGATAGCTCAGAGCATCGAAGAACATCGAATAGCCGGTTTTATCGATGCCCAGCTCCCGCCCGATATCGGCGAATAAACCGACTTCGTAGGCAATCCAGGTGCTCACAACCGCCAGACCCGAAACAGGCGCGCTCGTAGCATCCACAAGAAAAGCAAGCTTCTCCCGGCTGATTCGAAATCTGTCCGTAATGGGCTGCATCATCGAGCCGACGATGATTGCGTTCGCATAATCGTCGATAAAGCACAGCAGCCCCATCAGTGCCGTCGCCAACTGAGCGGACCTTCCGGCCTTAACCCACTTCAGGAGCAACAAGATAATCCCCCGAAAACCTCCCGAGGCCATTATAATCTCGATCATCATAAAAATGGGTGGTATGAAGGCGAGTATCAGAAGATTCGTGCTGCTTGTCACAGTATCCGTGACACAGCCACTTAATGCTCTTAATCCCTGCAGCCAGGCGTCAATACTTAACGGGGCCAGCGGAACCGAAGTAAGAAAACCACCGGCAACAATAGCAATTCCCAGGCTGAGCAGGACGTGATGCGTCAGAAAAGCCAGCAGGATAGCCAGCATGGGAGGAACAATACTGTACCACATGGCTGTCGTGGGATTTTCTTCACTACGCGGGAAAAAATATGCAAGTAAGCCGCACACAAGACCCAAAATGATGATAACTATAGCAATTTTTATGATTTTTTTCGACTTCAACGGATGTCCATTCCAGACGCTTGTCTTTGCGCTGCGAAACTCCTTTTACATGGCATACATGTTCTCCGATGAGCACACGAAGCGACGGCCTCATCTTCTATCCCAAATTCACAACTACGAAATACAAACAAAACCTGTACAAATCAAGAGCAAAACCCGCCGGAACATGAAATGGAATCTTTGCTGAAATATTTTTCATCTCTGGTTATAATGCTCTCACTGGAATGGAAGTCACTTATAAGCCCTTTAAGAGATGAGGTGAAAACAATGCCGGATACCCTGTCGGTTAGAACCGGAGAAGAAAAGGATATAGATACGCTGGTGAAATTCAACGTCGCATTGGCTCAGGAGTCCGAGCGGAAACAACTCTCGCCGCCAATAGTCGCCCAGGGTGTGCAAACGCTTTTCAAAAATCCGCAGCACGGCTTTTATGTTGTCGCCGAAATAGCCGATGAAGTTGTGGGCTGCTGCATGGTGACCTATGAGTGGAGTGACTGGCGCTGCGGCCTGTTCTGGTGGATTCAGAGTGTTTATGTCAAGCAGGAGTTTCGCCGGCAAGGTATTTTCAGAAAGCTCTACGAATTCCTCAAGCAAAGGGCTTCGCACGAGCAAAACGTGTGCGGATTTCGCCTCTATGTCGAAAAATCCAATCATACCGGCCAAAATACGTATGCAGGGGTCGGCATGAAACAGAGCCCATACAAGTTTTACGAAGAGTCGTTTCAAGATTAATTTTTTTTATCCCGGATTTCCTGCCGGAATATCATTGACATTGAGATGAAATCTTTGTATTATTGGACTTGTGGCAAGCAGGAGTGTTTAAGTGAGGTGTATACAGGAAATTCCTGCTCAATAAAAAACCCTAAGTTTGAAAGGTTTTCCTTGACGTAAAGTTTTTATCCGACTTAAAAGGGGATTATTGGGGTTGGTGACCTTCGGGAAAAAGGAATTTACCCCAAGTCATTTGCATTTTTACCCGGGTGGGTGAACATCGGGTTAAGTCGAAGCTTAAATCGTCGTCGTTCGTTTTGTAATTCTTGTTCTTTTAAAAGGATGAACCAAAATGTCTCACAATTCAGTAAAACACATCACATTGGGCGTTCTGATAACATTGCTGTTGCTGGCGACACCGGTCCGTGCCGTGAAGAACTTCAAGATTTCCGGCTATGGAGGAGACCATCAGATATGGTTCGAAGCCGAGGAATTCGACGAACGCAATCCCGATAGTAACCAGTATTTCCCGGTCGTTGACGAGGACGGTGCGTTTGGTCAGGCGGTCAGCCGGGCGGGCGGTGTCGGCGGCATGATTCGCTGGACGTTCGATATCAGTGCGGCCGGGGGCACGGGCGGCACCTGGTACTTCCGGGGACGCGTCATCAATCCATCCAACAACTCGGACTGGATGATCGTCGAAGGAGATCCGGATGACCCGGAGGTTCCTTCCGGCCCACCTTTCCCCGGAACCATGTCGGCAACGGAGTTTAATAACGACGACGACCGGATTTTCGACGAAAACAACGGACCTCCCTGGACATGGAACAGGTATACCATTGAGGGTCATAGCAAAGAACTACAAAACGGTGAGAATACGATGTACATCTTTCACAGGCAAGGCGATAATACTGTGTTCTGGGATGTCTTCATGTGGACAGATGATCCCGGTTATGTTCCCACCGATAACGATTATCGAAATGCTATAATAGTCGCGCCCAGCACGGCCAATGCTCCAATTCCTGCTAACGGGACTACTGATGTGACGCAAAATGCGGACCTTAGCTGGACGGCGGGAAACAGTGTCTCCCCAATCAACGGGCATAAACTCTACTTAAGTGAGAACGTCGATGATGTCAGCAACGGAGTCGGTGCGATCACCCTGACACCCAGCAGCTATGCGGTGCCTCAGCGACTGGAATTAGATACGACTTACTATTGGCGCGTCGATGAGATTGCGCCGAACGGAACGGTATTTGAGGGCGATATCTGGAACTTCACGACCGAACTGCTTGCCTATCCGATTCAGAATGTAACCGCAACGGCATCGAGCAGTGCGCTGGATAAGGGACCCGAAAACGTCGTAAACGGCTCGGGACTCGACAGCGCCGGCCTGCTCCATGGAAACAATTGCATAGACAGTATGTGGCTGAGCAATATTGACGGGCCGCAGCCTTCGTGGATTATGTTCGAGTTCGACAACGTTCATAAGCTCTATGAAATGTGGGTGTGGAACTCTAACCACAGCCTGGAGCAGGAATTCGGGCTGGGATTCAAAGATGTTACGATCGAATACTCGTACGACGGCGTCGATTTCGTGACATTGGGGACCACCCATGAGTTCGCCCGGGGAACCGGTTTGACAAATTATGCTCACAACACGAGTATCGACATGGGCGGCGTTGGTGCAAAGTTCGTTCGGCTCACGGCCAACAGCAACTGGGAAGACCTGCGGCCTCTGTTTGGCCTAAGCGAGGTTCGTTTCCTGTCGATCCCTGTCCAGGCGAGCGAACCAAATCCGCCTTCAGGTACATTTGACGCAGCACTGGACCTGGATCTGGCCTGGAGAGCGGGGAGAGAGGCGGACAGGCACGATGTGTACTTCAGCGACGACTGGCAGGCCGTAGTGGACGGCACCTCGCCGGTGACTACAGTGTCCGAAGCCAGCCATGGCCCACTGTCACTCGACCTCGGCAAGACTTACTTCTGGCGGGTCGATGAAGTAAATGACGCCGAGACACCATCGACATGGCCGGGCGAGGTGTGGAGCTTCACAACCACCAGGTCTCTTATTGTGGATGATTTCGAGTCATACAATGACATTAATGAAGGTGAACCCGGCAGCAACAGGATATATCTGGCCTGGGTAGACGGGTACGACACTCCGGCAATAAACGGTTCTGTCGTTGGTCATGATAACCCTCCCCTTGCCGAACAGACTATTGTTCACGGCGGTTTCCAGTCGATGCCAATGTCCTACAATAACGCAGTTGGCAAATCCGAAGCGACTCTGACATTGACTTCCAATCGCAACTGGACCGTAAAAGGTGCCGACAGACTGGCTATTTGGTACATAGGCGATGCTTCAAATGCCGCCGAACCGATGTATGTTGTTCTAAATAACAGCGCTGTGTTGACCAATGATAATCCGAACGCGGCACAGGCAATTGAGTGGACCGAATGGATTATCGATCTTAAGGAATCTGCAGATCAGGGCGTGAACCTTAACAACGTCAATTCGATTACTTTAGGTCTTGGTAACAGGAGCAATCCACAGGCCGGCGGCAAAGGGATCATATACTTCGACGACATCGGATTGATACCTGAATCTGCGCCGCCAACAGAAGTATGGTTAGAAGCAGAAGCAGCCGACACCCTTGGAGCGAACTGGCGGGCCTATGACGACCCAACAGCATCCGGCGGGAAAAACATCGGCTCGGATATCGGTGACGGCGATGATTTCGACATCGCACCCGGGCCTGAGTGGGTCGCCGCCTACAACTTCACCGCTCCCGCAGGAGACTACAAGATTGTGGCCAGGATCAAAGCCGCAACTGTCGATGAGGACTCCCTCTGGGTCCGGATAGTAGGGATGACAAGTCAGACGCATGAGGATCCCGACCAACCCGGCACCGGCTGGGTAAGGTTCAACGAAGGAGAGTCGGGGGGCCAGTGGGTCTGGGACGAGGTCCACAGCAGCGACCATCTTGGCGAGGTTGTGAACTGGACGTTGGCCGCCGGCGATTATACTCTGGAAATCGCCAAGCGTGAGGACGGCATGTTGATTGACACTATCCTGATCACCAACATCCTGTCTCTCGACCCGTCGACACTGCCGTAGACAATTGCCCGGACATCGTATGAATTAGCAATCAGACGGACAAGGTACCGCGGCATTACATTTTAATAAATTACTCAAACTGACCGATTATTGAGTCGAGTGAAATGGTGAATCGGTCAGTTTGAGTAAATTAAGAATTCTCCCTTTATCCAAACGAACTCTATCGCGTCGAGGGATTCTTTATCTCGTCACATATAGACTCGACCAGCCTGGATTCGCTCTGTTCGAATTCGCTTTTTATCTCTTCGGTGCTCTTTCCCTGGGCGATTAGCGCTCTGATTTTTTCCTGACGCTTTTTCATCCGGTCAATATGATTCTCAATCCCGGCACGATTCGTCATTTCGCTATGACCGCTGCAGAATTTTCCCGCATCTATTGTACCAAGCATTTTAGTCAGCGTCTTTACATGCTCGAAGGAGTTGCCCCCTTTATAAGAATGGATCAGTTGAGCTCTTGTGAGAAATATCTGGTCTCCGATAAAGGCGGTCTTTTCTTCGGGAAAATAAATTACGGTGTCACCAGTCGTGTGGCCTACGCCGAAATACCACAGATCAACCGTTTTTGAGCCAAGATGTATATTCATCTTTTCACTGAATGTCACCGACGGTACGAAAGGCGCCAAGTCCGCCCCGGTCCATTCCGACGCAGCACCGCTTCTGCCGGGCAGGAAGAAATCCTTCCGGCAATTCTCGTGCGATATGATGGTCACCGTTTCGGGGAAATAGCGATTTCCGACGATATGATCACCGTCACCGTGGGTATTCACGAGGTACTTAATTGGTTTGTCGGTTATCCGCTTAATTGCTTCGATGACCTGGTCGACCGATGCCTTGTCCATTTTCGCATCGATCACGAGCACACCGTCATCGCCAATATACGCTCCCCCCTGCGCGCCCCGTTCGCCCACAATCTCAAACAGTCTGTCGGATATCTTCTTGAACTCCACAGGTTGTTCGGCTCTTTGCCGGCCAATTGAATTCGATACCGGCAAAAGCACCAGCATTAAAACAAGCCCAATCTTCTTTTTCATTTTAAATTCTCCTTTGAATTTATCGAACGAGCTTTAGCATCGATTTCTTCCAATTTGAAGCGTACACTCATGATAAAAGGTGATTGGCCTTTTATCCAGTGGCCGTATGTCGTCGTGACAAATGTCCCGTCCGGCAGCAGTTCCAGGCCCGGATAAGCGCAATCCGCCGCTTTGTGGTTGTCCATAAGCCGGACACGGTACTGCCCCTGCCTGCCATTGACAATATCATCGTATGTCCCGACCCATCCGACCCAGTCGCCCTTCGTCGGGCTTTCATGCGTTGTGTCACGGAAAGTAATAAACAGCCTTCCATCCGGCGCATACCGGCCGGTATGCCTGTCACCGGTCAATGCCCCGGGTAACTCGACAGGCTCGGACCAGGTACGTCCCTCATCATTACTGAAAACGGCAAAAGAATTGTACTTCCGGCTGTTCTCCCGCAGCAGCAAGGCGATTTGTTTGCCGTCAGGCGACCTTATCGCTCCCGGCTCACACAGATGCGCCGCCGGATGTTCCGTTATCACCTCCGGCTGGCCCCAGGTTAGGCCCCCGTCCCTGGAAATCGTCTTGAAAACCTGGAATTTCGTTCTCTTGCCGGCGCCGCGAAGAAAACGGCCATCATCGTGAAACAGGGCTATGTAGTCCCCATTTTTCAGCCGGACCAGAGAGGCCATCGCAACGACACCACCAAAATCGCCGATTGGCTGAAGCGACGTCCACGCCCTGCCGTCATCCTCTGAGACTGCCATCCGGATCGGATACAATCCCGAAAACATAATGAGCCTTTTCTTGCCCTGCGAATCGATTACCCGGTAGAGCGTAGGCACTTCCTGTGACGTAGCCCAGTTATCTGGCACCGCCAGCCGCTCCGACCAGGTCAAACCGCCATCTGTGCTCTTTTTCATCACGACAGCCCCACGCCCGTGCCCTTTCGGATAAACCGTAATTATGGTCTTATTATCCTCCAGCAGAACCGTCGTCGGATGGCCGAGATACTGGCCCGGCTCTTTGTCGACGACAATCTGGCGGTGAGTCTCGCCGGCCAGGTCAATCAGAGGTATTGAGTAACCTTTAGGCTTGCCCGCCCGTTCACCGGAGAATACCAAGTTCGTGCTCACAAGACAAAAGGCTAAAATCGTTAAAAGATATTTTCGATTAAACATGCTAATTCCTTTTAATAGCTTCATATTTTAACATAGGTATTATGACATGATTTGACCATTTCGCCACGTTTTTCTCATTCATCCGGTTCCAGAACCAATTTTAGCCACTATTCCAATTGACGGGAGAATACGATATAATCTTGAAACGTCCCAAGGCATGACAGAAGAATTCTTGTTTATGACTGGGTCGTTTGAGAATGCGTATTTAGGGGAATGACTTGAAATGTTGCTGAGGAAGAACCATGTCAAACTATAGTCGCAGAGATTTCATTAAGGCTTCGGGGAGTATTCTGGGCGGTGCCACACTGAGTGGATTGACATTGAGCTGCCATAAGAACGAAGCGGTGTATGGAGAATGGTCCGGCTTTAAATACGCGATGTGCAACGAGAGCATGGCGGAACTAAGCTGGGCCGAGCAATGCCGGATTGTAAGTGACGCCGGTTATGAAGGAATCGAAATCGCAGCGTTTACTCTGGTCGAAGAAGGTGTGCAGGAAATAAGCCCGGCGAGGCGAAAGGAAATGGTCTCGGTAATGAAAGACGCAGGCCTCGAATGTGTCGGGCTGCATTGGCTGCTGGCGTCGCCGCCAAAAGGTCTGCATTTTACGACGCCCGATGCAGCCGTCCGCCGAAAGACTGTTGTGTATCTTGAGACTCTGATCGATTTCTGCGGCGACCTCGGCGGCCATTATATGATTTTCGGCTCACCGAAGCAGCGCGATACAAAGGGCATTTCCGTTGAGCAGGCAAAAAAATATTTCGCCGATGGCCTGACAGCAGTGGCTGACCACGCTCAGCAGCGAGGCATTGAAATTCTTATCGAACCTTTGGGAAACAGAACGACCGATGTTGTCAATACTCTGGCGGAAGCATCGCAACTGGCTGGGCAGGTCAACCACCCGGCGATTGGGATTATGTTCGACTTCAATAATACAGTCGATGAAACCGAACCGTTTGACGTTCTGCTGAAAAAGCACTGCAAGAATATCCATCACGTACACGTCCAGGAAATGGGCGGCAAGCACCTCGGCACGGGAACCGCCGTAAACGACTACGTGAAGGCTTTTCAGGTGCTGAAAGATATGCGGTACAATCACTGGGTTTCTCTGGAAGTATTTGATTTCTCGCCCGGCGGCAAAACAATCGCCACCGAGTCCATGAGAACACTGAAACAAATTGAAGGCAAATTAACTTAATTGTCATGAAAAATTCATTTTATCAGGGGCCAAGACAATGAAAACCAAACTTTTCTTATTACTCTTTGCTATCGCCTGTGTTTTTAGCTCTACTGACATTTTGCCTGCCTCCGAAACTCAAAAGGATTTTTCGCCAAAACCGGATGAGCGGCAATTGCCCACGGCGATGCACTCGGAAATGAAAGAGCTGCCCAGCATAACGGTCGGAAAAGAAAATGCTCACATAACAGGCAGTGACAACCGTGCACTGCAGGCGGCAGTCGATTATATCGCCGGCCTTGGAAGCGGAATAGTGGAGATCAGCGAAGGTCAGTACGTGATGTATGATTCGCTGCATCTGCGTGCTAACGTGACTGTCAGAGGCAAGAAAGGCAAAACGATCCTGCGAAAAGCCGATGGGACAGTCTGCCCACTGGCCCTTGACGGCGACTTCGGCGAGCAGCAGTTCACTGTTGAGGACCCGACCGGTTTTGATGTCGGTTACGGCGTTGCGATTTGGGACGACCGCGCAGGAGGATTCCACACCACCGTCGCCCGCATCACCGGGCGAAACAGCAACACGTTCTCGATCGACAAGCCGCTTATGGCCGACTGCATGGTCGCCAACAAGGCCAAAGCGGCAACGGTTTTCCCCGTCATCAGCGGTTATGACATCGAAGGGGCACGTCTCGAAGGTCTGACGATTGACGGCAATAAAGATTCCAACGTCACCCTGAACGGCTGCCGGGGTGCAGGGATTTTCCTGTACCGGGCCTTCGGTACGGTCATCGAAGACTGCACGGTGCGCAACTATAACGGCGACGGCATCAGCTTTCAGCAGTCCAACGATGTCACCGTAGTACGCTGCATCAGCGAGAATAACAACTATCTCGGCATCCATCCGGGCAGCGGCTCCCAGCGGCCGCAGGTGCGAAATTGCCTCGCCAGCAATAACGGAACGGACGGCCTGTTTTTGTGCTGGCGGGTTCGGCACGGCTCGTTCACGAATAATGTCCTTCAAGGCAATCATCGATTCGGCATCTCCATCGGGCACAAAGATTCCGACAACATTTTGAGCCGGAATGTTGTCCGCTCGAACCACCAGGACGGCGTGTTCTTCCGCAACGAATCTCTTGGCATGGCGGCCCATCGCAACCGCCTGGAGGAAAATGTAATCGAGAACAACGGTGTCGAGCAGGAAGCGGCGGGAATCCGAATCCGGGGATATACCAACGACCTGGTCTTCAAAAATAATGTCATTATCGACACGCGCAGCGGTGAGGCGCAAAAGCAGACCGTCGGTGTTCGTATCGAAGAGCACGTGGGGCAGATTACCCTCGACGGCAATAAAATCGTCGCCAAAACAGCAATCGACGACCGGCGCCCTGAGAAATAGCAGTTCGTTTAGGAGAACGGCAAATGAGAAATTTGAAATTAAATCTGACGCCTTTAGGCCGGTTGTTTTTCCTGATAATTCTTTTCTGCCTTATTCCGGAGTTCGACAATGCCGTCCGCGCGGAAAACAGCGGCAGGAAAAAAGACTATGTCACAATCGCCACGCTCGGCCCGTCGCCGGTATCCGTCGCCGCCGATGCCAGGCCGCAGCAGGTCGTCGAAAGAATGATCTCCCACTGGCGGAGGCAGTTCGCTCAGGTTCTGCCGGACAAGCCCGATTTGATAGTCGTTCCCGAGGCTTGCGACCGGCCGGGTGGATTTGGCGCCGATAAGCTGCTGAAATACTACCAGGTTCGCAAAGACCATGTGCAGCAATTCTTTGAACGCACCGCGCGCGAGAATAAATGCTATATTGTCTATTCTGCTTATCGAATCATGCCGGACGGCACTAAGCGGAATTCGAGCGTATTAATCGACCGAAAAGGAAACGTTGCAGGCATCTACAATAAAAATCATCCGACGATCGGCGAGATCGAAAAGGGAACGCTATGCGGCAAGGAGGCTCCCATCTTCGACTGCGATTTCGGCCGGGTCGCAATGGCGATCTGTTTCGATCTTAATTTCGACGAATTAAGATTGAAGTATGCCGCGGCCAAACCGGACCTTGTCATTTTTTCATCCATGTACCACGGGGGACTGATGCAGAGCTATTGGGCTTATTCCTGCCGGTGCCATTTTGTCGGGGCAATTGCCGGCAGAGCGACTCCTTCCGAAATTCGCAATCCCATGGGACAGGTCATAACATCAACCACGAATTACTTTAACTTTGCCGTCGCTAAGGTGAATCTGGATTGCGAACTGGCGCACCTGGATTATAACTGGGAGCGGCTGCGGAAACTGAAAGCTAAATACGGGCCAAAAGTCACAATCTCCGATCCGGGCCGCCTGGGTTCGGTTCTTATTTCCAGTGAGCACGAAACGATCAGCGTCGACGAGATGATTAAGGAATTTGAAATCGAACTGTTGGACGATTATTTCACCAGATCGCTGGCATATCGGCACAAGCCGACAAATATGGAAAAGTAGGAGATACACGCAATGAGAGTTCAAAGAACAATAATAACACTGTTGACAATTCTTTCTCTAACGTTGACTGCGACCGCGACCGCTGCGGAGAATTGGCTCCAGTTCAAATACGATTCCCGTCATTCGGGCAACGTGCCGGACAGAAGCGTGACGACGCCTCTCGGTCTTATTGGCGCCGTCCCGCTGACCGATACCGTCTTTACTGCGCCGGTCGTTGCGGACGGGCGCGTGTATGTTGTTGACGGCTCGGGAGTTACTTTCTGCATCGATGCGTCCACGCTCGGAGTTTTGTGGAAGTTCGACACCGGAGCCGATAAAACCAATTGCAACAACGTTTCGTCGCCGGCCATCGCCGGGCGCTTCCTCCACGTCGGGACGATGGCGGGGTCTTATTTTGTGCTGGATAAAAACAGCGGAAAAGTGGTTAAGAAAATTGCCTGCGGCGAGCCAATCTTCAGCACCCCCGTCGCTGCCAACGGCCGGGTGTATTTCGCCACGCTGGGCTCGCAAGTCTACGCCCTCGAACCTGACGGCACAGTCTGCTGGATCTGGGATTTCGTCAAGGAGTCTCTTGGCTTCGAAGGCGACCGCTGGAGCGGAGAAGAATGGTGCAAGTATAAAGGCGGAAGGGTGACATGGCGCGACCAGTTTTGCTGTTCGGGCAACATTGTAGTCCACGGCAAGCTGCTTGTTATTCCCGCAGGTTCGGCAATTTGTCTTCAAGACAAGGGCAGCCGCGCCGAGCTTCGCGAAATGGCGGACGTGCCGTCCTACGCGGGCTTGGAGAAGCCGGCTACGTTCGGACTGAGTATAAGCGAGGACGGCCTGGTATATCGGCAGTGGCACCGTCGGGACAACACGGGCAGAGTCGAAATAATTCCACTGCCCGGCAGCGGTGGCAAGCTCGACTATGTCCCCGGAACGGTCACTGAGATAAATCGACAGGGTTCGCTTAGCTTCTGCTCGGTTAGCATTCGCGGCCGGGACGTTTACCGCTGCCGGCCTGAAGAGAGATACGGATTCTGCAAGCACTCTCCCGTCAACGAGCAGGCACAATATCTCGGGGGCTATCCATCGATTGCCTCGCCGGTTCTTCTTCTCGATAAGGCAGTATACGGCGGTCTGGACGGCGGCCTTTATGTTGTCCCGCTGTCCGGAAGCGGTAACGTGTGGTCATTTAAGACCGCCTTTGGAAAAGCAATCTCCGCGCCCGCGGCTGTCTGCGACGGCCGGATATATTTCGGCTGCGAGGACGGATATTTGTATATCCTCGGACCGGGCGGCAAAGCACCGCTGCCATCCAAAGACCTTCAACTGCAAAAGATCAGGAGCCCGCTGACAAGCAAGCTGGCCAACGCGAAATACGACTGGTTCACGAATTTCGGCAATCAGTCGAGCACCAATTCAAACGATCAGGGCCTGAAGCTTCCTCTTAAAGTCAAATGGATACGACGCTATGAAGGTACCTTCAAGCATATACCCGTCTGCGGAGGCGGCCGGATGTACACGCATACCTCCGAGGGACAGATTTTCGCCGTCGAGCAGGAAACGGGCAGGCTCCTGTGGCGGCGGTACTGGCCCGGCGTGCACATCTCTTTTACCGGCCCGGTTTATCATAACGAACGCCTGCTCGTCCCTCAGGCGGGAATGAGACAATCGCAGATGCGCTGCATAGACGCTGCTACGGGGCAACTTCTCTGGGAAGCACCGTTCACAGGCTCGCCGAGCTGGAGCCGGCAGCAGCCGCCGGTTATCTACAAGAACCTTGCGATTTATGTATACGGTTCAGGAAAATATGCACCCCAGGGAACGGAAAAAGCATATCTTCAAACAGGTGAGCCCGTGGCAGCGCCAAGCGGTGCTGAGGTTATGAGCTGGATTTACGGCCATGACAATCCGTACTATCCCAAAGACAACTTACCCTTTGTGCGGGCATGGGACATCGAGACCGGCAAAGAAGTCTGGACCATCGATTTGTCTCAGTTCGGCTCCGGCGGCAACGATTCCGGCCTGGCCCTGATGGATGATAAGCTTTATTACTCGACCTTCTTCGGATATGCCCCGAAAAGAAAAGACGGCCGGCCCAAATCAAGAGGCCTTACAGCCGCGATCGAACCGATGACAGGGCAGGTAATCTGGCTTACAACGAAGCACTATGTCACTGCCGGCTGTACGATCTCCGCGGACAACGGCAGGTTGTATCTGGGCGGATACAATCCACCGACCGAGAATACCCAAAATCGTTATGTGATGTGTCTGGATGCCGACAGCGGCGCACTGATCTGGCAGTCCGAGCCGGTCGGTAAGGCGGTTAATGTCGTGACAATCGGCAGAAATCTCCTGTTCACTCACGGCTCAACCGGTCAGCCGAGCTATCTGATCGACAAGCAAACGGGTAAGATTCTGTCCTCCTTCGACAAGAAATATGCATGCACCCGGTTCACAATGTCAGAGCCCTACATAATGGGTTCCAACATGGATCTGATTGACACCACGGACGGCAACAGGATGGTCTCATCTGGGCCGTGCGTGGATGTGCGGGAGTGCGTGGGCGGTATCGTATCCAACGGCCGGCTCTTCTACACGTCCCAGGCAAGCGGCCTGCAGGTCTCACAGGTTTTCGGTGCCGAAGCCGGTTCCTGGACGGTCCCGTGGGAGCATTGAGCTAATCGATTGAAAAACGCTGCAATCACTGTTTCGATTGCAGTTCATGAGCGATTGTTTCGACCTGTGCCCAGACGCGGAGAAAGTTGCCGGAGCAGATTTTTTTGATGTCTTCTTCCGAGCGGCCTTTTTTCAAAAGCTCGTAGATAAGGTTCGGATAGCAGGATACATCTTCCAGGCCCTCAGGCAGATTGTCACCGACTCCGTCGTAATCGGAGCCCAGGCCGACGTAATCGATCCCAACAAGTTCTATCACATGCTCGATATGTGAAGCAACATCTGAAACGTGCACTCTTTGCAAACGGTGCTCTCGCTTGAACTTTTCGGTGTAATCGGCTTTCTCCTGACCTTCCAGATTGTGGGTCTCGATATAGTTGTTCAGGCGTTTTTTGAGTTCCGCGGCCTGTTGGTTGACCTTTCTGTCGATGAACATCGAGCCGAAATTCATCTGAATCACGCCGCCCTTTTCCGCGAGCAGCTTTATCATTTCATCGCTCATATTCCGTTCGTAGCCGGGAACAAAATGGCGGCAGGATGAGTGCGTCGCGACCACAGGGGCTTTTGAATGCTCGATGATCTGAAAGAACGTGTCGTCTGAGACGTGCGAAACATCGACAATCATCCCGAGGCGGTTCATTTCCGAGACGACTTTAACGCCGAAAGGGCTCAGACCGTTCCACTTGCGCTCGGGATCGAAAGACGAATCACAAATATGATTGGCCTTCGAGTGCGCAAGCGTTACGTAGCTGATGCCGCGATCATGAAAGTGTTTCAAATTGGCGAGATTGCCTTCGAGACACGAACCGTTTTCTATTCCCATAGCGAGAGACATTCCGCCCCGTCGGAACTGCTTTTTCACATCTGCAACCGAACGGGCCATCACGAACTTGTCGGGCCAGGTCCGGGCAAAACCTTCGACCATGTCAATCGTCTCATCGGCAAACTTGTAAGCGTTCCCCGTCCCCTCATATTCAGCGGGAACGTAGACGGCCATAAAGGCCACGTCAAGCCCTCCCTTCCTCGCCCTCGGATAATCGAAATCCCCCCCCGCCGTTCTTTCTGATATATCCTCCATCTTTTTTTTCAGACGATAAGGCACATCCATGTGGGTATCGATAATCATATATTTCTGAGCCAATTCTTCCGCTTTCTTTTTTAGATCCAACTCAATATCTCCTATGTTTTCTGTTTGTCCCGGGCAAACAGCAACCAGCGCAGTGAGCAAAATCAGTATGCCCGGTATAGTAATCGTTTTATGATATATTCCTTTTGACAAGCTAATCACCGCTAACATTGAGAATAGTCGATTTGAAAGACTGATTTTCAAATAGCTGCTTTGCAAGCATGGCATATCCCCGTCCCAACGGATGGCTGGCGTCACGATATAACTCGCTGGGCAGCGACGGAGGGACACAATAGGCAACTTTGTTTTGCCGAAGCCACATCTCAATTTCACTTTTCATCTTCTGATAGGTCTTGTAGCTTTCCGGCTTCAACATGTGCTCGTTAAAAGGCCCAACCACAACAAATACGGTATTTTTTCTTGCCTTCAAAAAATCAATCGTCTGCCGGAAGAATCGCCATTGCAGCGATTGTGCCGGCTCGACCCATTGAAAATCTTCCTGTGCAATGCCTTTCTCTGTCCAGGAAACATTTTCCTGTAGATTATCCTGCGAAGCGGGAAGTTCGAACGTAACGGCACCCAAAGGATTCTCATAGGGATGCTCCAGCGTCCAGTTCGGAAGGTCCATGTTCTCGAAGTAGACGATTCGCAAATGGGACGCCCAGCCAAAGAACGGTACATATCGCTCCACCGCAGCGGAGAACCGTTTGGAAAAGGAATCCTTGTAACAGGGAATCTTCGGGAAAAACTGCGGCACCAGCTTCGGATGATTGAAATGGAACTCCTTTTCGGTCTGCAGGTCGTGCTTCGCCGAACTCATCCATAAGGGATTGAATTGTATAATCACGTTCTTGCCCGAAATGTCCCGGCCGTAGTACCTGAGCAGTCCCCCCAGCGCCCCGGGATGAAAACCGTCCACTCCCAGGTTGGCGAAGCTGTCCCTCCCAGCGTTTTGATTGAGATAGTGCGACAGCGTATTGTCCGCGGAGACATAATGTCCCCAGATGACAGAATCGCCGACCACGAGCGTCTCGTACTTCGAGCAGGCCCATCGACAATTACGGCCGTACAGCCAATAGTCGTTGCCCAACGTGTACGGCAGCCGGTAATCGTCGCCGGGAGCAAACTTTTCGAGCCTTCCCCAGAGCGCCGGGCCGAGGCAAAGTAACGCCGAGCAGACAATTGCAGCTATTATCCATTCTCGCCCGGATAATCGTATGTTGTTGGAGCTAAACGGAGTCTTGGCCTTGTCCGCTTCGTTCATAATTTCTTCTCTTTTTGTGCCGTTGTGTTTCATATTCTATTGATCAGAACTGCAAATAGATAAATCCCTGCTCACTCGACGGGGCAAAAACAGCTAAATAGAGAATCATCCCTACAACGATTCCGATGCGCACGGGCGCCAGGTCAAAAATCCATCTGAGCCTGGATTCGTGCGCAAACTGATAAAGCCAGACAATAAGAATCAGAATCAAAGCCCAAACGGGACAATTGGGATTCGCCCAGCCTGAGCTGAATATTCTTGTTATGATTAACCACGCGTCGCCGATGCTTTCCGCCCGGAAGAAAATCCATGCGAACGTAACGAAGGCGAACACGAGCAGTTGCTTGACCAATTTCGGCACCTTATCCCTGTAGAACGGAGTTCTTTCCAGCTCCCGCGTGACAAAGCGTCCGAAGGCGTGCACCGCGCCCCAGATGACGAACGTCCAGGCCGCCCCGTGCCACAAGCCGGAAATCACCATGGTCAGGAACATGTTTCTGTATGTGCCGAGAGTGCCTTTGCGGTTGCCGCCCAGCGGAATATACACGTAGTCCTTAAACCACGAGGAGAGGCTGATGTGCCACCTCGCCCAGAAATCGCCCAGACCGGTTGCCAGGTACGGATTGTTGAAATTCAGCATCAGATTGAAACCCATCATCCGTGCCACGCCCCGCGCCATGTCGGTATAGCCGCTGAAGTCGAAGTATATCTGCCAGCAGAACAGAAACGTCGCCAGGATCAACGCGGGCGACTGATACTGCTCGGGAGCGGCGTAGATATTATCCACGTAAAGGGATAAGTAATCGGCAAGGGCGACCTTCTTGAACATTCCCACGATAAAGAGCGACAGGCCGTCCGTGACATCCTGCGTTGAGACTTTGGGAACCTTGTGCAACTGGGGCAGCAGGTTCTTTGCCCGTTCGATCGGCCCGGCCAGCAGCCGAGGAAAGAGCGAGACAAAGGCCGCGTATGCGATGAGGCTGTTTTCCTTTTCCATGTTGCCGCGATAATAATCGATGGTATAGCTCATCGACTGAAAGACGTAGAACGATATGCCGATCGGCAAGAGAAAACCGGGCTCGGGGATGGCGTATGAGATGTTCAATGACAACAAGAGCGCGTTCAGGTTCTCAGTAACGAAACCGCCATATTTAAAGAAGCCCAGCAGAGCGATATTGTTGATGATACTGACTGAAAGCCACATCTTTCTGTGCTGGCTTTTGGCCATTTTCGTTACCACCGTATAGTCAAGCAGCGTCGAATAGCCGATGAGAATCAGATACAGAGGATTGAAGTATGCGTAGAAGAAATAGGAAGCGGCCAGGAGCCACGGGAGCCTGAATCTGGTTCCTTTGAGGACGAGATACACAGGGTAGACAACCAGGAAGAAAAGTGCGAACGGCCAAGTGTGAAACAGCATCTCGTGACTTTCTATTGCATTAATACGCGAATATGTGCTTCGACCGACGCGGCAAGATCTTCCAGGCCATAGCCGCCTTCAAGTACGGAAACCAGCCGGCCCGCACAGTACTTCTCGGCGATACTCTTGACAATCTGCGTCAGTTTCGCAAATCCCTGCTCAGTGACTCTCATGCCGCCGAGCAGATCGCCCTCGTGCGCGTCGAATCCCGCAGAGACGAGAACGAAGTCCGGAGCAAACGAAGAGGCAGCAGGTACCAGTTTCTCTTCAAAAGCTTTCACGTAGCTCTCGTCTCCGGAGCCGGCCGGAAGCGGGACATTAATGTTGGTTTGCATGCCTTTTCCGCTGCCCTTTTCCCCTTCGCTCCCGCTGCCCGGATAGAACGGATACTGGTGGACGCTGAAGTAAAGCACGTTAGGGTCATCGTAAAATGCCGCCTGCGTTCCGTTGCCGTGGTGCACGTCCCAATCCACGATGAGAACTTTCGGCAGGCTGTATTTCTCCTGGATGTATTTCGTGCCGATGGCTACGTTATTAAATATACAGAATCCCATCGCTCGATTTTCAAGAGCGTGGTGACCGGGCGGGCGGACGGCACAGAAGGCGTTAGTGACTTTCTGCTCCATGACAGCGTCGATTGCGGTGAGCACCCCCCCCGCCGCCATTACCGCAGCTTCATAGGACTTCAGCGATATCGGAACATCCCCGCTATCCAGATACCCGGCACCGTTTTCAGAGCTGCTTCTGGCCCGGTCAATATACTCGGGCGCATGAACCGTCTCGATCCAGTGCCGGTCGGCCGGCGAGGGTTTTAGTTCGAGAAGTTGAGAATAGAGTCCTGCAGCCTTAAGCTGCTTGATTATCCGGACAAGTCTCTCGGGACATTCCGGGTGGCCGGGGGTGGTTTTATGCTCGGTGTATATATCATCATAAACCAGTCCCGTTTTAGCCGTGTTTTGCGTTTGTTTTTCACTATTCATTTTTGGCTCGCTTGATACATTGTCAGGTGCGTTTCTGACACACCTAAATCCGATGGCGTCACTTGCCAGGCACGTATCGTCGATGGATGGATCGCTTGAGCGATACGCAGACCGGCACGTCTCGGCGCTCGACTTCCAGGACCCGCCCCGAAGGACCCTTTCCTTTCCCTCCTTCGGCCCCCTTGGGTCTTTCTCGGGGCTTTGGCTGTAATAATTCCCGGCATACAAATCATTACACCATTCCGCCACGTTGCCGTGCATGTCGTATAGGCCCCACGGATTGGGCTGCTTTTGCCCGCCAGTATGGGTCTTTCCAGTTGAGTTGTCAACGCACCAGCCAAAGGTTCTCAGCTTTGCTTTATTGTTGCCAAAGCTGTATTCCGTGCTTGTTCCAGCCCGGCAGGCATACTCCCATTCGGCCTCGGTGGGCAGTCTGTATCCGTTGGCGGCAAAGTTGCAGTCCCAGGTTTCTTCATCATAGCAGGGCTCAAGTCCTTCTGCAAGCGACCGTTCATTGCAGTACATGGTTGCATCCGTCCAGTTGATCTGCTCTAAAGGATTGTCCGGATTCTTGAAGTGAGAAGGATCTGGCAGTTGATACTTTTTGAACTGGTCCTGCGTCACTTCATAAACGTCCATCCAGAACGGGCTGACCCACACTTTGTGCACGGGCCTCTCGTCGGATCCTCCTTTCTCGCTTCCCATCTCGAACCACCCGCCCGGAACAGCAACCATTTCTATGCCGGACTTCGTCGTGATAACCTTTGGCCTCTTTGGAGTTCCATAGTCATCGACTTTTTTACAGGATATCCCAAAGAGAATAAATGTAATCAAAAACAGGATTTCTGCTGTCAGTTTCATAGGTCTATCTCTCACTCACAATCCCTCGCTTTTCTCTTTAAGGCTTGGACTCGAAGGTCGGCGGAATCCAGTCATAATCCCAGTGATGGCCGATCCATCCAGGTGGACTGATAGTGATGGTTTTGCCGTCAGCAACACGAAGAATACAGAGAGAACTATGTACTCTCCAACTGCCGTTTGAAGGGATCTTAACGTATGCTATGTATCGCCCGCAGTGCGACCACCGACCACAAGGATCTTGACCCATGACCTCCGCATTGTCGGGCGGACTGATTATTTTACCGTCGGTGCCACCCGGCAGAGATGGGTCGAACTTGCGAATAGCGATGCCCCCGCCGGCGTTCCAGCACATCCATTTGCCGTCGGGAGAGAAAGCGGGATGACACTCGCCGAAATCCCCGGGATAATTTGGCATCTTTCGTATTTCGCCTCCCTTTGACGACATGAAATCTATCGTATATTGGCGGCCAAGGTAGTCGCGAATCTCAAAGATGAACCACTCGCCGTCGGAGGTCATATCCGCAAGCCACACGTTTTGCCTTACGGGGATGGGAATGCTTCTCTGACTGGTGTGGATGTCCGTATAGACAATGCCCTCGCGGCCGCACAGAACAGTGCTACTGCTGTCCGGTGTCCAGACATAATCTCCGTCGATTTTCTTCGTCTTGAGGGTCCTGGCGTCCACAAGATACTTGCCTTGGTTATAAGTGAAGAACTCTCCGTTTGGAGACGTGCGAGGTGCGCGTTCGTCCTTGTGTGGTGTATTGGTGAATTGCTCCAGCCCGGTCCCGTCGGCGTTGATAATGTACAGATCTCGCGATAGGGTTTCCCCTTTCGATTCGTCAGGACTTCTCGGATGAATGGAAATGACGAGTCGATATCCCGTCCTTCGCAGCTCTTCCTTCAGATCCTGAACCCTCGGCCTGGCAAACGGGTTACAAAGCACCGGCATTTGCCATTTTGCTCTAATTGACTGTTTTTCTTCGCCGTGACACATTGCAGCAATGCCAAACGCCAACAGCAATGTAATCTTTGAGTAAACGTTCATATTTTTCGCCCCAAGAAATATGTTTGTAGATTACAACTGTTTTTCCCAAAGTCAAGAGCATTTTCCAGGGCTTTCAGAGTTCCGCCGAAACTCGCACAAACCTTCGACGATACTCCTATGTCTGCAGACTCCGATTTGGCCACTGTAATGTTGTCGAAAAGCGCATCGACGTCCTAACTTTGATCTTGTTGAAGCAAAACGCTTTGAGGCGCATTTCTTGCACAACGGAATCCCATACTATCCATAACACAAGCATCTACAAAGCTGCAATTCTCACCTGCACGCCAGGACGAGCGAAGACTGCCTATGCTGTCTTGCCATCCTCCGCCGCGCAAAACCTTTATCTCTCCTTCCTCAGGTCCTCGGGGGTCCTTTGACGGGCTCGTCTTATAGTAGTTTTCGCCATATACATCATTGCACCATTCGGCAACATTGCCGTACATGTCATAAAGTCCCCATTGGTTAGGTTGTTTTTGCCCCGCAACGTGAGTCTTCCTGGACGAGTTGCCATCGTACCATGCGTGTTTTTTCAGTGCGCGCGGGCCACTGCCGAAATAGTAATCTCTTTCCGTCCCTGCACGACATGCGTATTCCCATTCCGCCTCCGTGGGAAGCCGGTATCCATTCGCCTCGAAATTGCACTGCCATTTCTCATCTTTCTTATCATAACAAGGCTCGAGACCCTCGGCTCTGGAACGGAGATTACAATACAAAACGGCGTCCGTCCAAGTTACCGTATCTACCGGTCTGCCGGAGCCCTTAAAGGAGGAGGGATTGGCTCCGACTAACTTAGTGTATTGCTCCTGGATCACTTCATATCTGTCCATGAGGAAAGAATCGATCAACACCCTGTGTGCGGGAGCTTCGTCGGGTGCTCCCTTGGCACTTCCCATCTCGAACCAGCCGGCGGGAATGACGACCATTTCGATACCGGTTTTGGTTTTGACCACCGGAGGCTTGCTGCCGGTCTGCTCGCTGCGTCGGCATCCGGTGCCGGCGGGCAACATCAGCAACAGGCAAACGATTCCTGTTGTCACTTGACTCAATCGCATTCGCATCGGCTCGATTCCTGAATAACACCTTTTCGTTTTTTTTAACGATTCGTCGCCCGCACCGGGACCCAATCGGGCTCCTTGTTCTGGTTTCCGTCGGTCGTGACCTGCACCCATGTCCCGTCCAGATCGCTGACGCAAATATTCCATCCCGGGGCCTTGCCGCCTACCTGTTCGTTCGCCTCCGGGCCGTAACTGAAGGTGATGTACTTGCCATCCGGCGAAAAGTCCGTATGGTACACCTCACATTCTTTTTCACAGGTGACAATGATATGAACATCAGTCACCTTAGGCTCTGAGGAAGCCAGGTCGATGTTGCCCACGCACAAATCCCAGTCGGTTGCTCCCCATGTGATCTGTCTGCCGTCGAACTTGGAGTCAGGCCGGCAGCCCGTGACTTTGAACTTCGTCAGATCGAACACGCCGGTTCCATCCGCTTCGATCGCGAGGATGGCGTGCTCATATCCCATGCCGCCGTGGACGGTCGCAAGAAACCAGTTGCCGTCGGGCGAGTAGCAGATATTGTAGAGATGGTGCAGACCCTTGTTCGGGTGTTGTCTGTGTTTGCGTGTCTGAAGATCGTAAAGGAAAATCCCCTTCGTGGCGTAATCTTTGGCCGAATAGCGTTCGAATTCTCCCTTGAGATAGGCGATGGTCTTACCGTCGGGACTCCAGCATCCCTGCCGGGCGTTGTCGGCCACTTTGGTACGCCCGGAGCCGTCTATGTTCATATAGTAGACATTCCGAATTTTCCTGCCGTTCACCATCTCGTCAGCGACAAAGCAGATTTTGCCGCCGTCCGGGGACGCGTGAGGATACATCTCATCGACATTTGAACTGCGCGTGAGATTCACAGGATTCGAACCGTCGGCGTTAATCAAATAAAGCTCCCAATTTCCCCTGCCGTTTGTCTCGCGGTAGCTCTCGTACACAATCTTAAACGGGATATCCGTGAGCTTCAGCGTAGATTTTGGTGACGGGACTTTTTCCCGCTCCACCTCAGCTGCCTTTGATTGACAGATGGTTTCATTCATTAGTAGAAGGCTCAGCAAGAGGACCAAAACGATACGGATTGTTCCCTCAGATACCTTACGTATCTCAGTGCAGCACTGATTTTTCATATTTTCTCCTTTATTCAGTGGTTGTTGATGGGATCGGTACCCAATCGGGTTCTTTGTTGTGGCTGCCATCCGTGGTAATTTTGACCCATTTTCCTGTCAAGTCGGTTACGCAGATATTCCAGCCTCTTGCTCTGCCTCCCACCTGCTGTCCGCCACTGGAAGGACCGAAGCTGAACACAATATACTTGCCGTCCGGCGAGAAATCCACATGATAGACTTTCGCCGCACGCAGACATTGGACAATTTTTTGCACATTATAGGCCCTGGGCTCCGGGCCGGACAGGTCAATATCGCCCACACACAAATCCCAGTCCGTTTCACCCCATGTCATTCTTTTGCCATCGAGACTAAGGTCCGGCCTGCATCCCCTGACCTCCCACTTCTCCAGATCAAAGACCCTTGTTCCGTCGGCGTCGAAAGCCAGAACGGTATCGCTGTAGTCCATACCACCATGCACGGCAGCGAAAAACCAGTTGCCGTCGGGCGACCAGCAGATCGCGTAAATGTGATGCAGGGATGTATTCGGATGCGGTTTATGCTCGGCGCTCTGCAGATTGTAAATAACAAGTTCCGATGTCGCATACTCTCTTGTGCTGTAGCGATCGTACTCTCCCCTCAGATACGCGATGCTTTCGCCGTCAGGACTCCAGCACGCCTGGCGAGCGTTTGTAGCGACCTTGATCCTTCCTGTCCCGTCGATATTCATATAATAGACGCTGCGAACCTTGTTCCTTCCTCTTCCCTCATCAACAACGAAGCTTATCTTCGTACCGTCAGGGGAAGCGTGGGGATACATTTCATCCAGATCGGGCGTTCGGGTAAGATTGACCTGATCGGCGCCGTCGGCATTCATCTGGTACAGCTCCCAGTTGAGTTTCCCGTCGGTATCACGATAGGTTTCATACAAAATCTTAAAAGGAATTTCCCCGAGATCAATCTCCTCACGCGGATAGGGCATCTTTTTCAACCTTTGCCTGCTTTCGGTTTGTGGGCCGCAAAATGCTTCACCGATCATACTAAAAACCAGCAACGAAGACAAAAAAATGATGGCACCTGTTCCAGAAAACCTATTCGATGTGACGCTGTAATGCTTGCCCATGTAACCTCATTCTACCTAATTATATACATCAACCTCTCACAAAGAAGTATATCGAATTCGATACGGATAGCAAGAATTCAATTGCGTTTGCTGGACAAAAATGCCAGATAATAAAACGCAACTTTCAGAGCATATTTTCGGCAGGAGAAAGCCTTTTGTAGATGGCGGCGATTGTGTCGTAGAGGATGTTTGAGTTTTAGTGACTTTCCATAAGAAAAACCACGACTGCTTTCATCGTTGGAGCTAATAATTTATGGTGACGACCTAACTCCACATGACATCGCTCAGGTATTTTCGTGCTTCAGGCTTTATAGATGTCGGTCTTGTGCTTAGTTAATAGCCGCAACATCTCCGGAAGATTGATACTTCCAATATCAAGTATGCCAACATTGCGGCCGAACAGGTTACCCAGCTCCTTCTCCAATCCAAAGTAACATCTGGCGTACTCCTTCAACTCCATCGGAAAAAACTCTACAAGAAAATTTATCTCTTGATCTTCAGTGTCGATGTTCTCCTGGTCGTAAGATGAGCCGTGCAATCCCAGGTATTTCACATTATGTTGCTTGCAGAGATTGGCTATTTTTTTGCTATAGTCTCGTTCACTTTGGATCATTGAGCACTTTTTCGATAAAAGTTTTAAGGGCCGGGATATCATTTTTGCTCGTATCCCATACCACTTTTAGATTAACACCGAAGTATTTATGAATTAACACATTCCTCATTGCCTTGATTTTATACCAGGGAATTTCAAAATGCTTATCCTGAAAACTTTCCGACAGATTACGGGCTGCTTCACCTATGATTTCCAGGTCTCTGACCACTGCATCAATCATCATGTTATTATCTGAAAAATCATCAAAGTCAACTGCTGCAATATATCCCTCAATCTTCTCGATCGCCTCATATATATGGAGCAAATAAGTTCTATCATCCTTCATAGACAACCTCAGCCTCTTGAAGTACCTGATTCTTAAAATATTTGCTAATAGCCTGTGGGGTCAGTAAGTCAACTTTTTTTCCAATCGCTTTGGACAAGTTCTCTTGTATATCGATATATTTGAACAATCCGACTATCGACTGTGGATAAAAATCTATTAAAACATCGATATCGCTGTCTTCCCGCGGCGTTCCATTAACGTAGGAACCAAAAAGAGCGACATACTTGATGTCCGCTGAATTAGGATCATTCTTTACCGCTGTCAATAACCGCTTTTTTATTTCCTGCTTTGTCATATCTGAAAGTCTAAATCATGTAAAAGTATTTCTTATTTCAGGCTGCATATATTTCCATCTTGTTTTTATTTATTGAATCCAATAAATATGGGTTTGTAACGGCCTTGACTTCGACCAGGTCGATCTTACATCCGAACATATCCTGTAGTTTTTCCAGCAGCTTGAAGTAGGCTTTGGCGTGTTGACGTGGCTGCGATGGTAAAAACTCAACGATAAAATCAATATCACTTGTCTGAGGATTAAAATCATCCTCATTTAGGGCTGAGCCGATCAGTTCCAGGTATTTAACGTTGTATTGATTGCACAGATTGGCAATCTCCTTCTTGTGGCTTGTTATTAACTCGATCATAATGTCATTCCTTTTATTTTGAATATAAAGTTTAGATTGTACTCAAGGTTGTGTCAAAACAAAAGTTTGCGCAAAAGGAAAGCCCTGTACCAGTTATGGTACAGGGCTTATAATTCCTGGCGATGACCTACTCTCGCCCGTAAGGACTACCATCGGCCTGAAGAGCTTAGCTTCTGAGTTCGGAATGGGATCAGGCGTTTCCTCTTCAGTATAGTCACCAGGAAACTCGTTATATCAGGCAAAAGCCTGATAAATTCAAATTTTATATGCAGATACGTATATGAGACTGGCAATAGAACAGTTGTTAGTATTTAGTCGCTTCACTCTTTGCTAACGACCAAGTTCAACCAATGATTGATATGGTCAAGTATTCGAGCGTTAGTACCGGTTAGCTAAACATATCTCTACGCTTACACACCCGGCCTATCAACCAGATAGTCTATCTGGGCTCTTCAGGTCCGAAGACCATGGAATCCTCATCTTGGAGGGGGCTTCCCACTTAGATGCTTTCAGCGGTTATCCTTTCCCGACTTAGCTACCCGGCGGTGCCCCTAGCGGGACAACCGGTACACCAGCGGTCAGTGCTTCCCAGTCCTCTCGTACTAGGGAAGCATCTCCTCAAGATTCCTGCGCCCACGGCAGATAGGGACCGACCTGGCTCGCGCCGGTCTGAACCCAGCTCGCGTACCACTTTAATCGGCGAACAGCCGAACCCTTGGGACCGCCTACAGCCCCAGGATGTGATGAGCCGACATCGAGGTGCCAAACCGCCTCGCCGCTATGAACGCTCGGAGGCGATAAGCCTGTTATCCCCGGAGTACCTTTTATCTGTTGAGCGATGGCCCTTCCACACGGAACCACCGGATCATTAGGTCCTGCTTTCGCATCTGCTCGACCGATAAGTCTCGCAGTTAAGCACACTTATACCCTTATGCTCTAAACGTGATTGCCAACCACGCTGAGTGTACCTTTGAACTCCTCCGTTACTCTTTGGGAGGAGACCGCCCCAGTCAAACTGCCCACCTGACACTGTTCTGCGCCCGGATTCACGGGTCGCAGTTAGGTGACTAACATAGCAAGGGTGGTATTTCAAGGTTGGCTCGGCCCTGACCGAAATCGGGGTTTCAACGCCTCCCACCTATCCTACGCAAGATATGCCAGGCATCAATATCAGGATACAGTAAAGGTTCACGGGGTCTTTCCGTCTTGCCGCGGGTATGTGGTATCTTCACCACATCTACAATTTCACCGAGTCCGTCCTTGAGACAGTGCTCCAGTCGTTACGCCGTTCATGCACGTCGGAACTTACCCGACAAGGAACTTCGCTACCTTAGGACCGTCATAGTTACGGCCGCCGTTTACCGGGGCTTCGGTCGCAAGCTTCATCCCCGAAGGGACTGACCTACTTCTTTAACCTTCCGGCACCGAGCAGGCGTCATTCTCTATACATCCACTTTAAGTGTTAGCAGAGAACTGTGTTTTTGGTAAACAGTCGCCAGAGCCACTTCACTGCGCCCTCAGCACACATCCAGTAAACTAAATGTGTCTGGAGGGACCCCTTATCGCAAACTTACGGGGTCAATTTGCCGAGTTCCTTAAGGACGGTTTTCTCGAGCGCCTGAGGATATTCTCCTCGCCTACCTGTGTCAGTTTTAGTACGGATACGCTGCCTTCAACCTACGCAAGCTATTTCTCGGCATCCTCTCCAATCACTTCGGCATCTTAAATTGGCCTCGAGATCTCTCAACCCGCACGACTAATCACGGGATGACCTTTGAGAATGCGTCACTTGTTTCGTCCAGCAACATAGTGCAGGAATATTAACCTGCTGTCCATCGTCTACGCCTTTCGACCTCGACTAAGGGGCCGACTAACCCTGGGCGGATTTACCTTCCCCAGGAAACCTTAGGCTTTCGGCGAACAGGATTCTCACCTGTTTTATCGTTACTCATGCCGGCATAATCACTTGCTGCCGCTCCACGGCTCGTTTCCGTACCGCTTCGGCGCTGACAGCAACGCTCTCCTACCATCTTCCTTCAAGCGAACCTGTTGGAAGATCCGCAGCTTCGGTGTTCTACTTATTCCCGTTCATTATCGGCGCCAAACTGCTCGACCAGTAAGCTATTACGCACTTTTTAAATGGTGGCTGCTTCTAAGCCAACATCCTGGCTGTCACGGCAATTCAACTTCCTTAAGAACTTAGCAGAACTTCGGGACCTTAGCTGGCGGTCTGGGTTGTTTCCCTCTTGACCATGGAGGTTATCCCCCACAGTCTGACTCCTGAGATAGTCTTTACGGTATTCGGAGTTTGGTTGGGGTGGGTAGGCTGGTGGCCCCCCATCCCCATTCAGTAGCTCTACCCCCGTAAAGTAGTGGCTCAAGGCTAGCCCTAAAGCTATTTCGGAGAGAACGAGATATCTCCAGGTTTGATTAGACTTTTACTCCTCCCCACAGCTCATCCCCTAACTTTTCAACGTTAGTGGGTTCGGTCGTCCAGGGATTTTTACATCCCCTTCCACCTGGCCATGGGTAGATCACCTGGCTTCGCGTCTACCACCTGCGACTAAATTCGCCCTATTAAGACTCGCTTTCGCTACGGCTCCGTCCCTGAGAGACTTAACCTTGCCACAGACGGTAACTCGCCGGCTCATTATGCAAAAGGCACGCGGTCACCCGTTGAATCCCGCCGAAGCGGAAAACCATAGGGCTCCCACAGCTTGTAAGTGTATGGTTTCAGGTACTTTTAACTCCCCTAATAGGGGTACTTTTCATCTTTCGCTCACGCTACTTTTCACTATCGGTCGTCGAGTAGTACTTAGCCTTGGAGGGTGGACCCCCCAGCTTCACACAGAGTTCCACGAGCTCCGTGCTACTCTGGTACGCCGGCAGTAACACAGGGCTCTCGCTTTCGCATACAGGACTATCACCTTCTACGGTCGGACTTTCCAGACCATTCTGCTTGCGATGCCTTTGTAACTGTTTACCGGCGCCCGCAACCCCAAAGAGCAAGCTCTCTGGTTTGGGCTGATCCGCTTTCGCTCGCCGCTACTTACGGAGTCTCGGTTGATTTCTACTCCTGCAGGTACTTAGATGTTTCAGTTCCCTGCGTTCGCTTCACATGGCCTATGCATTCAGCCATGGATGATGCCATCTGGTTGCCCAGTGACAACGGGTTTCCCCATTCGGAAATCCCGGGATTAGCGGTTGTTCGGCACCTGCCCCGGGCTTATCGCAGCCTACCACGTCCTTCATCGCCTCTCGACGCCTAGACATCCCCCATACACCCTTAGTAACTTGACCATATCAATCTTTGATTGAACAAGGTCATAAAAATTTCGCCTATTGCGCGCTCATATTCACAAACTCTTCGCCTCGGCAGACGAAAAGCTTGATCGGAATTATATTGTATAATCCCACGCATCTGCATATTAACTTGTAAAAGAACACTCTATATTCGAAAAAGACGGCTAATCATCTCACTATACTAATCAATAGACGCTTAACCTGCCAGTTTCTTCAAAATTAATCGTTAGTTTTCAGCATTAAATTCGCTATCCACCAACGACTATTAACCAATCAATGGAGACGACCGGGCTCGAACCGGCAACCTCCGGCTTGCAAAGCCGGCGCTCTCCCAGTTGAGCTACGTCCCCGGGCCAGCAAAGCTGGAATCTCAAATCTGAAATCTCAAATTTGAAATTCTTAGTGGGCCCGGGTAGATTCGAACTACCGACCTCACGCTTATCAGGCGTGCGCTCTAACCAGCTGAGCTACGAGCCCCAGGGCAATTTTCGATTTCCGATCTTCGTTTGACGATTTTAATAAAGAAATCGCAAATTGGCAACCGTAAACCGACAATCCTGCCGGGCTCGTCGGTTATAACTATATACTTAAAAAAGAGCAACAAAAAAAACCGCTGCTCGAAACTGCCAGCGGTCTAAAATACGGACATTAACAATTGTCCGTCAACAGTTCAGAGCAAATTAAAGGTTCTCAAAATTTCTTTCAAAACCCTAACCAAATCCTTTCTTAATGGTTTGGTACAATCATCATCCCACGCCCAAAACTCCAATATACTACGCTATCGACATACCGTCAACATTATTTTTAAATATTTTTTTTATTTTCTTCCCAACCATTCTTCTACGTCCATCCCGGCCAAAAGTTCGTTTCCTTGACGGAATCAACTACAATAGTCAATCGTATAGAAAATAGTCAATTCCAATGGCCCCAAACACACCGTTTTGAACGCTTGAGATCTCCGCCGCACGTCATCCAGAGCCCATCCGAGGGATTTGTTCGAAAGCAGTCATTGCGAGCGAAATGCGGCAATCTCCCTTACCGACTTTTCCCGCACAATTAACGAATTCGCCGTTTATTAACCTTCGACATTCGATATTAAGAGTTCGTTATTTGATATTCACCACTCCCTCCCCTTTTACGGTAAGCTCCCTTTCTCGTTTCACAATCTCCTCAAGTCTATGTCCTAAAGTGGAAATACTTCATCGCCTTGAATTTCTCCTTTGGTTGGTCGCCCTCTCTATAAAGTTGGCCCCTTATCACCGCCGTAAATCCGTATCTGCCTCGATATCGGCACGAAACGCCGGGATAAAAGGGCTTGCGGAGAAATGTAGCCTGTGGTAGAAGGACATGCTTCGTGGTTCTTAGTGTCCCATTCGGCTACGCTCAGGGCATGCTTTTTGGTGAATACAAAACATTGTTAATCCGGCGGGAATTGTCTTCATAATCCATTATTTGTGCTCTGAGCGACGAGCAACAAAAAGCCTGCTGAATCTTCTGATTGAATTAACTTGGACGATTGCTAAAATGGTCAGGCGATATCACGAAAATGCTCTTTATATAAAGGTGATTTTATGAAAGCTAAAACGTACTGGATTTGTGTTACGGCGGGATTGCTGGTTTTTTTGAGTTTCTTCGCCGGAGCGATAACCTTCGCCCAGGTTGCAGACAAGGTGGCAATCCAGCAGGAGTTTCGCAGACGCCTGAGCGAGTCCGATGGGATTTCTGTGCATGTGAGCGTTATTACGAAGGAAAAGTCCGATGAAGATTCTATGACGAGTAAATTGCAGGAGGATGTCGAACGGGAACTGGAGGATGCGGAGATAAAAATTATACCAAAAGAGGATTTAGAATTTGCTCCCGGCCGGCCGCGTCTGGGAGTATATCTTGTAATGTATCAAGAGCCCCAGCTCAAAGATATGTATCTTTTTTCTTTTCGAGTGGTCCATTTCGAGGATGCATCTCTGGCGAGAAACTACAAATTTGCCGAGGGCGTCTGCTGGGACAGCGGCCTATATATAGGTAGGGAAAGAACATCTGTAATGAGAGGAGTCGTGAAAACTCACGTTCGCAAGTACATAAATGACTATCTTTCAGCCAATCCCAAGCCGCCGAAGCGGAAGGAACAAGGGCAGCTAAGATACTAAGGCCGTTATTCGTATCCCACATACTTTCAGTACTGAACATTGGTTATTCGATATTCATAAGCCCTGACTCGTGCCCCATGCCAGGGCCTCGTTATCCTCTAAACACTATCTGCTCCCCGCTATGCTCAGAACCTGCTTTGAACGAAGTTGAGGATAGTCTTAATTTTTTTATTCCCTAACTCCTTTTCATTGAATGAGATACGAAAATAATGTAAAAAAATGCGAATTTTTAAGATTTTATTATCAACATTTTGGCCTTCTCAAACGCTTACTCTAATAGTAACGGGGAATATGTATATATATAAGCTAAATTTATGGCCGGCACGGCCGGAATGGAGGTGCTATTATGAGACATGCATTTTTTTCATATTTGCTGGTGGGGCTGTTTTTCGCCTCGGTTTGCGGGGCGGAGTTTCAGGTCAATACGCATACTTCGAACGATCAGAGAAACGCTGCGATTGCTATGGATAAGGCCGGGAATTTTATCGTGGTCTGGAGCAGTTATCTCCAGGACGGTAGCTCAAACGGCGTTTTTGCCCAGCGTTTCGACCCGAATTGTGGCCAACTCGGCGAGGAGTTTCAGGTAAATGCGACCTCCTCCGGTAATCAGGCAGAACCGGCCGTGGCAATGGACGCAGCGGCCGGTTTTGTCGTCGCATGGCAGGGGCCGGGGCTTATCGAAGAGGACCGGGAGGATATCTTCGCACAGCGATTCGATCCGAACGGTTCGGCTGTCGGCGAAGAGTTTCGCGTCAACAGCCATACGGACGACCAGCAACTTTTCCCCAGCGTGGCTTTGAATGACGATGGCACGTTTATCGTCGTTTGGGAGCGTAGCAATACCCCGATGGAAAGCGACAAAGCAATATGCGGCCGATTGTACGATAGCAACGGAGTAGGATTTGAAGCCGAATTTCCTGTAAGCGCCGAATCCGCTGTTTGCCGCTATCCGGATGTGGCGGCAGATGCCAATGGAAACTTCGCAGTGGTCTGGATGGAGGACAACAGCAGCAATTCGATAATAGGCAGATTGTTTGATCCGAACGGTACGCCTCGAACGGATGCTTTCGAGGTGAGCACAATCCGCTTTGGCTCGGTCACGAGGCCGTCAATTGCGATGGATAACGCCGGCCGTTTTGTTGTGACCTGGGACGGCGATCCGAATCTTGCCGGCCTGGACGATATTCACGCCCGGCTGTATGATCCGAACGGCACGCCTTTGGGCGAGCAGTTTCTCGTCAATACGACCACCACATGCGCCCAGCAATATCCCCAGGCAGCAATGAACGACGATGGGGAGTTTGTCATAGTCTGGGATTGCAGGATCGATCCGAACGCTGACAATCAAAGAGACATATTCGGCCAGCGATTCAGCAGTTCCGGCGAATTTATCGGTGACGAATTCCAGATTAACACTTTTGAGCTGAACGACCAGCGATATCCCGCCGTCGCAATAAACGAAGCCGACCGGTTCGTCACCGTCTGGCAAAGCCAAACACAGGACGACTCACGCTACGGCATCTTCGCCCGCCCCGGCCCAATAATCGGCTTGGCCGATTTTGATGACGACGGCTTGGTCGATTTTCGCGATTACAACATACTTGCCGGCGAATGGCACAAAAATGGAAATCCACTGACAGTGGATTTAATCGACGACAATAAAATCGACGAGCAGGACCTGGCCGAATTCTGCCGCCAGTGGCTGATTGGTGCTGATGATTAGTCAATAAATATTGAATTTCACACGCCTTCCGACTATATTATACTATTGCCGCGAATCGGTAAGAATGAATGAATTGGTAATAACGGTACTATCGAAAGGTGTGAAAAGATGAAGAGGATATTGACAGCCCTGTTTGTTTTATCGTTTGTTGTTAATTCGCTGGCTTCTGAAAGTGCTTTCACCAAATTTGTTTATCGTCAAGGCGATAAGCTCATGGATGAAAACGGCGAGCTTCGATTCGTCAGTTTCAATATACCCAACCTGCACTATGTCGAAGACAACATGCCTTTCACCGAGATGAATCCGTGGCGGCTGCCGGACGAGTTCGAGATTGCCGATGCGCTCGAAGCGGTCAGGCAGATGGGAGGCCAAGTCGTACGCACCTATGCCTTATCCGTTCGGGTCGCCGGCGAAGATGAGAATATACCGCGATATATAACCGGCCCGAGGCAGTTCGACGAAAAGGCTTTCCAGGCTCTCGATATGGTTCTGGCCGTCGCAAATCGAAAAGGCATACGCCTAATTATTCCTTTTATCGATAACTGGAAATGGTGGGGTGGAATCGAAGCGGCCGCGGCGTTTAGAGATAAGAAACCGCAGGACTTCTGGATCGATCCGCAACTGTTCGAGGATTATAAAAAAATCGTCAGTTTTGTAGTAAACCGGACGAATACGATCACGGGTGTAAAGTATCGTGATGACAAGGCGGTTCTCGCATGGGAGACAGGAAACGAGCTTGAATGTCCGCACGAATGGACGACGAAAGCCGCCGCTTATATGAAGAGCCTTGATAATAATCATCTTGTTCTTGACGGTTTTCACATTACAAACCTGCGGGACGAGTCCATTCAGGATGAAAACATCGATATTGTCACTACCCATCACTATTCGAAGAATCCCAAAGAGACGGTCGGCCAGATCAAGAGCAATATAGCCAAAGCCCGCGGTAAAAAGCCGTACTTTGTCGGTGAATTCGGTTTCATACCTACCGACGCGGTAGAAACTGTTCTTCAAACCGTAATAGAAGAAAACGTAAGCGGCGCGCTGATCTGGTCGCTGCGATACCGCAGCCGGGATGGCGGCTTCTACTGGCACAGCGAGCCTTATGGCGGCGATTTGTTCAAATCCTATCACTGGCCCGGCTTTGCCTCCAATGCTGCGTTCGATGAGACCGGCCTGCTCAAGCTTATGCGTCAAAAAGCCTTTGAAATCAGGGGCATTGACGCTTCGGCGATTGAGAAACCAGCCCCGCCGGTTCTGCTTGATATTAAAGATGTCGCCGCGATTTCATGGCAGGGAAGCGCCGGCGCCCAGAGCTACATCGTCGAAAGGACGCAGAGCAAGGACGGCCCGTGGCTGGCCGCAAAATGCAACATATCCGACGCCGCACTTCAGCATCGACCTTTGTTTAACGACGTCGGCGTAGAGATCGGAAAGAATTATTATTACCGTGTCATCGCCCTAAATTCGGCCGGTATTTCCAAACCGTCCAACGTTGTAGGACCCGTTTCGGTCTCATACAAAACGCTTGTCGATGAAATGCAGGACATGCAATCCATTCACGAGCACAGCGGGAATCTGTCGCTGGAAGTCAAACAGGCGCGTAATTTCAAGGAGGATGCACACAGACTAAAGGGCAAATCGGGAGATTACATAATCTATGAAGTTGAGGCTCCGATTAATTCATGGAAGGTATATTCATTCTTTCCCGGGGAGATTACAGATTTCAAGTTCTCCGTCTCAGCGGATGGCAAAGACTTCGAGCAAATCAAATTCGAACGTAAGGATTACTTCGTTGGCAAAGGCGAGTATGACTACTATAAGCCGGTTCTCTACAACGGAACCGGTTCCGGCGAAGAAGCCAAATATCTGAAAATCGAGTACACCTCAGAATCACAAATCTCTTGTGTCGAAATAAAATATGGAAACCACAGCGGCTAATCCTGACGCCTTCGAGATAAATGTTTGACAGTATCGGCGTAAGTCTTGTTAATTGGCTGCGAAGACGCAGAGCGCTGTAAGAGTATTATCAGATTGAAAGCTTAATAAGCTTGATAAGGGCTGTAAGTGACACTTGCGGCCCTTTTTTCATTGCCTGAATGTCTAGGAAAAAGCCTGATAAATTCGCATAATATGTCCCTTCCGGCAGAGTTATCCCTGTTTAATCGATTTAACTTACTAAATCATCATTTATGAATCAATACCGATAATCTCAAATGATAACTAACAGGGTTTTTAAAGATGTTCTTTTATTTCAGCCAGAATGAGTTTTTTAGCATTTTCGAGGGGGCCGGGCAGGAATGTTCCGGCGGCTTTTGTGTGGCCTCCGCCGCCGAACTTGGCAGCGATTTTGCTGACGTCGAGAGGGCCCCTGCTTCTCAGCGAGCACCGGATTCGGCCGTCTTTGAGCTCGATGAACAAGGCCGAGGCCTTGACAGAGTCGATGCGGTGACATTCATTGATGAGGTTCTCCGTGTCGCTGTAAGCGGCGCCGGTCCGCTCGAAATCCTGCCGTGTTATCTGCATGGCGGCGTACCGGCCGTCCAGGTTCAGCTCGAGTTTGTCGAGCATCCCGGCCATCAGTTTGAAACGCGGATATGAGAAGTTCAAATACAAATGGTCGTAGATTTGCGTCGGTTTTACGCCGGCGTCAATCAGCTCGGCACAAGCGAGATAGACCCTGCTGTTTGAATTGCTGAACTGGAACCAGCCGGTATCGGTCGCCAGTGCGACGAACAGCGATTCGGCAATTTTCTCGGTGACGGGCCAGCCTGCGAATTTGAGCAAGTCGAGCACAATCAGACTCGTCGCGGCGGCATCGGAATCGACCAGTTCCACGTCTCCGAGACCGTCCGAGGTTTCGTGATGGTCGAGGACCAGGACCGGCTTGTCGTTCTGTTTGAGGTAGTCATTGAATTTCGCTAATTGGCTGTGGCTGTTGGTATCGACGATGAGGACAAGGTCGAATTGACCGAACCGCCCTGCTGTCAGCTCATCGAGCTGTACATCTATGTCGAGGACGGCGGGTTTTTCAGTAAATAAAAACTCATACCACTGCGGCACCGTCGAGAGCATCAGCGGCGTGACATTCTTGCCGAGCGTCCCCAGCGCCTCGTACATCGCCGTAACGCATCCGCATGCATCTCCATCCGGCTTGGTATGAGACGTGATTAAGATACACTTGGATTTGCTTATTAGATCTATTGCTTTCTTAAAATTGTCATTGCTTATCATATGCAAATCCTTTGCAATCCAAATCTGCGCCCGGCACGCTGGATGTGCCATAAACGAGATGTGTTTCAATATTTTGTTGACGGCCTCAATTCAGCGTCTAATCTTTCGGCCAAGAACATTTTTAAGAGCGATTTATAATGTATATCTCTCTTGTTCGCAAGAAGCTTAAGTTGTTCTAACATCATTTCCGGTAGTCTAATTGAAATTGTTTTGACCGATGGCTTTAGATTCGGGAGTGTTATCTTTTGGACACTTCTTTTATCGAAGAAATCCAAAGGTGAATGTGTAGCCCAAAATTCACGCTCCTCGTCTTCATTCTTGAATTTGGGTATGCGTTTTTTATTTGTTTTCCTCATAAAACTATCTTTCTCTGCGGTTCATATTTCTTGCCGAGACAGGTAGGGTGTGCACTGCACACCTTCATATTTTATTTCTGGACCTTGCTGTTAATTTTTACGTTATCCATGGCCAGGTTTTTCACTCCGACGAGGATGTTGGATTTTTCGACGTTATTGAAGATACAATTCTTAAGGTGGATACCGGTAATCGGCGAACGTTCGTAACCGCTGATAGACAAGGCGTATTTACTCTTGCTGCTGGTAATGTTCTCCATGTTTATATTGCGAACGGTCGGCGTAAACTTGCCTGTGTCACCTTCGCCGTAGTTGAAGTTGATCTTGAGCACTGCCTCGGCGACCTGGCCGATTGTGACGTTCCTCATATAAATGTTTTCGACTGTCCCACCACGAACCGAGTTGGTTTTGATCCGCAGGGCCCGGTCCAGGTTCGGGCTGTCCATCGTGCAGTTCTCGGCGAAGATATTCCTGGCGCCTCCCGTCATTTCACTGCCGATGACCACGCCACCGTGCCCATCTTTCATCTGGCAGTTTCTAATAACGATATTTTCGCTGGGTTTGTTTACCCGCCTGCCGTCGTTGTTTCTGCCCGACTTGATGGCGATACAGTCATCTCCCGTGTCGAAATAACAACCTTCAATGAGAACGTCTTTGCAGGATTCGGGATTGCAGCCGTCGTTGTTCGGCCCGTGGCCGACGACCTTAACATTTCTGACCGTGATATTTGTCGAAAGGACGGGGTGGATGTGCCACATGGGCGAATTTTTGATTGTCACACCCTCTATCAGGACGTTTTTGCATTTGTAGGGCTGGATCATATTAGGGCGCAGTTGTTTGCCGGCTCCGAAGATTCTCTCCGAAACAGGAACGCCGGTATCGCCCATTTTTCCTAATGTCTTGACATCACTGCTCTGTGTCCGTTTCCATTGCCACCAGTTTTCGTCGCTTGCCCGGCCGTCGAGAGTTCCTTTGCCGGTTATAGCGATATTTTCCTGCTCATACGCATAGACCGGGGGCGAATAGTTCAAGCACTCGATGCCCTCGAATCGGCTATAGACGACCGGCATATACTTGCCGGGCTCAACAAAGAAGTTAATGACCGCTCCGTCTGAAACATGCAGGTTGACGTTGCTTTTCAGGTGAATCGGCCCGGTCATGAACGATCCCGCAGGGACAATGACGCGGCCGCCGCCTGCCTCGTGGGCGGCAGATATCGCTCGCCTGAAGGCTTCGGTGCAATCCTTTTCATTATCCGCGAGGGCACCGTAATCCGTAATATTGAAATCCCGATTCGGAAACTGCGGAGCCTTTATCCGGCTCAGAATCTCGCCCAACTGCTCCCACCCGGCACTTGCCCGCCCGGTTGGTATAACCAAAAGACAAAGGCAGAACAAAACCGAAAAGATTCTACTCTTGGAAGATATGGTTCTTTGTTGTTTTTTTGAGTTTCTATTCTTCATAACGACCTCCAATATCTACCATCTCGTAACCAAAACCTATATTATTCGCCAATGAATTTACCAGAAACATCGCTGCCATGCAAATGACAAACCGGTTAAATCTTTCATATCGCCAGGCGGAAAGGGAGGCATAGGACCCTGCATTTATTGTTTTACTTTTTCTGCACAAGGATTAAACCGTTGGCAATATGTCTTTCGTGTCCGTCTGATGGGCTGTTCATGATTTTACCATCGAGCCAGAAGGTGGAAGATCCGCCACCATCGAGATTCATGGCCTCGGTGCATCCAAGCCTGAGCATAAAGTCCGCCAGTTCCGGCAGAGTCATGCCAATTGACAAATCATTCCGGCGGCCGTCGACTACGAGCAGGAAGAAGTACATATCGTTGAAGCCTATCGCGGTCCGCGGATGACGCGGCTGGTAGCCGGAGAATTGCCGCACTTTTGCATCCCTGATAAGGATGGGCCCGCCACCGATTGCGATATCGACATCTTTGAGATCAGGGCTTGTTTGGAAAGATAAAGATACAGCAGTCCCGATTTTGGTATTTATAATTTTCTTTGCAAGAGCAAAGCCAAGAGACAGGACTATCTTGTCCATCGGAATGACGGAATTTGGTTCGTGGTTTACCGAAACAATGCGTCCATTATATGTTTGTCCGGATTCTATAGGCAGCCATCCTGAATCGTCGTTTTTTTCCAGAATAAGCTCGACAGCTTTTTCGGTACGTGTCGATGAACCCATGACGGGCGTGTAAAGAACGGCTTTATCTTCGGTGCACTCCTGATTGATATCGAATTTAACACTTGTACCGTTGGGCCAGGTTGCTCTAAAAGCAGGTTGTACGTAGGCAATATGAGGTTGTCCGTTTGGATCGATCCAGAAGCATGTATTGTGTGGTGAGCTGACAAGTTCGCCCCGGACAATTTGCAGACCCAGCGGATCGCCTTGATATGGTCCCGGCCTGATTCTAAAAAAGTCACCATTGACTGCGACCAGCGGCTTGCCGAGTGTTGCGTCGAGGGATTGGATTTGCAGACTAAGAGGCTCCAGTTCAAAAACACTCTTTTGGGCGAGGGACGATATAAATACAAACTGTTTATGCGAGCGGTCGATTTTTACCCAGTGGATTGACAACGGCCCTTCGCTTCTTTGCTGGTGAAAGTATTCCAGTCCGGGCGGTATCGACAGGGCCGGTGCTTCATTATTCGATTGCGAAAAAGAAACGCTTGTAACGAGCAATATAAAAGTAAAGTTACAGAAGTATTTACAGAAGGACAGCATGTGTATTCCGAAAAATCGTTATATTTTTGACTATCGTAATAACTGTTCTATTTATCTCCATCTGTTGCAGGAACGGTGCCGGTTGAGGTAATTCCGGTCAGTTTTTTTCGGATCGTAGGTCTTTAATGGTCACCGGGCAATTCTCGAAGGTATTGCCCTGTATCATAATTCGCTCAGCATCCCGGCCGATACGAATGCCTATATTCTGATTTTTGCCCGTTGCATTTTCAATTCTTGTGTTGTGAATGGCGATGTCCCGTATTTTTCCCTGAATATCGATTCCGATCCCCTGCTCTTTCGAACCATTATCACGAATAATACAATTCTCAATCTTGTTTCGACTGCCGCTGCGAAATTCATTCGCCTCCTTACGAAAGAGGATCCCGACCTGGCCGTTACGCTCAATTGTGCATTGCCGAATAATGTTGTCTGTGTCACGGTGCCCGATACTGATTCCATATCTGCTGTTCTCCGACAACACACAATTCTCTGCAAGTCCATCCGAAACGCTCCAGCAAAAGAAAATCCCCTGACTATTGCCCCGGGACAAGCACTTTTGGAAGACGGGCCGTTGGGAGCCGCTTCCGGGGTGGAATCCCAAATCGGCGTTGTTTATCGCTTTGCAGTTTACGAATCGGATATCATCGCAGACCTGGAAGCTGAAACCATCGCCGTTATAGTTTCGGGAAGTGACATTTTTGAAGCTCCACCGGTTGCAATGCTGGATGAAAACTCCGCCGGCGAAGTTGCCGTTAATGTGCTCGTTTTCATCGCGGTTGCCTTCGAGCACAATATCTTCCACAACAACGTCGTTCACGTTTTCAGCGGTAAGAATGGGAAAGATAGTCGCAGCCGTGGCGTCTTTTTCCAGCCAGAAATTCTCTTCGGTCAGCCGGTCCAAAAAGATTACGTCCCCTTCAATGGCGGTGACCGTGGCACGCAGCACATCGTACTGCCAGTCTCCATCTCCCGTTTTCGATCTGAGCATGATTCCACCTCCGGGCACGAATCCTTTCGTATCGGCCACCTGAACGCCGTACTCGAACCAATCCGAATCCCTCGCCAGAGCGGTCACGACGCTGCCGGCTTTTCTCAGGATGGTTTCTTCGCCCGAGCCCCTCAGGGTAATGTTGGGACGCAGATAGATTGCATTCCGCAGATTATACACACCCGGCAAAACTTTAAGTGTGCCTCCGCCCAACCGGTGCAGGTATTCTATGCCGGCCTGGATGACTTTGTCATCGTTACCCTTCAGGTCGCCTTCGCTCTGGCCGACAGTTATTGCCAGGGCCTGTCGATTTCGCATAGGACGATTGGTCGATGTCACTGATTGTTCGCTTGCTGTTTCCCGGTTACCTGCGTCTGCAGCAGCATATATCAACATCGCAGGAATGAACAATGACAGCATCAATCTATTTGAGAATTTTACGTTGTTTTCCCACATCTTTATACCTTTCGTAAATTGAAGTTCGACAGCCTCCTCGATCCGCTATATATGCCCTAAAAATTTCGCCGCTATAACAAACATTGTATGAGACCAAAGTAGCGGAGTAATAGACGGGCGAGATTTATCTTCGAATATTTGTTCTGGAATGTATTTATCTATTTGCTCGACAGGCCGGTCGAAGAATTTTCTCGCATTTTCATTGTCGCCGCAAAGGCTGTAGTAAATGGACATCCAAAAGCTGAGCAAAGGCCATGTCCCCGCGCCGGTAAGTGTCACCCATCCTTTCCGAACTCCGCCGCAATATCTATCGGCCGGATATCTCAACAGGCCTCCGCTATCCGTCGTGTTCGTTTTTATTATTTCAAGAACGGTACTCCTCATCTTCTCATCCTGCGGGTCCAATATCCCCGAGGGGTAGACCAATCCCAGCAGCGACGTATCGGGTTTCAAGTCATCCGCTCTTGTTTTACGGTTTTTGGCTATCGCTCCTCTGCGATATGTCCTCGGAATGGATTTTGTGTCGCTCGAATAAATCTCCGCGAAAGTTTTCGACATTTCCTTTTCTGTTTGCAGCCACTTTCTCTTTTTGCCCAGCAGCTCGATTGCCGCTCTGAGTCCGGCGATGCACATAGCTAACGAGTAGGTGTGACAACCTCGATGTTCGGGAAGAACACATCTTTCCTCCCATAAATCATAACAGGGCAAAACAAACGCATCGCTCTTCCAGGAACGGGAGATGCCGGAGGCGGTTTTCTCTATCAATTTCTGGAACTTCGAGACATCGGCGTCGAAATGTTTTATATGGTGAGCTATCGCGATTAATAAAGAACCGCTCTGGTCCGGCTGGAATTGTGTTCCGCAGTGTACCAGATCGATGCAACTTTCCCGCAGGTGTCGAGGCACTTTCGGCCCATCGGGCGGAATCAATGTGCCGTGAATCGTCCCATTGACATTATATGCATTGGAGAAAAAGCCCGTTTCTTTAAAATCCTCTGCTCGATTGAGGCACCAGTCAAAGAACCTTTCCGGGATGTCCCTGAGTTTCAGCAGATCGGCAGCCATGCACACATACGCCGCGTCCCGAACCCAAACGTAGCGGTAATCCTGGGTGGTAGCCGGATAGATTGCCTTATCAGAATTGGCGGCGACAATCGCCCCGTTTTCCAGCGAACCATCTGCAATTACATCTTTGCTGACTTTGATAAGCTCTTTGATTTTTTGCTTTTTCATAGCGGTCGATTCCCGATTCTTTTTGCCCGGCCATAATTTGACAAGTCCGTACTTACCCGATAGCATAGCATAATCTTGCTTAGTTGCCTAATATAAGTAGAAGTGGTACTGACGCATCGCTCGTCCAGGGCGGTGTCGATTTTTGTAAAAGCTGAATTATGGAAAGGGATATAAAATGAATCGTATTAACAGGTGTTTGGATATTCAAAAGTCTGCCGAGAGCTGCTCTGTTACACGCCGCGAGATTCTCACAATCGCGACAGGGTTTGTCGGTGCTTCGTCTGTGTTGGCGGGATTGCCCCGGGTTGTGAGGGGCCAAACCAAAAAAGTCGTGAAGAATGGACGTATCAAACAGTCCATCTGTGGCGGCTGTTTGCGAGGGGCCGGCCTGGATGCCGAGCAAACGGCAACACTTCTCGTAGAGATGGGGTTGGCCGGCAGGGACCTGGTGCGCCAGAATGACTGGCCCACGCTCAGGAAACACGGACTCGTAGCGACGATGGTACCCGGTGCCGGCTCGATTAAGAAGGGCCTTAACGATAAATCGATGCATCCTAAATTCCTCGAAGGTTTCAAAAATAACATCAAAGCAGCGGCCGAGTATAAGTGGCCTAACGTGATCTGCATGGCCGGCGACCGCAAGGGAATCAGCGACGAGCAGGGAATGGAGAATTGCCATACCATTCTCAAGGAGGCGGTCAAAATCGCCGAGGATTCCGGCGTGACTATCTGCATGGAACTGCTCAACAGCAGAGTTAACCACCCCGGGTACATGTGCGACAAATCCGCGTGGGGCTTCGAGCTGTGCCGGCGGGTAAACTCGCCGCGCTTCAAAATGCTGTACGACATTTATCACATGCAGATTATGGAAGGCGACCTTATTGCCACAATCCGAAAGAACATTGACATGATTGGCCATTTCCATACTGCCGGCGTTCCCGGCCGGCATGAACTCGATGAGAACCAGGAGATTTATTATCCCGCGGTAATGAGGGCAATTGCCGAGACCGGTTATCAGGGCTATGTCGCCCACGAGTACACACCTGTGCGAGATCCGATGAAATCGCTCGTGCAGGCCGTGCAGGCTTGCGATGTTTAGGTCGAATCCGGAGCCGGAATAGTCAAAGCATGATCCGAAAAGATTTTTCTTTATGATTGTGATTGGCCACCCGGAATATTATGCTCGATTTGGCTTTGAACAGGCCGGACGGTTCGGAATCAGCAGTGAATGGGACGTGCCGGATGAGGCGTTTATGATTCTGATACTGGACAGGAAAGTTATGAATGGTATAACTGGTGTGGCCAGATATCGGGAAGAGTGGGCCGAGGCAATGTAGCGATGGTTGGTGAATATATATTCGGGAGCCGGTCATGTATGAATTGCTTATCAGGATTGAGACAATCTGTGTGGAAGCCCAGCTACTGACGTTACTCGGCGTTGGGGCGGTAGCGACAATTGCCGGCCTGCTGCTCTGGTTGGCGGGCACATATTTCAGTTCGGTAATCATCGGAATCCTCGGGGCCGCAGTGGGATCGTTTTGCGGCTTGCTGGTTTCTCAATGGTTTGATGTAAGCTCGCTGTTGAGCATGGGTATAGGAGCTGCCGTCTTCTGTGTTGCGGCAGTTCTTCTTCGAAATATCATAATCATAGTGCTTGCCATAATTGTCTTCGCCCTGGCGGGAGGAACCGGCTATTCGAGCACGATTCTGGGAAGTCCTGCTCAGCAACAAGAACAGGAAGCAGAGCTGGAGCCTGTGGCAGTCAACTCGTTCAGCCAGATGGACTCAACTACGCGATTATCCTATGTCAATGAGATTTCAGAGCAGCAGGACGGTTTCTTTGAGAAGCTCAAGGCGATGTTGAAGGATACGTTTGGTACTATGAGTCCGTATAAATGGAAGCTTCTGCTGTCCACACTTATTGGAGGTCTCGGCGGCTTGCTTCTGGTCTGGCTTATCAAGAGATTTGTAATTGCTTTGTGCTGCAGTGTTGTGGGGGCCCTGTTGGTTCTTGTGGGTATCGAGAGTCTGCTCATGGCGGCCGGCTTTCAGATGTGCAATGCATTCGGAGAACATCGGCTCGCACTGACGGTGACATATTTTTCAATGGTGGGAATTGGTGCCGTAGTGCAGCTCCTGATAGCCAGGTCTCAAAAGCCCAAAGAGGCTGAAGCTAAGAAGAAGTAACATTCTAACAGTCTGTAATTTGGTAACGGCAAATTGTACGGTTCGCATTGACCGATTACCCTTGGCAGAAGGGAAGGAACTTAGTCGAATCGCCATGAGAGCCGTGCTCAGAGCCACGACAGTGAGGGAGCGGTTCCTATCTTATTCAGATGCAAAAATCCGCCCCTGTGCAGACAATATTCTTCTTGCCTGGTGACAGTCTTTTGCGATTTGTTTGGAAAGGTCTTCGGGAGTCTTGAATTTGCGCTGGTTGCGAATACGCTGAATGAAATCCATTGTCATATAGTGACCTATCATATCTCCGACGTCTTTAATCAGCAGATGCGCCTCTATCAGCAGCGGAAAATCATCGCCGTATGTCCTTGCCTGGCCGATACTGTAAACGGCAGGAAGTTCTTCTTTGGAAGTCAGAGCGTCATCGATGTATTCACCGGTTTTCACGAAACCGGCATAAACGCCTTCGGTGGGAATAACCTGCTTTGGTTTTTTCATATTCAGGGTGGGAAAGCCCAGTTTTATCCCGACCCCGCGGCCAGGTATAATTCTCCCGGCGATTCGATAAGGCCTGCCTAAAGCAACAGCGGCGTCGGCTATGTGGCCGCCTTCGAGCATATAGCGAATCATCGTACTCGAAACCCTGACGGTTTGGCCGGTGGAAAGTTTAATTTTTTTCGGTTTGATTACGCGTACTTCGAAGCCCTCCTCCGTAATGAGTTTCTCCAGTGTATCGATATTGCCGGCCCGTCCCGCGCCGAAATTAAAATCTTCGCCCTCAACGATCACGCCCGGTTTAATATGCTCAATGAGAAACCGTCCTACAAAATTTTCGGGTGACAGGTCGAGCAGCTTGCGGTTGGTTCTCAGCACGATCAGCCTGTTTACGCCGCACTTTGCCAGCAGGTGCTTTTTGATGTCCAGGGGAGTCAGCACCCCCGGTGCCATTTCCGGATGCAGAATAGCAACCGGATGCGGATCGAAAACCATCGCTATTAATTCCGCATCATTTGTTTCGGCAGCTTGTCGGGCGACGGCCAAAATCTCCTGATGGCCGACGTGGACACCATCGAAATTCCCAATGGTCAGCACGCAGCCCTTTGGAATATGCTGGAACTGTGATATTGTCTGGATGATTTTCATTCAGTTTTGCCCGCTCTTTCGTAAGTCCCTTTTTGTCTGTGCAGCCGCACGAACCAGGGCTCCGTAAATAGCGTCGCGATGAGCGGTGTCACTCATAGATTCCGGATGCCACTGCACGAATAAACCGAAACCGCCGTCGATTCGCTCAGCCGCCTCGATGACACCATCATCGGCGTGAGCGATAACCTTCAGATTCTCTCCGAGCTTATCGACCGCCTGATGGTGACTTGAATACACCATTGTCTCTTCATTGTCAAGAAATTTTCCCAATAAGCTGTTCGGCTCGATTCGCACACGATGATACTTTCGGCGATGGGCCACCTCTGTCCCTACCTGCGAAGGAATGTCCTGGATGAGCGTACCGCCTGAGACAACGTTCGTGAACTGCATACCGAGACAAACGCCGAGTATGGGTTTGCCGCTGGATAACCACGCCGGGATAAGCTGCCTTTCAAAATCATATCGCTGGTTTGGCATTACCTTAACCGTTTCGTGCGGCTGCCGGCCGTAAGCATCAGGTGGAATATCATCGCCGCCGATGAGAACCAAACCGTCCAGCTCCTCGACATATCGCAGCAAAATCTCTTCATCGGTTATGGTCGGCAGTATTACCGGCACGCCTCCGTTCTCGGCTACGGCTTTCACATAATCGAAGCCGGTCACAGTTGAAACCGAGCCGTTGTCCTCGTCTACGTGATAAACGCTCGTAATGCCGATAAGCGGCCGGGAAGAGCTGCCGTTGCTTTGGCAGCCAAAACATACCGAAACAACCACCAACGACAGCAGTATGAGAATATTTTTCTCCGCCCGCCGCTGTTTAAATACAATATTCTTCTGCACAAAAATGCCTCCAGTTACCTTAAGCCTTCTCATGAAATGCTTAATTTACCCTTAAAGAGGGAAATCTGCAATGCTTTTTGACCTGTGCAAATTGCAAATCCAGCCCCGTTTTATGATTTAAAATTCCCTTTGCAGAAAAAATCTGACAAAATATTTGCAACTAAGTTGCATATTTTACGTATAGCCGGTAGGATAATTTGATCTTATAGAAAATATCATTAGATAAATTTTGGAGAAGAACTAAGTGCAGCCACGGAAAAAACTAACAATCATTTTATCAGAATTGAAAAACCACGCCCCGTTTACGCTTTTCGGAGCCGCTACCGGTTTGGTTTGTATGCTCTTGTTCAAGAACGTTGGGCCGGAGATAAATCACCGGCTCTTCCAGGTGTTTCACCCGGGTCACGTGGTTCTCTCGGCCATCGTAACCGCTTCGCTATACAAATTTTATGAAGGCAAGGCAGGTTTTGTGAAGATCCTTCTCATAGGCTATATTGGCTCCATTGGGATTGCCACGTTGAGCGATTGTATTTTTCCCTTTTTCGGCGAGAGCATTTTGGGAGTGGCTGTTCCCGTGCATGCGGACCTGCACGAGCATGATGAGGCACCCGGCCACAGCAACGATGAGGATGTTCACCATGAGAATGGATCGGGGTCCGAATCGAGCAAGGGAACGCCCGGTATCCGGGAGCGACTGCATTTGGGCTTTATCGAGGATTGGTATCTGGTCAATCCAGCCGCATTGCTGGGGATTTTCATCGCTTATTTCTGGCCCCGGACCAGATTCCCGCACGCCGGCCACGTTTTGATCAGTACCTGGGCCTCTTCATTCCACGTTCTGATGAATACGCATCGAGAACTGACAACTGTCATGTTTTTAGGTGTCTTTGTGGTTCTGTTTATTGCGGTCTGGTTGCCATGCTGTATTAGTGATATTGTTTTTCCGCTGCTATTTGTAGGCTCGGATTGCGATTTGCCACACGGACACCACCACTAAAAAAGAATAGAAATTCGACCTTAAGAAGCGGCACGGGAGCAAAAATGACAAAGTCAAATTTGGAAATAAAAGCACGCGAGATGCTGAAGGCCGCTAAGCTTTACTGCACCGCCGGCAGAGTCGCCATACTAATAGTGCTTATGAAGGCGGGCAAACCTCTCAGCCATGACCAGATTGCCCGGCGATCGGGAAAAAATCACTTCGACAAGGTCACAATCTATCGAACCCTCGAAAGCCTGCTGGGCGTCGGGCTGGTGCATAAGGTATTTATTGACAAACGGGCCCGGCATTTTGAACTGTCCCATAACTGCACTGAGAGCCAATGCCATCCTCATTTTACCTGTACGAGCTGCGGTGAGACGACCTGCCTGACAGGGGTAATATTGCCGATGGTAAAAAGCCCGTACAAAGGCTTTGTCATCCGCCGCCAGCAGGTCCGGCTCGAAGGCCTCTGCCCGGCCTGTGCTTGAAAACGCAATAGAGTATATGTGGAGTATTACAATTTGGGTCGTCTGAATCGACAAGCCGTTCTGATATGTATAACCGCTTGCTTTGTGGCTATGGTGACAGGGATATCGCTGCAACTGCACCTTCTGAGCGACACACATCCCGAGGAGCATGATTCAAAACACTGCTCAGTTTGCCAGCAATTACTCATCGCGCACGGCAAATTTCTTCTGGAGCCGGAAGTTGCAATCGAAATGGGCGGCCAAATTGAGTGTTACGTCAACTTTCATTCCGCTATTTGCATAAAACAAATTCACTATCAGCAATTCAATCCGCGGCCACCTCCGGTAGCTATTTAAGTACCAAAACATATATTTTGCCGACACTTTCAAGCGTGACAGATATCCTGAACTTTATAATCCCACGTTTGAGTGATTATTTCTCGTCGAACAAGCATTACAAGGAGCATAAGATGCTGAAGAGACTTGTTGAAGTGTTAGTGCCGCTTGTACTGGTGGTTTTTCAGAATATTGCGTTTGCACAAAACAAAACAGATGATGTAAATTCTGTTGAAGAACCAAATCAACAGATTCTGGAACTGCAGCAGCGCATCAACGAAATGCAAAGAAAATACGATGCTGAAATACGTGTTCTAAAAGAACGAATCAACAGAAACAACGCCATATCCGGAGAGCCGAAAAAAGAGGCGGAGATTCAATCGCTGCAAGAATTAGCTGAAACCGAAGCTGCAAAAGAAACTACCGTCGAAGAGGAATCCGGTGAACAAACCTTTACATCGGGATCTCTTGGCCTGCAGGCTTTGAATCCGGAAATTAGCGTCACAGGTGATTTACTTTTCTCGTATAGAGACGATGCCGCGAGCGATCAGAACAGCGATTTTAGCTTTCGCAATCTTGGCGTTCACCTCGAATCCTGGCTCGATCCTTATTCAAGATTTAAGGGTGCTGTGGAATTTCATGAAGGAGAAACCGAGCTTGGCGAGGCATATTTGACATTATATAACGTCCATGAGGATTTGAATGTGACACTCGGTAAATTCCGACAGCAGTTCGGCGTGGTCAATCGATGGCACAAACACGGCCTGGAGCAGGTCGACTTTCCTCTGGCCCTTCGGAAAATTTTCGGAGAGGGCGGATTGAATCAAGCCGGCCTGTCGCTGGATTGGATGATGCCCCCTGCCGGTGTTTCATCACAGCAGTTTACTTTCCAGGTCACCGACGGATCAAATAGTCGTTTGTTCGATGAAAATGCCGGTAACAGACCCAGCCTTCTGGCTCACTACAAGAACTACCGGGACCTGTCGAAAGATACCTATATGGAATGGGGGCTTAGCGGCTTGCTGGGGTGGAATAATGAATGGGACATGCTGGGCGACACCGAAGAAAGCAGCAGCAAAACAACAACTGTTTTGGGTTCGGATTTTTCCGTCCTTTGGGAACCGACGGAAAAAATGCGTTATCGAAATGTGGAGTGGCGAAGTGAGGTGTATTTACTGAATAAAAGGCTCCTTGCACCGGACGGTTCCGGCACAGACAACATCAATGCCTGGGGATTGTACAGCTATCTTCAGTCCAAAATCTCTCGCACGGTAGATATTGGAATAAGATATGACTATTATGTTCCCGATACCAAAGGCTATGCGGATCTGCCCGGCCCGTTATCATTGTCACCTTTAGCAGTGGTGTCGGACAGTCCGTACATCCGGCAAGTCGGACCTTATATTACCTGGTGGCAAAGCCCCTTTGTCAAATTTCGCATCGAGTATGATTACAGCCACAGCAAAGGAATAGATAACCCGGAACATGTAGTCTGGTTGCAGTGTATATTCGCTGCCGGACCACACAAGCATGAACGTTATTAACGGAAGGAGCATAGATATTATGAAAAAATTATTATGCATGTTAACAGCAGCTTTGGTTCTTCCGTTAGCTGCTCTATACGCTACACCACGAACTTCACCAGCTCAAAAAGGCAGTCTACAGGTTGTCACGTCATTACCGGATTACGCCTTTCTCGCCGAGTCTTTGGGAGCGGATCGGGTGAATGTCAAAGCCATCGTCCGGGGCGATCAGGATGCGCACTTCATTCGTCCCAAGCCGTCATTTGCCACAGCATTGCGAAACGCCGATGTTCTCGTTACTACAGGTCTGGACCTGGAATTGTGGATTCAGACGGTCATAGATAACTCCGGGAACAATAAAATTCGAAGCGGCCAATCGGGCTATGTTTCGGCCGCCGCGGGGATAAATCTTCGCGAGAAGCCGAAAGTCCTGTCAAGGGTCGAGGGCGGTGTACACATCCATGGAAATCCACATATTACCTGCAGTCCGTTAAACATGAAAATAGTCGCTCAGAACATAACAACGGGCTTGATGAAGAACGATCCGCAGGGCAGACAAATGTATCTCGACAACTTGAAGAAACTTCATCTGCAAATTGACGAGCGTTTATTTGGTGCGGAACTGGTGGAAATATTGGGCGGTGAAAACCTTTGCAGCCTTGCCGAAGCAGGCAGGCTGATCCCATTTCTAAAAGAGCGGAAATACGAAGGAAAGCCGCTCATAGAGTTTCTGGGTGGTTGGATGAAAAAGATGCTCCCTCTAAGAGGTACTCCCATCGTGACTTATCATAAGAATTGGATATATTTTGTTAGCCTCTTTGGTTTGGAGGAAGCGGGAACCGTCGAGCCGAGGCCGGGGATACCGCCCGTGCCCAAACATGTGACCGGCCTAATTAACCTCATGCGAGAAAGGGACATAAAGATAATTCTGGCTGCGAACTATTTCGATGAGCAGAAAATCAAAACGGTAGCGTCCCGAACCAATGCCGAAGCGGTTATTGTCCCGATGTATGTTGGTGGAGCAGAAGGCATTGATAATTATTTTGATCTGGTCGATTATTGGGTGGATGAACTCTTAAAGGCGGCGGAAATGAAAGGCATAGTAAAAAAAACATGATTTAAAAACTGAGGCGACAAGCGTGGAAACGGTACGATTCTTTTCAGTTCAAATAGCGTTAATAGCTGTTGTATTGGTCTTGCATACCTATATAGGCTTGCACATCATCAGGCGAACCTTAATATTTTCTGACCTTGTACTCGACCAGTTGGCGGCGTTTGGCGCTCTTGCGGCAATAGGCCTGGGGATAGAATACGGCACAATGCAGTCGTATGCAGCCTCGATGACGGCCGTACTATTTGGCGCGACATTGTTAACCTTGATAAAATCAAAACGCCAGGTGATACCTCGTGAGGCAATCATAGGTATCATGTATGTGCTGAGTCTGGTGGCCTGCCTTTTGTTGGCAGATAAAATCCGCGGCGGAGAAGTCTACGTCGCCAAGACCCTTTCCGGATCCATGCTGTGGGTAACCTGGCCTCTGGTATGTATAACAGCCGTGACATATATCTTGCTATTGCTCTTTCACTATAAGTTTCGGCTTAAGTTCATTGGGCTCGCTGAGAATCCACAGAAGATGAGCAACGAAAAGTTCTGGGATTTTCTGCTGTTTACAACTCAGGGTATTATTACCGTGCTGATCGTTCCTATCGCAGGCGTCCTTCTGGCATACGCATTTTTGATGATACCCGCGGCTATAGCGGCTATGTTTACGAAAAAATGGGCCGGAGCTGTAGTTATCGGCTGGAGCGCCGGATTTATCGCCTGTTTAGCGGGCCTTTGCTCATCGTATTTCTTGAATATGCCGTATGGTCCCACTTTGGTTTTATCTTTGGGTCTGGTTTTTGTGTGTGCGGCGGTTCTTCGTGCCGTGCTTAATCGGAAAGCCTTCGTTTGATAAGAAAGGAACTCGGCGATGCTCCAGTTAATTCAAATAGTCGGCTTACCTTTTCTCGTATGTGTCATGATGAGTTCTATTTTAGGGTATCTCGGTATACACGTGCTGAAAAGAGAGGTCATATTTGTTGATATTGCGCTGGCTCAGGTTGCCGCGGTAGGCGTTATCGTTTCCCATCTTGTTTTCGATGTCCATGGGGACTCGGCAATTTCATATTTATGCTCTCTGGCAGCCATTTTCGTTATGGCGGTTTTTTATGCCGTAGCTCGAACCTGTATCGTTCAAATCTCTATTGAAGCGATTATCGGAATTTCCTATGCGATCGCTGCTGCGGCAGCCCTTTTCCTGGTTGGAATGCAACCCGGAGGCCACGTACACATTCAGCATATACTATCCGGAAGTCTTTTATGGACAGATGGGCGAGATGTTGTCACTGGAGCGATAGCTTTTTCTGCAGTAGGCTTTTGTTTATATCTTGTTCGAAAGCCTTTAATGGGCCTCTCCGAAAGTTATCGACACACCCGCTCTAAGGGAGCCGGGGCAATATTCTGGGATTTCGTTTTTTATTTACTGATTGGTTTGGTTATTACGTTTTCCGTCCAAATGGGCGGTGTGGTTCTTGTATTTGCGTACCTTATTATACCGGCGACAATCTCCGCTGTTTTCACTTCGCAACTTCGTATACAGTTAATTATTATTTGGATAGCAGCTATAGCAGCATCGATATCGGGCCTTTTATTCGCATATTATCTTGATTTTTCGGTTGGACCGGCTGTTGCTCTGCTGTTGGGAATCGAATTAATAATTGCCGCTATCATTGGCAAATTAATAAGAGTTTAATGTAAAACGGCCGGAAATACCGATATGAACTCGGGAATGGGTAAACGAATAAAACTATTTGTACTCGCTGCCTCGGCAGCTATTGTTATCGTAGGCTGCCAAAATACTGTTGATGGCCCCGTAATTGAGGATAATGTGCCTCTGGGCGAACAGAAAATCAGCATTCGCCAGCTTGCCGCGGCACTGGGACTGCGCGTCAGCGAGTCGAAGCCGACGCATGTGACTTTGAAGAACTCGGCGAATACCGTAATGATTTGTACGCTCAGCGGAGGAAAGATTTACGTCAATACAAAGCCGGTCACCACGGTGGGGACAGTCGAGAAAACTGGCGGGCGGGTCTACGTCTCGAAGTCGCTCGTATCAACAATACGCTCGGCGATGTGCACTTATACCCCCCCACCCGTGCCTGTGCCTCGAAGGATGAATGGAACTGTTGTAATCGACGCCGGGCATGGCGGCAAAGATCCCGGGGCGACCAGCATTCTCGGTTTTTACGAAAAAAGCGTCAATCTATCTGTTGCTCACAAAGTCGCCCGGCTGCTCGAACAAAGGGGGCTGAGAGTTAAAATGACACGGACGGATGACTACTTCGTCGAGCTTGAAGATCGTGCCGCGATAGCCAACAATCTCAACGCGGATTTGTTTGTGAGTATCCATTCGGACTCTTTCCCGAAAAGCTCAAGGCGGGGTTTCACGGTTTACATAGCTCGTTCGGCATCATCATCCTCACGCCGGGCGGCAAGCGCCATCTCCCGTTCGATGTCCGGCACAGGCCTGAACAGCTTTGGAGTTCAGACAGCCGGTTACCACGTCCTGACCGGTACTCGCGGCCCCGCCGTCCTTGTCGAATTAGGCTACCTCTCGAACCGTCGCGAAGCCGCCCTGCTTCGAAGCAGTTCCTTCCAGAACCGCCTCGCAGAGGCAGTAGCAGACGGCATCAACGATTATTTCAACTAACCGGCCGTTGACTTTGTCCGGAATTTTCGTATATTCACACCATGCAGCGAGAAAAAACCTAAAATTATTCGTGACTTCTCTACCTTATGCTGCCTTATAGTCAGGTAGGAACTATACAATGAAACTGAACAGACTTTTTTGCATGATTTTAGCGTTAATGCTTCTTGTCGCAGGATGTAGGAAGCAGCCACAAAAGAAAGCTGAATCCCTACATCGTGCAGCGAGGGCAGGCAATATAACACAGGTCCAAACACTTCTTGCCAAGGGAGCCGATGTAAATGCGAAAGACGAGAATACCTGGACACCTTTGCACTACGCTGCTAAATACGGACACAAGGACATAGCCGAGTTCCTTTTGGCTAATCGTGCTGAGGTTAACTCCAAAGCCTATAGTGGTGTAACGCCGCTATTTGGGGCATCACAAAGAGGGCACAAGAGCGTTGTTGAGCTACTGCTTCTCAAAGGGGCCGAAATTAATGTTTCGGACAATGGTGGCCGTACACCTTTGCACAATGCAGCAGAAAGCGGACATCTTGAAGTAGTGGACTTGCTCATTGCTGATGGAGCAATTATTGATGTGAATGACTATTCTGGAGCGACGCCTCTTTTTAATGCGGCCTGTAATGGCCATCACAGTATCGTTGAGCGGCTTGCAACCGAGGGGGCAGACGTTGATGTTAAGAGCAGTCCACCCAGATATTCGAAACTGTTCTGGGAATTGAGTGATGGCCATTGGCCTGCTCTTTGCTGGGCGATTGCCGCAGGCCATACAGAGGTGGCCAGAGTGCTACTCACTCATGGCGCCGATCCCAATGCTGTGGATGGTTCAGATGACTGGACTGTCCTGCACATTGCTGCGAGCAAAGGTGATGTAGATTCGGCGAGGGTATTGATCGACAAAGGTGTTAACGTGAAAGCGCGAAACATATACAACGATACGCCTCTGCATTTAGCAGCCCGTACTGGCAACAAAGATATAGTTGAGTTATTGATCGCTCATGGCGCTGATGTGAATTCAAGAGATGGTTCCTTCAATACTCCACTGCACGAGGCAATCGCTTGGGGGCATTACAAAGAGGTCGTGAAGATTCTTATCGATCACGGCGCCAATATTAACGAAACAAACAGCGATGGCTGGACACCCCTACATGAGGCATGTACCAGTGGACACCCTCGTGATTTGATAACGCATGTCGACAAATACATAGCAGAAATACTGATACGAGAAGGTGCTGAAGTGAATGTGAAGGATAAAAGTGGCGATACACCGCTACACAACTCTGCCTTGTACGGTAATAAAGATCTCGTAAAACTGCTATTAGACCATGGGGCTGATCCTAATGTTGCGAACATATATGGAGAAATTCCTTTACATGTTGCAGTGTTCTATGAGAACAAGGATGCTGTTGAGCTTCTCGTAGCCAGCGGTTCTGACGTTAATGCAAAGCGTAAGGATGGCCAAACGCCACTTATTGAGGCACTGTCTAATAATGTCGAAGTAGCAAAACTACTTATAAATGGTGGTGCTGACGTCCATGCCAAAACAGAAAATGGTACTACACCTTTGCACCTTGCATCTTATTATGACGATGAGGATATTATTAGAATTCTTCTTGCGAAAGGTGCCAATGTGAACGCAGTAACTTTAGATGGCATGGCACCAATTCACAATGCGTCCATCAAGGGTAATACAAAAATACTTGAACTTCTTATTTCCAGAGGTGCTGATGTAAATGCAAAGATAATAACAGGTAAAAGAGGTACATGGAAATCATGGTGGAAAGGCAGTACACCACTTCATATTACAGCTTATAAAGGACTTTTGGAAGCTGCTCAGCTTCTTATTGACCGGGGTGCTGATATAAATGCCGCGGATGTGTACGGATCGACGCCACTTCATCTTGCAGCGTACAAAGGACATTATGACGTTGTTACAGTTCTGGTATCTAATAATGCTGATGTGAGTATAAAGGATAGGGATGGTGGAACACCTATATTTGAAGCGGCTCGTCGACGCCATAAGAAGATTACTGAGTATTTGGTTGAACATGGCGCCAAGTTTGACACAACGATAAAAGACCTCATGAAGACGGGCTCTACGCGGCTGCATAAAGCAGCCGTCACAGGTGATGTTAAGAAAGTGCAATCATTTATCTCCAGTGGCGATGATATCAATGTAAAAGATCGAAGGGATGCTTGGCCCATTCATTTTGCAACCGCGTATGGTCATTCGAAAGTAGTTGAACTGCTTTTGACAAATGGTGCCAGAATGTCTGATGAAGCAATGATAAATATACCCATTAGTGAGCACGGCGTAAGATCCGTTGTTGGTAAAACACCACTGCATATAGCCGCAGGTGAGGGGCACAAAGATGTTGCAGCAATTCTTATCAAAAACGGCGCTGATGTGAATATCATAGGTAGCGGACTTAAAGAAACACCTCTACATTTGGCGGCTCGTGAAGGATATAATGAAATAGTCAAATTACTTATTGAGAATGGCGCCGACATTCATCAATTGTATGAAGGTGAAGGAGATTTAAGGGGCTGTACAGCTTTGCATCTTGCTGCCGATAATGGATGTAGTGATGTAGTAGAAACACTCTTATTAAGTGGAGCAAAAGTTGACGCCTTGAGTGGGTGGTCTTCCACACCACTGGGAATGGCGATCCAGCACGGGCATTTGGACGTTGTAAAGATTCTGATCAAATACGGAGCCGATGTAAATATCGAATCACACAATGAGGCACCGCTTGATTTGGCTCGAATCCATGGTCATACAGAAATTACCGATCTTCTCATAGTCGCTGGCGCTGCTGAATCTAATTAAGTCGTGAGGACGATGCCTTCGTATTTAATCTCAATCTCCATTCAGATGTGGTTGTCAGCCATTAATCTGCGGTTATTGAAAACAATTATTGATTATCCATAGAACGCAATACACACTCCGCAATACGAACAAAGAACGCTGTCTCACGGAGATTTATTTGGAATTCTTGTGACATTTTGTGTTAATATTCGTATAATATGTATATAACAAATATTGAATACAGAATTTCGATTTATGAATTAAGAATGGCCAATAGCGTATAGCGTGGAGCGGATAGAGTAAAATCACATGTCAAACAAGATGCTCACACTGCCAATATGGGCTGGCCCAGTGGTGCTGATAAGGCTCTGTGGTACTACTACTCAGGCCGGAACCCGCGCAACAAAGCTGAACGCCTGTTCTGCGCATGTGTATATCACTCACAAGGTGGTTTCAATTCTGCTTCCGCTCCTCTGGGTACAACGCATATAAAGCCCAACGGCCTGTTTTTACTTGTATTTATCCATTGATGCTCTTCGCCTCCAGAGACGAACACAGCCAGGCCTGGTCGCAGTTTTTCCTGACCATCTTTAAGTCTTATACTGCCCTCACCCTCTATCACAAAGACTTCGTGTTCGTGCGCATGGTGGCCGTAGCTGCTTTTACCACCGGGAGGAATTTCTACGTAACGAAGCTCGAAATTCTCGGTTCCGATCTCGCTGGTCAACATCCAGTAAATCTTGTTGCCAGATTTGCTAATGCACATTATGTCATCATTTCTGTCGGTTATGTACATACACATCATCTCCTGGTAATCGGCATGCAAAACAGCCATAGGTCGGCACGCAAATCGGCCACACCCAGGCCACATAATAAACCTCCATTGGGAGGCGTACAAGTACAATTCTACTTCTTCTTGTTCTTACCTGCAGACCGTTTGAACCTATAGCTCTCGCCGTTCATCTCGAAGATGTGACAATGATGCGTAAGGCGGTCCAGCAAAGCCGCCGTCATTCGTTCCCCTTCGGAAACTAAGGAAACTGTGGACAGCTACCGGTTTTTATCTTGACACTATGCTTACTTAGCCATTGTCAATCCTGCCCCATTCGGCTTCGCTCAGAGCCTGCCCTTATCTTGTCGAATGGCCGTTCGCGCCAATTCCAGCCGACCTTTTTGGACAAGATTTACATGATTTACGCAGATTTTGTATGGATTGATTATCCATAGCGCGCAACACGCACGACGTAGCACGCAGTACGAATAATGGACGCCGTCTCACGGAGATTTATTTAAAATATGCCCGCTATTTTGTGGAACGGTTCGTATAATACTTAACGAAATAGAATACAGGAGACAAGATAACAGGATAAAAGGGATATATAGAACAAAATAATAAAAAACCTAATAAAAGAATTCATGTTTATCGTGAAAATCCTGTCTATATTGTATGCTATTTGAAAAAACAAAGCCAATGTTAAAATAGGCAAAATAGTATTAAGTCAGTAATGGCAAAGATTTATGGAGATTTTGGTGATTTTGGGCGGTTTTGGGTAGCGAAAAACAAACCCAAACAAAGCCAATCTCAGTTAGCCCCCAGCACTGCTGTGGGGTTGAAAACCTAATTTGAAAAAACAAAGCCAATTTGCCAGGGATTAAAATAAACGCAAAGTCAGTTATAACAAAGGATTATGAAGAAATATCATGGTTTTAGTACGAAAAAAACAAACCCAATTCAAACCCAATTTTGGAGGTTATTGGTGTTTATTCGTGTGAATTCGTGGTTAATTTTACAAAACAAAGCCAATTTCGAGCCACACCGCAACGACATTACTGGAATTGCATTGGACTGGACGATAGGTTTGAGGTTAGAATAATTGATATGAAAGCGTATCCATTAAAATTCGAGCCGATATATAAGCAGCGGATCTGGGGCGGGCAGAAGCTGCGGGAAGTTTTCGGCAAGGAACTGCCGGCTGACCAGAAGATCGGGGAAAGCTGGGAACTGGCCGATCTGCCGGAGGATAAATCCGTCATTGCCAACGGCGAACTGGCCGGGCAGACTCTTCGCTCGGTAATAGGGCAATATCCGAAAGAAATAACCGCCGATGTGAATTTTCCGCTGCCGTTTCCGTTGCTGATAAAAATATTGGATGCCGAGGATGTTCTGAGCGTGCAGGTGCATCCCGACCCGGAAACTTGCCGGCGGATGGGTAAAGGCGATCCGAAGACCGAGTGTTGGTATATCATCGCAGCCGAGCCGGGAGCGGTGATTTATAAAGGGCTCAAGAAAGGCGTAACGAAAGAAAAGTTTGCCGAGGCGATTGAAAAAGGGACCGTCGCCGAGACGCTGGTCAAGGTTCCGGTCGAGGCCGGTGAGTGTCACTTTCTGCCGGCGGGGACCGCCCATGCGATTGGGCCGGGCCTGTTGATTGCCGAGATTCAGACGCCGTCGGATACGACTTACCGGGTATTCGACTGGAACCGTGTAGACGATGCCGGCAAGGCTCGGGAGCTGCACATCGAGCAGGCGCTGGAGAGCATCCATTTCGGTCAATCCAGCGACGATCTTTTCGTAACGACGATTGGCCTGCTGGCAGATAGCGAGTACTTTACTATCAATAAGGGTCACCAGGGCAAAAACTGCGAGCTGCTGCTGGCGCCCGGTAAAATGAAAACGCTGATTATGTTGTCCGGCCGCGGGACGATTCTGGGAACCAAAGGAGACATCGTCGAATTCATCGCTGGCGATTGTCTGCTAATCCCGGCTGCTTACGAAGGCGTAGTGCGCTTCACCGCCGATACGGAATACCTGACGGTGACATGCTGATTTTTAAGGATTAGTGACTGAAGCAGGAATGTCCGCCCAGTTAGCGACTGTATCATTTTGGATATGATTACCGTCGGGCACGGTGAGTAATCGATTGGGGATTTCCTCGCCTTCCGTGCCTTTTTCTACTTTCGGCCAACTGCCGCGAGTATATTTATATTCAATATTTTCACCGGCCGGAAATGACAGGGTAATTTGCCAACGGTTGTCACCCACGGCGGTCATCGGCAGATCATGATCCATGCCGTCAATGCCCGTTTGTCCCGGGCCGGGGTCCCAATAATTGAAAGTTCCGGCGATATAAATAATGTCCGAGTCGGGCGTCGAAAACGGAACAGTGACATGAAAAGTCGTGCTATCAGGAACAACCGGTGCTGCTACTGTCCGGTATGTCACTTCGAAATGGCCGCTCACATCGGCGGGCAATTTTAGTATTCGATCATTGGGATCGTAGTTAGTGTACGGTTGCCCTTGCCATAAAACCTGCGTGATTATCAGGTCGGAATCGGCGATAGCCAGGGGTGTCAGGAGAATGCTTCTGTCTTCTGATGACTCTACAAAATTGTAATGCAGGGTTACCGGCTCATGTTTTACAAATAAATTACCGTACAAATATACATAATATCCCATTTCGATAGAGTGGTATGCGGCTTTCCATTCATTGCCCTTATCTTCATTCCAGGCGAAACCACCGGTACGAGTCCTGTCCAGATATACTTCACCGTACTCATGGTCTACAAAGTATGTCATGAAAAAATCCAAACTCTCATCAGCCATTTGTAGATAATGAGTATCGCCGGTGATTCCATATAACTGTAGCCCGGACGTCAAGGCTTGTTCCATCGCCCACTCTGTTTTTATAATATCCGGATTGTCCCACATCAACATTTCGCCGGTTATTCGGTTGTAATCCTTATAAGGGCCGCCAAATTCGTGATCGTAGCCTTTTTCCAAAACCTCAGAGACTAATTTCTCGGCCGCGGGAATGTATGCGTTATTCGGGTCGATATGATAAATGCGTGCTAAACACCAGGCGGCTTTTAGAACATGCCCCATGATGGTCATGGGTTCATCATCATTCCAGTTCCAGTCCGAGTCGAATTTTTCCACGAATCCAATCGCCTGATAATCCATGCTGGCAACAAGATGATTGATAATCTGATCGGCAAGTTGTTCCAGCCGGATTTTATAAGCTTCATCTTCGGTCAACAGGTAGAGATACAACATATGTGTCGTAATGGCATCAACCGTGGCATTAAAACTTTTATTCCGACCATTGAGTCCGTTGAAATCTGCCAAGTCGAAATATCCCAGATAGGATGGGCGATTATCCCAAAAAAAGTTTTCATTATAATCATATCCATCCATCAGCCACTGAAAATCTCCTGTATCGGCGGTTGCCTCATAATAAGCGGAGATCCCCAGAAGCGCATAGAGCTGATCGAAGGCGATTTTGTCGGCATAGCGGTCAGTTGGATTCCCGTTAATGTCCAATGCTCTATACCATCCGCCGTATGTACTATCCCATGCGTGTCGATACATGAAATCCAGACCCTTTCGAGCCATTGATAAATAAGTTATGTCCCCGGTCAACATATAGGCCCTGACAAAACCATAGGCATTTCTCGTTTGAGTCAGCATGTACTTATTGGGAGCTGTTACGTTTCCATATTTATCGATATAAGTATAAAATCCATCCCGTGTATTATCGTATGTGTTCAACCAGAATTTTGCACAGCTATCAACATAGTCGATTGCTTTTTCCGGATTTTGTAAATAGGGTGATTTTATTAAATATTGTGCGTTAGCAGGTATGCTGAAAATGAATATTGTAAGCAACAATCCAATAACAGTTTTCATAATGGACCATTAATTTATAAGCATGAATTTCTCATAACATACAATCCGGTTGTTATAAAAACTCCTGTTATTCCCACATATCAGATTAAGTTTTTCTGCTAATCATTGACATTTTATATAATTGGAGTGGAGAATTCAAGAAAAAAATATTTCTTTTTGCTGTGACAAACTTTATTGCAGACAATCAGAGACTGAATTTTTACAGCCAGACTTCGCTGTCGTAGCGGAGCATAATCAGGCCGTCCTTGAAACCATCCGGGCGGATATTCGGTTTTCTGCCGGTTAGTTCCTGCAATATCCATTTCGGGAAGTCGGCGCCGGCCTTGATCGACAGCGGCGCGCCGCCCCCGAAGCGGGGATTTATCTCGATGTATTTGACCTTGCCGTCGTCGGTCAGGAACAGTTGGAGCGTTATAACGCCGGGACCGGCTCCGAGTTTCTCGACCAGCGTGACTGCTTCGCTCATGATGCGGGCGTTTTTTGCTACTTGTCCCTTGCTCACCTCGCCCGCTCTTACCTCGATGCGTTTTCTCGGAACGACACAGCGGACTTTCATGCCGAAATCGACATATACATCACACGTGTATTCGGTGCCTTCGACCAGCTCCTGGCAGATGGCGTTCGGGATCCTTTTAGCGTAGAACAGCAGCTCATTACGATTTTTGACGACGGCATTTCCTCTGCCGGCGTAGCCATCCCAGGGCTTCAGAAAACATGGCCATTCGATGTTCGTTTTCGACAGTGCCGAGCGAACGCTTATCGTCAGGGCCGTGTCAAAGCCGTTTTTGACTAAGAACCGATACGTGTTCCTCTTGTCCTGGCAGATGTCGATTACTTCCGGATTCGAGACAAGGACCCGGCAGCCCAGCGTGGCGAATTTCGACTTGTTCTGCGCCAGACGTTTGAGGTCCAGGTCAACCGTCGGAACGAGCAGGTTAACTTTGTTGGCTTTGACGATCGACAGGATTTGTTTGATATAGCCTGCGTGCGTGGTGGGTTTTACGCTGAAGCGTTGATCGCACAGTTGCAGAGCGGGGCTTAGCTCGGTGGTATCAGTGCCGAGCAGCGATGCATTTATCTTCAGATGTTTAGACGCCCGGCGGAAGCTTTCGAGCAATGAGACGCGCCTGCCGATGCACGTAAACAACACGTTCAAATGATTTTTGGTCTTCGATTTTCGATTCTTCAATGTACGATTCCCAGACCTTAAATACGAATGTCCAGATTTTTGATTGAAAACGGATAATAGTCAATCTTTAATTTCGAATTTCAAATTCTTTTGACATTTTGCTCATATAGCTCTAAACTAACGGTTTTGAATAAATGACAGGTATGATTTATGAGTCAATGGAAAGACAAAGTAGAGAATAAGAAAGCCGTCGTTGGCGTATTAGGGCTGGGCTACGTAGGTCTTCCTTTGGCCAGGGAGTTCGCCTCGGCGGGCCTGAAGGTCGTAGGCTTCGACATTGATGAGAAGAAAGTCCGGATTCTCAATTCCGGGCGCAGCATCATCAAGCACGTGCCTCATTCACAGGTCAAGCAGATGGTAAAGGCCGGCCGGTTTCATGCCACGATCGATATGGCGCGTCTCAAAAAGGTCGATGCCATCTTAGTTTGTGTTCCAACGCCGCTGACGGAAAACCGTGAGCCGGATATGCAGTTTATTGTCGGCAGCACCGAAACAATTGCAAAATACCTGCGGCCCGGCCAGTTGGTCGTTCTCGAAAGCACGACGTATCCCGGTACGACAAAAGAGCTTGTGGCGCCGATACTGGAGAACAGCGGGCTGAAAGCCGGCAAGGATTTCTATCTGGCGTATTCGCCAGAACGAGAGGATCCGGGTAATAAGGATTTTACGACCAAGACTATCCCGAAGGTGGTTGGCGGTCTGACAAAGAAATGCTGCCGGATGGCCTGTGAGCTTTACGGTGCTGCCATCGTTCGAACCATTCCCGTATCGAGTCTCGAAGCGGCCGAGGCGGCGAAAATCCTCGAAAATATCTATCGCTGTGTCAACATTGCGATGGTCAACGAGTTGAAAATCGTCTTTGACAGGATGGGTATCGATGTCTGGGAGGTAATCGACGCCGCGAGTACCAAGCCGTTCGGCTTCAAAGCCTTTTACCCGGGACCGGGACTTGGCGGCCACTGCATCCCGATCGATCCGTTTTATCTGACGTGGAAGGCCCGGCAGTACGGCATGCCCACGCGATTTATTGAGCTGGCCGGCGAAATCAATACGAGCATGCCTCACTACGTCATTACGAAAACCATTGAAGCGCTGAACGAGCATCGCAAGAGCCTCAAAGGCTCCAGGGTGCTTGTGCTGGGTCTGGCGTACAAGAAGGACATAGACGATTTGCGGGAATCGCCTTCGATCGAGCTGATTGAGCTGCTTCGGGAAAAGGGTGCGAAGGTCGACTATAATGATCCTTACATCCCTAAAACACATAAGCAGCGCCAGCACGATTTGAAGATGACCAGTAAAAAATTGTCGGCGAAAATTTTAGCCGGTTATGACGTTGTTCTGATCTCGACCGACCACAGTGATTACGATTACGAATGGATTGTGAAGAATGCGAAGCTCGTTGTCGATACACGAAACGCTGTGGCAGCGGTTCGCGGTGCAGGGAAAAAAGTTGTTAAAGCATAAGATGTAAATGGAGTGTGAATGCGGATTCCAATTCTGGATTTAAAGGCTCAGTATGCGGCCATCAAGGATGAAGTCATGCAGGCGATCAGCAAGGTCTGTGAGAGTCAGGCTTTTGCTCTCGGTCCGGCTGTGGCGGAGTTTGAAAACAATGTCGCTGCATACTGCGACAGCAAACATGCAATCGGCGTTTCGAGCGGAACCGATGCGCTGCTTGTCAGCCTGATGGCTCTGGATGTGAAACCCGGTGACGAAGTCATTACGACGCCGTTTTCCTTTTTCTCGACGGCCGGCTGTGTCGTCAGGGTTGGTGCCAGGCCGGTTTTTGTCGATGTTGATCCCGACTTCTACAATATTGATCCGGCCGGCATTGAAGAGAAAATCACCGAAAAAACGTCTGCCATTATCCCTGTGCATTTATTCGGACAATTGGCCGGGATGAAGGCCATTACGGAAATTGCTCAGCAGCACAATCTTGCCGTGATAGAAGACGCTGCCCAGGCGATCGGTGCAAGCAGGGATGGAACGCTGGCCGGGAATTTCGGCGACTGCGGATGCTTCTCGTTCTACCCGACCAAGAATCTCGGCGGCTTCGGCGACGGAGGGTTGGTAACGACAAACTCCGACTCGCTGGCGGATGACATCAGGACGCTTCGCGACCACGGGCAGAGACCGCGGTACTTCTACAAAGTGATCGGCGGCAATTTCCGCCTGGACGGCATCCAGGGTGCGGTCCTGAACGTCAAGCTCAAATACCTCGATGACTGGAACGAGAAACGAAGGCAAAACGCCGCCATCTACGACCGCCTGTTTGCCGGTTCGCCGGTCAGGACGCCTGCGATTGATTCAGGCAACGTGAGCATTTATCACCAGTACACTATAACCGTGCCGGAAAGGGACAAGCTGCAGAAATACCTGGCGGATAATGATATAGGCTCGGCGGTGTTTTATCCGAAGCCGTTACATTTACAGGATTGCTTTAAGGAGCTTGGCTGCAAACAAGGTGACATGCCGGTTGCCGAAAAGCTTTGCAACGAAGTCTTGTCGCTGCCGGTTTACCCGGAGCTGTCGCCGGAGGATATCGAATACGTTGCCGGGACGGTACTAAAGTTTTACGGAATAAATTAGGACTAATAAAATTGCTGAAAGTAAGTGAAAATCCTCCGATAATCTGGCCGGAAGCCGTATCGATTAGTGGTTTCCAGGGTGAATGGTGGGTAGCTCATACCAAGAGCAGGAATGAAAAGGCCCTTGCTCATGATCTGATTCGCAGAAATATATGTTACTTTCTTCCTATGAGCTGGAAGGTTCGGCGCAAGAGCCGGCGGAAAATAAAATCTCTGCTGCCTTTGTTTGGCGGGTACCTGTTTTTTTGCGGCAACGAGGACGAGCGAAGTGAGCTGTGGCGAACCGATCGTGTGGCGAACCTGATAGAAGTCAGGGACCAGGAGAAGTTGCTCAAAGAGCTGCTGCAAATTGAGCAGGCACTTCGAGCCGGTGCTCCGCTGATACCTGATAAATACATCAAAACAGGCCAGAAGTGCAGGGTTATGGCTGGCCCCCTGCTTGGCCTGCAGGGCGTTGTAGTCAAAACCAGAGGCACAATGCGCCTAGTCCTGCAGGTAGATATGCTCGGCCAGGCGGCAAGTGTGGAAATAGATATCGATATGATAGAGGTCGTCGATTGAACGAGCTTGTCAATCTGAACGCGATACGGAAATGAAGGAGCCGATAGAATGCAGATTTGTGTGGTTGGCATTGGTTATGTAGGACTGGTAACTTCCGCGTGCCTTGCGGAAGCGGGCAGCAAAGTCGTATGCGTGGATAATGACAGCGGAAAAATTGCCGATTTGAAAAATGGAACAATCCCGATTTACGAACCGGGCTTAGCCGAAATGGTCAAGCGCAATGAAAAGCTCGGCCGGCTGGAATTTACCACCGATTTGAAATACGGCGTGGACAATTCGCTTATTGTTTTTATTGCGGTCGGGACACCATCGGCGCCGGATGGCTCATCCGATATATCTGCAGTCCTTTCGGTTGCCGACGACATCGCCGAACATATCAGTGACTATCGAATCATAGCGACGAAAAGTACCGTGCCGGTCGGTACTTCTCAAAAGGTGACCGATGTTATAAAATCGAAAACCGAAGTTCCGTTCGATTATGTCAGCAATCCCGAGTTTTTGAAGGAAGGGGCCGCCGTCGAAGATTTTATGAGCCCGGACAGAATAGTCATTGGCACAACCAATCCCCCGGTACGGACGATAATGCAGCAATTATACAGTCCCTTTATGCGAAAGAGCAGCCGAATACTTTTCATGGACCCGGTATCGGCAGAAATGACAAAATATGCGGCTAACACAATGCTGGCGACGAGAATTTCGTTTATGAACGAGCTCTCGGGACTGTGTGAGAAGCTCGGCGCGGATATCGAGCTTGTCCGGCATGGTCTCGGTAGTGACTCACGGATCGGCTCGGCGTTTCTGTTTCCGGGTGTCGGTTACGGCGGCGCCTGTTTCCCGAAAGATATCCGGGCACTGGTTCATACCGGCTCCGAGCACGGCGTTGAAATGACGATAGCCAGGGCCGTCCAGCAGGTGAATATAAACCAGCAGGAGCGATTTGCAGAACGGATTCTGAATTATTTCAACGGCGTCGAAGACCGGACGACTTTGGCAGTTTGGGGCCTGGCGTTTAAGGCGAGGACCGATGATGTCAGAGAATCGCCGGCAATTTCCTGTATTAAGAAGTTTCTCGATTGCCGGATGAAAATAAAGGCTTATGATCCCGAGGCGGCCTCCTCGGCGATGGCGGCTCTGGACGGTCAGATCGAAACCGTCCAAAATGGATACGATACGCTTGATGGCGCCGACGCCCTTGTTATATTCACCGACTGGCAGGAATTCCGCAATCCCGACTTTGAAGTCATCGCAAAGAAACTTAACAAGCCTGTCATTTTTGACGGCAGAAACCTTTACAATCCCGATGTAATCAAAAAAGCAGGAATTGAGTATCACAGTATAGGTAGAGCATCCGTTTGAAAATCTCTTCCATCGCGGGCCTGAGGAAAGGATAAACCAGTGCGTATTGATATAGTTATTAAGAGTTTGGGTATGCTCTTCGCTCTTATGGGAATTGCGTATCTGCTCAGGCCCGATATCATTAAAAAGTTGATGGGATTTTTTAAAAAGGGCAAACGGATATACTTTGCCGGACTGATAAGATTTGCCCTGGCGGTTGTCTTTTTCGTCGCCGCTCGTGAATGCAGATACCCGTGGATAATATTTGCCTCCGGGATTATTTTCCTGATAAGTGGTTTATTGATATTCATGCTCGGGCCTGAAAAAATAAGGCGCATGCTCGATTGGTATCAATACCAGACGACTCTTTTTTTTCGGATTATCGCCCTGATCGTTTTGGCTTTCGGAGCAATCATTATTTTTTCAGCATAATCGCGCAATAATGACAGGCACTAATCACATTAAATAGAGGACACAGACTGCATGAAAGCACTAATTACGGGAGTTGCCGGATTCATCGGTTCGCATTTATGTCAGCGGCTTCTTGCCGATGGCTGGAACGTGGTCGGCGTTGATAATTTCGACGACTTTTATGACCCGCAAATCAAACGTCGGAATATTAGCGACTGTCTGAAAAACAATAATTTCCGGCTTATCGAAGCCGACATCCGTGATGGCGAAGCAATGGGTAAGGCGGCCGGCGAAGATGTTCAAATAATCGTGCACTTAGCGGCTATGGCTGGTGTTCGCCCGTCAATCGCTCAGCCGTTGCTCTACGGCGATGTCAATGTGAACGGAACAATAGTTTTGCTTGAGTTGGCGAAAAAGCATAGGATAGACAAGTTCATTTTCGGCTCAAGCTCCAGCGTCTACGGCAATAACGAAAAAGTCCCTTTTTCCGAGGACGACAACGTTGATTTTCCTATCTCGCCTTATGCCGCTACAAAAAAGGCCGGCGAATTGATCTGTCACACATACCACCACCTTTGTGACATGTCCATAACATGCCTGCGTTTTTTCACCGTTTACGGCCCCCGGCAAAGGCCGGACCTGGCCATCCACAAATTCGCTAAACTTATCGAGCAGGACAATCCCATTCCCGTCTATGGCGACGGCTCGATGATGCGCGATTTTACATACATCGATGATATCGTCAACGGGATCGTCGCTGCGATGGGCCGGTGCGATGGTTTCAATATCTACAATCTCGGCGAATCCCAACCAATCTCAGTCAACGATTTAATTACCGAAATAGAAAAAGCCCTCGGCAAAAAAGCGATCAGGCAGTACCAACCCCTTCAGCCTGGTGACGTCAAGCGCACTTATGCCGACGTTACCAAAGCCGCCAGAGACCTCAACTACAATCCGTCAACTTCCATCCAGGCCGGCCTGAAACAATTCTCCGCATGGTTGAGAGATGAATGTTAAAATGCAGGCAATATCAAGTCTGAGTTTGTTTGTTAAGTGTTTCGGTATTGGGAATCAAAACTGAACTGGAGGTGCCGAAGTGGCAAGCCCAGAAGACAGGGCGGCAAAACAACGTGGAGGGATGAAAATCTCTTTCTGGATTATTTCATTTTGGGCTGGCACTACAGTCATGGCCTTCGAGTTGGTTGGCGCCCGTCTGCTAATGCCGCTCTTTGGTATGGGGATCCAGGTTTGGACCATAGTAATTGCGACGTCGCTCGCGGCACTTGCCGTCGGTTATTGGACCGGAGGTAAAATCGCCGATACACGACCCTCTGTGATAACACTGGCCGTAGTATTGTTTCTTGCCGCTGTTTCGCTGGTTTTTGTCCGCTCCTCCGGCCGGAACATACCTGCGGTGTTTCAAAACATGCCCCTTGTTGCCGGAGCATGTTGTTCTGCAATCTCTATTCTGGTTGCACCTCTTGTTCTGCTGGGTATGGTTCAGCCTATCCTGGTCCGCCTCTTGATCCGAACAGTCGCTCGGACCGGCAAGGTAGTTGGAGGCCTGATGGCGGTCGGCACTATAGGGGGCATATTCGGAACCTCGCTGACGGGTTTGATTTTGATACCGCACTTGGGCTTATCCAAGATCCTGTTGGTTCTGGTGGTCGGGACGCTGGCCGTAGCGGTTGCTGCGCTATGTGTCGTTCGCCAGTGGATGATAACAGCCGCTGTGATTATTATCGGTCTTCCCAGCATCCTGGCGGGATGGACTTTCGAGTCTGGTCCACGAGGAGTGGGCTTAATGAGCGTTCTGAAAGAGGTTGAGGGTCTATATGGCCACCTTGAGGTACTTGAACATCACGGAACGCGAGCACTGGCGTGCAATGGCATTTTCCAGACAGTTGTGCCAACCTTTGGCCTGGGCATTGTCAGAGGAACGCTTATTTGTGGTCGTGATTATGTTGAGCTAATACCTTACTTCCGGCCGGGTGCCCGTAAGGCTTTGCTTATCGGCGTTGGCGCAGGATTGCATGAGAGGACGCTGGCGCTGTATGGGCTTGAGGTTTATGGTGTCGAGATCGACCCGGCGGTGATTCGACTGGCTACTGAGTACTTCGATTTGGCAGTTGAAGTAACGGTGGCGGATGGCCGCGCATTTCTTGTTCGCGACCAGCAGCAGTACGATGCAGTCATCATAGACACATTTCTGGGTGGTATTCCACCGGAGCACTTATACACGAAAGAAGCTTTCGAGTTGACCGACGAACATCTGAGTCCTGACGGAGTTCTGGTTATTCGGCTCATTGGTCATCCGAAACATCCGGCAATATGTGCGGTGACCAAGACACTTCAGGCAGTTTTTCCGCACATCCAGGCGGTACGAAGCGGTATCGCCAACGAGCCACAGCACGTGTTTCTTTTTGCAAGCCGGACTGCTCTGGAATTGGGAGGCAGCAAGCGTTTAGAATTGGGAATGTACGGATTCACAGGTGAGGAATTATGTGATATAAACACGCAAGGTGCGGTGCTGCTGACAGACAATAGATCAGGGCTGACACTTTTGAGCAGTGACCTTGTGGCTGAGCATCGCCGCTATTCGTTACAATTAAGGAGAGAACCGCTATGGTAAACAGAAACTGTCTATCGTTATTCTTGGTCACTGTTTTGTCCGTTAGCAATATTGTGGCTCAGGATGAGGGCGACCTAAAGAAGAAGCGGTTTGATAACTGCCTGCTGCATGAAGTCGATGGTCGGATATGGCTGCAAAAGCCGATGGTCTATCTGGGCATGTGGGGAGTGATGGCTACTCCGCCGTTCTGTCTTAGTAAGGATCTGACAACGAGGTTCGCATCGCTTGTCAGCAATGTTAACGGTGAAGACAAACATTCGGCGCAGCGTTTCTATTGTTCCGACGAGGTATTGCGTGAACAGAAAGGGCATTTGATTCTGGTTTCGATGAATGCAGGAATGCGGGCTATTTATGATGAACAAGCTGAAGAAATTGAACGGACTCAGAGGATTGTCCGGCCGGAATATTACGAAATTGTCGAGACAGAAATGATCACAGCGGAATTTGTCGGTGCGGACTGGATTGGGGCATGGCGCAGAGTAGACGAGTCTCTGAAAGAGATTGTCACGGAGAGCCAAACTGCGCCCAGCAAAGAGAAGATAAAACGCCTCGCTGCGGCCGTTGAGAAGGGCAACAGTGCTCTTAATGCTATGATCCAAGCTAAGCCAAGTGATAATTTCCAGACCTTGGTGGGTAAGGTCGATCCTAACGCACGGATAGTACAGACATTTGCCAGAGGAGTTACTTACCGATGGCAGGAATGGCTGGAAAAATTCTCGACTCGACTTGGCATTAAAATTAACAATCCGCTGCCAGAAAAACCAAAGTTATGGATTGCATTGGAAGTGCTAGCTGATAGTAAATCAGTTGCAGAGTTTAAATCAGCGAAAGAAAAAATCCCTCAAGAAAGTCTCGAATTATTGTACAGTTTTGAGCTTGGCCAAAAAGTTAGAGCATTGGAAATCGGGCAAACAAAAAACTATAAATTTGAAACACTTCGTGCTTCTGCAGAAGAGATGCTCCCAGAAGTGCGGGAATCGGAGGAACGCTCAGATAGCCCGCCCGAAACAACGCAAAAAGAGACCATAAAAGAGTTCGGTCTTATACTAAGACCAGTGGAGGAAACAGTCTTAGCGGAAAAACAGATACTGTTAGGCTTAGAAATCGAGAGCATATCTGATAAGCATGATGATATTGGACTTCAAACAGGGGATATCATCATATATTATGAACGTGTTAATGATGTGGTAATGGGCTGGAATAATTTAAGCTGGCAAACACGAATACTGACCAACAGAATAAAACACAGAATAAAACAAGGATCCAAGTTGCGGATAATTCGCAACAACCAGATTGTCAACCTTCCCGCTAATGGCAAGCAGTGATTGTCTTCTGATAATGAAAGCTATACAGCCGAATGTTTCAAGGATGGAAGTGTAACCTGTGATACAATAGATTGTGAAATATATTGGCAGCGTTCTAAGCAGCCGGTATCTGCTATACTAAACCTGTGACATTAATCGCACTTATGCCGATATAGCTAAAGCTGTCAGGTAACTTGGCTACAATCCCTCTTCTCCGATCCAAACCGGGCAGGTCAAATTCACATAGTTTAGAAAAACAACTAATTTAAAATAACTTCTACTAATTTGGTGAAAGAATCTTGAAAACCAACACCGCCTCCATTATTATTTGTAGCACCAAAGTGACGAAACGTGACAGTTTTGAACTTTATCCATGAAAAATATTTAGGAGAAATACAGTGACAGACGAAAAGAAAGCGGATTTGGCCGGGCCGGGGATTGGAGATTACGATGAATTGGAGAAAATTCTGCCGCAGGATTACAGTTCTCTATTGAATCCAAAGGAGACCCAGCTTGCCACCTATGCCGTCAAAGACTACATAGAAGAAAACCTCTGCAAAGAACTTAACCTTATTCGCGTGACCGTCCCGCTGATTGTGGACGTCGAGAGCGGCGTTAACGACATGCTAGACCGCGACGGTTCCCGGACACCGATTCAGTTCCACGTATCGAACGATCGCGACAAGAACCCGGTTGACGCTCAGGTTGTCCAGGCCGCCACCAAGTGGAAACGCATGGCACTGAAGCAATTCGATATGCAGATTGGCGAGGGGCTGCTAACCGATATGCGTGCCATACGGAAGGACTATTTTCTCGATCACGACCACAGTGCGTATGTCGACCAGTGGGACTGGGAGCTGGCTATCAGTGCCGAGCAGCGCAACCTGAACCTGCTGCGTGAGGTGGTACGGAAAATCTGGAAGGTCCTCAAAGGCGCCGAAACACACGTCCAGGAAATCTTCCCGCAATTGAAGACCGACAAATATCCCGACATGCCCGACGAGCTGACCTTTATTCACGCCGAAGAGATACTGGAGCGATTTCCCGACCTGCCGCGTAAACAGCGAGAGATGGCGATCCTGCAGGAATACCCCGCTGTCTTCATTATCGGCATTGGCTGGGCCCTCGAAGATGGCTATCCGCATGAAATGCGTGCCGCCGACTACGACGACTGGGTGACCGAGACTACAAGCGAAGCCGGCCAGCCCATGCACGGCCTGAACGGCGACATTCTCGTCTGGAATCCTGTAACGAAACGCCGGCACGAACTCACCTCGATGGGTATCCGTATAAACGCAGAGACACTCGTGCAACAATTGAAGCTTTCGGGTCAGATCAATATGCTCGAGTATCCGTACCATCAGGCTATTGTTAACAACGAGATTCCGCTGAGCATCGGCGGCGGTATCGGCCAGTCACGAACCTTTATGCTAATCCTGAAGAAGGCCCATATCGGCGAAGTCAGCGCTACTATCTGGCCAAAAAAACTAAAGGATATTTGCAGGGCCAAGAATATCCACGTAATCGAATAATACGCTAAAATGCCAACGGCGACCGATCCCACCGTCACAGAATCAGGACGCCCGGCACATGAAGCTCTCGAAAAAAGACTTACTTGACATACCGGTTGTCTCGCTCATAGCGGCGAATGCGATACCGGTGTGGGGTGTTTTATTTCTCGGCTGGGATGCTTTTTATATTGTTCTGCTGTACTGGGCGGAGAACATTGTCGTCGGATTCTATAATGTCCTAAAGATGGTATTCGCTGGGGTGGCCCACCCAGTCGCGCACCTGGGCAAACTCTTTCTAATTCCATTCTTTATCGTTCACTATGGTGGCTTCACGGCTGTCCACGGCTTTTTCGTGCTGGCACTGTTCCACGACGGAGGGCAAGGCCCTCCCATGGGCCGAATGGATTGGCCGTGCTTTCTGATCTTCGTCCAGATGCTGTTCAATGTCGTCAAGTATATGTATTCGGTGGTACCTCCACAGGTAAGATTTGCCGTGCTGGCGTTGTTTATCAGTCACGGTGTCTCCTTCGTTCAGAATTATCTGCTCAAAGGTGAGTACGCCACCGCCAGGCCCGAAAAGCTGATGGGCAGCCCCTACGGTCGCGTCGTCGTAATGCACATTGCCATACTGGCCGGCGGCTTTTTGACGATGGCAATCGGTTCTCCTGCCCCCCTGCTCGTCGTACTGGTCGTTCTAAAAACCGTCCTCGACGTGAGCCTGCACAACCGCGCACACAAAAAAGCAAAAACTAATGCCCATGCTTAGTAAACTCGATGCCCAATGAAGCCAGATTTTACGCAAACTCGGCGAAGACACGCCTGGCGTACTGAGAGCTTTTCCGGGAGGCTTCAATTGTGGACATTGTTTTGGGTGAGTTGGCCTCTACGGCCTGCTCCATCACCAGGTGCGGGCGGACGTTGATCTTCAGCAGATGCTTTGCCACCGCTTCGTAGTCGATGTCGCCGTCGCACATTGCTTCGGTCCAGATGTTGTCCTTCGACTGGCGAAGGTGAAGTTCGGTGATTCTCGAGCCGTAAAGTTTCAGTACGTCGAACAGTGCTACCGCCGAGTTTCCCGCTCCGCGGTAAATCCAGTGGGCGTCGAGGCACAGCGTAACGTACGCCGGGTCGGTTCCGGCCATCATGTGGTGAAATTCGCGCGCAGCGTTTCGCAGTTCGATGTCATGATTATGATACGCCAGCATCAGTCCGATTTCTTTTAACTCTCGTCCTAATTTTTCAATCGCCGCGGCCTGTACTCTGAGTTGGGCATCGTCCTTATTTTCCGGGCCGCCCCAGCGAATCGGGCTGGGATTCGTCACGATGATTTTTGTGCCGAGTTCTTTGGCCTTGTGTGCAATCGCAAGCACGGATTCGATGCTTGCCTGGGCCTTGTCGCGTTCGTGAAGGATGCTGTTGACATACAGCGACCGAATTTCGAGGCCGTGCTTTTTCAGCAGCGGCCCGAGCCGGTCAAGCTCCTGCGGATTATTAGCCAGAGGCTCATAGCCATCGAACTGGCTGGCGGCTACTTCGCTTAGTCCCTTATCCAGTTCCTGGTTGAAATCGCGGTTGTCCCGCGCGTAGAATACGGTCCATGGATATTGGTTGCAGGCTAAGTGCAGCTTACCGCTACGGTTTTGACCGGCAATACCGGCTGAACTGGCGCCCATCGCAAGCGCTCCGCCTGCGATGGCGAAATTTTTGATAAATCCTCGACGTGAAATTGTCTCATTCAACATAATCAAAAGCTCCTATTGAAAAGTTCGGCCGAATGTTAATAACCATTTCCCAAGCTTAATTCAAACCGGCCATGCTCGGCAAGAATATTTCTATATACATTCGTCGAATTATCAACCCATTAAAAAAGGGGCCTATACCAAACTGATTGGCATAGACCCCGAAATCATTCAATTGGTGCTGTTATTTTCGCTAAAGCGAATTTTACTCTTCAGCAGCTTCGCTCGGCCGATACAGACAGATATCGTCAATATACATCTTGCCCGAACCGCCGGGCGTTGCCATGTTGCCCTGGTTTCCAAGACCAATCGCAATGCTGTCGACGTTGGTCAGATTGATGCCCAGATCGGCAAAAGCCTGGAGCGGGATAATCCACTCGGTCCAGGTGTCGATATTCGCTGCGGCCGGATTATCGTGGACCACGACCGCCGGTGTGCCGGTACTGTTGGACAACGCCACATACAGCGGCTCAGTATCGTTGCTTACGATGCCGATATCCTGATTTGCCCACTGCTGCTCTACCGTGCCGGTAGTCGTGACGTTTGTGAATACACCTTCGCATGTGGCTCCTGCATTGTGAGCGGTCACTGCCAAGCCTATGTAGACGTTTGTACCCATCTGAATGGACTCTGACACACCCAGCTTTTGCCATGAAGAACCGTTGGCTGAACTGTATGCCGAGAAATTGCCGGCTAAGCCGCGCTCTATCTTCACCCAGTATGGAGCGGTGATACCAACAGTATCATCGTTGGTACTAACACCGCTCGTCTCGAGGCGTCGCTGGAAGGAAATGCCCGAACCAGGGGTAACGACCATCATCGCATGTCTCGAGTCCGCATCCAGAGTCTCACGAATCATCACACCGGCCTTGGCCCAGTCGTCCGTATCACCAACGCTCTCGACTTTTGCTACAATCGAGCCGGCTCCTGCAAGAGTTTTGTAAGCGAAGTGGAACTCATCGAACTGATCCCAGATATCTGTTCCGGAGCCGGTTATAGTGTAAGTACCAACCGGGCCCTCGACAAAGCTGCCGACGGATGCCGGGTTACCTCTGAACCACAGCGACAAATTCGCAACACCTTCCTCTGTCCAGTCTCGCTGATCTGTCAATGTTAGCTCCACCTCCGAATAGTAAGCGTAGCCCTGCTTGTTGTTGTCGTATGCAATCGGCATTGACTGGCTGCCTCCATGGACGATAGTTTCCTCGGTATAAGAAAGGGTATTTTCATCACCAACCGCAGCGCCTGTTCCATTGCCGGCAAAGTAATCCGCCGACCCAGGTGTACCATAGCCAAGCCCATCATGCCATGCAAACCATATCTGATTCTCGCCCGCATCGTAATCCTCGAAATCGTTTATGACAAAGAAGTCACTTGTTGTAAAACTCCAAACGTTGCCGGCCCAGGGACTATCGGGATTCACGCCGTTAACCTCATCAATCCGCCAGTAGTACGTTGTATTCAATGTAAGCTTGCCGGGATCATAACTCTCCTCACCGAGGGCCTTTGGCCCTTTATACTCGGGCGAGGTTGTTGTGGCGTTCTTGACCGTATCCGCGTCCGAGCCGAAGTACACCTCGTGCGAATCGGCGACGGCACCCGCATCCCATCGCAGAGTCACTGACGGTTTTACGCCTACTGCACCACTGGCGGGATTCGGGCCACTGACGGCACCTTCAGTAGTGAAGCTCCATATCTCGCCTTTATGCGTTTCTATGCCATCGAACTCATCGACACGCCAGTAGTAAGTCTTAGCCAGTTTAAGAAGTCCGGGATTGTAATTCGCTAAGCCGTTAGGAACACCCGCAACAACGTTGTTCACTTCGTCAAAATCTTCGCCAAAAACTATATAGTGTAATTTTGCACCGAAACCTGCCGTCCAGCTAAGCGTTACATCAAGATCAATAAATTCGGCTCCGTCAGCCGGATTGGGTATGTAAGCAGTCTTGGGTGTGACAGTAAAGCTCCAGACGTCACCCTTCCAGGGACTGTTCGGATCCGCATCATTAACCTCATCGATTCGCCAATAGTAAGTCGTGCCGTTCACGAGACCGTCCGGAAAAGCATATCCGGGAAAACCGGCGACGTAAAAGTCATCAATCTGGTTGCCTCGGAACGTATCATCGGCGCCATCGTTCACGTCATCGAAATTATCGCCCACGTAAACATCGTGTGAGACTGCTAAATTTCCCGCCGTCCAGCCAAGAGTTGCCCATGTTTGATCGAGGAATGAGCCATCGGCCGGGTTCGGTTCAGAAGCCTTCACTGGTGGAGTGGGACCAATTCCTGGAACATAGTCTCCTTCATAGACATGAAAAAAATCCAACCAAAAGGGAGCTTCAGAGCCGGAACACAATATCTCAAGTTTTACATCATCGATCAGAACTTCTGAGCCATAGTGATACTCGGCCCACTCGGTTGTCAGATCGAAGTCTGTTGCTCCCCAGGCATTAATGGAGTTATCCGTTGCTTTCAACTGTGCGGTCAAAGGGCGTGGTTCTTCCGCTTTGGCCCAGAAGCTGATAGTGTAGTCTTTGTCAATATCGACGTATATAGGTAGACTCAGCACAATAAAATACCAGTTGGTATCTCCTTTGGGGATAATCCGAAGGCTTCTTTTGCCGTCAATGAACTCGGTTTCATCGATTTCAACGCTGCTGCCAGCACCCGCTGCGTCATTCCAGGTAGCCCATTGTAGCCATTCCGGGTCGTCTAAGATGACCTCATCCTCTTCAAAACTTGGATTTAGAACTAAGTTCTCGACTTGTGCATGAGTTACAAGTGGGACAGCAACCAGCATTAAAACGAAGCAAGTTAAAAAGATTTGTCTTTTATACATAATAATCCTCCTTATGAAAACATGGGTATCTGTACTTTAGCTACATACCAAAGCGATTAACAGGGATTGTCACTTCTACAATATTGTTTCAATATTCATCTTGAAGTTTTCTGGACCTGAGCCACCTCCTTTAATCCAATGCACAGTACGGATTGGTCATTAGAAATCTATATACTATACTAATTTCTGCAGAGATAGTAAAAACCATAGATGCTAATAATCTTATTTATACCAGATTAGCCGCCTTTCCGTCAAGTAAAATCGCCGGATTCAAGGATTTATTGTTTTCATGATATGTTCTGCGGAAACACCGGACTTTTCAGTTTTGAGAAACGGCGTTGCATTTGATGTTTCTGTGAAGTACAGTATGGTCTCGACAAAATGCCAATCCGGACAGGTATCCGGAAGATTTTGGAGGTTTTCAAATGTTGCTCAAAAGCACAAAACAAGCTTCAGGAAGTCATCAGACGGCAGAAAATCAAGGTTTTTCACACAAAGATTCCGGCAAGTGCCCTCGACCGGGCGGCCTCGCTGCCTGGATCAGGAAGCGCCCATGGCTGATATGGTTGCTTCCAATTGCGGGACTGGCATCACTGATCTGGTTTCTGATTCGTGTCGTGCCGAAGCCTTCGCGTGCGACATACCCATGCCAACGACTGGCTGGGCCGCTGGCAGGCGGCTTTGTGGTCTGGATTGCGGGACTGATTGGCTCAACTTTAGCATATCGCAGAGCGAAGCGGCTGATGGAGAAGTCACGATATGTGCTGGCCGGGATTTGTGCCGCAGCGGCTGTCGCCATCGTATGGTGTGCAGTCTCCATCACGGATAATAGTCCGGCCAATGCGGCTGTGTTTGAACCCTCGGAGCCGGCAAACAGCCCGATTGGCACGGCAAAAGGGATTCATCCGGGGCGCGTCGTATGGATTCGCGATCCCGAGGCCGCCGGTTGGGATGGCTCAAACGGAAGCTGGTGGGATGACAATAATACCGACCAGAAGACGGTCGACGCTATGCTTTCTAAAGCCATTCAGGGACTGACCGGCCGGTCGAGCGACTCTCAGGCATGGGATGCGCTCTTTAAGGACTTCAACAAGAGCAGGGACCTTGGCGAAGTAGGCTACCGCAAGCCGGAGAAGATCGCTGTCAAGCTCAATATGAACCAGGATCGCCGGGCCGACTGGACGCCGGACATCGGCAATCCGAGCCCTCATGTTGTTTATTCGCTTGTGGAACAGCTTATAAACAAGGCTGGAGTGCCCGGCTCGGCGATTACGTTGTTTGATGCCACGCGGTCTATCGGCGATCCGATTTACAATAAGATTAGGGGCAATCCGGACGCTGACTTTCAAAGCGTAAGATTCGTGGTCAGTCCGGACAGAGCCGGCAGCGGGCGCATCGCCGCGCAGCACGATACGAGCAACCCGCTTCATACCAGGGCAGGCACCGCGTACCTGCCGAAGTGCGTGACCGAAGCAAGCTACTTGATAAACCTGGCGCTGATGAGAGCACATACTCTGTTTGGCATGACGTTATGCGGGAAGAACCACTTCGGCACGACGTATTTCCCCAACGATCGAGGCTGGTCGCCCAGCCTGCTGCACAAATACGGCAACCGAAGGAATCCGATGGGCTCATATAACTGCCTTGTGAATCTGAACGGGCACGAACACCTGGGCGGCAAAACGCTACTGTACATGGTCGACGCATTATACCCGGCACGAAATCAGACGGGCAACGTGATACGCTTTGCGAGTTTTGACAACGACTGGTTCTCCAGCATCCTCGTCTCACAGGACATGGTGGCCATAGATTCAGTGGGCCTGGACTTTCTGCGAAATGAGCAGGTTCTGAACCCGAAGGTTGTGGACGTGACCGGCAATCCCGACAATTATCTCCACGAGGCGGCGCTGGCCGATAAGCCGCCGTCCGGGACGAAGTACGATCCGGAACAAGACGGCACGGCCTTGAAAAGCCTCGGCGTCCACGAGCACTGGAACAATCCGAAGGACAGGAAATATTCACGCAATCTAAAAACCGGCAACGGCATTGAACTGCTTACACAGAACTGATTAGAAAGCACTTTACTTTTTAAGCTTTACCTTTTCAAGCTCTTCTTCAGCCTCTTTGCGTGACGTAATGTCCCGGATACTCTCTCGGTGTCCCAGCGAATTGCTTTCGTCGTCGTAGATCGGCTGCCAGGACATTTCCACCCAGATGATCTTCCCGTCTTTCCTTACAATTCTGAATTGAACATCGTTGCCGGTACTGCCTTTTAATGCCGAACGAAAGGCTCGTTCTATTCTGTCGCGGTCTTGCTCGTAAACTACCGAGCCCGGGTAATCCGACATAGCCATGATCTCTTTGATGCTGTAGCCTGTGACACGCTGTGCCGCCGGGTTAGTCCACAACACGCGGCCGGGCGGGCCTACCCAAATCTCCCAGTCGTACGTATAGTCCGCGATTGCACGAAAGCACTGGTCGGTCATGCGAGCGACTAATTCCGTGCGTTTTCGCGTGCTGACGTCGTCGTAGACGGCAACAATCTGCCCGGAAGGCAGTCGATATACGTAGTTTTCCCGCCAGCCTGCGACCCTTTCATCTTTGTAAACTGAAACGGGGAGGTGTTCCGGCGTGCCGGTCTTATACACCCGGCGGAACACGTCGAACAGGCCGAACTGCCTGACACCGGGAAAGACCTCCGTGACGCTTTTACCGATGATTTCTTCTTTCTTGATATGCTCGATTTGTTCAGCGGCCGGGTTGAAATCCACGAACACGAAATCTTCGCCGTCGTTGCGGGCTTCGTAGATTGCCACGCCGCTGCACATGTTCTCGAACAGAACCTCGAATTTCGCCTGATATTCTTTAAGTTTTTCCTCTTGATGCCGGTCACTGCTGCAAGGCGCTTCCTTTTTATCGCGGTTGGTTTCCATACTTTACCTCCGCTTGAAATCTCCGGATTAACGCATACATGACTCTATATACTTAAGTTTTAAGTTGCTTGTTCGAAGTTTCGATATCCGTTGGAACTTATTTTACATTTGTCCCGCCAATATTGGCAAATCAGAAATCTCAACATCTTTCGGTTTTTGTTGGATATATCTAACCAGCCCTGGCTCCAATACCCTTGTCAGCTTGGTATTGATGCGGCGGTATTACTTTTCTGGAACCGCTTATGGGCGAGGTGTTTTTTTTTGAACGCTGTTTTGTTTCGGGTTTATGTATCCGGTTAACCGGCTATTCGGCTGCCGATTTGATAGACGGCAAGTGTTATGATATAGGCCAGCACAGTCAGGCCGAAGAACTGGAACATCGCCCATTTCCATGAATTTGTCTCCTGTTTTGTCATCGCTATCGTTGCCACACAAGGCGCGTAGATCAAACAGAACAGCATAATGCAAAAGCCGGTTAACGGCGTATAATTGGCTCTCAATCGCTGCCGGAGAGTCGCGGTTCCTTCGTCCGCGCTTCCGACTGCGTATACGATTGCTAATTGTGATACGAAGACTTCCTTGGCCGCGGTTGCGCCTATCAGGGCGGTTCCGATCTTCCAGTCGAAGCCGAGCGGCTTAATGGCCGGTTCTATCGCTTGTCCCAATGTTCCGATGACCGAATGTTCCAGCCTAACTTGCTGGGCCTGCTCGGCCGAAAGGCCCGCCAGAGACTCCGCGTGGGGTTTAGGATAGCTGCTCGCAAGCCAGAGCAGGATCGATATGGCGAGGATTATCGTGCCGGCCTTTTTCAGATACATCCAGCCTCTGTGCCACATATGGAGACTGACCGATTTGAGCGTGGGCATGCGATAAGGAGGCAGCTCCATTACGAACGGGATGGTCTCGCCCTTAAAAAAGGTCAAACGCAGGACTTTGATTAAGATAATCGCCAGAACGATGCCGATGAAATAAATAAGCCACATCATCGGCCCGTGCCAGTTCTCCGGGAAGAAAGCCGGGATGACCAGCGCGTAAATAGTCAGTCTGGCGCCGCAGCTCATCAGTGGGATGACCATGATTGTTGTCAATCGACTCCGCCGGTTTTCAAGGATTCGCGTGGCCATGATAGCCGGCACGGAGCATCCGAAGCCGATGAGCATCGGGATGAAACTTTTGCCGTGCAGGCCGATTTTGTGCATGATGCGGTCCATGATAAACGCCGCCCGGGCCATGTAGCCACTGTCTTCGAGCATAGCGATGGCCAGGAACAGCAGCAGAATATTGGGCAGGAAGATAATCACCCCCCCTACTCCGCCGATGATGCCGTCCACTAAAAGAGAGCTTAGCCAGCTTTCACTGCCGGGGGGCCATAAGCCTGTGATGGCCCGGCCGGCCCACTCGAAGAACATTTCCAGCCAGCCCATCGGATATTTGCCGATCTTGAATGTCAGCAGGAAGACCAGGTACATCAGGATCAGAAATATCGGCAGCCCCAGCATTCGATTTGTGACGACCGCATCAATCATGTCGCTGTAGCTGTGGCGCAATTCGACGGTGGTTCTGATTGTCTCCTGGCAGGCGCCTGAGATGAAACCGTACCGACGATCGGCCATGACGACTTCCGGCCCATCGTCGAAAATGCTCTTTAGGTGTTCCGTGCCGGCTTTGACGGCGTCGATTAGTTCCCGGCTCCGGACTTTTTTCGTGATGTCGTCGTCCTGCTCCAGCAGTTTGATCGCCGACCATCTTGAGCCGTACTTTTCCGCCAGGTGATGCTCTTTGTCGGTAATCATTGTTTCGATTTTTGCCAGCTCGTGCTCGATTTCTTCGCCGTAACGGATGTTATGAATGCGCCGGCCCCTGCCCTTTTTTGCTATTTCCACAATCGCTTCGAGCAGCTCTTTTTTGCCTTTGCCTTTGTTGCCGATCATCGGGACAATCGGCGCTTCAAAAAGCCTGGATAGCTGCTTGATATCGAACAGCAGCCCTTTCTGCTCGGCAACGTCACTCATATTGAAGGCTAGGATCAGCGGGACATTCATTTCGATAAGCTGCATTGCCAGATAAAGGTTTCGTTCGATATTGGATGCGTCGACGATATCGACTACAACGTCCGGCTGCTCATCGATGATGAAGTTTCGAGTAACTATCTCTTCAATTGTGTAAGCGGTCAGGCTGTATGTTCCCGGCAGGTCGACGAATGTAATCTCATGCCCTTCGTATTTGCACAGACCTTCCTTCTTCTCAACTGTCACGCCGGGATAATTGCCCACGTGCTGGCGGGCACCCGTCAACAGGTTAAATATAGTGGTTTTTCCGCTATTTGGATTGCCGGCCAGGGCGACCGTTATCTTTTTCATAATCGCTGTTACTTACCAAAATTTTATCTGCCATCCCCCTGCCCAGCATCATCCTGGAGCCTTTGACGCTGATTACAGAAGGCCCGGTGTGGCCATTGCTTACGACGGTTATTTCCACGTTGGGCAAAAGGCCCATTGCGGCAAGCCGGCTGTTCAAACCGCGACCGGCTTCGACGCCGGCTAATTTCACCGTCTGGCCGGACTTAATTGTCGACAGAGGTATTACTTTTTTCTGCTCCATTTTCGCTGTCTCGTTTACCTGTACTTTTTGACATCTGCTCTTTGCAGAATTTTTGGAACTGGTCCGCCAGATCGCAGCCGTTTTGGCTGCTATGGCTTACGAATTCGATAAAACATAATAGCTTTTCGATGATTTCCGGCCCGAGCGTGTGCTCGGTCTTGCATGCGGCTTCCTGGGCGATGTTCGGCTCGATGCCCAAAAGGTCGATGAAAAAAGATTCCAGAATTTTGTGCTTTTTGGCGATTTCAGCCGCAGTGGCCCGGCCGGTTTCGGTCAGCGTTACATAATCGTAAGGTTTGTAATTGGCCAGACCCTTTTCCTTAAGAACCCGCAATGCTCCGGTAACCGAGGACCTGGATACGCCCAGAGATTTCGCTATGTCCTTGCTGCGAGCGATGTTAGACTCTTTAGAAAGGTTGAAAATCGCTTCGAGATAATCTTCCAAAGATGAACTTAAATTAGCATTTTCTGCTGCCATTACTGTTTTTCCTGCATTTTCTTCGGTTAGCCTAATATAGTTAGTCTGACCTAACTATGTCAAGGCTTTTTTTGAAAATATTTAGTATCATTCATTTAATTAGCAGGTACTCCATGGATAGAAGACGAAAGGATGATTGACGAGGGATGGTGGATGAATGTCCATTGTCCATCGTTATCTAACCTCGGAGTTCTGTTCTACCCTTTTGAGGGTAGTTTGGGCCTTGAAATTGGCTTTGTTTTGGCTTTGTTTTTTCGCTGCCTCCAATCGTAAAAATTCCATAAACCATTGTTATTAAAGACTTAGCATAAATTTGCCCTCCGGTAAATTGGCTTTGTTTTTTCAAATAGCCATTCCGGAGAAACGACGGATTATTTATTATTGACTATTTGCTTATCCCCTTCTGTCATTTGCCATCCCCTATACGAAATACTAATCTTCGACTTTCCCTTCAACTTTGCTTAGAACTTCGGCTAATTCAGGAGAGATTTGCTATTGTCTAAGAACAACAAACTATGAACCACGAACCATCCATTAGTTCGATGTATATTATACAAAGCGGCAAGTTGTCCGTCAAGTTAAATGAATTAATAATTGGAAAATTGTCAAATAGTTTAGACTGCTTATTTGCCGGCAGGCGGGCTGGAATGATCGGAGACCTGAGGTTGTTTGGAGGGGAAAATAGTTTATGCAGGGGCTCAGAAGAAGATCAGGCAGAGCCAGCAGGAGCAGATTCGTGCCTACGCGGCTCCGAAGCAGCCTGCCCGTTACAAGTAAGAACTAAAAATTATTGATATTTATTGAAAATCAATGGTTTCTTATCGTTCGACAGCCCCTTGCTTGCGGAGCAGTTCGGCTATTTCCTCATAACCTTGCCAGACAGCGCAACTAAGAGGAGTAATACCATCTTTATCTTTAGAGTTGACTTTCGCCCCATTGGCGATGAGAAGCTCAATCATTTCTTTGTATCCTCTTATCGCCGCCCAGTGTAAAGGAGTGACTCCCGTGATATCTCTTGCATTTACATCCGCTCGGTTGGCAATAAGAAGCTCGGCAACATTCTTGTGGCCCTCAACGACTGCCAGGTGTAACGGGGTACTGCCTTTGGCTCTTAATATTCTTCTTGTTGAAGAAAAAAGCCGGGACGTGGTTTTCGCGTTAACATTCGCTCCCTTTGCGATGAGAAGCTCTGCAATTTCCTTATGCCCGTTAATGGCTGCCCGGTGCAGCGTATCGCCCTCAATCTTAGCCCCATTTGCGATGATAAGCTCGGCCACTTCCTTATGCCCGGCCATGACCGCCCGATGTAGAGGAGTAACACCGCCTTTATCTACGGCGTCAACCTTAGCTCCTTTGGCGATTAGAATCTCAACCACATCCTTGCTGCCCTGCTTAGCCGCCCAGTGCAGGGGGCTCGCTCCCCTTCCGGTTTCGTTTTTTGTGCCGACATTCGCTCCCTTGTTAATGAGAAGCTCGGCCACTTCCTTATGCCCCTCGATGGACGCCCAGGATAATGGCGATAGTGACAGGTAGGAATCTTTGGCGTTGACGAGTTTAGGATTTTCAGTTAAGAGAACCGTCAATGTGCCAAGGTCGCCCTGCTGAACCGCATCGAAAATCTCCGAGCCCATGCTGGCGCCATGTTTGCGGAGAAGTTTGACCAACTCTTTATGGCCTTCTAAGGCTGCAACGTGCAGAGCAGTTCTGCTGCTGTCGTCTTTGACGTTAATATCCGCTCGGTTGGCAATCAGCAGCTCAGCTATTTCTATCCGGTCGTCACGAGCTGCGAAATGCAGAGGAGTTCTGCCGTTATCGTCTTTAACGTTAATCTTTGCTCCTTTGGCAATCAGAAGCTCGGCCATATCTTTATGTCCACCTGCGGCTGCAGCGTGCAGAGGAGTCCACATGAATTTATCTTTGACGTTAACATTCGTTCCGTAATCGATAAGAAGTCCGGCTATATCCCTGTGACCATATTGAGCCGCATCGTGCAGGGGTGTCTGGCGGAAGCGATTTTCTCGTGTAGTAACTTTTGCTCCTTCGACCAGTAGAAACTCCACTAAATCCTTATGGCCTTTATAAGCCGCCATATGCAGAGAAGTCCAGCCGTCTTCGTTTTGAGCGTTAATCAGTTCCGGCTTTGTTGTCAGGATTGCTTGAACTGTCGCGAGGTCTCCGTTTATCGAAGCTTTCGTCAGTTCAGGGGGAGCCTGGACTGCACAACCCGCTAAGGTTAAACCGGCAACTACAACCGCCATTCTTATGATTGCATTTTTTTGATTAGTCATGATAATCCCCATGTAATCTTTCCGATTTTTCTCAATAATAGCGGATTGCGAGTCACTTTATTTAGGATTTATGATGATTTTATGTAACTGAATATTATTCGTCAAGAACGATTAAGTACCGGTGAATTTTGAAAATTTGTTTGTTTAACAGTTGTTTTGTGTTAGAATACGGTTGTTTGTACGGGGCGTAGCGCAGTTTGGTAGCGCGCTTGACTGGGGGTCAAGAGGTCGCTGGTTCAAGTCCAGTCGCCCCGATTTGCTCGAGATTACAGGTATTAGCAACATGTGCACTTTTTGGCGTGTAGTTTTTTAAGGACAGGAGGCGTCGCAGACATTTATTCAACATCGTTTCTAAAGGAGGCAAAATGCTGCCGTTAATAAAAAAAACTGTTTCATCTGTTCGTTCAAAAATGGATAAGTTTTCTGCTCGTAAGCAAAAAGGTCGCTGGTTGATCTGGCTTTTTCCGTTGGCCGGATTTGTCGCGTTTATATGGTTCCTTGTGCGTGTTATACCGAAACCTTCGCGGGCGACTTATCCCTGTCAGCGGGTGGCCTTTCCACTGGCTTCGGGTTTTATCATCTGGCTTTTGGGGCTGGCCGGTTCGGTGAGTGCTTTTCGTAAAGCCAAACGCTATCGAGCGCAAGCACGTTTTGTGCTGTGTGCGGTATTCATTGCCGCGAGCGTTGGGTTTGTGTGGCTGGCTTTGAGCTCGACCGAAGAAAAGATGGCTCTGGCTGCCGCGCATACGCCTAACGATCCCATCGGCGTTGCTCAGGGTGTACAACCGGGGCGGGTCGTGTGGATACATGATCCGAACGCTACGGATTGGGACGGCTATTCTTCACCCGAACACTGGTACGATGACAATCATACGGACCAGGCGGTGGTGGACAGGATGGTTTCGCGAGCGATTCGCGGCCTTGCCGGTGAGGGTTCGGATGCGGCGGCGTGGGATGCGATTTTCCGGAATTTCAACATCCGCCGGGGCAAAGGTGACGTTGGATATACCGCCGGCGAAAAGATTGCTATCAAGGTAAACAATACTATGTGTTACAACGCGAACACGAACACGTTCGAGCAGCGGTCCAGCAATAAAAACAGGATTGACAATTCGCCGCAGATGACCATCTCGCTGCTGGGCCAATTGGTGAATGTGGCCGGAGCGGAACAGGCGGATATTACTATTGGCGATCCGGGCCGGATATTTCCGAATTTTTACTATAATATCGTTTATCCGCTGTTCCCAGACGTCTGCTATGTGTCCGTTTACGGCGGGCACGGGCGAACTGAATCGACATTTTCCGACGTGGAGTTTTACTGGAGCGCGCCCGCAGCCAATGGCAAGAGGCAGGATTATATACCGAGTTCGTTTGCCGAGGCGGACTATATGATTAACTTTGCCATTCTCAAGAGCCATGACAGCGGCGGAATAACGGTGTGCGGCAAAAACCATTACGGCTCGCTTCTAAGGAACCCGGACCGCACGCTTAAGGGCCAGCGATATGACTATTACGATATGCACGCCAGCCTGCCGGTAAATCGCAGGGGCATGGGATATTACCGTGCTCTCGTGGATCTGATGGGCCATCCCGAACTGGGCGGCAAGACGGTTCTATATCTTGTCGATGGTCTTTTCGCCGGGCGGAACTGGGATTCGCGGCCGGTTAAGTGGAACATGGCGCCATTCGACGGCGATTGGCCGTCGAGCGTGTTTGTCTCGCAGGACCCGGTTGCTATCGATTCGGTTTGCTGCGATTTTCTCCAGGCCGAGTGGGATGATTACCCGCACTACGATGGTGCCGACGACTACCTGCACGAAGCGGCGCTGGCCGACAATCCACCATCGGGGACATTTTATGACCCGAACAATGACGGCATTGGGCTGGCCAGCCTGGGGGTTCACGAGCATTGGAATGATTCGTTGTTAAAACAATACTCCCGTAATCTTGGCATCGGCGAAGGCATCGAGTTGACATTACCGGTGCTGGCTGACTTTAACGGCGACGGTGTGGTGGATTGCGAAGATTTTAATACCTTAATGGATCAGTGGATGCAGGTTTCAGAGCAACTTTCTGCCGATATTGCTCCGGGCCCATACGGCGATGGAATTGTCGACATGGAAGATTTAGCCCTGCTTGTGGAATACTGGACGAGGTAGTTTTTAGTGCTTTTTGTGGTTGGTTTTTCTCTTGCTGAATAAAGCATAGCCCAATACTGCCAACAGCACGACCGCTGAGGCGTATTTAACGACCGACGGCAGCATCCAGTGCGGGTGAGCGGCGATTTGGATATCCGCGCCGGTAGCCAGCAAATCGAGCAGAATACCGCCCAAAAGAGCACAGCCCGCTACTGTGGCAAGATAAATTATTGCGGTGGTCCTGCCTAAAGCTTTCCAGATGGTTATAAATGAAGCGGCGTTTGTTGCCGGGCCCGTCATAAGAAAGACCAGGGCCGCGCCGGGCGTCAGGCCTTTCAATATCAATGCCGCCGCCACTGGCACCGAGGCCGTCGCGCACACATAAATCGGTATGCCCAGAAATATCATTACGACCATCGCGAAGATTCCGGTGCCGAGTTTTTCCGCGAAGTAACCGTCCGGCACCAGGGCGGAAATAAAAGCCGCTATAAACAGCCCCAACAGCATCGCCTTGCCGATGTCCCGCGGCAGCGTGACAAAGCCGTATTTTAATCCTCTGACGACTCTGCCGGTATTTTTTTTGCTGTTGCAGCACTCGTCCGTACATTTTTCCGGCGGGCTTTTCCGAGCCTTTCCGCCCTGCTCGAATACGTCGACGACAGTGCCGCCGACAAGACCGGTTATGAGAGCCGCCACCGGCCTGAAAACGGCAAAAACAGGGCCCAGCAGGCTCAATGTCACAAAGATACTGTCCACGCCGGTTTGAGGCGTCGAAAGAAGAAATGCTATCGTTGAGCCTTTGCTCGCTCCGTGTTTGTGCAGTGACATCGAAACCGGAATGACGCCGCACGAACACAAGGGCAGCGGAACTCCGAAAATCGACGCTTTCAGCAGAGGCCACAGTCCCCCGCCGCCCAGATGTTTTTCCACAAGCTGCTGCGAAACCAGCACGGAAAGCAGCCCGGCGACAAAAAAGCCGAACAGAAGGTACGGCGACATCTCCGCTATGGTGTCCCAGAAATCCGTTATTATCAGTTTAATGAAATCAACCATTATCTATTCCCTGCTCGAAAATAATCGCTGTTTCCGAGCCTGAGTTAAATCTTTATCGTTTCAGTTCTGCTTGCATCACCCTGCAAGCCAATAGTAACATCTTCGAAAGTCATTTCAACGTTGCTTTTGGCGATAGCTTCTCTTGCGATGTTAGTCAGGCCGGAACAGCAAGGCACTTCCATATGAATTACGGCCAAACTGTTGAGCTTGTTCGCTTGCAGGATTGTTGCCAGCTTCTCAATATAGATCTGCACATCATCCAGTTTCGGACAACCTACGGCGATACTGTGGTCCTTTAGAAAACGATTGTGAAAATCGCCCATCGCGAACGGCACGCAGTCTGCCACCAGAAGTAAATCAGCATCGGCAAAATACGGGGCATGAGGTGAAACCAGCTTCAACTGAACGGGCCACTGGCCAAGCCGGGACGGCACTTCTCCTACGGGAGCTGTATCGTCCGGCTCTGCCTTTTTTCTCAGTTGTTTTGCTGCCATGCCGGGACAGACAAAATCAGTTTGCATTTGCGCGTTTTTCTCTTTAGCCATATATGCTTCGGTTGCTTCTTCGTCAAAATCGTCGGCCTCTCGTTGCTCTATAGTTATCGCATCCTGGGGGCAGTGCCCGAGACATGCCCCAAGTCCGTCGCAGTAAATCTCGCTGACAAGCCGGGCTTTGCCGTCAATTATCTTTATGGCACCTTCAGCGCAGGCATTGACACACAAGCCGCAGCCGTTACATTTCTCCTCGTCGATTTTTACAATGTTTCGCAAGGCCATCTAACAATACCTCATCAAATATAATCAAGTTTTTCAGATTTAGTATTTATTTTGCAGCCGCTTCGGCAATAAGATTTTCGAATTCATTGATATTATTTACAGGTTTTTTGCAGACGTAATTCTCGCATACATACGCGGTTGCTTTGCCATCTATAGCAGTATGGTTCTTTATGAATGGTACAGTATTGTAAAGGTTTGAATCCGCCTTATCAGGTTCGTGCAGCAACACAACCGCGTTCGGTAAAAATTTGTCGTGTATTAGCTTGAGCATTTGTTTTACATCCGGTGCATCGGCATTACCGGCAATTATTATCTCCTGCGTCGGCCCCAGCCGGAAGTCTAATGCTCTGAGCATCGCGGATGAATAAGCAGGCGATTGTTCCAACTGTTGAGAGAATGCTTCGAGAACCTTGCCGCCCTGCTCGGTGAAATGTTGATTCATGGTCAACCTGCCGAGTTTCAGTAAAACCAGTGCCGCAATCGAATTGCCGGATGGAATGGCTCCGTCGGAGCCTGGCTTGGTGCGGGCGATCAGTTTGTCGCCATTCTTACCGGCCAGAAAAAATCCCCCTGTTTCCGTATCGGCGAACAACTCAATCATCTGGTTGCTGAGCGATTTGGCTTCGATGAGCCATTTCACATCGAATGTCGCCTCATATAAGTCCAGCATGCCCATCGCCGTAAAAGCATAATCGTCAAGAAAGGCCTTCTCGACCACTTGGCCATCTCGGTAGTATCGCATCAGACGGCCATTCTTGAGCAAATTGCTCAGAATAAATTCCGCGGAACGCCTGGCTGCTTCTATGTACTTTTCTTCCTCCAGAACCGCCCCGCCATAAGCAAGTGACGAGATCATAAGGCCGTTCCATGCTGTAATGATTTTTTCGTCTCGATGCGGCCTGATTCTTTTTGCCCGTTCCTTAAAGAGCTTGGCCCGGGCCGTTTTTAGAATATTCTCAATCGTGGCGCTGTCCTTTTGAAACTCATCCTCCAGTTGCTTCATTGAGGTTGTTATATTGAGAATCGTCTTGCCTTCTTCAAAATTGCCTTCATTTGTCACGCCATAGTAAGCGTTAAAAACCCGGGCCTGTTCTTCGTCTAACATCGAAGCTGTCTGCTCGGGATCCCACAGGTAGAAGGTCCCTTCCCTCCCTTCGCTGTCGGCGTCTTCGGCGCTGTAAAAACCGCCGGCCGGATCCGTCATGTCACGCAGAACGTAATCGAAGATTTCCCTCGCTATTCGGGCATACCGCTCTTGCTTTGTAATCTGATAGGCCTCGATATATACTTTGCTGAGCAGCGCCTGGTCGTATAGCATCTTTTCGAAATGCGGGACCAGCCATTGAGCGTCTGTCGCATAACGATGAAAGCCGCCGCCAATATGGTCGTAGATACCGCCGTCGGCCATCGCATCAAGCGTCTTTTCAACCATGCTCAGGGCCTGATTATCAGAAGTTCTGTGCCAATAGCTTAAAAGCATCGACAGATTCGCTGGCTGAGGAAATTTCAGAGCAGTACCGAAACCGCCGTTAACGGCATCAAATGAATTTTGGAAGCTTACGAAAGCATCATCCAGTATCTCCGGCGAAAGATTGTTTTTCCCGGTTGGGCGGGCCTGACTTTGCAGCAATTCGGTCATTTTTGTAGCCGAGCCGATCAATTCCTGCCTTCTATTTTTCCATGCGTTGGCAATGGATCCAAGAATCCGCTCGAAGCCCGGCCGGCCATAGGCGTCACGAGGCGGGAAATATGTTCCGCCATAAAAAGGCTTGCCTTCGGGCGTCAAAAAGACCGACAGGGGCCAACCGCCCGAACCGGTCATCATCACGACGGCATTCATGTAAATTTCATCCACATCCGGCCGTTGTTCCCGATCTACCTTTATGCTAACGAAATGCTCATTCATGACTTTGGCGATCTGTTCATTTTCAAAGCTCTCACGTTCCATCACGTGACACCAGTGACATGTAGAGTAGCCGATTGAAAGGAAAATGGGCTTGTCCTGTTTTTTGGCTTGCTCGAAGGCTTCGCTGCCCCAGGGATGCCAATCTACAGGATTGTGAGCGTGCTGCAGCAGGTAGGGACTGGTTTGGTCGATAAGCCCGTTCGTATATTTATGCACCAATACATTAGTCGGCATTTTCTTATCTCCTTTTACAGCAAAGACTCCCATAACCAAAAGGCCCAGTATGATAATGATACACAAACATTCGTAACATTGTTTTCGGGTCATATTCGTATACCGTATTATCTCCCGCCAGGAGGAAGGCTTTACCTACGGTGCAGTTTCAGCTTTCCTGCTTCGGTAACTTGCAGCAACCCGGCGAGCCTTTCACGAGACCACAGCTTTCGCACTTGACCTGGTCCGGCTTACAACATAGCTCGCTGCCTTTGATTTGGCCGCAGTGGGTACAAATAGCGGCTGTCTCGGCATCTTTGGGAATTTTGCAGCAGCCCGGCGATCCTTTGGCAAGGCTACAGCCTTCGCACTTAGCCTGGTCCGGCTTGCAACACAGCTCGCTGCCTTTAATCTGGTCGCAATCGGTACAAAGTTCAATACTCGCTGCGTAAGCCACGCCCGATTTGGCTCCGGCGTTATCCGACTTCTTGCAGCCGTTAACACCCAGAAAAACAACAACGAGAGCCATAGCTGCTACGATGATTAAATGTTTCTTTCTAATGTTCATGATAAATCCTCTTTCAAAAATATTTCAATCGACAATAACTTTTATGGTCCGAACACAAAGGCCCGGATTGTCAACATTTCCTTTTATTGCTCAATGTTCATAATTCCCTTTGCATCTGCCAGTGGCACCAGGCCTACCGCGGCGAATTTTATCTTTCCTTCAGGATCGATGAAAAAACTCGTCGGTATGGAGGTTACATTGGCAAAAGGTTCCGGCAGAGGGCTGTCGCCAAGGGATGTAACGGTATAGTTTATACCCTTTGATTCGGCGAAATGTTTCAAGTGCTCGGGCTCCTCATTGGATATTGACAGAATTGCCAGTTTGTCTTCCCCGAGCATGTTTCGAAGCTCAATGAGATGGGGTATCTCCAGGTTGCACGGCGGACACCACGTTGCCCAGAAAACGATCACGACATTCCTGCCTCGATAATCACTAAGCTTGTGTGCCTTACCCGTGATATCATTAACCGAAAAATCCGGGGCGTCCTTCCCGAACGATGAAGCAAAGGCCACGTCCCATGTCTTTGGAGTTTCGGCAATATATTCCGGGTTTTTGCCCGCAGCATCTTGCGGCAGGTTTAACCGGCTTCTGACAGAAGCAAAAACCGCAACAACTGCAATCGCGGCAAAACCAACCACGATCAATGATATTTTCTGAAATTTCTTTTTATTAACCATCTTTAACTCCTTCTTTTTAATTGTAATCACCGTTCTCTTTTATCACTTGAAGGAAAGCCTATAACCTGCTTCAAGTAGAACTTTTGCTACTATATACGACAGAAATAGTCCTATTTGTTCGTACAAATTTACATTTACCTATAATATAAGTGAATTTTCGGGAATTTCTCAGCGAAACAGCACTTATGGCAAGTTGTTTGTCATTGAGGGCTTCAGTCCCAAAATACGCTCGCTCACGAAGAATTACGGGCCTTTATCATACTCGTAATTCTTCGTTAAACGCCGCTGTGAGACTCTTAATACACCGTTTTAGTAACTCAAACTGACCGATTAGCGCTGTCATCCCTGCGAAAGCAGGGATCCATGAACGTAACGGTTTTAGTGGATTCCCGCTTTCGCGGGAATGACAGATTGAGCTATGTTATTATCATTGAACGATTTACTGTAGCATTCGACTCAAAAACGATCAGTTTGAGTAGTAAAATTTCGTGCTATCCTGATCTATTTAAGCATTTCGGCCAGATCTTCATCCACGTTGCCGACCGGTTTGATGTTGTAGTTCTCTACGAGGATCTTCAGCACGTTCGGACTGATAAACGCCGGCAGGCTCGGTCCGAGCCGTATGTTCTTGATTCCCAGATGCAGTAAGGTTAAAAGTATCGCCACGGCCTTCTGTTCGTACCACGAGACTACGAGCGAGAGCGGCAGTTCGTTTACGCTGCAATCGAACGCCCCGGCGAGTGCTGTTGCGATCTTGATGGCGGAATAGCAATCATTGCATTGGCCGGTATCGACCAGGCGCGGAATCCCGTCGATATCGCCGTAATCGCGGTCGTTCAACCTGTACTTACCGCAGGCCGCCGTCAGTATCACGCAATCATCCGGCACCTTCTCAGCCAGCTCGGAGAAATAATTTCGCCCGGGCTTGGCGCCGTCGCAGCCGCCGATGAAGAAGAAATGCCGAATCTTGCCTGCTTTTACGGCTTCGACTATTTTATCCGCCAGGCCGAGCACAGCGGTATAATGGAATCCGGTGCTCAAGGTCCCCTGCTGACTCTCAGGAAGCGGCGGTTGCGACAGGGCCTTCTTTATGACCTCGCTGAAATCCCGGCCCTCGATATGCCTGACTCCGGCAACGCCTGCGATTCCGCACGTGAACAATCGGTCTTTGTAGCTGTCCTTAGGAATCATCACGCAGTTGGTGGTCACCAGGATCGCTCCGCTGAACTGGTCAAACTCCTTTTTCTGGTTCTGCCAGGCCGTGCCGTAATTACCCACAAGGTGCTTGAACTTTCGCAACTCCGGGTAGCCGTGAGCGGGCAGCATCTCGCCGTGAGTGTAAATGTTGATGGCCTTGCCCTCTGTCTGCTTGAGCAGCTCGTGAAGGTCGAGCAAATCATGGCCGGTTACGACAATTCCGGGGCCAGACTTTGTACCGCTCGGAACTGTTGCCGGCGTCGGATTGCCGAAAGTGGACGTGTTCGCCTTGTCGAGCATCTCCATAACGCGAAGATTCATCTCGCCGGCCTTCAGCACCAGCCCGAAATGGCGGTTCAAATCGAAGTCCACGTTCGTTAAGGTTGAGAACATCGCTTCGTGCATAAAAGCATCTACTTCTTCATCTTTTTGCCCCAGTTCTCTCGCATGATATGCATAAGCGGCGATGCCTTTGAGCCCGAACATAAGCGTGTCCTGCAGGCTTTGAATATCCTCATCTTTGCCGCAAACACCCACTTTCGTACATCCTGTGCCGCCCGCGGTTTGTTCACATTGATAACAAAACATAACTATCCTTTCAGTTTCAAATCTAATAACGTCCTGGCTTTTAAGAAATAGCCTCTTTCCTTGTTTCAAACGGATTGTTTTTGTTTATTCGCGAATCATTGTCAGCAGCATTTTGAATTTCTCGCCGGCGTTGACGGCGTGCGGCACGTTAGCCGGCATAATAATTAGCTGTCCTTGCGATAGTTCGTTGGTTTCGTCTGCTATTTTCACCTGAGCCTTACCGTCGAGGACCTGAACGACCGCATCGTAAGGTGCCGTGTGCTCGCTCAGCTTCTGTCCCTGATCAAAAGCGAATAGTGTTATTGTCCCCGCTGACTTGTCGAGCAGCGTCTTGCTGACAATCGAATCTTTCGAGTATTCGATCAAATCCACCAGTTTTTGCCCTTTGCCCAGGCAATCGGGCAAAACTTGGGTCTTTTGCTGCCGGTCGGTCATTGCTTTCTCCTTTTAGTATTCCTGACTTTTTTATTCTTTGGCCCCTTATGCGTCAATTCATCGAGCGTAATTGCGGCCAGGCTGCTGTTAATATTTTTTTGTAGAATGGCAAGCTTGCCCCTGACAGCACAGGTTTTTTGCTGTGGACAGATATTTTCGCCAAGTAGACAGCGATTCATATTAATAGGACCCTGAATTACTTCTACTACATCGAGCAAACTGATCTTTGAAGGCTCTGTTGCCAATACGAAGCCGCCTTTGGGCCCCATACAGCTTGTGACGAGTTTTGCATTGTTGAGCTTTTGCATCAGCTTGCATGCCAACTGATACGGAACATGCTCTTCGGCCGCCGATGCCCTTGTCGATATTGGCTCGTTTCCATAGTGCTTCGCAAGATGTACGATCAAACGAACGGCATAATCTGTATTGCGTCTTACTACATCCATAATAGCCCTGCCTGTATTAATAAAGTTATCATTAGACACCAATTAAATAAGACTTATTTAGTTCAATACGACAAATATAGTCCTACTTGTTCGCTTTGTCAACACGGAAAAGACAATTTTGTTAAAATATTTTTCCGCCGGTACGAATTGAATAATCAGTGAATCTACTTCTGTCGGTCATACCGTTCATTATTCGACGATACGGAGGACCTCCGCGGCATCGATACGAATTCTCTTTTCAAGACCTTTCGTTGATGTGAATCGGTATTCGTTCCGCCCTTTTAAGATCACATTATTCTTGTCTGCGATGATTTCCATATCCTGCTTAGGGTTTCTTTTGTGGATTACATTAGCCAGCAGGAAGGCCTTTTCGAGGCCGTCGCCGGTACGGTAGTTTGCCACTTCGTCGGGTTGTGCCAGTCGGCCGCTATCGTAAATCGATTTTTTGGGCATTTCTCCGAGCCATTCGTAAACTTTTTCGACCGTCATCGAGTTGGCCATGTTTATCGAGACTGGATTGCGTTCCAATGCAGCCTTGATAAAAGGAGCCCAGCGGCAGCTTTCCATGTCGCGATAGGCGTAAAAAGCGAGATCCGCAGTTGTGTTGCTCTGTCGTTTTCGTTGCAGGTAATCGATAATCTGCTCCCTGCCCTGCTCAGGAGATATTTCTATAGGATCGGGGGGCAGGAAATTTTTGTCCTGACCCGGCAGCTTCGCTTCCGTGTGTAAAAAGTCAACCAGGTCGTCCATAAAGCTCTGAGTGTCAGGAACAACGGGCTCAATAAATTTTAGAAGGGCGGATTTGCCCTGATCGGTCCGAAGGTCGGGTTTCTGCTGTTGTATAAATTCGTCAAGTTCGTCACAGCGAATTCTGCCGGGCAGTTGATATGGAACAAAATCTTCATCGGATACTTCGGCAATCAATTTTTCAAACGTCTTGTCGGCCACCCTGAAATTGCTGCCGTGCTCGTAAAGGAAAAGTGTCTCAGCCTTGACAAATTGCGGCTGGCCATGACATTCACGGCAGACCTGGAAATATTTTTGATAGTTTTGGTTCGATCGCATAAAATTCGCAAAGACTTCGAGCGAAAGATCGGTCGACAAATAAGCATCCAGCTTACCGCCGAATTCCTGATAGCGTTTTTTGTCGATCGTTGCGTCTTTGTAGAGGCAATGCACATAACCGCTGCTGTGAGCGACTATCGTAATATTTTCGTTGCGAAGCGCCCGCTGTGCCTTGTTTGAAATGGCGGTGCCGTTGAACCACATCGTTTTAGTGACGAGCCTTCTGTTATTGGTCAGAATTCCATCCTGTATGTCGATGAAATTTTGTGAGTGTAGAGGAGTTAGTATCATGTAGATGTCTTCAAGGGGGATTTCACAGACGACAAATGCCGCCGCGGCGTACAAAGCCGCGAGCGACACGCATTCGCCAGCCGCCGTCTTATAGCCTTCTTTAAAGCGAAATGCGTTCATCGCCTCGAGGGTTTCGGTCTTCCAGTATGGGATGATGTCGCTGTCGTATTTATCGAGCCCGAAGTGCCGGCGAATATCCACATCAAAATAATATTTGTCGCCCTGGTAGCCGAACAGGGCATTGCTCCTGGAAATATCGTCTGGCGAAATGAATTTCTCAAACCGTTTAATCTCCATGGCCTGGTTCGTCAGGCCCCACGTTTCGAGATCCAGATTGAATTCGAACTCATCGATGATGAATTGTTTGAGCCTCATCAACTTTCTGTATGTGCTTTTGCCGTCCAGCTTCCTGAAGCAGTCAAGCTCTCGCCACTGCCAGATAATCGGGCTCATAATATTCGCCAGAAGCAAGCTGTACACCAATTCAGGAAATACGAAGATTTCCATATCCGACAGGGTTATCGCGGACGAATATTTCTCCAGTTCGTTCGAATTCATTCTTTATTCACTCCGTTCATTAGACGCTCCCGCATCAACCGCCAGGCTCTCCGGCAGCGTTTCGACAAATTCCCCGATCTGGTCCCTTATCTTTCGAAAAGTCGCCATGACCTGCTCTGAGCTTCCCAGGGCCATCATAGGATCCTCGAACGGCCTGTGAATCACCCTGGTTTTGCCGCCGAATACGGGACATTTCTCACTTGCGTAATCGCATAAAGTTATAACATAATCGAAATCAATTGCCATATAATCATCGACATGCTTGGAAATTTGTGACGAAATATCAACTCCCGCCTCGGCCATTACGGTTATCGCTCTTGAGCTGACTCCAGCCGGCATGACGCCCGCGGAGAAGGCCTCGATTATATCGGATTTCAGGTGTCTGGCCCAGCCTTCCGCCATTTGGCTGCGGCACGCATTGCCCGTACAAAGAAACAACACTTTGATCTTTTCTGTCGCACTACACATTAACACTCCTTACCTTTTTCAACTTCATTTGTTTCCATGAGCTGCGACGGCAAAACTCAAACAACTCACAATCCCGACAAGCCGGCCGATCGTTGCCATCACAGTTTTCCACAATGCCGATTCTGGACAGCGCGAAATCATATTTTACCGGATCGTCCGGCTCTATCTCGGCAAAACTTTCCGTTATTTCTACTGCGGTCAATAAAGAAACTGTTTTCTGGCTATAGAAGCCCAGGATTTTGCATAGCCGGCTCATATGCACATCAACGGGAACAATGAGTTTGGCCTTGTCAATCGACTTCCATAGCCCGGCATCTACATCATCGTCCCGCACCATCCATCGTAGAAAAAGATTGAGCCGTTTGCAAGCACTTCCCCCGGCGGGACTTACTAACAGGTATTTCAGCCCGCGGGAAGGCTGCCGCTTGCTTCCGGCGGTATGTATGTCCAAAAGGGAATTGCAGAATTTGGATAGTGTCGGAATAATATTGCTGTCGCCGGGATTATAGCCCAGGGCAAAATACTGCTCTATGCTTCCGCACCGGTTGATGGCCTTCTTTAGCAGCGTCAACAAATCAGATATATCGTCGCCGGTAGTAAACCGGTGCTTGAAATTTTTCAGCGTTTGTCTATTGTCCTTGTCGAAATTTATTACGAACTCGAATGGGCTCTGCCCCATCCGCCCGAGCAGAGTGGTCAGACTTTTCTCGATTTGTTGTACTCTGCCATAGGCAAGAGCGGAAGCCAGAAACGCTACAATTTCCATATCAACCGGATTGGAGTAGCGATACACGAATTGCAAAGGATCGGGGCTTATCAATTCACGGCGATTATACCTTTCGTACAGTCTTTCCAGAACATCTTTAATTTGAGCGGTGCGTTTACTCACTGACTACCGCCGCCTTAAATTCTTCGATGCTCATTTTTTCAATCATCGCTCCGAGTCTCTGATGTTTTTTGCCGTTCGATTTATAAAATTCAACGATTTTGTCAACGATATCAAGGGCCTGTTCGGTCGAAAGGTCCCTGGCTACTTCCTGAGCCAGCCTCGGGCGGGCGCCGCCGTTGCCTCCGGCCAGCACTCTCCAGCCCTTGAGCGTTCCAACCAGCCCAATATCCTTAATGCAGGTCTCGGCGCACTGATTCGGGCAGCCGCTAACGCCGATTTTTAGTTTTCCCGGCAACTCTGTGCCGTGATATTTCCTGTCCAGCTCAAGGCCTACCGTCAGACTGTCCTGCTGGCCACGCTTGCAAAACGTCGTGCCCGGGCAGGCTTTGACGCTTCTGACGCACAGCCCTACAGCGGCGCCGGGCGGCATTCCAAGCTCAGACCAGATGCTCTCCACGTCCTGCTCCTTCACGCCAACTATAGCGATCCGGGCGGCACTTGTAATCTTCAGAGCCTGTGCATTGTATTTTTCAGCCACGTCCGCAAGTTTGCGAAGTGTTTCCGGCTTGATAACTCCGCACGGGACATGTGGGGCTACGGCATAGGTTTGTTTGTCTCGTTGAATAATCACTCCCTTATCGCCATCCTGCAGCATTTGAGTATCCTTTCCTAATATTTTTTTACATTGTTGATTAAAATTATCCGGCTGTTTATACGAACATCAGCAGACTCACAGCCATCACCATCATTCCGGCGACTAATCCGTAAGCCGCCATATGATGTTCGCCGTATTCGCCGGCGGTCGGCAGCAGCTCGTCAAGCGAGATAAAGACCATGATTCCCGCCACTGCTGCGAAGAGAATGCCGAATACGATGTCGTTAATGAACGAAGAAATAATCGCGTAGCCAACCAACGCTCCGACCGGCTCGGCTAATCCGGAGAGAAACGAATAGACAAAAGCCTTTTTTCTGCTGCCCGTTGCATAGAATATGGGGATTGAAACGGCAATGCCCTCGGGAACATTATGTATCGCTATGGCAACAGCAATCGCGATACCGAGTTTCGGATCTCTCAGTGCGCTGATAAAAGTAGCGAGACCTTCCGGGAAATTGTGGATGGCAATCGCCAACGCCGTGAACAGGCCCATCCGGTAAAGCTTCTTGAATTTGGCAGCCTTTTCAGGCATGTCCATTTCCTCGGCCCTGTGAACCTCGTGAGGATTTTCGAACGAGGGCACCAGCTTGTCGATAATGGCGATAAGAGCAATTCCGGCAAAAAATGCCAGAACGGTCGCCCAATACCCACCGGCCGGGCCGAATTCGGCAACGAGAGAGTCTTTTGCCTTGGGAAATATCTCGACAAACGAGACATAAATCATTACCCCAGCGGAAAAGCCGAGAGCTACGGAAAGAAACTTAGTGTTCGTACGCCTGGCAAAAAACGCCAAAACACTGCCGAACCCGGTTGACAGGCCCGCAAATAAAGTTAATCCGAATGCGAATAATACGTTTTGAATCTCCATGGTTTTTCACGAAGCCTTTGCCTACACTTCTGACTATCCCGTAACAGCGATTGTGGGATTGCTTAACTGAATCACATTTCGCCCAAGAACCTTTAAGAAAATCCAGGACTTCCAAATGCAACGTCTATAAGTGATTTTGAGCAGGCTAATGGCCTTACTTGTCCTTACTTAGCTCGCCTATCATCTCCTGTACTTCTTCGGAGCCTTCAGTGTAATACTTTTCCTCGTCCGGTGCCAGTTCGTGCAGCAGCCGTAAGAATTCTCCGGCGTGAACACGCTCTTCGTCGGCAATATCTTTTAACACATCCACGGCCAATTTGTTGTCAGTCGATTCTGCCAGTTGCATGTAGAGTTGAATCGCTTCATATTCGGCCGATACCATAAAGCGAATGGCACGAATTAATTCTGCGTCTGTCAGCTTGCGATCTTCTGCAAGTCCACTAAATGGATTTCCAAATTCAGGCATTTTTATCTCCTTAAAACTGCGATACCATAATTCAAGTTACACACATCTTTTCTGCACAAATAAGACGATATACCGTTTGTCAATTCTCACTAATTCTACTTTTTATTTGTTGATTTCTTCAAGCAGTTTCTTCCATTTGCTGATATGACCATCTTCATCAACCTGGTCTTTTTCAATGATCTTACGAGTAACTTTATCCCAATCGATAGTATCAAGAAGCTCGGCATAATGCTGGACCGCTTTTGATTCGACCCATATTCCTGTTTTGAGAATTGTCTTTCTGCCTAACAGCCGGGAACCGAAACCGAACATGAAACCGACAATCCAGAACGCCACCCTGGTTAGTCTGGGTTTGAAGCCAAATTCATAAAGTTTGATCTGAAAATCCTGGTAATGAGTCATCTCGTTACACATCGCCGCTATCAACTGGCGATTGAATTGGCAATTTTCGCTCGTGATTTGAAACCTGTAAATGGTTATGGCCATAAGCTCCAGAGCATGCAGCGTGAGCAGTCCTTTTTTGATGGCCTTAAGTCTTGCCGGCTCCATGTCCCGGCCTCTCATTTCGAAATCCTCGCTATTCATCTGAGGTCTGACGATTGAAATGTCATAGGATGTTCGGCCTTTTGTTTTTTGGTCGGACATTTTGAGTTGCTCCTGATTTCATTGATAAGTATCATACATCGACTTGGCGAGAAGTCTTCGCCACTGCCGGCCGTCGTTTTCAATCAGAGCGTCGGCTTGAGCGAAACTTTCACTGCCGGCGTGATAAATATAAGGCGCCGACTCATCCTGTTCGCAGGCCTGCAACAGCGGCGTCAATAGCTGCCATGAGATTTCGATATCATCCTGTCGCGTAAAAAGCGTCTGGTCCCCAACCATACAATCGAGAAGCAATCTCTCATATGCCTCGGGCAAGTCAACTAAAAAGACGCTTTTGTAACTGAAGTTCATGTTGAGGGTGCTCATACAGATTTTCGAGCCGGGCCGTTTGGCCTGAAACCTCAGCGATATTCCTTCTTCCGGCTGGATTTTAAGCACGAGAACATTTGAAGGTAACTCATCAATACCGATCGAAGAAAACATCGAATAAGGCACCTTTTTGAAGGTAATCGCGATCTCCGTATCTTTTATCGCCAGTCTCTTGCCGGTTCGAAGATAAAAAGGAACCCCCTGCCATCTCCAGTTGTCGATGAACAGTTTAGCAGCGATAAATGTTTCCGTTTTCGAATCCGGACTGATTCCTTCTTCGTCCAGATAGCCTTTGACTTCTTTGCCAAGGATTGAGCCTGGGCCATATTGTCCTCGCACCCAAAATTCGTCCAATCTATTAACATCGAACGGCCGGATCGATCGCAGCAGTCTGACTTTCTCGTCACGAACACGGTCAGCCTCGAAGGATATGGGCGGTCCCATCGCTACTAAAGTAACCATCTGAAGCATATGGTTCTGGAATATGTCACGAATAGCGCCGGACGTGTCGTAATATCCCGCCCTGTGCTGCACTCCGTCAGTTTCGGCAATTGTGATTTGGACGTTATCGATATAGTTTCGATTCCAGACCGGCTCGAAGATGGCATTGGCGAACCGTAGCATCAGGATATTCTGGACGGTTTCCTTGCCCAGATAATGGTCGATTCGATATATCTGAGACTCTTTGAAGCAGCGACTTATATAATTGTTTAAGTCCATTGCGCTGCCGAGGT